>SDBT01010590.1_pt1 | contig 14883 bp, 24 predicted proteins | sample 2277101 | NCBI WGS metagenome assembly SDBT01 (sample SAMN10404973, study PRJNA504765) | marine sediment metagenome | isolation source: marine sediment core GS10_PC15, 103 cmbsf | place: Arctic Ocean: Southern Knipovich Ridge | collected 2010 | reverse complement strand
GGACTCCTTCCACGGGCGCGACCACGTGGCTCGCGAGTTGGAGCTATACGCCCCGTTCGTGTCCAGGGGCTGTTATCTCGTCGTGTGTGACGGCATCACTGAGCTACTCAAGGAACACACGGCCAACCCGGCCGTGGCGGCCAGGGACTTCGTGGCGCGGAACCCTAACTTCGTCGAACAGAAGCTGGCGTCGGACAAGCACCCGTTCGTGACCTACTTCCAGAACGGCTATCTGAAGAGGGTCAAGTGACGAAGTCAAAAAGTACTTTTTGGGAGCCCGCGGTGGTCGAAGAGAGAAAGCCCAAGGTCGGCGAGTGGATGTATGTCTGGGAGCACGGGCACGGGAAGCTCGTTGCTTACCAGATCCAGGACTTCCGCAAGCAGGGCTCCCGGTTCGACAACCCGGATTGGGCTCGTGGTGCGGGCCACGGTAAAAACGGCAGGCAAGGATCGTTCGAGATAGCCAAGCTCACATGGGACTCGACGTTGTCGGGTTGGAGGCACAATGCCAAATCTTGAGATCGGTCCCGGGAAGAAACGTCAGCCAGGTTTTCAGACGGTCGATGTCGACCCCAAGGCCGACGTGGACCTCATCACGAACCCGGGTGACCCGCTCCCCTTCCACGACAACCACTTCGACATCGTGTTCGCCAGTCACATCCTGGAGCACATCGTCTGGTACGACACGCGGGTGACCCTGGATGATTGGATTCGTGTGCTCAAGCCAGGCGGCACGATCGAGATCTGGGTGCCGAACGCCTACAAGATCATGAAGGCCCTCATCGACACCGAGGAGACGGGCAGCGAGAGCGGCATGCGGGCAGACGGTTGGTACAGGAGCAACCCAGGCAAGAGCCCGTACATCTGGGCCAACGGGCGGATCTTCACCTACGGCGACGGCAAGGGCACCTTGGATCATCCCAACTGGCACAGGACGATCTTCACGCCGAAGTATCTCCGGGCCTTGCTTCGAGAGGCCGGCTTACGCGACGTGCGGATGCTGGACCCCAAGACCGAGCGGCGTGGACACGGGCATGGTTGGATTGACATGGGCGCGACTGGGGTGAAGCCGTGAATAAGACACGTTGGACCAAGAACCTAGCCGGCACGAAGTACTCTCGGCGGGTGAAGCGTGAGGCAACCTTTGAGCCTTCTGAGCCGCTTCAGTTTCTGAGTGGCAACAAGAAGACGGGGGTTTCGATCAACCTGCCCCTGACGAACTGTCGGCCGTCCATACGCTGCGCTGAGACCTGCTACGCGATGGAAGGCTTCATCGCCGCAGGTAACTCGATCCGGCGGACCCTGGCCGTTGACAGGCTGTTCCGCACGGGCGAAGGCATGGACAGGCTTATCGAGGAATGCAAGCAGCAGGACAACGTCCGCCTCAACGGCATCGGCGACTTCGTCACGGAACACATCGTCCAACTCTACAGGCTGGCGTGGGCCTGTCCCGACACGATCTTCTGGGGCTTCACTCGGAAGCAGGAGATCGCCCGGATGGTGAACGGGACCTCCTACGACAATCTGTCGATCATCTTGTCCTGGGACGCTTCGCACCGAGCTGGCCACGTCAAGGGCTACAAGGGGCCGCTGGCCTACGGGCCGGTCAAGCCAGAGGACAAGATCCCGGACGATCCACGGATCATCGTGGTCTTCCCGGAGCATCACGGACGTGGCCCTACGGGCAACGTTGAGCCACACAAGAAGGATTGCCCGGCTGTGCGTACCACGAACCCGGACCTGAAGTACGACGCCTGTGGCCGTTGCCGTCGGTGCTTCAAGCCGCACGACGTGAAGGACTTTGATACGAGTCGCTTCTACGAGGCCCTGGTATGAACCACCGGTCGATCGACGACATGAACATGGTGATCCGCGACAGCCTTCAGAAGCTGCCGTGGAAGCCCGACGTGATCGCTGGCGTTCATAAGAGCGGCATGCTGGCGGCTGCCATGTTCGGGGCCCATCTCAACGTGCCCGTGGTGCTGCTCAGGCAGCTCTGGGAGGCCGACTGGATCTACTCCGGCATCAGAGGGCTGATCAAGGAGAAGCAGCAGGACGCCTTCCTGGCGGAGCCCAGGCGTGTGCTGATCGTCGAGGACGCGGCCGGCACCGGCAAGACGATCGGCAAGCAGCTGCAGATCCTCAAGAAGCACCAACGGGCCGAGCACAAGTACTTCTCGGTTGTGGTGTTCGGTACAAAGCCCAAGGTCGGGAACTTCCACCTGGTGCTGGACGTGTGTCCCGGCCCCAGGATCTTCGAGTGGAACTGGGTGGATCACTTCCTGCTAGGCCAGTCGATCATGGACATCGACGGTGTGCTCTGCCCGGACCCGCCCACGCCGGAAGAGCGGACGGGTCCGTACATGCAGCATTTGGAGCTGGCGCCGCCACTGTACGTGCCGAAGCGGAAGATCCTCGCCCTGGCCACGAGTCGGTTGGAGAAGTATCGGGACCTAACGGAGAACTGGCTTCAGACCAACGGGGTCCAGTACGGCCAGCTCCACATGGCGCAGTTCGATACGCCGGCCGAACGACGGAAGTACAAGAACTTTCGGGTTAAGGCCGCAGTCTACAAGATGATGACGGAAGCCAGGCTGTTCGTGGAGAGTCACGACAACCAGGCAGGGTGGATTGCCAAGGAAACAGGGCGGCCGGTCTTCTCGGTCGAATCACGGAGGCTGTTCGATGCCAAACACTGACCCGGACGTTATCCCGACGACGATCGCTGCGGCCGTGGATGTTTTGGTTGCAGCCATGACGGACGAAGAGCTATCGGAGATCAGTCGGGGGGCGACTACAGCTATGGCTCATCACGGGCTGGGTCGGTGGCTTCGCAACAACTGGTCGCTTTGGGACCTGACCACGCCACTGAACCGTGACGCGGTGAAAACGTACGGCCTTGCGCATGGGGACGACTTGAGTAGTTTGATCCTCAACTGGGCCTGGGCGAAGATCGAACAGGGCGGATCGGTTTTCGAGCCGCAAGCGCATGCCGAGGAACTGAAAGAGTATTGGAAGAATAGGGATACCGACGCCCTGACTGTTGCCGGTTGGAACCAGGAGGAACACGGTGAGTGACCTAATTCAGCTATCCGATGTCAGCGACGAGGAGTACGTCCAGTGGCTGAACGACAAGATGCCTTGGAGCCTGTCCCGTTGGGGCGACGGCGAGCTACGTTCCCTCCTGTCCGAGAACGACAAGTGTTGGGAGCGTCTGGCCAAGCTGTCCAAGGCGTGGCGGAAGAACAAGACTAACAAGTCGGGGCATAGCTTCCCGCCCGAGCTGGGCGAGGAGCTTCGGCGGCTACTCTTAAGTAAGCCCGCGCATCGCCTGGCCCTGGGTAAACGCTTTGCTGACCCGGAGGCAAAGCCCCCGATGCTCGGCATGGGCCGGTGGACGAAGAAGTGGTTGGACGATCACCAGCTCGGTGGCTTGGTCTGGGACGACATGGACATGATCGTCCGTGCCCTCTACCAGTACCGGTTCGAGCCGTTCGTGGACGCCATGCGATCGCGCCGAGTGCTGATGGTCGGACCCAGGCACTTGAAAGAGTTCAAGCTGTTCCCAGTGACGCACGTCGAGTGCCCACGTCGGAATGCCTTCAAGGGCCTGGGACAGTTGTTCAAGAGCATCACGACCTACCTGTCCAAGGTCGGCGAGCACACAGTGGTGTCGATCAGTATGGGCCCAGCGTCTCCGCTACTCGTTGAGATGCTTTGGACTCATTGCAGCGGGGAACACACGATCATTGACCTGGGCTCGATCTGGGATCCGTTCGTCGGCGACATCAGCCGTCGTTACATGGAGCGGCCCGAGCTGCAGGCATACGTGCAGAAGTTACTGAAAGGAAATTGACATGGGCATGTACACGAGCATCCACGACGCCGAGGGCGTTGAGCATCAGATCAAGTGCGGGGACGACTACTGCGAACGCTTCAACATTGGCGACGAGGTGCCGGCCCACCCTGACCTAGGTTCTCCGCTTGAGGGGTATCTACTGGACGACGTCTACGATGCGTACAGCGATGTGTGCGAGACGTGGACCTGGGTGATCATCAAGGACAGGAAGATCCACGCAGTCGTGACTCGGACGGAGGATCCTCTTGCGCCGGGTACGCTCCTCGACCGCGACATCGACTACGCCTTTCTGTACCAAAAGTACGAGATCAAGGCGCTCCCACACGATACGTGGGCAGACGAAGACTGGGCCAATGTAGCGAAGGCTGCCGCTGAAGAAGAGCAACGTAAATGGCAGTGGGTGGCCGAGTGCGTTGGGCTAACGCAGGAAGAAATATCGGCGAAGACGTGCGCCGGGTACATGGTACGGAAGATGCAGGAAGAGAGCCTCTTCCGAAAGATCATGCCGCCGCTTCCCGTTGATGAAGAATAACTGCTCGGATCGGCCGAGTAGTCCACAAGGGCGAGAAGAAGGGGAACTGTTATGTTGGATGAAGATCCGCGGGGACATGGGATGAAGCTGGGCGTCAACGTGGGGAAGGCGAAGCTCCTGGAGACAGTCGAGGCGAACCTTGCGAAGCACAAGGAGGAACACGCCGAGGCCATGAAGGGCTGGCTCAAGAAGCTCCAAGAGCAACTGGCAAGGTCCAAGGACCTCGCGCAAGACTTACTGGACAAGTCGAACTCTGGCCTGCCCGACGGCAGGTGGATGAAGGAACTCGACCCCGGGAAGATGATTCCCAAGGACTGGCACGACGAGCCCATCTCGTTCGCTCGGCACTACGAAGACGCGATCGAGATGTTGAAGCTGTCCACGGACGAGAACATCGGCCTGAGCCGCACGCTCTTCCAGCAGCTCATCCAGGATAAGTGGGAGTGGTCGGACAGGCACGCGCACTCCAACCAGAAGTACTCGCAGGTGGGCCGTCGCTAAGAAACGCCGCGGCGAGGAGAGTGGGGTGACTCGAAAGTTCCAATTCGGTCCTTGCGGCCGGCGGGATCATCCCCACTCTCCGACCCGTTTGGGGAAGAGCAGATGAACGTTACTGCCGTCCTGTGCGCGACTGCCAACGTGTTCGATGTGACCGTCGCAGCGATGTGCTCAAGGTCACGGCGGCGCCAGGTCCTGCAAGCACGCCAGGTGGCTATGTACATCTTGCGTAAGCACGGGAACATGAGCTACGCGGATATTGGCTGTGACTTCGACAGGCGATCCCACGCCACGGTGCTCCACGGGGTCAAGAAGATTGAGAGGATTCTGGTCGTCTTCAACGAGAGGATCGAGAAAATCATGGCGGAAGTGAACAAGATGCAACCGAGGGAACCTATGCGATACAACATGCAGCTGGGCGTTGAGCTTCGGTGCGGGAAGTGCCAGGACGCACTCAGCACGGACAACCACCAGGCGGTATGCCTATGCGAGAACCTCAAGATCAAGCGCCTCATGGACCCGTTCACCCGGAAACTCTGCGCCCTCGTCGAGGCGATGGACGACGGTACAGTCGAGGCGCAACGTCGGGACGGGGAGTGGGTGCCGCTTGAGGACGCCATCTCCTGGGGAGAGGTGAGGCCGCCGCACATCGGTCAGGCGACTGAGATCATGATGCGGAGCGCCATTGAGTTCTGGGAGTACTCTCGGGAGACGCATAAGAGGAAGGCGGACGTAATGTCGCCGCTTACGTACTGGAAGGAATACAACACACTCATCCTGGGCTTTCCGAGGATCTCTGGCTCGACGACAGCGGCACTCAAGCTTGCCGGCGAGCGGGGCCTGTTCGCCTACTTTGCTCGGGACTGGACGGTTGCCAACCGGGTGCGGGCTTCTCAGGACGAGAGCATTCGGGCCGTGTTCACGTCTCCCGAGGGGATGGACGAGGAACTACGGGGCCTAGCACCTATGACGTTCGTGTTCGACGGCGTAATCAAGACGCCAGCCGAGTGGGACGAGATTCTTGAGTTCTGTACGATTTGCGCGGCGGCAATGGACCACACCGAGGTACTCATCCTCAGAATAGGAGAGGCACTATGAACCGCAGGAAATTTCTCAACTGGGCGGCTGGCGTGGGGGCGTTCCTGGCCTGGCCGTTCCAGGCGAAGGCAAAGCCCGAGTCGGAGCCCAAGCCGGAGCCCAAGCCGGAGCCCAAGTCGGAGCCCAAGCCCTTCAGCCCGTACGACCTGGACGCGGGCGACTATGCAATCGTTTTCACGGGCGAGGACTCGGAGGTCTACGTCACGGGGCGTTTACGTAGCCTCCAGCAGCCAGTGCTGGCGAAAAACGGTGTGCTTGTCGCTGGCGACAGCGTCTTCAATCGGGACTATCAGGCATCCATCGACAGCTGTGGGGCGAGAGAACCGTACGCCCATCCACTTTTCGCTGCCGTGGTCGAGAAGACAACGTACGAACACCAGCCTGCTCTTCTCATCAATCGCGTCAGCCAGGACAGTTGGCGGCTCCACGAGGTAACCCCCACAGGCTGGTCGATATGTTCGGAGGGCGGCGAGCTGACGGGATGGAGTGTCCACTTCCGGTTCAAGGAACTGCGCCCCGGGCACGCAATGGCCTTCTTCAATGAAAGCCTGGGGACGCCCTACACGGCGGTCGAAGAATGACTGAGATCAAAGTCGAGGTCAAAGCCTTTCGAGTCACTGCGCTTTGCAGCGAGTGCGGCGAGGGCAACATGGAGTTCAACGGTAAGACCATGGCCAAGATCCCGGCAGCGTACCACCACACCTGCGCGAACCCGAAGTGCAGCTGCCAGGAGTGGTTGCAGGACCGATACCCGACGATTCGCCACGAGGAGGTGACGACGTGACCCAGGCCATCGACCGACGCTACCGTAGGATTGCCCCACGGCTACGTAAGCTCTCCCTACATGACCCGCAGATTCACATGCTGGTCCGACTGTACATGAGGGGCGACATCCAGACCTACGAGGACTTCCTCGAACAGGTCTGCTTCGCGCTGGCGACGGCGAAGAAGCAGATCATGGACGCCGCCCTACGGGACTGGCAGGAGAAGCCGTTGGTGTTCTCGGAGGTCAAGATCCCGTGAAGACGACTATCGTCATCCCAATCAGCAGTCAAGCACGGGACGGCCTGGACTTCCGACGGTTCGAGAAGGTCTTGTACCCCTCGTTACTTCGGCATGTTCGGGGCAGCGGGCTGATCCGTGACGTCATCATCGTCTGCCCGGCCGGCGACCGATGTAAGATCCCGCATGTTCCCGAGCCCCTCATGCGAGTCGTTACAGATCAAGATCTGCTCGACCCGTTCACCAACCTACACACGGACTCCTGGCTACGGCAACAGGCACTCAAGCTCTTCATCCACGCTCGGGTGGCCACGGACACCTACTTGGTACTCGATGCCGACTGCTTCGCGGTCAAGGACCTACGCGAGCCTGATTTGTTCCCGGAGGGCAAGGCCCGCCTGGGTCTTGAGGAGAGTGAAGTCGCCCACTTTGAGTGGTGGGCCCAGTCGTCGGAGCTTTTGGAACGAGAGGACACGAGCCCGCCGGAGTGGCCGTACATCGGCGTGACGCCGCAGATCCTCTACACCCGAATCGTGGCTGGCTTGCTCACCGAGCTGGAGAACATTCACCAGATGGACCCCAAGGAGGTCCTGGGCAAAAATAAGTTCACGGAGTTCACCTTGTACTGGCTGTACCTCTTGAGGACAACCCGCCCTGAAGAGCTGTACTACATGGACAACACCAGGCTCTCCCTGTCCAAAGCCGTGTGGGCTACTTCCCAAAGCCCGATAACTGACTTGAAGAAACTGCTCGTGGAAGGTCGGACCTGTTTCGGCCTCGTGCAGTCGATACTTGGGATAGATCCCGAGTATATAGCCGAACTAGTTGAAGGAAAGCGTCATGGCACGAGCAAAGCTAAGCCCTGAGAAGGTGTTCGAGCAGATCAACATTGGCACAGAGATGTACCTGCATTCTCTGGTCGAGAGCCGTCTGCTGATCCAGGCGAGTAGTGGCGGGGGCAAGAGCTACATGCTCCGTGTCCTGGCCGAGCAGGTGATCCGACACATGCCTGTGATCATCCTGGACTGGGAGGGCGAGTTCGCCACGCTTCGCGAGCGGTACGATCTCGTGCTTGCTGGCCCTACCGGCGAGGTTTCGTGCAACGTGAAGACGGCGGCGATGCTGGCTCGGAACCTGATCGAACTGGAGGTGTCCGCGATCGTGGACATGTCCGAGCTGAAGATGCACCAACGGCAGGAGTACGTTGCCGTCTTTCTCAAGGCTCTGATCGAACTGCCCAAGAAACTCTGGCCGAGTAAGCAGGGCAAGGCTGTGATGGTCATGGTCGATGAGGCCCATAAATTATGCCCCCAAAAAGAACGGAGCCAGTCCAGCTCGGCCGTGATAGACCTGCAGAGCCTGGGGCGGAAGCGGGGCCTCTGCGGCGTCCTGGCCACGCAGCGGTTGAGTAAGCTCAACAAGGACGCCGCGGCCGAGTGTAACAACGTCCTGATCGGTCGGTGCTCCGGCATCGACGCGGCCAAGGCTTGCGACATGTTGGGCCTACCCCCGGCGAACAAGCACGAACTGACTCGGGCACCCACAGGCATGTGGCGTGGTGTTGGTCCCGCGTTCGTATTCAACGAGCACGGCCAGCCGATAGAGTGGGGGTGCGTTAGCTTCCAGGGAGCCTTGGCCGCGACCACACACGCCAAGTCCGGCGCCACCCTTCTTACGCCGCCCAAGCCGTCGGCCAAGATCAAGAAGGTCATTCCCCTGTTGGAGGCTGCCCAGGTCAAGACGGCCAAAGAGATCAAGGACCTGGGCGAGGCCAAGAAAGAGATCACCAACCTCAAGCGGCAGGTGACCCTGGCCAAGAAAGAGAATCCCGAGCCTAAGGTTGAAACGGTCACGGAGATCGACTACGAGGCGGTCGAGCGAGCCGTGAAGGCTCGTGACGAGCAGTGGGAGCCGTTGTTGACTGCGGCAACGAAACAGATACGGGATTTGTTGGAGCGGTTCAAGCGAGTTTACGGCACTGTCGTGACTGAGTTCGAGGCGGGCGTCGATGCCGAACTTGACGCGAAGACCCTAGCATGCTCCTTGGTCGATCTCGTCCCGCCGGGCATGGCCAAGGGACCCGTACTGAAGGCCGCCGAGCGAAAGAAGTCAACAGGGCGACGGACTAAACGCACTGGGCGCAAGAAGCGCACGGCCCCGCCGGCGGACGCAGTCGGTGAGGAGCCTAACGCGTCGGAGCTGAAGATCCTTGGGGCGCTGACCTGGCTGGCCAGCGTGGGCGTTCACCAGCCTAGCCGGCCGGTCGCGGGCGTCATGGCCGGCTATAAGCCGGGCGGGCGCTTCAACAACCTTCTGGGGAGTCTCAACACCAAGGAGCACATCTGGTATCCCTGCCCTGGCACGATCGAGATTACCGACTCCGGGGTGACCCATGCGCCTGAGCACGAGGAACCGCCGACGCTACAAGACCTCTGGGACGCGTGGCAGTCGAAGCTGAGCAATAGCCAGTGGAAACTCATCGAGGTCGTGCTTGACGAGACCCTAGTCAAGGACTCTTTGACCCCTGCGCTTTTGGCGGAACAGTCTGGCTACACCGTTGGCGGGCGTTTCAACAACCTACTTGGCAGCTTGCGCACGTTGGGTTTGATTACCAAGCGTGGTGCGATCGAGCCGACTGAGCTGCTCTACCCGGAGGGGCTGTAATGAGTGGGGACGAAATGAAGGCACCGCTCGTCACGGCGGTGATGATCACGGGCAAGTCCCCCGGGCGTGAACCGCTGGCACGGCTGGCGGTCAAGTCGTTCCTCGACCAGACGTATCGTCGGCGGGAGCTGGTGATCATCAACCACGGCGAGTACGCACTCAAGATTGGGCACCCAATCATTCGTGAGATCATGGTCCCGGAAAGGAAGACTCTGGGCGACCTACGGAACCTCGGGCTCGACGAGGCCAAGGGCGAGTGGATCATTCAGTGGGACGATGACGACTATCATCATCCGCATCGGATCCTGTACCAGATGGCCCACCGACGGGACAACTGGGAAACCGCGGTGCTTCTTCGTAAGCAGATTCGGGTGGACATGATCAACGGCGAGGCCATTTGCGTTGAGTGTGACGACGGAATCGCCGGGACGACCCTACACTCCGCTAAAACGGCCATGCGCTATCCGTCGTTGGATCAGACCGAGGACGCCGCGTTCGCGATGAGTTTTCGGCATCGCATCCTGCTGGACAACGACTCGGAGACTTGGCCCGGGCCGGCGTTGTACCTACGGTTCTTCCACGGCGACAATGTCATGAGCCACGAGCACATCATGGGCGGCAAGGGCTCGTACAGGCGGCGGTGGATCCCGCATCACGAGGAGCAGGCCTACATCACGGACGTGCTACGAATGTACGGGATAGAGATCAAGTGGTGACTAAGAAACGGTCCATGCCGAAAGAAGGGGCACCGCTCTCCGGCAGGGAAGAGCAGGTGGCCCGTCGTGCCGCGATGTCCACGCAGGAGATCGCGGACGACTTGGAGCTGTCTTACGACACGATCAAACTTCACCTGGCACGTATCCGTCGTAAGCTCGGGTTCCAACGGACCACGCAGATCGCGGCGTGGGCAACACTCAACCTGTCGAGGCGGAAGAAGGCGAAGAAGAAACGAGGAGGATGATTAAGTGGGAACCGTGTTGACTTTACTAATCACTCAGGAAGACTGGCCGAAGTACCAGGGTATGTACGCCCAGGCCGGCGGCTTCGCTGCCAACCAGATTGGGTGGGGCAAGGGGCCAATTTCGTACCCGTGTCTCGTGGCGTCTTTCACCGAGAAGGGCAGCGCGTTACTCAGCGCCAAGAAAGTGGTGAGTTGCTACGTGTACGTGTCGGACGCGCAGAAGCTCGTGGAAACGGCGCAGGCGGCCGAACCTAGGCTCGGTGCGGTCGTTCCGTCCCAGGCGGACTTCAACAAGGCCGTGATGGCCCACCTGATGACCATTATCGAAGGCATGGTCAAGATAGGCATGTGTACGAAGGATCAGTATGAGACTTGGTTCGCTACCATGCTGACGAAGGTGGACCAGATGAGCATGGAAGACATGGAAACGATCGTACGCACGCTCCGCGAGGACGAGCCCGACGAACCCAACGAGCCCAAGGAAACCGATGATTAACTACCGCTCCATTCAGGACCTGAACCGGGTGATCCAGGACAACCTCCACAAGATCCCCCGAGGGACGGAGGTGATCGCTGGCGTGCATCGTAGCGGGCACCTGGCAGCCCTATTAATGGGCGCTCAGCTCAACATCCCGGTCATCAGCCTCAGGAGCCTCTGCGAGACTGACTGGGTGTACACCGGGCATCGTGGCTTCATCGAGCCCGAGGACCAAGAAGTTTTCCTACAGACCCCGAGAAAAGTTCTGGTCGTTGAGGACGCTTCCACGAGCGGGACCACCCTACTCAAAGAGCAGGGTCGTGTGGCCATGTCCGAGAAGGCCGCACGGCATAAGCTCACGTACCTGTCGATCTACCCGGCCGTGGAGGACGTCAGCGGCGTGGACATGTTCTTCGAGCTGGTGCCTTCCCCGCGGCTGTGGGAGTGGAACTGGCTCAACCACGGGATGATGGGTCGGGGTTGCGTGTCCTTGGAGGGAATCTTGTGTCGCTCGCACACTGACGTCGAGGAGTACGACGAGACTAAGATGCGTCGATACGCAGCTTCTGTGGCGCCGTTACATAAGCCGACGCGGATCATCACGGATCTTGTCAGCACTCGGTTGAAGCAGTACCACGCTGTCACGGACAGATGGTTGGAGAATCACGGGGTTCGTGTTTCCAACTTACACCTGTCGCCCTTCGAGACTCGGAGCGAGAAATGGAACGTGGGCACGGCTAGGTTCAAGGCAAGCATTTACATGAACCTGCCGAATGCGGAGATCTTCTTCGAGGGCGACCCCGACGATGCTGCGAAGATCTTCTACAAGACGAACAGGCCCGTCTTCTGCGTGACGACCAAAACGTTGTACCAGGTGGGTTGACGATGGCGACGTTTACGGCACCAACGAGTAAGTGGGGCGCTCGCCGCCCTTCCACGGACGAGCAGATGCGTCGGCTGGGTTTCCGTCCCGTGAAGAGGTCGAGCATGGCAAAGAAGTTTGGCCGTTGCCCTGAGTGCGGCAGACAGGTTCAAGACATTGCGGGCGCTCGCCCCCTTACTCCGTTATCACCAGTCGGGCGCACAGAACATGTCCAGGCCCGACCGATGGAGTGGCAGGTCCACCCGTGCGGGCATTGGGTGAACTCGGAGCAGGGCGGGCTGATCTCGACGGGGACCACGCCGACGCAGACAAGGGCGCAGCGGGAGGCGAGTTCGCAGGCCGTGCTCGACGCCATTGACGGCGCGAAGAACGGGCGTCAGGTGATCGCCCAGGCGTGTAAGGCGGGCATCATTCCCGAGAGCTGGCTGGACGATCTGGGTATGCCTCTGGGCGACAAGGCCCATGCTGAGAAGACAGCCCGTGAGGCCGAGGAGGCTGTCGAATTGGAACGTGACGAGGCTATGGCTGCGGACTTCAAGCGAGAGGAAGATGAGCGCCTGGCTGAGCAAGCGGCTCTGGAGACGATGGCCGAGATCTTGGGGGTTTCGGTGGAGCGGGTGCGGGACTTTGTGGATACTGACATCCCCACCATGGACATTGCCGTGGAACGTGTTGCACTTGACAAGATCATTCCCAAGATCAAAGAAGGTACGGGCTTGGTGCCCGGCTCGACTATGGCCGAGGTAATCATGCAGAAGAAGGACGCCAACGATAAAGCGATACAGAAGCTTCGCGAGGAGATGGGGCTGCAGGAGCTAGCCAAGCCACGTAGGCGAAAGATTCGGAGGCCGAAGTAATGACACTGAAACGACTTGAAGATTTGATAAAGGAAGAGGTGGAAGCCAATCTCTCCGCTCGGAGCGATTCGCCGGTCCCGGCTAGGGGGATCTTGGCTGCTCTCGGTATCGACAGGGACAAAGAGATGAAGGCAATGCAGCGGGAGCCCGAGAAGCTGGCGTTGGAGGAACTGGCCAAGCCACGCAAACGAAAGATTAGGAAGCTGAAGTGAGCTGGGATCGAATGAAGAGACTGTTGGAGATGGACCAGGCGCGGTTCTACTTCTGCCAGGATCCTCCTGAGCACACCGTGCTACATAACATCGACTACGACCCGGAGGACATGCTGAAGCCGCACGACCCTCAGGCGGAGCGGGAAGAAGCCGCGCTGACCAGGCTGTCCCGCAAGCCCAAGCGAAAGATCAGGAAACCGAAAGAATGACCGACAAAACACAACGAGAGTTGGCCCGACTCGCTCGGGATCTGGAGTGTCGTAGGCGGGATCATCTCGCCCGCATGGAGCGGCTACGTCGGCGGGTGGAAGCAGAGCAAGCTGCACGTCAGGCGAGATGGCGGTTCTGCGAGCGGTTGGGGATGTGGGCGTTGTCTCGGCGGAGAGGGCGAAAGATCAGGAAGCCTCAGCCTTGAAGTTCGCTATCTATACCGTGGCCCGCGGTGAGCAGTTCCGACAGTGGGCGGCCTACTTGGCGGACACGCTCCGCCGGCGCGGCAAGTATCGTGGGGACATCATCATCTTCGCTGACGGCGAGGTCCCCACCCAGGATGCGGAGGTGCGTCCTTTGCAGCCGTTCTGGGAGGAAGTGTTCACTGAGCACGCCGACCACTTGAATTGCTGTTTTGCCCGGATACCGATCGGGCAGGCCCTCTTAGACGAGGGGTACGTGGGGCTGTTCCACTGTGACGCGGACTGCCTGGCCATCCGGCCGGTCCAACCCCTACTCGACCTGCTGGGCGACAAGATGTTGGTGGCGCGTGACAAGATGTATAGACCGATGGGCGATTCGGCCTACCATCGGGGATACTTGACATTGGAGGAGCGTCAGCTACGTGTGCCGAGCGTGAATGCGGGCACCTTCCTGGCGCCGGCCGACGTGCTTCGTGGCATGCTCCCCGAGTACGAGAGGATCTGTCGGCACGACAACTACGGCGTCCTGGACAATGTCCCGTGCCAGGAGCAGGCGGCTTTCAGCGCGTGGTGCCTACGAAACCGGGATCGGTGGGAGCTGATCCCCAAGGGGTGGATCTGGGGCGGTGAGAGCCTGCAGCCAAGTGACGACGCCATCATCTTGCACTTTCTCGTCCCGGACAAGGATCTCCTCGACCACACGTACAGGACGCTCTAATGGCTAGATTCAGGAAGCGGAAGAAACAGAAGGCCCCGGCCACGGTCCTGTTCACGTCTGAGAAGAATGACGAGGGCGAGCGACAGTCTTGCGTATTCGCCCAATGCCACCTCAGCGAGTTCAGCGTGGGCCCGATCTGGGGGCATGGTGACGCCTCGGTGAAGCGGGCCTTGGCGACCCTTACCGAGAAGTGCGATTGCCCGGCCCAGTTCCATCAGAACAAGGAGCAGCAGGGTAAGCGGCTAGCCTGACACCGTGAACGGGAGGGTGATGCGGTACTTGACGTTTTTGCCCTCAACGGAGACGGCTTGTCCCTCCAGGGCGGCATCGACGTGGATCCTGAGTAAGGTGAAGGCCCGCCGGAACACTTCCGGGGCCTTGTTGAGATCCGTAACGCCCATAATCCGTTCGACCTCTTTCTTGAGGGCGGGGGACATGTCGAAGGCGACTCTGTCTGGAATGTCGGCCACGGGAATGCTCCTTCTGGGGGGTGTATGAACAGTGACATTATAGTGACACCAGGTTGTCACCACAACAGGAAAAGGCTTTCCCGATCTGGGCGGCGCTGCTACAATCGGGCAAAGGCTTTGTCGAGGGCGCCGGCAGGTTAGGCGTGGTTGGAGCTGGCACTGGATGCCAAACCCGACCCGGCACGACAGCATGGCGAGAAGGCTGGCTGTCAGGTGGAGCGGCGGAGCGCCCGGTATT
>SDBT01010589.1_pt1 | contig 14883 bp, 9 predicted proteins | sample 2277101 | NCBI WGS metagenome assembly SDBT01 (sample SAMN10404973, study PRJNA504765) | marine sediment metagenome | isolation source: marine sediment core GS10_PC15, 103 cmbsf | place: Arctic Ocean: Southern Knipovich Ridge | collected 2010 | reverse complement strand
GGTCCCGTGGATAGTTTGCAAGGCCGCCTGGTCGGGATGGCAGGTGCGGCAGGCAGCCGAGCCCAGGTAACCTGCCCCGCGGTTGGTTGGGTCGGTGGCATTGGTGTACAGGTTCCCGCCATCAGCGTCCTCGGGGTTCAGCAGGTCCGTAAACTCCTGGCAGCCGGCGATGGTCAGCAAGATTGCCACGCCGAAGCAGCCAATGAGGCACAGAGCCAGCTGATTCTTCACATAGCACATACTGCCACTTCCTTATCTATGCCCCGATCGGGGCACAGCGCAAGCGCCCGTTCGATCTTGGTAAGCAACTGCTGTGCCGTGGGCTGGTTGTCAGAGTTGACTTGGTCCCGAGGTGTGTCCGCTGCCAGCCGTGGCGGCTGGGGGGGCGTAAGGCAGGGTCTGGGAGGCCTTTAAGGCAAGGCTGGGGCCCTAGGTCGGTCTCGGTGGCACCGATGCCTGGGCCTGGGAATGGCTGCGGGGACAGTCCGCCTACAGGCAATGAGGCATGCCGGCGGGGCTTTTCTAAGAATGGGAAATCAATGCCAGCGCATTCCCGTTTTTGAGAATCCGACGAGCGTAGGTATCCGCCGCCTATCACGGCGGGTAGCGGAAGCGGACGTGATTAACGCCGTGACACCGGAGGGTGCAACTGCCCTGGAAGCGCCCCAGATCACGGAAGTTCAGTCCGCTGCCAGTCGGGCTGCTAACGGGCCTGACGATCGAGCGGTCGAAGTTGATCAGATGGCTGTGTTCGCTGGTGCTGCCGCGTACACCGTGTGGAGCGTGGCAGGCGCTGCAAGGCGCCTGATTGTTGACGATGTGGCTGCGGTGAAGGGTGAAGCTTTCATCGTTGAGGAGGCTGTTGCGGTCGTGGCATTGGTAGCACAGGGCATAGGCGCCGGTGCTTTCCGTGGTGAAATCTTGGGTGTTGTAGCGCTCAGTCAGCAGGAAGGGATTGCTTGACCCGTGCGGGCCGTTTGGTTGAAGGTCGCCCAAGGCCTCGGCGTCGTCGACGTTGTGGCAGTCTTGACAACTAATCCGGCGGCCGCGAAAGGCGGGAAGGATGCTCGGGACCTGGCCGCCGCGGTTGCGTACAGCGATTGGATGGCTGCTAGCTGCGGTTGGGGAGATCCGAAGCCGAAGGTTCGGCGTGTTGACGGTTCGGGTAATCGTCTTTTTGATGCGAACGGGTCGGTCGCTGTGACAGCGCAGGCAGATTTCATAGTAGAAGCTGGGCCGATTGACGGTCCGGCCGCGTATGTTGATGCCCGGCACACCCAGCATAGGTCCGGGCACGGTGATTGCACTTTGCCGCGCGAGCGTGCCGCGGCGTCCCGGCTGTGCCGCGTGGGGATTATGGCAATCGACGCACTCAACGTGGGCGCGGATAGGACGAACGGGCTCAGTGGGGTCGTGCCCGCTGTTGCCCCATGTGCCTCGATGGTTGGAACGCCGACCGATGACGGCGGCGATGTCGGTAGCGACTGAACCATCATGGCAGGCGAGACAGTTGTCCTCCAATCGGGCGAATCGCAACAGGCGCTGTCGGCCCTCGGCAGTGTGGATCTGGTGGCACGCGAGGCAGGCGTTGTCGCGCATGGTGGCGTATCGGACCTGCTGTCGCGGATCGTTGAGTCGGCTGCGGATGTGGCGGGTGCTGCGGGCGTGGGCGCCGAGTTGCCAGCCGTCCAGCTTGTGGCAAGTGGTGCAGATGGCTCCGCCGCGATCGGTTATTCGCAGGAAGTTACCCAAGCCGTTGTCGTGCGGATCGTGGCAGGTGCTGCAGTGGACCTGGTTGTGTGGGCCGAGTTTGAGCAGACTGCTGATCGACTGTGGATCGCGGAGCTGGCGGTCGGTATTGGACAGTGCTCGGTCGTAGCGAAAGCCGATGGGGTGGTCGTCCGACAAGTCGTTGGTCAGATTGGTCGGACCGGGCGGCATGGTGTCGGTATTGACGACGATCGGGTCGGTAGCGGGCTGGCTGCGTACCAGGCCGATGGCCAGCGAGCCGTCATGGCAGCTTAAGCACATCTTGCTGGGTCCGCTGGGCTGATCGATGCGGGCGTCGGTGGTACTCGAGCGATAGATGCGGTAGTGGGTGGTGGGGTTGTGGCGGTTCCATAACGGTGTGGCGGGCTGGGTGTTGTGCGGGGCGTGACAGAAGATGCAGATCCGCTCCTCGTCGATGGCACGGGTGGGGCCGGGACCATGAGTTGACAGATCGTGCGGGCCGTTGGCGATGCGCTGCTGGGCCGTCGCGGGCCAGACCCCGACAAGGACGAATAGACATGGGGCCAGACTTATACGTCTCATCCGCCCTGCTCCTTAATCAGGTCAAAGACCTGCACGCGGCGGTTGTAGGTGTCGGCCACCCAGATGCGATCTGCTCGGTCAATAAAGATTCCCGTGGGTAGCCAGAACTGCCCGGGCCCGCGGCCCTCAAGACCGAACGCCAAGAGCAACTGACCGGCGTCGTCGAATATCTGCACGTTTTCGAAGTGGGCGTCGACGACAAAGATATGGCCCCGACCGTCACAGGCCAGGCCTTTGGGCAGGGCGAGGTCTCCGGCTGCATCGCCCTTGCGTCCGAACTGGCCGAGGAACCTGCCGGCAGTATCGAATCGCTGGATGCGGAAGTTCATGGTGTCGGTCACGAGCAGGCCGAGGCGCCGGTGCCACCTGATAAAGGTGGGGAAATTCAGTTGGCCCGGGCCTGATCCGCGCTGGCCGAAGGCTTGCTGGTCCTCGCCGTCGAGTGAAAAGCTGACGATTTTGTGATCGGCGACATCGGCAACGTAAAGCCGCTGGTTCCGCGGGCAGTAGCAAAGTCCGGCGGGACGGTTGAGGCGGCCGCGACCCAATGTGCTGCGGTAGCGGCCCTGGCGGTCGAAGACGACGACGCAGCCGGCGGCGGAATCGCTGACAAACAATCGTTGCGGACCTAAGGCCAGATGAGTCGGTTGTCTGAGCTGCGAATTGCCTGTTCCCGTGATCAAGGTCGTCCGGCGCCGGTCAAGGTCGAACAGCACCACCGCCCCCAGACCGGGATCAGCCACGTAGAGCTTGCCGGCTTGATGGGCTACGTCAACTGGGCTGACCAGGCGAATCGTTGGAGCTCGGCCAAGAAGAGCGTATTTGAGTTGGAGCCAGCCGCTTTCGGCGGGTTTGAGGGCCCTCCCCGAGGCTAGCTGGCCGACGTAGCGGATTCGCGGCGGTTCGGGCGGCGCGGGCCATCGTAGTGAAGGCTCAACGACCGCGAAGATCGGACCAGCTGGTCGACCACAGCCGACCAGTGCCATCGCTAGAATCATTGCCACCAGGATTGTTTTCTGCCCGGTCATCGGCGCCGCCCCAACATGCCTCAAAAATCCCGACGAATCTTGAACCATACAGCCAGGCCTTCCTCGTTGGAGGAGGCGATCCGCAGATTGTCGTATTCGACGGCCAAGCTCAGCGTGAGCTGGCCAATACGGTATTCAAATTCGCTCTCGAGATCCAAGCCATACGTGTCGCCCGAGATCGTATCGTGCTCAAACCGGTAGGCCGCTGCCGTTCGAAGGCTCGTTCGGGTGTTGAAATTGTGGCGGTAGTCAAGCCGAACGTCCAGCAGCGTCGCGTCGCGTCCCACATGGTGCCGAAAACAGAACTGGGAAAAGCTGAACGTCAGGTCGAGCTGATCGATGGGCCCGGCCAACGGCGCCCAGTCGGCGGTGAAGTGCCCGGCGGTATAGGGTTCGATTGTTTCGTCGTTATACTCGAACTCGGCCCCGGCCGACCAACTCTGGCGGCGGTAGGTCAGACCGAGGCGGTGCCGATTGAGCCTGTTGGGTTCGAATCCCAGTGGGTCCGACTGGTCCAGGTTCTGCTCGCGGACCGTGACGGCGTAATAGGGTGTCAGACCGATTTCGAAGTCCTGTTGGATGCGGGCTTCGATCTGGTGGGTCTGGGTGGTGCGGCCGTCCCGGACGGTGTAGAGGTAGCGCACCAGAACCGAGTCGCCGTCATCGATCCACCCGAGAGGCAGGCGGACCAAGGCGGTACGATCGTAGCGTCGAATAACCGTGTAGTCGCTGCCCAGTTGGTAAACGCGCTGCCGATCAATGCTGGTGACCACCAAGCTCGAGAGGATGACGTTAGGTCGGTTCAGGTAGCTGGGCAGCGGGTCACGCAAACGGTGGGATTCGTTAAGGACGATATGCGTGCCGTTCCGCGGCTGGATTCTTTCGTAGTCGTACCAGTATCCCAGATGGGCTGAAAGTCGTCCCCAGGGGTTGGGTCGCCGGTAGTTCCAGTGGACCGATCCGCCCAGGTTGCACAAGTCGGCACTGTCTTCTGCGAACTCTCGCTGGCCATAGAGTTCGAGCGTGGTGGTCAGGTCCTCTGTAAGGCGGTGCTGCAGATCGAAATCGGCCCGGTGGGTGGCGATAGTGATACCGTCAAACGTCTGTCGACTGAATTGATATTTGTATCGCGTTTGCATCACGTCGCTGTGGGTCAGCGTCAGTTGAGGGCCCACCTCCAACAGGTCGAAGCCTAGCTCGCCCTGTTCTTCCTGGTAGTAAAGGTTGGTCTCCAGGCGATGCTGCTGTTTGGCACCAAAGAGGATCACGTCATACAAACCCAGCCAGCTTCTCGTGGCGGCAAAGTCCCGGAAGTTGCCCTGGTATTGTTCCCGCAAACGGGCGTATTCGGCGTCTATGTGCAGGTCGTGGTGCTCGCCGAGTTGAAACTCCGACTCATACCGCAGAGCGGTCTCGCGGAGGTTCTCGTCGTCAAATTCGTCGGCCTGGCCAAGATACTTGTCGCGCGTCCGCTCGAAGCTCAGCCGCATGGTGGCGTGTTCGGTAAGCCATTGCCAGCTCGTGCCATAGCGCGTCCGGTCGTGTTCGAGGCTGGGCAGAAATAAGCGGCTGACGCGCTCGTCTTCTTGCTCGACAAAGAAGCTGCCGGAGATGGGTTTGTTGGTGAACAGGTCGAGGCGGATGTCGTACTGGCTTAGCCAGCCGTTGTTATAATCATGCAGGCTCCGGTTATCTCGTCGCTCACGGGCTCGCTGTTGATCCAGTCCCAGCCGCACGTCCGCGTCGAAACTGAGGAACCCCGGATCAATCACGTCGCCTCCCAGTCGCAGGCCCATTGTTTCCTCGAACTGCAGGAGAGTGTTTCGTTGGTGATAGCTTCGCCGGCTGGCGAGGAGGGCACGCTGTCGGTCGCTGACCCGTTGCCGTTCGTACCGGGACTGGAGTTGCAGGTCAGCCTCGAAATAGTCCAGATGCAAAAACGGAGGTCTCGGGGCAGGCTCGTCAGGCGGGTGCGCCTGTGGTACCTCCGCCCTGGCCGTAGCGACAGCGCAACACACGGCTGCGATGCTGCAAGAGAGACCCAGAGCAGCGCCAATCCACCAATCTAATGACCATCTGGTGGTCGGTCGGCCAAGTCGGACAGGGCCGCTCTTGACCTGCCTAGAGTCACCATGCCGGATTGTTAACATGAAGCGGTGACACCAAAAGGTTATGAACTCAAACGTTGCCACTCCGGCGCGCCAGGACCGGCAAAAATTGCATCTTGTGGCTCAGGGGCTCATGCGAGCACGATAAGCATCAACTTGTGAACAAACGACGTGCCAGCGGCTCTGCGAACGAGCAAACTGCTAAGCGACGGGGGGGAGCCCCTGGTCTGAACAGGTCGGTGGGGGCTGTTCCTGGCCCCTTGCAGGCGAATCCACGGTCGCTCCGACGGAGGATCACCCGGCATGGTGCGAGGGACGGATCCCACAAGACAGCACTCGACGGAGCACAGGCGTCTCAATAATGAGAATCGGTGTCGGAGCGGCAAAGCTTCGATTCTTTCGTAAACTCAGCTACCAGCCCGGCTGGCCCGTCAGACTGCGGTAAGGGCGGTCGATTCGATCGATGGGCAAGTCTGGCACGCCCGTTGCAAGGCTTCCGTCGGGCAGTCCAAGAGGATTAGGTGTCTATCGACGAGCTTGGGAATGATAGCAAGCGGCCGCCACCGCATCGGTCAGCTTCGCTTGGGTGCATATAGTCATGGGCTTTTGGCAAGGGTTGGTTCGAATCCTGGGTTCCCTCCATCTGGTTGTCATCCTCATGGTGGTACTGATGTGTGGGATGGTGGCCGGTACGCTCTTGGAGAGCGCCCGCGGTGCGGCTGTGGCGCGGGCGGGGGTCTATCAGGCCTGGTGGTTCATCGGGCTACTAGTGTTGCTGGCGGTGAATCTGCTGATCGCTATGGTGCAGCGGTGGCCGTTTCAGCATCGCCTGACCGGATTTGTGATAACGCACGCTGCAATCCTGGTAATCCTGGCCGGCGCGATGATCAGCTATTTGTGGGGTGAGCATGGCTGGCTGAACTTGGCTGAAGGGCGTAGTGCCAACCGAATGGTCACCTCGAGGCAAGTCCTGGTGGTTGAGTCCGGGCCTTCGGTACAGGAGTTCGTCCTGGATATCGATCCGCGCGATCCGGCGTCGGGTCTGCCGCGGCGTTTCCCCCTGAACGGCGGTGGCGAACTGATCCAGCAGCAGTACATGCCAAACAGCCGCTGGGTGGAAGGTTACGAGGCGGCCGAGGCCCCTGCCGCGTCGGCTGTCGAGCTGGTGTTGCCGCACGAGGGCGGGCAAGTAAGTCGCTGGGTGTCGATGGAGTCGCCAGACAATCAGGTGACTGTCGTGGGGAGCTTACCGGTCCGGCTCCGTGCGATTGAGGGTTCAGATGAGCTGGCTGCGGTTCTTACCACCCAACCGGCCTCGTCGCCTGCCACCTCGCCGACTTCGGCAGCTTGTTGTCCGGACAAGGCCGGCGCCGAGCGGGCGTTGACCACCGCCCCGGCAGACAAAGGTTACTTGACGATCACCGTTGACGACACGACCCAGACGATCAGCGTCGCTGGCAGTATTGGCAAGTCGGTTTCTCTGCCGGGTGAGGACCTGACGATCAAAATAGTCAGGTACGTGCCCCACGCAGTGGTTGGGCCCGGTGGGAGAATCGAGAACCAATCCGACCGCCCAATCAACCCTCTGGTCGTTTGCGAAGTCAGCGGCCCTGAGGGCTCCGAGCGGCAGATGGTTTTTGTTAGATTCCCGCAGTATTCGGCCATGCACCGCCGCAAGCTGAAGTACCCGCAGGTCCGAGTGCGGTTTGACGCCCCGTTTGATCGTCGCCAGCCCAGCGAACTGGAGCTTGTCCTGGCATCGGACGGCCGGCTGTACTTCGTATTGCACCTGACCGATCATGAGAAGATCTCCGGTGCGGTCGTCGAGGGCCAGTCCTTGGCGGCAGAGCTAGGAGTAGACCTGCGAGTTGCGCAAGTTCTGCCGCATGCCCGGCCTGTGGAAGAGGCGCGCGAGTTGCCCTATGACCCGAAGCGCGACGGCGAGGGCGCCACACCATCGGTCCAGGTGGTCGTTCAAGCCGAGGGGGACAGGCAAAGCCTCTGGCTTCAGTTTGGCCGTCGTCGACCGGTCAAGCTCGGCGAGCAAACCATGCACCTGTCGTTCCGCCAGCAGGAGAAGATACTGCCGTTCCGCGTGAAGCTGGAAGAGTTTGCCATTGATCGCTATCCGGGCACTCAACGTCCGGCAATGTTCCGCAGTCGCGTAGCGTTGACCGACCCGCAGCGCGGCGTGGTCCTTCGCAAGACTATCGAGATGAACGCCCCGCTGAGTTATCGCGGACTCAAACTGTACCAGAGCAGCTACCGCACGGATGGTAGAGAGACGATCTCGGTGTTGGGCGTTTCTCGAGATCCGGGCTGGGGGGTAATACTGGTTGGTTACGTTATGCTGATTCTAGGAATGGCCATCACACTGGGCACGCGGACGCGGAGCTATCTTAACCGCGTCAAAGGCGCTTCGGCGAATGGGTGAAGGGAATGCACCTGCTCGTGACACTCATATTGGGGGTAACGACGGCAGCTACAGAGCCGGCGCCGGCGCTTCTGGGCGTCGAGCCGGCCAGGACGTTGCCCGTCCAGCACGATGGGCGCATCATGCCGCTGGACACCCTGGCCCATCGCGCCGTCGAGAGAATTACTGGTAGTCGATACTGTAGGTCGATCGACCCGGTGGCCATCGTATTCTCGTGGGTTTTCGAGCCGAAGAAATGGTTAGAGGCACCGATCATCAAGATCGACTCGAGAGCCCTGGCCGACGCGATCAAAGTTACACCTATCGATGGCCGGGCATCGTACAAGCAACTGGCCGCCAGCGGGGAACTTGGGCAACTGCTGGCCCAAGCTCGTCTGGGGCAGGAGCAAGAACAGACGCTGAGCAGGTTGCAGGAGCAGGCTCTGGCGTTGCAGGAGCGTATCAGCGTTTTCGGCAATCTGATTGGGGGCGCAGGCTTGCCCCTGGTGCCCCATGGGCGGGACGTGCAGGCGCCGTGGATGTCGCCTGCACTTATGCACGGTTATGCGGATGAACAGACCCAGCAGGTGCAGCAGGCCTGGCAGCACATGGCTGAGGCGTTCCTGTTAAACCAAGCGGGTGCTTTCGCCAAAGCGTGCGTTGACTTCAGGCAGCAGGTGGCTCACCTTCCCGACAGCGGTTCTGTCGTGGGCAGGTCGATGCATCGAGAGGTAATCTACAACCACCTGATGCCGATTCGACTTGCATGGATGCTTATGCTGGCGGCTGCAATTCTGGGTCTAATGAGTCGCCCGGTTCACCGACGATGGTTTGACGCCTTGGCTATTCTGGTTCAAGTGGTCGGCTTTTCGATTTTGACGATTGGTCTGCTGCTGCGATGGAACATCGCGGGTCACATACCGGCGACGAACTTCTACGAATCGCTGATCCTGCTGGGCTGGGGCGTGGGTGCATCCTCGCTGATCTCACTGGTGGTGTTGGGCGATCGGACCCTTCCGCTAAACGCCGCCGTCCTTGCGGGATTGTTCTTGGCGCTGGCCGACCTGCTACCGATCGACCCTTGGATTCGTCCGATTGCCCCGGTGTTGCGCAACACGGTATGGATGTCGATCCACGTTCCGATCATCATGCTCGGCTATGCGATCCTAGCCCAGGCGGTCATATTGGGCCACATACAAGTCGGCGTGCTGGCGTTGGGGCGGCCGGACAGATCGTACAGCAACAAGCTCGATTGGCAGCTTTACTGGTGCCTGATGGCTGGTTCGCTGTTGCTGTTGGTTGGTATCCTGACCGGGTCGATGTGGGCCAACAGCTCCTGGGGGCGATACTGGGGTTGGGACCCCAAGGAAGTCTGGTCCTTGGCGGCGTTCCTGGGCTACATGGCACTACTTCACGCACGACGTAAAGGTTTTGTCGGTCCGTTCGGTACGGCGGCGTGGTCGGTGGCGGCGATCTGGTTGATCGTAGGTACCTACCTGGTGGTGAACTTTGTGCTGCCAATTGGGCTGCATAGTTACGCCTCCGGCTCGAGCGAGATCGTCACATGGTTGGCTCTGGTGGCAACGGCTGAAGCGACGTTTGTGGCAGCGTGCTATCTGCGATATGCGCGTCGGCGTGCAGACACGCAACCAGCCTGAGCGAATCATCCGTTTGGCAGGAGCGGCACGAAAATGCATCCGATTCTTGGCATCTTAATTGCGATGGCGTTGGCGGCTGCTGCGTTGAGTACCCGCGGCGGCATCGTAGGTAGCAAACATGACTTCAGCGACCAGGCCGGCAGTCGCGGCTAGGTCTGCCGGCCCTGCCACCACCCACACACACCTCGTGGTCAAGTGCCGTTGTGGGCGCCCAGCGGCGGAAAGCAACCGGCTTTTGCGCTCTATCAGAGTCCCAATCAGCAGCTCGGTTCGGGCGACTTGATGTGCCTGAGCTGCCACGACGGGGCCATCGCCAGCGAGATCTATGGCCGAACCGAGGGCGTTGTCGTCAGTCAGGTGGGCCGCTCGACGGTCGCCCACGGCGCCGGTCCAGGGCCGCTGATCGGCAGTCATCCCGTGGGCGTTCGGTACCCTGATCATGAACGCAAGTATCATCCTCGGTCGGTCGTGACGGCCGACAAGACGATCAAGCTGCCGAACGGGCGCGTGACGTGCCTGTCGTGTCACGATCCGCACGGCACAGTTGGGCACGAGGCCATGGTGGTCAAGAGCAATGCGGGAAGCAGACTGTGCTTGTCGTGTCATGACCTGTAGTGGTTGGGTTCCAATGCCAGCAGAGGCGCGCTTCAGGCTGCAAAGACCTGCCGCCAGAATGGCGTGCATGGCATTGCTGGGCTTGTCTGGCTGCCACGGCTTGTGCCCAGACGCTCCCAAGCGCCAAGTCACAGGGCATTACCCGGGCCCACCACACTCCACGCGTGTGGTGGCGCTTGGTCCACTCAGCGCGCGCTACCGCCTGAATCCCAAACTGAGCCTGTTAATGCAGTTTATCACTGGCCAAGAAGAGTTGCCGCCGGGCAGGCTACCCCGACCCCTGGCGCTAGCCGTCCGCGACAAGAAGGTGATCATCTGTGACACAGCGTGGGATGCGGTGATGGTAGTCGATCCGATTAGCGGATCAGTTCATCCGTTGATCCGGCCAGGCGAGCCGGTCCCCGACAAGCCGGTGGCGGTTACCGTGGATGCCGCTGGTCAGGTGTACGTGGCTGACGTGGATGGCAAGGCAATCTTCGTCGTTGCTGACGACGGCACGGTCAGTCGGCAACTCCGCCCGCCGGAAGAAGACAATTCCTTCAGACCGGTCGGCGTCGCGTGTGGCCCGGACCATCTCTTCGTAGCTGATGCGGCCAACCATTGCGTCCAGGTGTTTTCGCTCGAGTCGGGTGCCTGGTCCAAGACCATTGGCCGGCGCGGTACGGGGCCCGGAGAATTTCAGTTTCCCGTTGCGGTGGCAGTGGGCCCGGAAGACCAACTTTATGTCGTCGACATGATCAATGGCCGGGCGCAGATTTTCGACCCAGCCGGCCAGTATATCGGACAGATCGGCGTTCCCGGCAATCACCCAGGGCAGTTTGCACGGCCTCGCGGCGTGGCGGTTGACCTGGGGGGCATCGTCTATGTGACCGATTCAGCCACACAAGTGGTTCAGATGTTCGATTCGCAGGGCCGACTGCTGATGTACTTCGGGGGGGGTGGGGCGGCGCGTGGTTGCATGACGCTGCCTGCGGGGATCTGTGTTGATCGGTCGCTACTGGAAGTCTTTTGCGACAGGCTGCCCGACGGCTTTGTGGCCGACTACCTGATCCTGGTGGCCAACTCGGTGGGCGAACGCGGCATTGGGGTCTATGCCTTCGGAATTTTTGAAAACGCCCCGGCACTCGTTAGTAAAGCGCGAGAAAGGCCATGAGTCATGAGGGGTACAGGTTGGGCTGTGCTTTGGTGTCGGGCCTGTTCGTGACCACCGCGATCTCTACTTTGCTTCATGCGGTCGGACCGTCGGCGTCGCAACCATCCCCGGCGCCCAACCCGCACTGGTCGGCCGACGGGTGTCAGCACTGTCACCAAGTCGAGGGCGGCCGTGCCCAGAAGATCGCACCAGGAGATATCGATGCCATATGTCTGACATGCCATGACGGACAGCGTGCTAAGCGAGAGGCCCACCCTATTGGACGGACTTTTGCCGGCAAGGACGTCGTTCGACCTGAAGGCTGGCCTGCGACCGATGGCAAGATTGGCTGCGCAACCTGCCACGACGTTCTTCAGGCATGCCATCGCAACCGGTCCAGACCGGTTCAGGCCGCCGCGTTCGTTCGGGGCTTGGAGGTCGGAAAGCTGCTGGACTTTTGCGTCCGTTGCCACCTCGAGCTCAAAGAGCACCAGGTCTACAACGTCCATATCATGCTCAACAAGGACGACTCGATAACCCGCCGTGCCTGTCAGTTTTGCCACCACGTCCTACTCGATGATCGAGACCGTCGGGCCCGCACGGGACAGGCCGAATTGCGATACGACGCAGTTACGCTCTGTCGAAGCTGCCACATGGAGCATATCGACTACTTCGCGCCCGGGCATGTCGGCGCCAAGGCGTCGGTCGAGATGAGGGGATATATGGTCGCCTTCGAACAGACCCCGCCGAACCAACAGCCCGATCCAAAACTTATCAAACAGGCGGTGCAGACCGGGCGCGAGCCGACTCGCTTGCCGTTAGCCGATGTTGACACGGTGGTTTGCTCGACCTGTCACAATCCGCATCAGGAAGGTCTTTTTCCACCTGACAGTGTGCTGGCCTACGGGGCTATGCAAACCGGACAGAAGCAAGCCGACATTCGACTTCGCGGTCTTGGCAAGGAATTCTGCTTTGCTTGCCATAACAAGTAGATTGGTTGTGATTGGATTGGTCGTAGTCGCGATAGTGATCCTGCCGGAGTGGGCTTTAGCGGCCGACGCCGAGAACTGCCTGAGTTGCCATCGTTATCGCGGCCTGGGACGTCTGGATAGCGAGCGCAAGACGATCCGGGTCTACTACGTTGACCCGGATTACTACGATCGGGCGTTAGGTCCACATGCCAGGCTGCAATGTAGTGACTGCCATGAGCGCAGTGAGGTGGCGGTCATTCCGCATCATACCGTTAGCCCAGTCGATTGCGCCAGGGCCTGCCACCTAGCCCGCGGTGATAAACCGGAGGTGGCTTTCGGTCATGGCCGCCTGGTCGGCATGCTCGAAGAATCGGTGCATGACAGTAGCGTCTTGGATACCTGCAACTTCCTGCTCGGGCAGCCGCTCAGGCCGGGCCAGTCGCGATGTCTGCTGTGTCACGACGAGCCGACTTTTCGCCGCACCGGTCAGAGCTGGGCCCAGCAGGAAGCGCCCATCAGCCGATGCAATGTCTGCCACGAACAGCAACTCCCGGTTAATACCCGGTACTACTACTGGCACGTCCATGCCCGTAGTCGACCGGCCCGCAGCAGGGAAGACATCGTTCGTGTCTGCGCCCTTTGTCACAGCAACGCAAAGGTCCGAAAGGCGTTCAACCTTCCGGATACGACCGCCAGCTACTTGGCCAGCTTTCACGGCAAGGCGATGCTGCTGGCCAGCGAACGGACGGCTGGTTGCCTCGAATGCCATGTGGGCCCGATGCAAAACGTTCATCTGACACAGTCTCATCTGCAGGCGGGTTCACCCACCAGCCCGCAGCAGCTGTCCAACACGTGCCGCAGCGCAAACTGCCATCCGACGGCTGGGCATCGCGTCAGCAGTGCGGCGGTCCACCTGGAACTGCCCACTAGTGGCGGGATGGAATACTTCATTGCTTCGCTGTTCGTTGTATTGATCGTCTTTACCTTTGGCCCGTCGGTAATCCTGACGGCGCTAGAGATGTTGCAGGCGGCCCTGGGGCGTCACGATCCGGGACACCACCGGCGTCGCGAGCTTGCAGAACAGTTGCTGTCTGACCCACAGGGCCGCCTTCAGTTGCAACGCTTTACACCCAACCAGCGGGTACAGCATTGGGTCCTGGTTGCTTGTTTTGTGGTACTGGTGGTTACGGGCTTTCCGATCAAGTTCGCCGATCGCCTGTGGGCCGCCTGGCTGATCGAACAGATGGGCGGGCTTCGCCTGGCGCGATTGGTTCATCGGTGGGTGGGGCTATTGTTGCTGGTAGGCAGCTTCTATCACCTTGGCTATGTAGCCGTGCATACTTGGCGTCAGCGACAGCGCTCCGGCAAGGGATGGCTGACCACGATTCTCGATCTACCGATGGTCATGCGCTGGAGCGATTGGAAGCAGTTGACTCATCTGCTGGCCTATTTGCTCTTCCTGCGTCGAACGCGTCCGGAAGGCGGGCGATTCACCTTCGAGCAGAAATTCGAGTACTTCGGCGTCTTTTGGGGGATCGGATTGCTGGGCATCACCGGGCTGCTGATGTGGGCCAACGCCTGGACCACCCGGCATCTGACTGGGCGGGTGCTCACAGTCGTCTATGTGATCCACACGTTTGAGGCGTTCCTGGCCCTCTTGCACGTGGGGGTCATCCACATCATCGGTGTCGTTTTCGCGCCCAGCGTCTTTCCGTTTTCGCCGGCCATGTTTACCGGCAGGACCCCACCGAACGAGCTTGCCGAGGCTCACTCGGCAATGCTGGCCCAGGTGGAAGAGCAACTGCAGGGCGGCCCACTCGTGGGAGGCCAGCGATGATTGATCGCCTCATCAATGCCGCCAAGACGAGCATCGTGCGGGCCTACGCCCTGGCCATCCTGTTAACAGTGATCTGGGCTGGCTATATGGCCGTGGCCTTCCTCATCGGCTCGGTCTTTGCCCCACCGCACGTGCCCCAGCGTTTCCTTGAGCGGCCCGGTCAGCAGAAAGCCGATCTTGTCTCCAAGGCCGGGGCGCCGGACGCGAGCGGTCCGTCCTGGCTAGCACCACTGGGCCACTACCACGCCGTGGATCGCTGGTTCCAGCCAGATCGCCACAATGGTTGCACGGTCAGTGGCTGCCACAGCTCTTTGCCACACGCCAAGCGCAAGGAGGTGCGTGCTTTCGCTAACTTGCATGTCACGTGTCTAGCGTGCGAGATGTGCCACGATCGCAGTGACCCCAGCCCGGCAAAGGCGATGTGGGTCAGTACCACCACGGGCCAGCGGCAACGGCCGCCAGCGATCCTGCAGCTTATGCGACTGATCGAGACAGACGCAGAGAGAATCAAGAACCGGCCCGCCCCTGTTCATACTGTGATTGTAGGTTTATTGAGGCAGGTGGTGGAGGTAATTGGCGGTGATCCGCTCTTGGAGTATCTGCTTCTGCAGGTAGATACGTCAGAACCTGGCAGTCCTATCTGGCGACACGCGGTGGGTCAGCTCAAGGTAGAACTGCCTGCGCATGCCCGCGGTGAATATGGTGCCAAGCTCGTGCCCGTACTTTCGACGAGTCAAAGGCAGCGAGCCGAGCGCTTCGCCGAGCGCGCGCTAGAGTACTTTGCGACGCTGCCCAACAGCAAGAAACG
>SDBT01010588.1_pt1 | contig 14886 bp, 31 predicted proteins | sample 2277101 | NCBI WGS metagenome assembly SDBT01 (sample SAMN10404973, study PRJNA504765) | marine sediment metagenome | isolation source: marine sediment core GS10_PC15, 103 cmbsf | place: Arctic Ocean: Southern Knipovich Ridge | collected 2010 | reverse complement strand
GTGTCAGCAATTATTACATCTAATTTAAACTGTCGGTGGCAGGACTGGCATTTACAGCTCATGTTTATCTCCTCTTTATTCTTATGTCCTCTTTAATGAGTCTTTTAGGTGGGGGCGGTGGGGGCGCGGTGGGGGTTTCTTTTCACATAGCTCCTCCTCCTTTACCCACATACAGTTGTCAAATTCTTTATGAATACTACCTTCTTTATAATATATACCGGCTCCACAACACCCACACCCAAAGGCAAGGTCTACATTACTTTCTTTACAAAGTTTATCTAGTTTATCTAAAAACGCTGTTTGTTGTTCAATATTCATATCATGTCTCCTTTCAAGGATAAAAGAGGAAGGGGTCAATTAATTCATCAGGTACTTCTTTAATATAGGTATTGAGTACATACTTCTCTTTACCACACCAGTTACACCTACATAAAATTTTAGTACCTATATGAAGATCCCAGTGTAGACCAACTTTCTCTATTGCCCGCCAACCATGTATACACCAAAACTTGCCCTTATTTCTAATAGGTGATAACATTCTATTTTTCATAATCCCTCCCTGAAAAAGAAATCCCATACTTCAATCTCTTCTAATGTTTTCATTTTAGCATCCTTCGCTTCCTTGATAGCACTTTTGGCTTTTTTAATTAATCTTTCCAGGGTATCCGACCTGGAAGCTCCAACCGATGGAGGCCCTAAACATATCTGATCTCTAACATGATCTCCACTAACATAATAAATCAAGGCTTCAATATCTTTGATCCATTTAGATTCCATTTATCACCTTCTTTACATTAATTGGGGAATAGGTTTTCCTGCTAGCCCAGGAAATCTTTTATATACTTCATCCCTTACTTCATCAAGTTTGTCTAGTTCCCATCTTAAAATATTATTTACGTTTTGTTTTATAACTCCCCCGCGATAATATTCGATCAACCCTAAAAACCAAAGAGCGTCTTTGATATTATCAGGAATGCCTTTCTTTGAACAAGGGTCCCCACCAATTATTAAATTACCATGTCTTTCCATATTTACCTCTTAACAATACCATGTAATAGTGAAATGTAAAACAGTCTTGCAATGAGAACAAATAACTTCATTTAAGTCAGGAAGGAAATCGCATTCATGGAGGATAATAGACTGTATGGTCTTGCCAAGACTAAATTCATCTTTACCACATTCTTGACAATGGTAATACTTATTAGCGCCTCCTTTTAAAAATCCTTCCCAATACATCATAACTAATTCTATATCACAGGAGGTACAGTTAACTTCACACATACCTCTATCATCATCTTTTTCTTCTACCCACATTTTAAATTTAGGATGAGTACATTTAGCTGTCATAAAATACCCCCTTATCTATTTAATAAGAATGGAACCTCTGAGCACAGGACGGTTATCTTCAAAAGGTATAGGAGTTATAGTATACACGTTTCCAATATGATGTTCTACTAAGTATTCTCTACCTTGTTTATCTGTAAGGACTTTGGCGTTTTCAAAAAATGTTTTCATTTCTATTCTACTATCACATGCACTAAAGAATAAGAAGATTAAGATAAGGAGAGAGTAAGTTAGTTTTTTCATAGATTAGTCCTCCGCTATTCCTTTATTTTATTTCTTTTGTGTATTCTTTTAATACTACAGAGAAAGAATAGAAATTATTACCCTCTAATATGTCTACGATAGAATCTATTTCTGTTGCAGCCATTTCCCTAAATTTATTCACATACAACCACCTTTCTACCGCAGGTTTATATCTATCCCATTCCGTAACTATGGTTTTTATACTAGGATCTGTGGACACGTCACACACAATACCACGGTTTTCCCAAATCATTTTATCTACTGCCATACACATTTCTGCTAATTTTTTTGTCTTATCCATTCGTACCTCCTGTTTATTATTAATATGTAATATATGAAAATCTTAACACCCTTATTAACTATATATATGTATAACAGAGATAAATATCAAGATACGTATGAAAGTATTGGATGTATCTCACATCGTCCCCTTCCCCTCAAAATATGGCTCAAGTGTGATTCTCAGGTACCCCAATGGTTATATCTGTACTATGAGGTAGTAAATTAATTATACCCCCACACTTCACTATAAGGTAAGGAGGTTCATTATGCATTTATTCGTAGGAAACGGTGGTAGGAGCATCTTCGTCAAACGTTTAGTTGACGAGAAAAGGAAAGACGTTAAACTCAAGACTTACAGCGATACTAAGAGAGCTGGTTTGGTCCTCTCAATGTCCCGGAAGAAGGGGCTGAGTGTGGAGGATGTCGTAAAGAGGTTGGCTTTTGTCGACGAAAGTCCCTTGAATGATGGAGAAGCTCTCCTCCTTCAGGAAGAGGTGATTGCTGAAGTGAGTACTACAGATCCGGTGGAGGAAGTAGATTGCGAGATTACAGATTGTAGGAAATGTAATCTCTTGGAGGGATGTCCTTACTCTCCTAGCAACCCTGCTAACTGGGAAGATGTGTAGAGCTTTACATGGGGAGCTTTGGCTCCCTTTCTTTTTTAATGTTTTTCCAGTTCCATAAATCTTTTAAGGAGGTATGTTATGATAAACGAAGTTGTTATAGTCGGACGTTTGGGTAGAGACCCAGAAGCTTTGGGAGAAAATGGAGGAGCTCGGCTCAGCATTGCCTGCAATGAACGTTGGACAGACGCTGAGGGAGTCTCTCACGAACATGTCGAATGGGTCCCAGTCAAGCTCTGGGGCAAAACAGGCAAAAATGCCCTCATTCATTTGACTAAGGGCCGCTTGGTAGGTATTAAAGGACGTATACGTACTCAAAAGTGGGAGAAAGATGGGGTCGTAAAGTGGGACACCTTTGTGAAAGGTTATTCGTGCAAATACCTTGACGCTAACTCCAGGAATCAGAACGAAGCGCAGAGTCCGAATACAGCGCCTCCTGATGATAATATCCCATTCTAAATAAATGGAGGTGAATGTGTTTACAAGGATGTATAACTTCTCATGTATGATTACCCATAATGGCGGAGCGGAGATTGGATTTGTCTTCGCTTGCCATATAGTGGTGTGTTATCTCATGACCCAATATCTGGATATTCACATAATGGGATAGGAGGACAGAGTGATAAAAATAACAGTATGGTTGGTCGTCCTTGAGATGATCATCATAATAGCTGCAGTATTCGGAACATGAATCTAGATTAGAGAGCTCTCCTCCTAAGGGTGAGCTTTCTGATATAGATTTTTTGTCTCAAATGTTTTTCCTGCTCTAAAATAAATTTCAAGGAGGTGTATCATGACTAGCTGGGGAGCGAAAGCTCCCTTTTTTTGTTCGAGTGCGATTATCCCTATGTAGTCGGGGTATCTCCGTTATTTGTGTAAGAGCGGAGCCAGTGTATTTTTTCCTTTGTAGATGGAGCTCTGCTGTGATTGCATAAAATGTTTCGCCTGTTTTTCGCGGTAAAATTTAAGGAGGTGTATTATGATTGATAGATTTGATGGTGAAGATTTCTTCCTATCCAATTTCTACCCTGGAGATAAGACGAGTTTGGAACATGCGTTCCAGTCTGCCAAGACACACAACCCTTTGGAGAAAAAAGAGATTATGGCAAAGACAACTCCAGGTAAAGCCAAACGCGCAGGGAGAAAAGCAACACTGCGTGAAGACTGGGAAGACATGAAAGTACTGATCATGTGGCTACTGATGGAACGCAAGTTCAGTAACCCGGTCTTGCAGGGATTATTGCTTGCCACGGATGATGAAGAATTGATAGAGGGAAATCGTCACCACGACAACTTCTGGGGTAACTGTGTTTGTAGTAGGATAGTCTGTGTAAACACTCCAGGTAAGAATATGAGTGGCAAGCTCCTCATGGGATTGAGAAAAAGAATAAAGACTGGTAAATCCCAAGCGAAGTCGATCTTCAAGCATGTAAATCTAGAAATGGATAGGGATATTTTAATGGAAAGGGAGATATAGAAATATGGATATGAAACCCTGGTTGACTGACATTCATCACATACTGCACAAGGGCTTGTCTTTCCAGAGAATAGCAATCAACGGAAAGATGAGAGAGATCAACATCGGCCCTAAAACTCGTTCATTGGTGGTGGGATCGTTTAAGTATGAGACCCAGAACCCCGATGTTAACGATGAGTGGGCTACCCTCGTTAGGAAAGATCACTGTACAATAACCCAGATCTTTGACCTCAGAGACCCTGATAAACAACATCCGTTCGGAGTCATTGTTGACAATATAGTATTCAAACGACACGTTGGAATCAACGCTCCAGTTGAGATGATCGGAGAGCTGATACCGATAGAAGCTTTAAAGGCTAAAGCAGAATAAGGAAGTGACAAGTGTTTACAGATAAGGAGATAAGAGAAGAATTTAAGATGAGCACTACGCTAATAAAGTGTAAGTGCTCCAGGAACACGCATCAACATAAGAAAGGTATCCCTCTGTCTATGATCAAAATAAGGGATGAAAGGGGAAAAGATGAAGCACGACTAGTATACACAACCAGATGACTGAATAGGTTGGGGCTTACGGGCCTCAGCCTATGTTCATTTTTTTTGATTGATTGCATTAATGTTTTTCCTGCTTTTAAAGATTTTTTGCGTGGGTTAAATATTAATGGAGTTAATTAGATAGAAAGGAGGTGTACCTTATGACAGAACTACAGATTATAGTATCCGTAATGGTAGGGTTGTTTTTACTGAACATGGGTACAACACTAATAGTTGCAGGACAAATCACTAGAACAATGATAAAACTACATTCAGATCCACCAAAAGAGAAGGAGTGGGAGACTGTAGTAGAGGAGGAGTCTGACCGTGAAAGAAAGGAGGCAAGTATTATCTATGATCTGTGCAGCCAGAACGGTATAGAAGAGATAATAGTATGCATCAGAAAGATGAACCTTATTGACAGGGGTATAATACTAACAGCTGAAAGAGATGGTAGAATGGATAATAGACTCTGCTCAGCACTGAGCTGTGTAGACGCCCTTAGTTTGCCTTATACCTGACTGGGTACGTGATATAGCACGCATCTGCGTTTTTTAGCAGGCGGGCGTTTATAAGCTTAAGTCAGTGATCTATGCTTATTTGCGCCAATGTTTTTCCTGTTTTTTGATTATTTTCGCGGAAAAAGATTAATGGAGTTAACTAAAAAGACTAAGGAGGTGTACTATGTATAATCATCAAGCGCTAATTGTTTTCATGTTCACACTGTTCTTAATCAACATATTTGCCACATACATGATAGCCCTAATGATTGTGAATGTAATAAAAAAGGATCGGGAGGTAGAGAAGCCAGAAACTGATAAGAAACCAGAACGTCCTGAATGGCCCACTAGCCCGGAATTAATTGAGGAATCTGAAGTTCTACCTTCCGAGAGGAAAAAAAAAAGAGAGGAAGAATTGATTGTGAGGTATAACGGGGCAGGTACTGTTAAAGAGATTGTATTGCAGCTAAAAGAAATAAACAAAATGGATCTAGGTATCTTGCTAGATGCAGAGATAGACAGTCATATGCATGACAGTCTCTGTTTAGCATTAAGCTACATAGAGAGTTATGGGTTTGATACAAAAGGCTTAGGAACCGGATACTAGGGTAGCGGGGGTGCGTGCTATATCACGCATCTGCGCTTTTTAGAAGGAGTGCGTTTATCAGCTCAAATCAGAGAATTAAGGTTATTTGCGCCAAATGTTTCTCCTGTTTTCAAAGACTTATTTCGCATTCTTTTGGGAGACTATGCCGTCGGTGGAGAATTAGCGTTCTCCTGAGAAGGTCCTCTAACTATTAGAAGGGTTGTCTGTCTCCCACAGATGTATCTCTTACCTGACCTGCCAATCTAAATGACGTGGGAGTTGAGTCATGAGGCGTAGCAGGAGAGGGGTTAGTTAGAACTGGGGTTCGATTCCCTGTGGCGGTACTCGCAATTATAAGGAGATATTATGTTAAATCTAGATGTGTTGTCTGAGGAAGAAAATGCCGACATACTAACTGTGGTAATGCACGGAAAGAATGTGAATGCCATCCGATTAATAAAAGATTACTTAAATAGCAACTGGGACGTAGAAGAATACGTAGATCTGGAGGCAGCACGCAACGTATTCATTCAGGAGTTCCCTGGAATACCACTAAATAGAGGAGGTGAAAAGAATGGTTCTGAAGTGGGTCAGAAACGTACATGATGCCATACACCGAGATGGACGTAAGTTCGTCATAATCAATGGGAAAGAGCATCCGGTGCAACTCAGCTTGGGCAAAAAATTACCATACATTAAGGTAGGGGCATTCATGTTTATTAAACAGAACCCTAACAAAACAAGCGAGTGGGCCTTGAAAGCAAGAGAGGGAGTAAGAGTAACACAAGTACTCCGTGACAACAAGTACTACGGGGTAATCGTAGGAAAAAAGATATTCAAATATGGGGAAGGAGGGGCTTTTCTAATAGATAAGACGCATTAATGTTTTTCCTGTTTTTAAAGATTTATTTCACGTTCCAAAAATTCGATTTAGGAGGTAAGCTTTATGGCTCTTCAACAAGAAATTGCAGCAGGTCAAACAAGAGGACGCAGAGATATGTTAAGGATCTCTGGTACGGGATGTATTTGTGCCGTTCCTGAATTAAAGACTTTTCAGAGGAACGGGAAAGAAAACTTCCTATTGAAAGTAAAAGTAGCCAGCAATGACTCACGGAAAATTGAGGATGGTAAGAGTATCAAATACACAGAGTTTACCGACCTCACAATCTGGGGCGAACGTGCCAAAGCTTTAGCAGGTATATTGGCGAATGGAACCTCAATTGAATTTTCAGGAAGATTTCGGGGCCACAGCTTTAATTCTGACAGATACTTCCAGAAAACCGACTCTGGTGGAATTGATTTATCCAGTCCCTGCCCGATGTATCGTGTAGAGTGTAACATTGACCAGACCAGCTGGGTAACGGTAACATCCTGGCCATCCGAAGAAAGAAAGGCTAAGAATGCCGCTGTAGCTGCAGCAAGCCCGGAAGGTCAAGCGCAAGCGGCAAACGCTGCAATCCCGCCAAATCTGGCAGATGCGTTCAAGATGATGGCACAATTTCAAGAACTCGCAGCCAAGATGGCTAAACCTCAAAACGTTTCTGATGAGCAGGTTGTAGATTTGCCCCCTGTTGAACAGCAGAGCGAACCTCCAAATGACGAGGATATACCATTCTAGGTCCATATTAAAAACCGAAGTAGGTGAACGGCGAATAGGCAGGTGTCGGAGTAATCCGGCATCTGTCTGCCCTTTTTTTGATTGGTGGAATACTGAAAAAATTTTGTTATGGCGGAGTGCGATTTTTTTTATTAGAAATATCATCTTGATTATTTGCGGCAGAGTACTCCTTAGCTTTCTATGGCAAAGAAGATAGAAAAAAATGGGTTATAAACGAAGGGGGAGGGAATGGATAATGTCAGAAACAGAATACCCCGATAAACGAATAGTAGGAACAGTGGTCAAACTGCGCATGCCGGGTTTAACACTACCCAATTTGGAGAAAAAGATAGAGGAAGGAAAAATAAGAGAGAAAATACTCCATACAGTAGAACAGCGTGAATTCCTAGCACGCTGCCTAGCAGTAAACGTATGTCCAGATTGTGGAGAAAATTTAACCACAAAAAATACAAGAGGTGTGATTTACAAACAATGCGACTACTGTAAAGAGAGATTCTTCCCTCCTAAGTAAAAATTTCGCCGGAAGAAAAAGATTAAAAGGAGGAAATGTGATGTTTCCAAATACGAAAGAGGAGTATACACAAAAACAAAAAGCAGAAACATTAAAGAAAATAAAGAAGAAGGAATGGGAGTATCGGTGTATAGCTGTAGGAGTATGTCCAGATTGTGCGGGAGACTTAGATAACAGATACACTGATGCATCAAGGTGGTGCAAGAATTGTGAGACTTTGTGGCTTGGAAAGTAACAAAAAACTAACCTAAACCATCTCAAACATAACTAAACCCATCATTACCTCCTTAAATGTATAAGCATATTAAGAACTAAATAAAGAAAAGGAGGATAAAGGTACTACATAAGTAAGCATAATCATAACTAAACTATCCCTTTAGTAATGGACTGAGTGCCAGGGAGGAAGGAGGTAAAACTATGAAGCACCGATAGTGTTACCTATAGTACTTTTATAATTATCGGATTGGGGCTAGTAGTCTCGCCCTAAGAGAGGTGCAACTTGAATGATTGATAAGTCGTAGACGAATCTAATTTAAATTATAAACTAGAATTGAATTGGGGCTGGGGCCAGTCGGTGGGAAAGAGAGTCAATCCCTTACTCATTGGTGGTCCCCGCCCGTGTTATTTTTCTCATCCTTGATTAATGGAAGGCCTTTATTAATACATGCCTTAATTAATTGAGAGACGGAGTCAAACTTTAATCCCTTTACATAGTAATTGAGCTTATCATATTGGTCGTCATTTACTCTTAGAGAGATTATTTTAGATTTCTTAAGAATAGATTTTAAAGATCTATGTTTAGACACAGTAAGCCATTCTAAATTACCAACTCTATTATTTTCCTTGTTCCTATCTTTGTGGTGACACTCACACCCTTTAGGACGGGACCCAAGAAAAGTTTCAGCGACGATAAGATGGACTGGAAACGTCTTTCTATTTTTTCTATTTCCTATGTTAGTATGTAGGTATCCATTCTTATACATAGATTGTTCTATATAAAACCAGCCAAACTTTGTCTTTCTAGATATACAACCATCTTCGGAAATTAAGTACTCTTTGTCATGTGGATAAGACTTCCATACTTTACCACCTTCTACTTTTTCTAATTCCAATTTATCTTCTTCAAACATATTTTAATACTTCCTATACTACTATATCATATTTGTATACACAAATCAAACCCTATTTCTATATTTGTATACACTACTCGATATTTGTATACAAGATGCTTTGTGTATACACATATACTATATTTGTATACAGGACTAATTTGGTGCGTGCGATATCACCAAAAAGAATACGTGCTATCCTAAGATATTGATTAAGAGAGCAAGTTAGTGAGTGCGTTAGCGCGACACTCTGTACAGATACAAAACCACATACCGCTACGCTATGACATACGTCATCAGCTACGCTTAGATCCTACTAACAAACGAATGTAATAACTATCCATATCCTTTATCATATCAATGATCTCAGTCCCTACTATACAATCACGTAAAGGGATAAAACTCTACGTCCATATGCTTACTACCTTACTACCTTATTCCTGTCTTACTTTACTTAAAGGTGGGATTGGAATGTAGTAGTTCGTCGGACGTCAATAAGGAGGAATGAAATGCTGAAAACAATGTTAAAAACCAGAAAATGTCCAGTATGTGATAACAAGGGTGATATGTCTGATGAAAATCTATTTGAAGTTAGAGGTCAGCTTGAAGGATGGCCAGTAAGAAAGTGCTTAAAATGTGGATCTGGTCTTGTTATAAGGATAGTAAGGAAACCAAGAGTCATAGATCCGGATTTCTGGAAAAAGATGGAAGCTCTTTGGAATAAATCGTTTGGATAAACTATAGTAACTCCCTCTATTATTATTAACATGATAGAGACGGACGAACTGTTTCCCGGCGCAGAAAATTGGCGCAAGGAGGAATGAAATGGACAGAGAATCTGAAAAGAGATTTGTTGTAAAAGAAAGGTTGCAAGACATAAGAGATACAAAATACACCAGTTGGTTTGCGTTCTCTTTATATATAATCTTAGTGATTGAACTAGAGAAAGGAGAACATGCTATATTTAACATACTAGTTGCTATACCTGTGATTATATTGATAGGTAAACTTGCTGCTAAAAGACAAGAATATAGAGATAGTATCTTCGAAAACCGTCCTTTTGGCAGTACTCACAAACCCCTTATTAAATGGTTCAAAGAAATTAAAGGATATATTTACGTAAAGGAACGAATGGTCTTTGCCCAAGCATTTATGATGGGTATAATAGCGGGATACTGTTCATTTAAATAAACTATAATAACTCCCTATCTCAGCGGAGGCTGAATCTATTTCCCGGCGCAAAAATGGAGGTACCTAATGAAAGGTGAAGCTAAGGAATTAGAGGAAATGAGCCCTGAAGTCCCAGTTTCTCTGCATGGGGACATGCATGCCATCTTCGATAGAGGAGGGCTTTTGTCCCAAAGACTCGGTCATTACGAGATCAGGCCACAGCAACTCGAGATGGCCTTGGCCATTGAAGAAACGCTCCGTGAAAAAGGCTGTTTGATCATCGAAGCCGGGACTGGTACTGGAAAGACCCTGGCTTATCTCGTGCCTGCTATTTTAAGCCATAAGAAAATTGTTATATCCACGGGAACAAAGAACCTTCAAGAACAGATATTTTTCAAGGACCTCCCCTTCCTATTGCAACATCTCGCTCCAAGACATCGTGCGACCTACATGAAAGGAAGAAGCAACTATCTCTGTCTCAAACGTTTCAGGGAATTAAAGAAAGAACCCATCTTTCAGTTTGCGGAAGAAGCTGATATCTTTAAAGAAGTCGAAATTTGGAACAGAATTACAAAGACAGGGGATAGAGCAGAGCTTGCAAGATTGCCCGATAATCATACCTTTTGGAACGAGATCTCGGCGGATGCGGAACATTGTCTTGGTCAAAAATGCGATTATTCTAAAGACTGTTTCATCACCAAAATGAGGCAACGGGCTGCAGCCGCTGACATTGTCATCGTGAACCACCACCTCTTCTTTACAGACCTTTTCCTCGGGAATCATCAAGGGGAAGTCCTACCCAGATATGAAGCAATCTTTTTCGATGAAGCCCACCAGCTTGAGGAGATTGCTACCCAGTTCCTCGGGCTTTCTGTAAGCAACCGCCGCATCTATCAACTGATTAGGGACGTAGGAAGGGGGCTAAGAAAGGAGAAGATTGACAATAGAGGAAAAACCAAGGCCCTCGACCTTTTCCAAAAAATAACTGAGACTTTATTCCAGGCATTCTCTAGAGGGGAGACAAAATATCGGTTAACAGCTGATCTTCTCTCTGAAATGAAATCAGAGATTACAGATTGTCTCGACCTCCTGGATATTTTAATCACTCAGCTTTCAAGTCTTGAGGTAAAAGGAGAGGAAATACACTCTTTGAGACAGAGGGCTGTGACTATTCGCAATGAATTGAGTCACATATTATCCGTCGAAAATCCGGATTTTGTTTATTGGTGCGAGCTAAGAGGAAAGGGTGTCTTTCTCAATGCATCTCCTATTTTTGTCGCCTCTGAAATGAAAAAAAGGCTTTACAAGGAAAGGATGTCCGTCCTATTCACCTCCGCCACCCTTTCGACTAATAATAATTTCGACTATTTTTCTCATCGCCTGGGAATCGAGGAAAACACAGCGGGTACCCTCCTTCCATCCCCTTTCGACTTCACTGGGCAGGCCTTGCTGTACCTGCCCAAAGAGCTCCCGGATCCCAATCGTCCCGAATTTATCGAGGCTGCAGCTCAGGAAATCGAAAGGATACTAAAGGCAAGCTCTGGTCGAGCCTTTGTCCTCTTCACAAGCATCCGCAAAATGAGAGAAATTCACAAGCTTCTTGTGTCGAGTCTTCCATACAGGGTACTGCTGCAAGGAGAAGGGGCCAAGTCGGCATTGCTACATACCTTCAGAGAAGATGTCCATTCCGTTCTATTTGCTACCAATAGCTTTTGGGGAGGGGTCGATGTACAAGGAGAGGCGTTGAGCTGCGTCATCATCGATCGACTTCCCTTTGAGGTCCCTTCAAACCCGGTTGTGGAGGCAAGGATAGAACGAATCCGACAAGAAGGGGGAAATCCGTTTTATGATTATCAAATCCCATCAGCCATTATCTCCCTAAAGCAAGGACTCGGAAGGTTGATAAGAAGCAAAAGGGATTGGGGGCTTCTTTCGATACTCGACACTAGATTGTTGAAGAAGGGCTACGGTCGGATGTTCCTCAAGAGCCTTCCAGAGTGCCCTGTCACCCACAAAATAGCAGATGTCCATCGATTTTTTTCAGAAAAGAAGAAAAATGAGGTACCTAATGATAAGAATAATGTTAAAAGAAAGCAAAGATCTTGTTGAGGCTGATGGTTGGTGTAATATACTGGGTATTAAACCTGAAGAAGGAGGAGAAAATGCCTGTAGAAACCATAACAAACTTTAGCACCTTAATGAAGTATGCCTATGAGCTGGGACGAGCTCGTTTAAGTAAAGATGAGAGAAGAATTGAAGAAGCAGAAAAAGCTCACGATACTTACCGAGATCTCTGTCTAAAGTCAGACAGGATGATTATTCCTACGAAAAATTGATGGGCTGAATCTATTTCCCGGCGCGAAAAATCTGGATGTCAATAAGGAGGAATAAGATGAAAAGTTTAATGTTTATTTTACTATCGTTATTACTTTTAACCGGATGTGCTGATGATGTAAGCTTTCTAAAAGCAAGTGAGATGCTTCCTGTAGGATTTTGGTATGGTTTATGGCATGGAACCATCTTGCCTGTATCATGGTTTATCTCTCTCTTTGACAACACAGTTGCTATCTATGCTATTTATAATAGTGGTGGTTGGTATGATTTTGGTTTTGTTTTGGGGGGTGCGGGGTTCTTAGGTCTCTTTGAATATTCAACTACATACGGTTAAGCTTTTTTCCGGAGGAATTTTGAAGGAGGAAAAGATGAAAAAGGGATTTGGCTGTGAGAGACCCGAGTGTTGTACTTCAACAGGAATAGACGAGTCTACGACATTTGGGACTGGTGAATTAGACCAGTATGGTTTCTGGGAGTTCCCCTGTAAGAAATGTGAAGAAGCCTGGTACAAACATTTAGTGCAGAAAAACTTGGAGGAGGGGAGAGGTGTGGAGACTACACGGACATGAAGATGCAAAAATATTATGGGAGGAAGAACTTTAAAGTTAAACCATACAAGGGAGGTATAAAATGCTTTTTAATAGAGAAACAAAGTATTGGCAGGAAGAGTATGAGAAGGGAAACCTGGACGATGAGGATATGCCAGGAGAAATCCACGCACTGTTAGACGGCACTGCTGAAAAAGGGCTGAAGATAATGTTAAAGTGTATGGGCATAGTTGTCATAGTAACACTTGTATCTATTTTCCTTTTTGAATGTCTCTCATAAATAAACCTATACATCTACAGGGGGTATTAAGATGGAATCTGATATTAAAACATGGTTGATAAGACAGTCTCTATTAGAAAACGTCTCTTTTTATGGCTTTCCGGAAGAGGCCCAGAAATGTATAGTAAAATACGTAATGGACGTGGCGGAAGAACTTATAGAGTCCGTAAAGGAAGGTCATGTGATCTCAACCCGGGGAGAAATTGAAAAGAAGAAAGCTTTACAACGATTAAAAGCAAAACTTTTTATACGGATGAATTGTTTTCCGGCGCAAAAAACTGGGGAGGTGATAAGATGATGGACCTTACCACTGAGAAAGCTCTCCTAATTATTAGGAAAGAGCAAGAGATTAGGAACAAAACATACCAATCTATGATTGATGATCTGTTCGAGTATTTTTCTATCGGCGAAATGTATAATGCTGAAGTGGATACTATGATTGGTATTTTTGACAAACATAAGCGTCAAGATCTTATAGACCTGGTGTTACAATACAGAAAGGACAACAGGGGGTGATTAAAATGACGGGTAAAGCAAGACGAGAATATCTCTTGGAGGTTATAAATACAGAAGGTCTTAGCCTAGACAAGAAGCTTCCAAACGGTTTCTATCCTAGAATGGCAGCAGAATTGAAAACTACTACAAGGCATATAGGCAACGCCCTAAACTGTATAAGAGAACGCTCAGATACTAGAGTTCAAAAATCAAAGAAAATAGCTCCTGTATCACTCATTCATGAATTAGTACAGTATAGTATAAAGCACGACTTTCAAAGAGGATCACCTCATAAAGAGAAGAAGGTATGTCATACAATAGAAAAATTGTTATGGGGTATGACACCCGGAGGTTATGGTTTAGTAATAGGGACTCCTTCTCCATTCTCGTTTAACCTTAGATATGCAGAAAAGCTTTTCCTGGAAAACTACGATGTTGCTCATGCTATGGAAAGGACTACAGATGTTACAAAAATTGTTGTCGGGAGTGGAGTTAATCCTGCTAAGGCTGAGGAAAAACTAAAGTTGTGGAAACTGGTAACGGATAAGTCCGAGGTCATCATAGACATCGTTGACATCCTTACCTATTACAGACACGTATCTAATTTAGCAGAGAGTGGTAAACCTACAAAGGTTGTCCTACTCACAAATGGAACTTGGAAATCTAAGAGTAAGAGATACGGGCTGCACGTTGATTTTGGATATCCCTCCGATAGATTGGTAGAGAAATATCCAAATCTGTGTATTATGGCACTTATTAGTGATGATCACTACAATATCAAGCCAGTAATAATGGGTAATCAGCTGCAACAATAACTCTCTCTGTTACCTTAGTAAAAACTATTAAACCTTTTTCCCGACGCGGAAAATAAGGAGGTAATAGTAATGACCAAGGCAGAAATACTAAGCCGCGCAAAGGAAGCTATGAACTCAGAGTTTAATATGTGGGAGCTTCTTAGAGATTTAGTTCATGACTTAGAAAACGAAGAACAGGAGGAATGTGATGAACAGAGAATCTGAAAAGAGATTCATTAACCATTTACCTTAGAAAGGAGAAAACAATGAAATTACTTTTTATACTTATTGTAATGGTTGGTATAATATACTGGCTCGTATGGAGGATGAGATGAATAAGAAGAAACTGCCCTCTCTAATACCTCACCAGGTGAATTCTTCCTATGGGTTAAGGCTGTAAATAGTTATGGAGAAAGTGCATACTCAGAGGTAATTGAATTT
>SDBT01010587.1_pt1 | contig 14887 bp, 32 predicted proteins | sample 2277101 | NCBI WGS metagenome assembly SDBT01 (sample SAMN10404973, study PRJNA504765) | marine sediment metagenome | isolation source: marine sediment core GS10_PC15, 103 cmbsf | place: Arctic Ocean: Southern Knipovich Ridge | collected 2010 | reverse complement strand
ATGTTAGGATTTCTGGCGGAACACCAATATAAGGCATATTTAGAAACAACGGAGTTTTTAAACAATGGCCACACCTGGCGACCCAACAATCAACTTTCCCGGTTCACCGGATTCCAACAGAGGGTTTCAACCTCCTCGTAGTGGACCTAACAACGTAGCAGAGTACATGGCGTCAGGTTTGCCGTTCTCTCAGGAAGTTGCTGTGTCTGCTTCTACGGAAGTGAACCAGATTGACTTTCCGTTTGTTACCAGCGAAATTTATGTTAAAAACAGAGGCGCCGGTCCTCTTGCCGTTGGCTGGACTGCCAACGGCGTTCTTGGCAACAACAAGCACACGCTTCTTCAAGACGAAGCGGTGACTTTTAGAGTTCGTGTCAAGTCCCTCTTTATGACAAGCACGTCTGGTTCAGGCACAGCAGACGTTACTGCCGCAATGACTCAGATCAGTCACCTAATCGTTCCTGTCGCAACAGGGTCAGCAGCGCATCCAGTTACAGGTGAATTCGGCTTCGACTCCGGTTCTCTAGACAGAGTGTGGGGTTGGGACGGTATAGGGTAGCGAGTTTAAAACGTCCCCTCTATGTGTTATACTTTAGTTAACTACGGAGTATAATCATGAAATTTATTTATAATAGAAAATCACTTAAAAGTGGTATCTATAAGATTGTCAACACAACCAATCATCGTATCTACATTGGAAGTGCAAAAGAATTTAAATCTCGTGGAAGAGATCATTTAAAGTCTTTGCGAAATAACAAGCATCACAACAAGTTCTTGCAGCATGACTTTAATAAATGTGGAGAAGACGTATTTGAATTCCATGTTCTAGAGGTTGTCGAAGGCGCACAGTCGGATCGCTTGCTGGTCGAACAAAAGCATCTAGACAAGTTCTATGACAATCAAAAAGAGTGTTACAACTTCAAACCACATGCGAATGCAAAGTCTCGCTCTTGCTTCTCTAACACTCCAGAGAAAACAAGTAAGCTAATCTCTGACAATAGCAAAACAATGTGGACGAACCCAAAGCACAGAAAGCTCATGTCTCACAAAGCAAAAGAGCGATGGAAGAATCCGGATTACAGAGAAAAATGCCTTGAGAACTTAAAGGGCCCTTCAGAGGCAGGGAAAAGAAATTTATCTGATCTCATGAAGCAGAAATGGCAAGACCCAGAATTCAAAGCCAGAATGAGCAAGAAAATTTCTGAAACCCTGATAAGCAAAATGAAAAATGACACAGAGTTTCGAGAAAAAACTCTGAATAATTTAAGCAAGCCATACAAGAACTAGGCGCCAATAAGCGTTCTTGTTGCGTGTTCGATAACCCGACAGGTTTCCAGACCCTTTTCCATGTGCCTTAACAGCGTCTTGTTTTTAATAAGGTGGTGTTTGTTAAGCGCCACGCAGACCTGTAGTTGCATGATCCATACTTCAAAGCAGCCGATAAATTCCATATATGGTAACGAAGACGTTGACAGCTGTTCGTAGCTGTGCATGATGTTTGGCAAGATGAAGTGAATGTTCTTTGGGACGCCGTCTTTGAGCACAGGAGTTTCGTCTTTAAATTTTCCTTGCCTGGCCTGGTTCAAGATCTCTTCAATCTCGTTCATCCAGTCTGTCAAGACCGAAACCTTTTCGAGAATGAGTTCTTTTTCTCGCTCTTTAAGATTGTCTATAAGGGTTGTGTCGTCGTCCATGTTCCACCTGTGCTGTGAGGCCCCTGAACAATCCAAGGGCCCCACAAATATTCTAAAAGCCTCTAATGATGTTATTCGGGAAGTGCGGCCCTTTCGACAATCTCTTCCCACTGAGGGTGCACCAGAATGTCTCCATTTAGATATACAGTTTCAAGTAGATCTTCTCTTGGATCTTCCTGTGGTACAGTATACACCTTATTGGTGGTTTCGTCAAGGACAACCTTAAAACGTCCAAGCTTGGAGCGCTTTCCGCTGTCGGTGATCGGGTCCTTGCGCTCGTCAACACGCTCTCCGTTAATGACATAGCTGGATGCCTTAAAAGAAAACTTGTTGGTGTCACGGTCGACCTTACGAAGCAAACCACCGCCGCTACCGAAAGCCAGGTTGTCTGTGGAGAAACCTGCCAAGGTGATTGCCTGAAGAATCTTTTCAAGCATTTCGGGATCAATGCCGTCGCCCTGAATCATGCCAATCTGAGGCGGCAGCATTTTGTAGTCCTTGTTGGGACCAACCATGGTTCCTTCGTTCTTGTAATACTTCCACAAGATTTGAAGACACTCGACAACAATCTTTGGAGGATAACCGGAGTCAGGTCGGACAACAAACTTTCCGTCCCGGCTCATGATCAGGCTCTTGAGTTCCGTGCCGTACATGCGGCAAGCCTCATAGACGTCGTAGGTGTCCGACACCCCGGCGACGATGCCCGTGGGATTCTTCGTGAGAAGATTTCGGATGCAGTCAAACTCTCCAGCCCTTCCCCACGAGCAAACAACGCTGTGTTCTGTGGCTATGATTGAGTTTGCTGGCATAGTTGCACCGTAGTACGTCATGGCAACAACCAGACCGGCCATGGTGTCCGTTCCCTTAGAGTTGACTGTGTGAGCAGCGCCAGCAATCCCAGCCTCTTCCCAACACGAAACTCCTCTGAAGCCGAAGTCGTGCAACTTGTACGGAAGGCCGTCGCAGTTGTCTGCGGTCTTCACGAGATACTTCTTAATAATGCGAAGCATTTCTCTGGAGTTTGACGCAACCGTGATCGGGTCCCACACTTGGTGAAGCAGGGTCTCGGAGAAGTTGGACAGGAAAGCACACCTTGGGTCCGTGTTCTCTACCGTCATCATGACTTCACCGTTTGGAACGATCATTCCTTCTGGCAAAGCTTTGATGCGAAGCGGCAGTTTTCCGCCAAGCTCGGTAGCGATGTACATCCAACCCTCGTAGTTGAAAATACCCGGTCCCATGTGGGCGTCCACGATAAGTTTGGCTTGTTCGACCGCTTCGGGGGTAATGAGGCAGCCCGCAAAGTGACATCGCAGGATGTAGTGAAGCCCGAACATAACGAGGTCGCTGTGTGCGCCGCCTCGTGCTGCCAAGTAGGCATAACAATATTCTAGCCCCGGTTTAGTTAGCAAGTGGTGAGATTGTTTATAGCTGTCACTCTTCAGCATGAAATTTTGCTCTAGATTCATCATTTTTTCTTACTCCAATTTAATTTTGCAATGTACGTCAGGAAGTCCATCATAAGACTCTTGTGCGCCGAAACAATTTTTGTTTTTGGCAAGTCTTTTATCGAAACCCACTTACAGACAGCAATGTCGTCACCGCCCTGCAACTTACCTGCTGCATAGTCACAGTGAAACAACGTCGTCATGGTTCCGTTCGTACGTGTGTTCCTCCAGTCGTCAATCATGCGACTAGAAATGTATCTTATGTTTTGAATGGCCAGGTTTGTCTCTTCCTCGGCCTCACGCTCGCACGTGAACTCCATGTTTGGGTCTGTGCGGTCTATGTGGCCGCCTGGGAACCTCCAGTTGTCGGGGTCGGCCTCTCGGGCTCCAAGAGCAAGGTGAAGTTCGCCGTCAATCATTTTGGTGATGGCAAGGTCCACGCAGGGGTTGATTCTGGGGAACACCTGAGCGGAGTAGTAGAACTGTCCGGCCCTGAAGTCTTCTGAGGCAATCGCCTTGCCGTAGCACTGTTCCCGCAGAGCCGTTGCCTCTTCCTTGTGTTCGCCACCTACGTCAACAAGCGTGTGGTCGCCCTTGTAGTGTGGGGCAAAAGATTTTCTGCCGTGATACAAAGTTGGCTCGGACAAGGGACAGATCACGTGGATCAGATTCTCCAGCTTGTCCGTCCAGTATGAATCCAGCTTTTCATCCTGAATCGGCATGATGATAGCGTTTGGATACTCTTTTTGTAGCATCTTTTTGCGGGTTTCAAAGTCCATTTCATTTCTGAATGACCCTGGAGCCCTGTGGACACCCACAAAGATTAGAAGCTTGTGGTGCTTGTTGGCGTGGTCTAGAACGTACTTGTGCCCGTTGTGAAGGTGTGGTGTTTGAAACCGTCCTACAACTACGCCTACACCTGGCAGGTTTGAAGTTTGAGACATCATAACAATGGCCTTGTTGCTCTAACAGCCCTCTTGAAAAGCAGAGAACCTATGTATCTTCACAGGCGAGAACGAAAGACTCAGTCTAACGAGATGCCGCACCGTAAAGTTGTCGGTAGTGTTTTTACCTGACATTGATAACTATACCTCATCTTTCGCTATTTGTCAACCAAAAAGCGACATTCAGAGTAATTCAGCTAAAAGTTTCGTGTTTCCCTTGTGTACTTCCTTGACTTTGTCGATCCAAGCCTGGTTTTTAACCTTGAACATGATCGGCTTGCCATACTTGTCCTTAGCTGTACGAGCCTTGCACACCACGCCCTCAAAGGTGCCTAGGCCACCGGCTCTGATATTCTGTTCCCTAGCGTGGTCTATGATCATCTTGCCATGCCATCGAGGCGTGTGCAAAAAAACATTGTGACGCATCTTCTGGTACTCTTTTTGAGAAATAAAGCCCCGTTTGTAAACTTCGATGTCGAGTAAGGCTAGCCTGTGTTCGTCTTCGGGGTGGTGGATCCCGGCAAAGGAGCGCTCGCCATACAGTTCAAAGTAGCAAATGCACCGGTCAATACGAAGCTCGTCAATCAAGTACCTTTCGAGTTCGTCTACGTCAGGCTCTAGCAGAAGCGGAGCCTTTGCGATTAGCCCTTGGTCTGTGGCCAGGAGTTGCTTGCGGCTGCCAAACTTGTAAAACTCTCCCCGGTTACGTCCTTGCTTGCGCTTCCACTCCACACGGATGTTGGACCCGTCAAGCTTGTCGTAGACGTTAACGGAAATCCCCCTGTCTATCAACGCAGGTATGGTGGGGTAGTGTTTCACAGCATAAACTACCAGGGTAAAAGCTGAACTATCCAAAGGGATAGTTGCAGGCCCCAAGAGAAGAACCAAATGACTGGTTTTAGAGCCCAAGAGAAGATCCAAATTCCCAAGGGCAACAAAATGAAAATCCCAACAAACCAAATGATTGGATAAGAAATCCACCAGGGGATCGAGTCAAACCACTGCCGCATGAAGGCTAGCCTATCACTCATCTGTTTCACTTATTGGAACGGCATAGGCAAGATTTGAAACATCCAGATGGCTATTTGGAATATCCAAGTCACCAGCCAAACCGCCAAGGGCATAACAAAACAAAAGCAGACGATCCCTAAGAGGGGATAAGAAATCCACTCAGGGATTTCTTCAAACTTCTGTCGAATGGAAAACCAAGTTATGCGTTTCATTGGGGCTTGTGGTTGTTTCGATTTTGCCAGATTGCAATGCCTGCGCCCAGGCCAACGGCCGTGAGTGCTAGAAAAATAGTACCAAAGAAGAATAAAGCTAGTGTATGAATCATCTGTTCCAAAAATCCTTTAACACCCCGCCGACCACTATCAATACCGGGACGAGTACCAAAATCAAGATAGCGATCGGAAGAACAACACCTGCAAGATAGAGAAGCGTCGGCATCATCTGTTTAGCTCGTCAAACCACCACGCCAGAAACCAACTGAAAGCAAGTATGAAAAGCCCGACAATGAAAAGGCCGACAATAAGACCTGCCAAAATCTCGATCATTAGTAGTACAACCCATAGCCGAAGTTTACGTTGAGTTCGCCCCAAAATCCATTAAAATTGGGGATGGAGTTGTCTGGTGGGGAGCACTTAAAGTCTTCTGGCATCGAAAGACCAATAAACCAAACGATCATTTTGGCCATGGCTTCTGGAATCAAAGGATATTCATTGTCTTCCCAGTATTCGTCGTCTTCATCACCCCGAATAAGATTCTCGTCCAAGCCGAGCTTGAGAAGCTTCTTTGCTATGGCCGGTGAAACTGAACCGTCTTCGTAGTCCCTGGCAACTTCATGAAGTTTCACCCCAGTCTTTTTGCAGCTCTTTTTATAAGCCTTCTGGAGTTCTCCTACCTCGTAGTTTGACTCATACAGAAATTGGTCGGTCTTGCCGTGACCATCGTCTGACCAGTCGCCAATGGTAATATAAAATTTGTGTTGCACGGCCTACCTCTTATAAGATTGCAAATAACACGAAAATTGCCACGCATAGTAGCAAAAAGATTAAACTCAGTCCAACAAAAGTGCTCATTGAGCTATAGCCTGTAGGTTATAATGCCCTTGGACAGGTCATACGGCGAAATCTTCACTCGCACCGAATCACCAACAACAATCTGAATCTTGTTCTGGCGCATCTTGCCACCAATGTGACACTGCACCGTTGAACCTGTTTCTAGCTGCACACGTATGATGCCCTTGACGCTGTTTTGAACAACGCCTTCGAACTCCATGTGCTCGTCTTCATTTGCGGTCATGATCTTCTGAATCTCCGTCAAGAGTACCTAGTATTATACCAAGGATCGGCTGAACAAGCAAGGTATAAATGAAGGTCCCGAATAAAATAAATACGAAAGCTACCCATCCGAATATAACGATTACAGCGAATATCGAAAGTGTAATGAATATTACAACTGACTTGGCTACAAAGGAGAGGACGTCATCTACGGTCACACTCCTAAGTATTAAAACTTAGGTGGCTTTTGTTCTACTCCCTGAATGACAACACCGCAGTTGTCGAGCCCAGCTAGAATCTTGCCAAAGTACGCCGGATTTGCTCCGATAGTTTCCATCGACAAAACTCCGTAGTCAATGGCCGGGCGCTTACTGAAAATCTTGCAGTAGTGTTCGTCGCTTTCTTCTGAGAGAAAGCAAGCCATGACTCCACAGGTGCACGCCGTGGTTTTTGCCATGGCGCTTAGTTCAGGGGTTCCCTTGACGACAAGTTGCTGTGTACTGCCGCCACAGTCAACCATCAGAACAACCTTGTCCAGCCCTCTTTCGAGTTTGCTTCTGAAGACTCGTACAAAGTCATCTTTGCTCATTACAATGCGGTCTTCAAGTGAAGTCTCCCGTAGCATGCGGTTGACTTCCTTCATGTGACCCGGGTAACGCAGGGTGAACTCACGCATGTTTGGAATGACCTGTTTAAATCTTAAAAGACTGCGCAAGCCGTCGCTGGTGAACGCTTCGTACTTCCTCCCGTTGATGTCCACCGCTTTAAGACGGTTTAGGTCAAGCGGATTAACCACCATGTCGAGCCCGTTTTCAACGAAGCGCCCTGGTCTGACGTACTCTTCATAAAGGTCTTCCAGAGACCATGTCTCTACATAGCCCATCGGGACCTTCGCATCTAGCGAAACGCCTCCCACGTAGATGGACAGGGGCGGAAGTTTTTCGCCAGGCTGTGTCAGCTCTCCAAGGAGGTTTCCTACAAGGAGATTTGGCAGACCCGGCGCCAGGCCGCAGTCGGTGATGATCGTGCACTTCGAATGCATTGCTAGTTCATTGTATTGAAACAAGTCTTCGTTCGTAAACGACAGGTCAATGTAGTTGGCTCCGTACTCTGCCGCTAGACCCACACAGTCGGCTCCTAGGTGGGAAGGCAAGCATCCAACAACCACGTCATGATTAGCGAACCACTCCCCAAGAACGTTCCTGTAGCTTCCCTTAACGTCTTTGGCGTCAAAGAACTGGGTTTGCACCTTTTTATGGGGCGGCAAAATCTTCTTATCAAAGTCAGCCAGGGTAACCACGTTGTCCCCTGACTCTGCCAACATCTTAGCGACCATGCTGCCTTGGTTGCCACCACCTAGAACTAGAAATTTACTCATGAGTCCTCGCTTGCTGTGTCAAAACCTAGTTGTTTGGCCCACTTCGTGGCGCATCTTTCACAGTATACGCCAGATCCGCCGGGTTCTAGAACGGTTCCTTCTGGATAGTCTTTTGGTCCAAGGGGTTGGATTTCATGACCCACCTTCTGTTCCACCATTCCTATGAGCCCGCCGCACCTGTCACAAACTATGCGAATCGGGATATAGGTGGCCATGGTGAGAGGGTCTATGTCTTCGTCTTGTTGCTGTTCTTGTTGTCGTTCTTGGTTACGGTGTTTTCCGGCAGCGTTATGCCGTCGTGGGCATCTTGCATGTCACACTTGACTTCGGCCAAGAAGCGTTCAAAGCCGCCCTCGGTCTTCGGTGGTGGCCCCGGAATCGACTCTTCCTGTTCAGGTTGTCGTGTATTAAAAATAAACTGATCCCCGGGCTTCCACTCGCCCAGCTTCTTGCCCTGGTTGAGCATGGCTGCATGAACGACAAGACTCTGAGCCAGCTCTATGGCCGTGGGAACGTCCATTTCAACCCCGAAGTTTTTGCCCTTCTCTCCTTGAGCGAAACTGACCGTGATGTTCGTGCCGTCGTTGTCTACTTGAATCATGGCGCTCTCTCTCTAGAAACTTCCGAATGGAACGAGCATTTGAGCCACGGCGTCAATCCACGCAAACACACCGAAGTACGTTAGCGCAACACACGTGACAACAATCAAAATCCAAAACGCTGCTAATTGTAGTCTATCCCTTGTGGTTGCTTGTTTCATGCTTTCAAATCATACCCTATCTCGACTGCTTTGTCAAGGGCTGTTTGCATGCCCGATTCTTTTATAATCGGAACGTCCTGTCCAAAGCGTCTGATGAAGCCCTCAAAATCATATATTGCCCAAAAGTTGAAGTCAGGTGACTTCGACACGACCCGTAGGAAGTTAATATATCTAATGTGCAGATGCAGAAGGGCTTGTTTCACCCAAAGAGTATAGAGTTATTCTCCCAGAAAGTTTACCTGTTGTCGTCGCCGTCTAACTTGACCTTCACACCACCAACTTCAAAAGAGCTTGGTTCGACGTCCCCAAGCGTGATCTTAAAGTCATTCATGTCAAAGTAGCTTTGGCCATCGCCCTTTTTAATGTCTGCACGGTCGCTCGTCCACTCCGTGATGTCTTGTGGCTGCTTGTAGACGATGCCTTGCGGCATGACCTGTGGGTAAAGTCTTTCGTTGTCGCCCTTCCTCAAGCGTTCTTCCGCTAGGCGCTGTAGTTCTTTTTGGCGATTTATGACTGCGATGGCTTCGACCAGCTCTGTGAAACCAGCAGCAATCTTTTCTTCTGCTGCCTTTTCGTCCTTGGCTGAAACTTCGACGGTCAACACCGTGGGGTGAGCTTCGTCTTCTCCAGCTGCCTTGTTGTAAATGGAACCAAGGAGCCTAAAAACGAATGTGGGCTCTGCTTTTCCTGCCAGGGTGCCTACTGATGCCATGGGTATGTTAGCGTTGTAGTTGGGGGTACGGATTGTCATGTCTGGTTTTTATCCTCTGTGTGGGGTTATGAATAATATATCGTAAGTATCTTAGTGACGGTAACTGGGAACCTCACCTGAGTGAAGTGTTGTTCTTCGTCGTCCCAAACGTCATCGTCGTAGGGCTCATACCAGCTATTCTGCTTAGCCTTCTCAAGATCTTGCTTGAGTTTGGCGTCTTTTATCTTGGATGTATCGATTGCATAGATGTCAGTGTCGCTGCATCCCTCGTATACGTCGTGTGCTATGATAATCATGGCTTCTCCGGCTTTTTTGTTGAGAACAGCGAGTTCCAGACGTGGTAGACGTCCCCGTTTTCTTTTAAGTATTTGATGCAGTTGTCGAGCATTTCGGTCGAATCTTTCATCAATCCTAATGCCAAGTTACAGTCCATACATAACAAACCACGAATTTTGCCAGTTCCATGACAGTGATCAACAGCTAGGCGTTTACGATGTTTGGGCTTTTGAAAGCAGATTGCACACACATGGTTTTGCTTTTCTAACAGATTGTTGTAAGTCTCAACTGTAATGCCATAACGATTTCTTAGCCGCCATTCCAAAACTTTTTCCGGATGACGTTTTTGATAGCTTTTTGCATTGGCCCGTGATCGATCCGGATTTTTTAAGCGCCACGCCCTCGCTCTTATTTTTGGCTTATCGCCTTCTCTTAGCCGCTCCTGGCTTTTATATCCCTTGCAGCAAACACAGCGACAACCTTTCTTATAGGCATAAGAAAAAGAAAGACCTGTTTCTTTGCATTTAATAAACGTCGCCATTGCGCTCAATGGCTTCGTCTTCATAGGGGGCGACGACCCGGCGCTCAAACTCTGTTTTAATATCGTTTAAAATGCCGGTTACGTCAGACAGCGTGTCGTAGCTCTTGCCAAGCACTTTTAAGCGATACGCAATCAGGCGTGTGACCACGTAGTTGAGATCACCCTTTTGGCTCGCCAAACCTTCCAGCCTCTTTGCTAGGTCGGCAACGGTGGGATCCAGAAGTTCTCTGCGAGGCTTTGTGATATACGGCATTATTTACCTACCTGTCTGTATTTGGCCCAGCGAAAACTAGGACCAACAGAAGAACCTTGCAACTGATAAGCAATCAACGGCTTTGTTGGAAAGCTTTTGCTACTGATGTGCTTGACAAAGTGTGCTCGGTCTTCTTTGTGTCTCTTCCACTGGCGTTCAAACTGCGCTTTGGATTCATATATCTTTTTCTTGCCACGATAAGTAATGATCTTGTAGAGGTCTACAGACATTAGTGCACCTTTTGCCGGAGCATTGCTTCGTTAAATCGGTTGCCCTCAAGTTCGCCCTTTGTGTTTAGCCACACGACTGAGCAGTCACAAGAGCCCAACACACGACTGATCGTCATAGTTGGGCCGCCGCTGGTAAGTGCTACAGCTTGGCCGACTTTGTAACGGCACCTGGCTTCAGTTGACTCGTTTGTGTCAGGTCTTGGCTGTTGGTGCTGCGTCTTTCCGTCGCATGCTGACAGACTTACGGCAATGGTCCCATAAATCAGGGCCGCAAAAAAGACATACCACATTGCGAGGCTAAATCCGTTCATTGTCATTTTCCCTTTGTTGCATGTGGTGGGCCCAGCGGGACTTGAACCCACGACCGTTGGCTTAAAAAACCACTGCTCTACCGGTTGAGCTATGGGCCCAAAACGTTGTTTTAAACTCTTTGGGCAAGCCCTTCGAGTGTGGCAGCTTGTTCTTTGATGATTTCTAGAAGGGCCTTGTATCTGCCCTTGCTAATTGTCTTGTCGGTTGTATTGGCCTCAGTTTTTGCGGATTCAATTAGTTGTTTTGCGTTTTCGCTCAAACTAGTGTCTTCGTTTAGCCACTTCATCATCTTGTATTCCTTGCGTTCATTGCCGTAAATATAAAGAAAAGAGTAATCAAAGCAAAGCCAACCATGCCGACTGTGGTCGCTTGTGTTGGCGTCATTGTAGCCACCGCACACAAAACGGCTAGCAAGTAGACAACGTTAATCCACTTGAGCCCAACCGCTCCGTAGTACCAAAAATGTTTCATGGCCTCTTAAACAGTCTCCAAAGAACCCAGACGCCAAAGGCAAGCGCAATGGGCCACAGTTCTAGTATAATCGGTGACATAATAAATTTATCCCAAAAGTCTTTCAACTTCCTTTGCTCTCAAAGAGTCCAAAAGTTTGTTAATTTCCCGTTCTTCCTTGGCCCGTTCTGCGTCCGTCAGTTCCTTTTGGGCCCATTCTTCTGTAAACACGGCCAACGCTTCCGGAATATCGGGACTGCCAATGACTGCCTCAATCTTCGCATAGGCATCTGTCAAAAACCAGGCAACCGTGTTCTTTTCGTCTGTCGACCAGTCTGCATCGTCTTCGATCGCTTCTTCGATCTTTGCCAGACGGTCGCTTAAAAATGTAAGTTTGTTGTCACTCACAGTCTCACTCCTCCATGTTATATCCCAGGTCACGGGCGATGTTTATCAGCGGACACTCCATGAGGACGGTTTTCTTGTACTCGCCGTTAGCGTCCTTGCCCCACTTTTCCTTCTTGGCGCACAGATTTTTTGGCTGCTTTGACTTGCCTGTCTTCTTGTTCTTCTCCGATGGCTTGCATTCGTGAATGTACCACCGGTTTGCAAACCAGCTGCTCAAGTACCCGCCAAAGGTGGCTTCGTTAAGCTGTCTCTGGTAAATGTGACCATGCTTTGGGTCGTCAAGCTTTGCTGCTACTTCGGCGCAGTGATTAATGTAGTCAATGTGCGCTTGCCGAATGAAAGTGCCCAGGTCCTCGTGATATTGAATCGTTGTGACCTTCAAGGGGTGTTTTGCGCCCCGCTGTGCTACCATGTACACTGTTAAAGACCCGACTTCCCTGAGTCAGACGATGCCATGTTTTCCACCCGCATCTCCTGATGTTCGCCCGTGGTAGTAAACCAGTGCACGTCATATGCGCAGTTCGGGTATACTTTGTCTACGTTAGACTTGGGCCCGTTGGGTATCTGTAAGGTGTCGCCAGCCTGATAGGGACACGCATCTCGCATGTCCTCGGCCTCAAACGTTACCACAGTTATATACGCAATAAGCGCAAGGAAGGCGGAATAAAGACAAAGAAGCCGGGGTGTGAACATTATTCTATGTTACCACGTCCGGTCTGGGGTGTCAATAGGGGTATATTACTTTCCACCCTTTTCTGGAGAAAGTAACAGGCGGAATTTCTTTTAATGTCATGTTGTAGCCCACGACCTTGGTGGTCTGTCCGCTGTCTTCCTTGTAGGGCGTTAATCTTGGATAAACCCGCAAAATTCTGCACGGTCGCCCGTCACAGGTGACAATATCCCCTATTTGTGGCACCTTGGAGGTATCAGACACCCAGGGCGTCCCGGTCAGCGGAAGTCAACTTTGCCAGGGCGGTCATCCTGGCCTGTACCTTGTCAGAAGCCGCCTTCTTTTCTGCCTCCAACTTGGCCTTTGCCCTGGCCTCTCGCTCTTGACGTGCCTTGTCTGCCTTTTTATGTGCTTCGAACCACTCCCGAAGCTCGTCGCTCAGGTACTTTTCATCCCTTTCAAGCTCGGTATCATAATGGTCATAAACCTCACACAGCAGGCGAGTTGCCAAGTCAAGCCGTTCCTTTAGTTCGGCGTTCTCGGCGTGCTGTGCTTCCTTGTCTCTTCCGTCATAGCATGGCATATTTTATACTCCCAAAGCCGTGCGCTCGGCGTGTGTCAGCTTCTCAAGGCCCCTGGCCCTAGCCGCTGTCCTATCCGCCGTTGCCCTCTTTTCGGCTTCTAGCTTTGCCGTCTTCCTGGCCTCTCGTATTCGCCGGGCCTTGTCAGCCTCCTCGTGTTCGCCATACCACTCAGCAAGCTCGTCGCTCACGTCGAGGTCGTAGTTCTCCAGCACTTCGCACAGCATGCGAGTTACCTTGTCGGCCTCTTTCTTGATTGCCTTGGTCTTACTTTTCTGCTCGGCTAGCATTCCGGAGTAGTTTGGTTCTGGATAGTCGCATCTACAGGGCATAGTCTTATTCCTCTTCCATGTCGTCGTTGATTACGTCGAGGGTAGTTTGAGCCCATTGACGCTTGGTGGCGGCAGTCTTGTGTCGTCCCTTGGCTTCGGCGTCGGCGGCTTCATTGAGTAGTCGACGGTAGCGCCGCAAAGCGATTTGTGTGTCGTCGGCGTCAGGCATCTTCTGCCATCTTGGCTTCGTGCTTCTCGTGCCACTCTTGAAGTTCCTTGTACAGTTCCCAGTTGGCAACATCAAAGGCACAGTCGTTCATGGCCCGGTACAAAAGTTCGCTTACCTTGGCAGCCTCTCGCTTGATTGCAAGGCTCTTAGCCTCGTACTCGGTAAGTCCTTCTCCGTAGTCTACTTCTGGACGGTTACGTGACATAGTCTCAGGCTCCCCAGCATCCGCTCATCGGACCCTTGCGCTTGTGGCGGTACGGTTGTGGTGCCACAACGGGAGGTAGCGGCTGGCATCGCTGCAAAGCACCATTAGAATCTGGTACAGAACACAGATCTGTGAAGGGAGGGACTGGAATAACTTCCGAACACCACTGGCACTGCTTGCCAACCCTTGTGGCAGGCGATTCGGGCACGCAGCGGTGTGCGTCGGTAGCTGGGCGCTTCTTTTTCTTGGACTTGTCGCTCATGACTTATATCCTCGGTACGTCCAGCTTTGAACGTCAAAGCCACACTGGCTGTCAAAAACTTCGATGTCTTCACGCTTCGACGACCACTGCTGTCGTTCTTCGATCGTCAGGTGGTCAATGAAGCAGTACATCCAAGCGCTGCGGACCTTGCCGTCCATGTCAACGCAAAAAAACTGTTCACGCAGGTACATGTCCCCGTTGCTTTCAAGCATGTCAAGGCGCTCAAAGGTGTGTTGATCCACCATGAACAGTTCGCCATAAATGGAGTTGTCACCACCCTTGACCACTGCCGGAAACATGCCGAGACTGACCATCTCGAAAGCCGGGTCAACGGTACAGGCCCGACCAACAAACTCAGAGTCATCGAGAAAGTATTTGAAGTTGCCAAAGCCGATCTTGAGCGATCCGTAGACAAAAACTAGGTGCTCCTTTGGCCCGCCCGGAGGCGTCAGGGCTCGGTAGCGGTGGGGTAGTTCCGATTCGCTTTGGTTTGACATACTCTTATTATATCAAATACACGGCACAATGCAAGGAAAAAGCGACAAATTTTCCTTAACAATATCAACTATTTGTGATTTTCGTAGGATATTTACCTACATTGTCCTACATCAAAATGGTGGTCTGAGTAGAGGGATTCGAACCCCCGACTTTTCCGCCCCAAACGGAACGCTCTAGCCAGACTGAGCTACACTCAGATATGTGTTGTTGCAGTTGTTAAATAGTCTTTGGTACTCCCGACAGGATTTGCACCCGCACGCCCGTTTGAGCAGAAGGGCTTGAACCTTCCGTGTCTACTGTTCCACCACGGGAGCATGTTAAAAAGAAATTTGGTCCGAGAGACACGATTCGAACGTGCAGGGGCTCTATGTCCTCCTGGTTCCAGGCCAGGACCGCTACCAGATTACGGGGCTACACTCGGATAAGTATTGTGCGGATCTTTCTCCGCTGTCATGACAATCCGATCGGTGATTGAAAATCTA
>SDBT01010586.1_pt1 | contig 14887 bp, 16 predicted proteins | sample 2277101 | NCBI WGS metagenome assembly SDBT01 (sample SAMN10404973, study PRJNA504765) | marine sediment metagenome | isolation source: marine sediment core GS10_PC15, 103 cmbsf | place: Arctic Ocean: Southern Knipovich Ridge | collected 2010 | reverse complement strand
CCACTCGCCTTTATATTTACTACACCATATTCCATAATCTACTCTGGCAGCGCCATAAACCATATACCACTCGCCTTTATATTTACTACACCATATTCCATAATCTACTCTGGCAGCGCCATATACCCGAGCAAAGCGAGTGGTATATGGCTCCCCGGGCCGGATTCGAACCAGCGACCAAGTGGTTAACAGCCACCCGCTCTGCCTGCTGAGCTACCGGGGAATCCTTAACTTGAGGCCTTTGTTCCTGGATTTAATCTGTCTCAGGCAGATCCTGACTTAGGGGTAATTCTACTTCATCCGCCGCAGCTCAATCAGCACCATTTTGGAGATTGTCTTGAGAGTCTCGAATACTCCGGTTCCAATAGTAGCTACGGCCTCGAAATCAGGTACCCCGTTAGGATTCAGGGCTCTTTTCAGCTCTACCACCGAAGCAGCATTAGGCAGGTCCCTTTTGTTATACTGGAGGATATAAGGCATGTCAGTAATATCATAACCCTGCTCTTGCAGATTAATCTTCATATTATCTATACTTTCCATATTGGCATCCATCCTCTCAATCTGGGAATCGGCAACAAAGGCAATCCCATCCACCCCTTTCAAGATCAGCTTCCTGCTGGCATCGTAAAATACCTGACCCGGAACCGTGTAAAGATGAAATCTGACCTTAAACCCCCGGATCTCCCCGAGAGCCAGAGGAAGAAAATCAAAGAAAAGGGTACGCTCGGTTTCCGTGGCCAGGGAGATCATCTTTCCTTTGGCAGTCGGATTGGTTTTATTATAGATATACTGCAGATTGGTGGTCTTACCACCAAGCCCCGGGCCATAATAGACAATCTTGCAGTTAATCTCCCGGGATGCGTAATTTATAAAGGACATCGAATTATTGCCTTTTTGCTAATTACTCACTGAAGAGGTTGTCAATATCCTCATCGGTAATCTCGGCAAAAGGAGATTCGGTAGCTGCTTCCTGTTCTTGCTCCACCTTCACCAGCAGGCTATTAAAGATGCTCTCAAGTTCATCCCCGGCCTTTTTCACCCGGAGGCGCACCAGGCCGAGAGAGGACCGATGATCAAAGATGACCACCAGGATAACCCGCTGAGCAACAATAGATATGTGAAGGTTATCCTTTTCCCCTTCGTGAAAAAGGATGGAGAATTCTTTCTCTCCGATGAGCTTGGCCAGCCCCCCGGTAGCAGCAATATTTCCTGCGGTCAGGGATGCCAGGGAGGTGGTATCGAGGCCTTCGGTCTCACCGGCGCTGGCAATGAGCTGACCATTTTTATCCACCAGGAAGACAACCTTGCCATTGGCTTCCTTGGTCAACCGCTCAATAACCGCAGTTATGAGCTTGAATTCCTTTTCATACATTATCATTTGAGGAGCTGGCATTATTATTCTCTCCTTACAGTAGTCTGAATATTAAAGCATTAGGCCATCTATTTTGCCTAAGTTAAGCATTTCAGGAGTCCAAACTATCCATGACCCCTTAGAATTTTACCTTTAATTTAATTAGCTATTATTACATATTATCTTAACAAATTCAAGAATTTTCCGGGATTCGAGTAAAATGCTCTGGTCAGTCACGGCAATTCGGGCATAATTCCAGATTCTCCTTGGGTATATTCCATTTCTCCTGAAAATATTTAAGCTGAAACTCCGGGGCAAAGTAGTTTCTGCAGACCCGGCATCTGCGGAGCTTAAACTCCCGCCCCCAGATCGTGCGCACCCCATCCTCGTCCTTTAGCTCGATATATCCGGTTGGGCAGATATAGGCACAGGCCCCACAACCAATGCAGACCTGCGAGGGCTCGCAAAAAGGGGTTACGACCTCCCGCATGCTCCCCCGCGAGGAAAAACCCAGGGCCTCGACACCTACCACCTCCCGGCAGGTGCGCACACACAGCCCGCAGAGAATGCAGTCATCATCTTCCAGCGGGAAGCGGCTTCTCTCCACCCCCATTTCCCGGGCAATCTGTTGAATCTTCTCGGAATTAGGGCTTCGGGCCAAAAGCAGCTCGGCCACCATCCTCCGGGTTCGCTTTACCCGCTCGGTATCGGTCCTGACCACCAGCCCTTCCTCCACTGGATAATTACAGGAAGTCACCAGTCGGGAGCGATTGCCCTTAAAAATCTCCACCAGACAGAGCCGGCAGGCCCCGTAGCTGGAAAGCTCCTCATTATAGCAGAGGGTGGGAATCTCGATCACTCTCTCCCGGGCTGCCTCCAGCAGATTAGTTCCTTCCTCCGCCTGGACTTCCTGGTCATTAATGCTTAATTTAACTTGCCGAGTAGGCATCTTCAATAACCGCCTTTCGATTGCTTAATGCCTCTCAATCCCCACTCCCCCCCCCTTTGCTGGAGTAAGGTGGGGGTGAACAATTGAAACCAAGAATCTCTAATAAAATCCCCCTCACCTCATTCCTCTCCCCGGTGGGGAGAGGAGGTTTATGAAAAAAATTTCCTTAAAGGAGGGTTTTTCAACAGCCCCTGAGGGGGGACTTTTTTGTTCATCCTCTCCGCCTTCCCCGGGGGCGGATCAGCACGGCCCCAAACTTACAGACCTCATAACAGACCCCACACTGAATACATTTCTTCTGATCAATCCGGTGCAGCTTTTTCCGCTCCCCGCTGATTGCTTTCGAAGGGCACTGCCTCGCACATAGGGTGCATCCCGTACATTCCCGGGCCCTGATCCGGTAGCTGATGAGTGCCCGACAAACCCCGGCCGGACACCATTTGTCCCGGATGTGGGCATCGTATTCCTCCCGGAAATAACGGATGGTACTAAGCACCGGGTTGGGGGCGGTTGTCCCCAGGGCACAAAGCGAGCCATCAATGATCGCCTCCGAAAGCTCTTCCAACAGATCTACCTGCCCTTCTTTTCCGTTCCCTTCGCAGATATCATTAAGGACCTCCCGCATCCGCTTGACCCCCTCCCGACAGGGCACACACTTCCCGCAGGATTCATCCTCTAAAAATTCCACGAAATAGCGGGCCACATCCACCATACAGTTATCCTCATCCATAACGATCATTCCCCCGGAACCCATCATTGAACCCGCTTTGTTGAGCTCATCGAAATCCACCTTCAGGTCAAGCAGCCTCTCGGGGATACAGCCTCCGGAAGGCCCCCCGGTTTGAACCGCCTTGAAGCGCTTCCCCTTGGGTATGCCCCCGCCGATGTCATAGATAATCTCCCGGAGGGTCATTCCCATGGGGACTTCCACCAGACCGGTATTGTTTATCTTGCCCACCAGGGAGAAGATCTTGGTCCCCTTGCTCCCACCCCAGGGGTCTCGGGATACATCACCGGTTCCGATCTTCGTGTACCAGTCAACGCCTTTGTTGACAATTAATGGCACATTTGCCCAGGTCTCGACATTGTTCAAATTAGTCGGCATATTATACAGACCACTCTCCACCATATGGACATATTTTGCCCGGGGTTCTCCGGCCCTGCCTTCCAAGGAAGCTATCAGGGCACTGGATTCCCCGCAGACAAAGGCCCCTCCCCCTCTATTTATTCGGACCTTGAAAGAAAAATCAGAGCCAAGAATACTCTCGCCTAAAAGACCATACTCACGGGCCTGCTCGATTGCTACCCCGATATTTTTGACCGCAAGCGGGTATTCGTTACGGACATACACATAGCCCTCCCGGGAGCCAATAGCATAGGCTCCGATTAGCATTCCCTCCAGGACACTATGAGGGTTACCTTCCAGGAGACTCCGATCCATATACGCCCCGGGGTCTCCCTCATCGGCATTGCAGATTACATACTTGCTATCTCCCGGGGCTCGGCGGCAGGATTCCCATTTGATCCCTGCCGGGAAGCCCCCACCGCCCCGTCCTCTGAGGCCCGAGGCCTTAATCATCTTAATTACCTGCTCGGGAGCCATTTCGGAAAGCACCTTACCTAAAGCGCCGTAACCACCGATGGCAATATAATCCTCGATGCTGGTTGGATCGATCTTTCCGTTACTGCCAAAGAGGATCCGGGATTGCCTCTTATAAAAAGGAACTTCTTCCTCGTGCCGGATCTTCTCACCGCTCACCGGATCAGTATAGAGTAATCTATCAATTATCTCGCCCTTAATTATAGTTTCCGAAACAATATCCGCCACATCCTCTACCTTCACTTGCTGATAGAATATTTTCCGGGGATGAACCACGATTAGCGGACCCCTCTCACAAAAGCCATGGCAGCCGGTCACCATAATGTCTACTTTGGCAGTAAGCCTCCGTTTCTTAATTTCTTTATGCAGAGCTGCCGCAACCTTCTGACAGCCATAGGCATGGCAGCCGGTTCCCCCGCAGATAGTGATGCGCGGCCTCTCGGGATCCCTTCCTTCAACGATGGATGCTCGCAGACGCTCAAGCTCCTCAGGACTTGCTACCTTGGTCATATCCTCAACCGTATTGCTTAAGTACCGAACTTACTTTAGCGGAAGTCATCTGTCCGAAATACTCCCCATCAACAACCATAACCGGGCCCAATGCACAGGCTCCCAGGCAATTCACGGTCTCCAGGGTAAATCGCCGGTCAGTGCTCGTCTCGCCTGATTCCAGGCCCCAATCCCTCTTCAGTTTGTCGGTAATCATTACCGCCCCTCTCACATGACACGCGGTACCCAGACAGACCTTGATCAGATGTTTCCCCTGGGGTTTCAGGTGGAATGCCTTGAAAAAGGTTGCTATATGGTAGATCTGGCTGAACGGCACATCCAACTGCTCACTGACGGTAAGTAGTGCTTCCTGGGGAAGATAGTTATACTCTGCCTGGATATCCTGGAGAAGCGGGATCAGCTCTCCCTTTTCCTTCCCTCTTCGCTTGATCAGGTGCACTAATTTCTTTCGATTAATTCTCATTTTTCCGTGATAACTCCTTGATTTTGTTGTATTCCTGGATTACCCTCTGCTGGATCATCTCAATCTCCTCATCACCCAGATGCCGGAATCTTCCCTGGCCCTTGAAGTAATCTCTGATCGGACGCAGCCGGGGCAGATCCATACTCAGCCGATACCTCCCTTCCACCACCTCGTAGAGAGGGAACACTCCGGTTTCAACCGCCAGCCGGCCCAGCCTTACTGTCAGGTCAGAGGCGCTTCTCCAGCCGGTGGGGCAAACCGAAAGGATGTGAAGATAGGTCGGACCCTTCACCTCCACTGCCCGCTTTACCTTATCCATAAGGTCGAAGGGATAGCTGGGACAGGCAGTGGCAACATAGGGAATGTTGTGAGCGGCCACGATAGCGGGCATGTTCTTCTTCCAGGTGGCCTGCCCGATGCTCTTCTTCCCGGGCGGTGAGGTGGTAGTCCTCGCTCCGTAAGGGGTAGAGCTGGAGCGCTGAATCCCGGTATTCATATAGGCCTCGTTGTCATAGCAGATGTAAAGGAAATCGTGACCTCGCTCCAGGGCACCGGAGAGGGCCTGAAGCCCGATATCCGAGGTACCACCGTCACCGGCCATCGCTATTACCTTGAGCTTCCTGTCCGGGATCCGACCCTTGCGGATCAGGGTCTTGATCCCCGCCTCAATCCCGGAGGCAACTGCTGCGGTATTCTCAAACAGGGTATGAATCCAGGGAACCTCCCAGGAGGTTTGCGGGATCTGACTGGAAATAATCTCCAGACACCCGGTAGCATTGGCCACAATCACATTTCTCCCCAGCACCTTCATGACATGCCGGACTGCCAGGGCCTCCCCGCACCCCATACAGGCTCGGTGCCCGGGAGCAAAGTGCTCACTCTTCGGTACCAGCCGGGAGGCAAAGATCGAAAATCTATCCATCACTCACGGACTCCAATCATTTCATACTCATCGGGAGAGCCTTTTTGCGCGATCTCCTCGGCCCTTTTTACTATTTCCTCGAACTGTTCAGGCGAGATATCCCTTCCCCCCAGTCCCGCAACAAATCCCACCACCCGGGGCCGGGAGGGAGCTTGATAAAGTGCCGAGCGGATCTCCGAGCATACCGGTCCCCCTGGTCCACCGAAGGAAATGCATCTGTCCACTACCGCCAGTATCTCCAGGCCTTCCACTGCCTTGCGGATCTCCTCGAAGGGAAAGGGCCTCCACAACCTGAGCTTAAGCAACCCCACCTTTTTCCCCTGATCACGCATCCGGTCGATAGCCAGCGAGGCGGTTTCGCCGATGCTTCCCATGGTCAGAACTCCCACCCGGGCTCCCTCCATCCGGTAGGACTCCACCGGTCGGTAGCAACGATCGAAGATCTCGGCAAACTCATCCCAGCCTTCCTGAATAATGACCTTGGCTGAACGCAGGGCAACCTCCTGGGCCTTTTTAACTTCGGTGTAAATGAAAGGCGGGCCATATGCCCCCATAGTTACCGGCCGATCAGGTGAGAGGGGATAGGGATAGTCATTTTCTGGAAGGAATTGATTCACCGGGGCTATCTCCGGTATCTCCAGAGGCTCCACCACATGGGTGAGGTTAAATCCATCAATGTGAACCATTACTGGCAACAGCGCCCTCCTATCCTCCGCTACCCGGAAGGCCCAGAGCACATGATCAAACGCCTCCTGGGCATTCTCCACGAATACCTGAATCCAGCCAGTATCACGCACCGCCATCACATCCGAGTGATCTCCCCAGACACTCAAGGGTGCCGAAAGGGCACGGTTAGCGACTGTCATCACAATCGGAAGCCTCATCGAGGAGGCCACATAAACCACCTCATGCATCAGCTCCAGACCCTGGCCGGCAGTGGCGGTAAAGGTCCGGGAGCCGCAGGCCGAGGCACCCAGACAGGCACTCATTGCCGAGTGCTCAGATTCCACGCAGATAAATTCCGCATCCAGCTCGCCCTCAGCGATTATCTCGGACAGGCTTTCCACAATATGGGTCTGAGGGGTTATCGGATAAGCAGATACTACATCAACATTGGCCATCTTCACCGCCTCGGACACGGCCAGCGAGGCCTCCATTCCTACCCGTCTCGACATCTACTCCTCCTCCTCAACCATGGTAATTGCTCCGGTCCAGCATTCCCGGGCACAGATCCCGCATCCCTTGCAGTAATAAAGGTCGGCTTCAAAGTATCCCTGGTCATCCTGCTTGACCGCAGGCTCCGGACAGAAAATATAGCAAAGCCCGCACTTTATGCACTTATCTCTATCCCAGATCGGACGCGAGGACCTCCAGTCCCCGGTCCGGTACTCTCGGGCTCCGCCCGGGCTGATCACGATTGCCCCAACCTCAATATCCTTCCAGCCCAACTCCTTTTTCGAATTTGCCAACTTTCTACTGCTCCTTTACCCCATTAGAAGCTTCTATTACCCAGATTTTGCCTCGGTTAATACAATACAATATTACCCCAAGGAGCTTCTCCCGGGGTTTATCAGTGTTTCCTGGTAAGCCCTTTCCACTGCTTTCAGGTTCCTCTCCGCCAGCTTAGCGTTGAATCGTCTTTGGATCGGCCCGGTGAGCGAGGCAAGTTCCACCAGCCCGGTGGCCCTGATCAAAGCCCCCATCATCGTAGTATTGGTAATCGGAACCCCGAGGATCTCCCGGGCAATCCTGGTACCGTCAACCACTGCCAGCCTCGATTTGATCTGAAAGTCAGTTTTGATCTCCTCCGGCGAGCGACTGGTATTGATCACGACAATTCCTTTCTTGTTCAACCCGGCGGTAAACTCAATAATCTTAAGCAGGCTGGGGTCAAGAACTACTACAATATCGGGTTTAACTACCTCCGATCGGATCCGGATTCGCTCCTTATCGCTTACTCGCAGATAGGCAATAACCGGGGCCCCCCGCCTTTCCGGGCCGAAGCTGGGCATCGCCTGAGCAAATTTCCCTTCTTCAATTGCTGCCAGGGCCAACAGCTCGGCCGAGGTAACTGCCCCCTGACCTCCTCTTCCGTGAAACCTTACTTCAATCATCTTCCTGTCCTGAATTTAACCCAGATCCAGCCTTCGTAGTCCGCCTCAGGCGGACGAAGTAGGCTTATGCGTAAACGTCCGAATTACCTGTCCTGAGCCCCGCCTGTGGCGGGGTCGAAGGATTGACATTTAGTCATTTGACATTCATTTGACATTTGGATTTTGGAATTTGGACTTAATCCCGCACGAACGTGAGACAATCCGTGATGAGCCAAATCTAAACCTCCCTCCGGTTATCCAGGGCCTTACTAATAGTGACCCGGTCGATATACTCCAGATCCCCTCCCGAGGGAACTCCACAGGCAATCCGGGTAAGCTTTATCCCCATAGGCTTTATCAACTTTTGCAGGTAGAGGGCAGTTGTCTCCCCTTCCGTATTGGGATTAGTAGCCAGGATCACCTCATCTACCCTATCTTGGCGGAGCCTCTCCAGCAGCTCCCTGATCTTTAAATTGTCCGGTCCAATCCCATCCAGCGGTGAAAGAGCTCCCTGGAGAACATGGTATCTTCCTCTAAAATTCCCGGCCTTCTCAATAGCAATAAGATCCGAAGGCTCTTCCACCACACAGATAACACTTTCAATCCTTCTCTTATCCTGGCAGATCCTGCACTGTTCCTGCACGGCAAGGTTAAAACACACGGAACAGAACCTGACTTTCTCCTTAAGATTAATCACTGCCCGGGCCAGGGCCTCTGCATCATCCTTCGGGCAACGCAGGAGGTGAAAGACCAAACGGGATGCAGTCTTCTCTCCGATTCCGGGAAATCTGGTGAGCTCCTGGATGAGCAGCTCAATGGGATCTGCATCTTGATTCATAATCAGCTAAAACAAGCCCGGAATCTGATAGCCCTGGGTAATCCTACCCATCTGCTCGGCGGCCATCTCCCGGGCTCGATTCATTGCCTCATTAACTGCAGCCACCACCAGATCCTCCAGCATCTCTACCTCACCGGGATCCACTACCTCAGGGTCGATCTTAACCGAAAGTAGCTCTTGCCTCCCATTAACCCTGACAGTAACCATCCCTCCTCCTGCCGAGGCCTCTACTTCTTTTTGTGACAACTCCTCTTGAATCTTGGCCAATTGTGTCTGAAGCTTTTGAAACTGCTTGAATATATTGCCCATTCCACCTTTAACCATCTTCTTTCCTCCTAACTTTTTGCAGGATTTGCCCCGTAAAAGACCGGAGGTCTTACGGGGTTTATTTTCCGCCCCCAATCCCGAGCTTAACCTTGGTGATCTTTCCCCCGAATATATTTAATGTCTCTCTCACCATAGGATCGTTCCGGGCATCCATCTCCAGCTCTCTCTCTCTAACCTCTTCCTCCCGAGGGGGAGGAGAGACCTCCGGGCTCAGGGCAGACAACTTGATCTTTAGATCACGATTAAAAAAATCCCGACAGATCTGGTTTAAAGCATTCAAGTTATCGATATCCTGAAGGTTCTCTCTGAAGATGGACCTTTCCGGAAAGCCAATCTCCATTTCACTCTGGCCGAGGTTGAGGAGCCTTCCTTTCTCCAGAGATGATGCCAGCATCGGCCTTTTGCTCCGGGCAAACTCCAGCAGTTTCTCCCAGGCCCCATCTTTAAGCTCAAACCCTTTCTCTAAGGCCGGAGATTCTACCTTGTCTGCCTCCTCTTCAGAGGAAACCGGGACCGTGCCCTTAAGGCTCTTTTCCAGAGCACTTATCTTTTTCAGGAGATCTTCCAAGGGATAGATTGCCTTGACCTGAGCCATTTTTACCAGGGTCAACTCCAGGATCAGCTTGGGATAAGAAGAGCGGGCCAGTTCCTCCTCTCCCTTAAGGAGGATGTTGAACAACTGCAGGGTTTCTTCCAGGCTCAGCCTCTTTCCCTGCTCGCGCAACTCCTCGAGCTCATCCACCGTTAGATCCATTAATCGCTGGGGGTTCTGGGCTACCTTTACCACCAGGAGGTTCCGGAAATTCTCCAGTAACTCCTTCCCGAACTGCTTGATATCATAACCATAGTTATAGATATTATCGCTAATCTCCAGGCACCGCTGGGCATTCCTTTCAATCACTGCCCGGGAGGTCTCGAAGAGCAGCTTCCGATCAGCCACCCCCAGAACCTCAATGACCTTGTCGTCCGGGATCTCCTTGCCCGCATAAGCGATAACCTGATCGAGAAGGCTCTGGGCATCTCTCATACTTCCCTCTGCCTCTTTGCTGATTAGCCCCAGCCCTTGCTCTGAAAGCCTTACCCCCTCCTGGGAGATAATCTCCTTCAGCTGCTCCCGGATGAGCCCCTGGGGAATCCGCCGGAAATCGAAGCGCTGACACCGTGAAAGGATGGTCTCCAGGATCTTATGGGGCTCGGTAGTAGCAAAGATAAAAAGAGCATGGGCCGGAGGCTCCTCCAGTATCTTCAAAAGCGCATTGAAGGCGCTGGTCGAGAGCATATGGACCTCATCGATGATGTAGATTCGGTACTTCCCTCGGGATGGCGAGTATCTGATATTCTCCCGGAGCTCCCGGACATCATCAACCCCGGTATTGGAGGCACCATCTATCTCCCGGACATCGAGTGAGTTACCGGCAGAGATCTCCTGGCAGGACTGGCACTGATTGCAGGGGTCAGGCCTTGGCCCCTGCTCGCAGTTTAGTGCCTTAGCCAGGATCCGGGCTACGGATGTTTTTCCAACACCCCGGGAACCAGCAAAGAGGAAGGCATGTGCTATTCTTCCGCTGGAAATAGCATTCCGGAGGGTCGTGGTGATATGATCTTGACCGACAACCTCCTCGAATCTCTGAGGCCTCCATTTCCGCGCCAGAACTACATAAGACATTGCGACCTTCTTATCCCCTAATTATGGACACTATTGATAGCCAGGTATCCCTGCGACTAAGGGAAAGAGATTACTACCGTTGCTTCCTTCCGGACCTGACGGGGTTTGTAACCCTCTCCCTGCACAGGACCCAGCTATCAATACTGCCCATAAATCTATTGGCGAAGGATGGCGGAGAGAGTGGGATTCGAACCCACGATACACCTTTTGAGCGTATACACGATTTCCAGTCGCGCCCCTTCAGCCTAACTCGGGCATCTCTCCTACCTCAGGTAATACGGAGTAAGTGTATTCAAAAACTACCCACCCCCAATGTAAGGCGGGCTTCCAGCCCGCCATTATGTCGGGCAAGATGCCCGACCTACATATAATCCTTTGGCGGAGAGGGTGGGATTCGAACCCACGTGAGAGTTATTAGCCCTCTACCCGATTTCGAGTCGGGCCCGTTATGACCACTTCGGTACCTCTCCCTAATCCTTTTCTATCTCCTATCCTTGAAAAAGCTCTGAAGCAAAGCCCGGCACTCGTTCTCTAAAACACCTCCGGTCACTCTGACGGTATGATTGAGCTTTTTATCTTCAAAGATATGATAAAGTGAGGTTACCGATCCGGCTTTAGAATCAGGAGTTCCGTAGACCAGATGATCAATCCTTGCCTGGATCACTGCCCCCGCACACATCAAGCAGGGCTCAATGGTAACATAAAGGGTAGCACCGGGCAAGCGGTAATTCTTTAGCATCTTCCCTGCTTTTCTTAATACCAAAATCTCGGCATGGGCTGAAGGGTCGTTCAGGTAAATGGCTCGATTATGATCCCAGGCAAGGATCTTTTTATCTTTAACCAGAATTGCCCCGATTGGAACCTCCCCTTCTTCGGCAGCCTTTTTGGCCTCCTTCAGGGCGAGACTCATCAAGCTTTCCTCCTCACTCAACCCTTCATCCTTTGAATTACCTCAATTTTACTAATCTTACAAACTTCCTCAGAAAATGTCAAGTTCAAAGAATACTTGCTTTCCCAAAGATAATCTGGTAAGCAATAATTAATCTATTTCCGGAAAGGAGGAAGAGTAACATGCTCCACCGAATACCTATTCTTATTCTTGTTTTATCTTTCCTTACCACTTCCTGTGCTACGATGACAAAAATTAGTCTGCGGGCCACATTCTCGGATTTCCCTCGCATCGTGGATGGCTTAATGAAGCAGAAAAATGTTCGTCTTATTAAAGAGGGGCTCCCCGGACAGATCCTCCTGCTCTCGGCTCTGGTAGAGCTATCTCCCTCCAATTATGACCTTCTCACCTATACTGCTATGTCCTATGCAAATTATGGGCTTCTGGTTGAGGATGAAGATCCGGCCTACGCCGGCGAGTTATATCTTATCGCCAAAGACTATGGGTTCAGAGCCCTGAGGACGAATTCCCGTTTCCGAAAAGAGATCGAAAAAGGTACCTCGGTGAAGGTTGCCCTCAAATACCTGGGAGAAGAATATGTTCCCGCCCTTTTTTGGACCGGGCTGAGTTGGGGTATGGGGATAATGCAAACCGGAGGGGATGTGACTCAAATAATGAAAACAACGGATACGGTAAATGCAATGATGCATCGGGTTCTCGCCTTGGATGAGAAATTCTTCTTTGGCACCCCCCATCTCTATCTGGCTCTTTACTATACCCTGGTCCCTGACTCGTTGGGAGGTGGTTTAGACAAGGCAGAAGCTGAGTTCAAAAAGGCATTTGAAATCACTGAGGGAAAATTTCTACTTGCTGATGTCCTCTATGCAAGATATTATGCAACCGTTATCCAGGATAAAGATCTGTTTTTTACCCATTTAAACAAGGTATTAGAAACCCCTTCCGATGTCATCCCCCAGGTTCTGATTAATGAAATAGCAAAGGCCAAGGCAAGATACCTTATAAAGAATAAGAATGAATTCTTCGATTAATGGTTAAATGCTAACCCCATTTTAGTATTTAGATATAATTTTATTGAAAATGCAGATAAATAGAACCTTCGCCTTTTCCAAACAAACCCTTTCATCCTTCGTAGTAAGTTCTACTACGGAGAACAGGCTTGCCCTACGAAGTAATTCTATTACGAAGTAGGGTTTCTAAAGTGACTAAGTAAAGCTCTGCCCCCGCCCTCTGCGTATTGCTCATACAACACCTATGAAATACCTTCTACTCAGGCTTTTTTTCCAAGGCCTCGACTCTCTCTGCTAAGTTTCTGACTACTTTTTCTATCTCTCTAATTCTTTCCTCCCAGAGTTGGTTCCAATCCATTTGCGACTTCATAAATTTCTGTTGAGAAGGTACTGCGGTTTTAAACCACTCTTCCATCACGAGTCTCAATTCATTCAAGGCTTTGAACCCCGCTTCCATAGCTTTAAGTGCCTCTCCGATGGCTTTATGTTGCTTATCATGTTCGTCCATAAATCACCCCTTTTCTCCTAATAGCAAGTCCAATAATCAGGGTCATCAAACCCTGACTCTTGACTCCCGATCATCGACTCCTTTTTATAGAGTGTAGGCCTGAGCCCTCCCCTTCGCCGCCGTCAGATGCGTTACCGCTTCTTCCAGGCCGTCTAAGGTGAGCCCAAACATTGGGAAAATCTGAGTAATGTAGACGACGGTCTCGATATGCCGCCATGACCGTTCCAAAACCGGGTTCAACCAGACGTTATGCGGGAATGTCTTGGCCAGGAATGCCAGCCGTTCAATACTGGGTGTTCCGCTCCGCTCCTGAACATATATAGAACCGTCCGCACCCAGCAGTTCATATGGGGCCATGCTGGCATCACCCACCAGGATCAGGCGGGTTTCCGGATCCATCCGGGCAAACTCCTCCACCGGCTTCGGCTTTTTCCGCCGGGTCGGGTCTTCCCAGAGGTCACCGTAAATAGTGTTATGAAAATAATAGATTTTTAAATCTTTGAAGTTGGAGCGGGCGTGATTGAATAACGTTTGAACCACCGGCACATAGGGGTCCATGGACCAGCCCCCGTTGTCAATGGCCAGGATCACCTTCAACCGGTCCTTTAAGCTCCGGTCAAATACGATCTCAATCTCCCCGGCGTTCTTCATGGTCTGGTAAATACTTTCCTCGATGTTAATCTGATCCCTCGGCCCGGACGGCACCATACTCCGCAGCCGCTTCAGGGCCTCCCCCATGGACGCCTGAGTTAGGGGCCCCAGGCGGGCATAATCTTTATATCGCCTTTCATTGGCAACCTTGACCGCCGATTTGTTTCGGGAGCCCCCGCCGATGCGCAGACCCCCGGGGTGGTACCCCGAATGCCCCACCGGGGAAGTTCCGCCGGTGCCGATCCATTTATCTCCGCCGTCGTGCCGCTCGGCCTGTTCTTTGAGGCGCTCTTTCAAGTATTCGATTAGTTCGTCCGGGGCCAGCTTTTTCAGGGTAGCCTCATCCACGCCCAGGGCGTCGGCAAGCACCTTGGGGTTCTTCAGCCATTCATCCAGGAGGGCCCGGAGAGTGTCGTTCAACTCCAACTCCTCCTCGTCGGGCATCTCGGCACCTTCGAAGCAGTGGGCGAATATCCGATCGTAAAGATCAAAATACCGCTCGCTCTTAATCAGGATAGTCCGGGAGGCGGTATAAAAATCCTCCAGTGAATTGATCAGCCCCTTGCTTAACGCCCGGTGAAGGGTCAAAAACGAGGTCGGGGTGACGGGTATGCCGGAGTCCTTTAGTTTGTAGAAGAATTCAGTAAACATTTCCGATTGTCAGAGACAATGGGGGCCGTGAATATGGTAGCATTCAATCAAGGAACGAACCGGTCTAAAGATCAGCGAGGGCGGCTAAAATTGTCTTCGGCGGTTGATATAACTATCTGCCACCACATAGTCCTGGCTTTTCTTGAATAGAACCCCCAGATAGGGAACCTCACCTTTGGCCAGATGTTGGGGTTTAAAGTCTGGATCGAGTTGCAGGGCCCTGATCCAGTTGATCAGCTCCCGGGTGGCCGGCCTCTTTTCTACCATGTCAAACTCCCGCAGCCGGTAGAAAGTGGCGATAGCGTGTTTCGCCAAGTTGACTTCAAGATCGGGGAAATGAACCCGGATTATTTCCTGCATACCCTGGGGATCCGGAAACGCGATGTGGTGGAAATTGCACCGCCCCAGAAACGGGTCGGAGAGGTCTTTTTTGGCATTAGA
>SDBT01010585.1_pt1 | contig 14887 bp, 16 predicted proteins | sample 2277101 | NCBI WGS metagenome assembly SDBT01 (sample SAMN10404973, study PRJNA504765) | marine sediment metagenome | isolation source: marine sediment core GS10_PC15, 103 cmbsf | place: Arctic Ocean: Southern Knipovich Ridge | collected 2010 | reverse complement strand
CGGTTTGCTTTCCATCCAGAATCACCAACAATTTTACCTGTTGGTCCATCTTCAATCTGTAATCGAAAGAATCCACGAACCTTAATTGCCTCAGCAATAGGATCTTCCTTTGTATATTTAGGATTCTTTTCATAACCATAATTCTTCTCCATCTTATTTCTCCTGTTTAAATTACTTTATCTTCTGGTAACGTACAATCAGCAGCAACAACTCCCAAATCATCTAATTCTTTTGTGATCGGATCTGTTGTCACTCCTGCACTATTTACATTTACACTTAAATCTCCACCTAAATCTTGAAATTCAAAACACGAAATATCACAAGTGGATCCACTTCTTACATTTCCTACTATATCATCTGTCGGTATGTCTGCATCTGAACCAGGTCCAAGTCCAGTATCAAATGAGCCTGCATCTGTATCTTGTACATGATAATCTGAACCAAGAGTTGTGACCTCATTTGCGGATGTAAGATTTGCTACGGAATTACCTCCAGGCATTTCCGAGGATGATGTCTGTCCTGTTCCATTATAATCACCAGTAAATGTATTATCCCCATCATTATCAAACCAATCCGCAGTAGTGCTCTCTGCTCTCAGGGATAGGCAATTTTTTGTTTCAAATGATTGTGTTCCACTGCTATTTTCCCATGCAAAACTTGCACTACGATCTTCACCAGCCTCACCACAATCATCAACTGTACAATTCCTTACTTTTACCGTTATATCATCACTGCCTGAAAATTGTTGTAAATGAATACCAGCCCTTGAAAAAGTATAAATAGCACAATTTTCAACTACTATATTACCATTGTCTGAAATATATATTCCATCACAATCGTTTTGACCCTTTGCGTCCATTCTTAAAATACATCTGCGAATATTAGTAAGTGCCGCTGTATTATTTGAACCAACCCTAATACATTCATTAGAGTTGGCAACAATAGCAGTTTCAAGCCGTATTTCTACATCCTCAATATCAACATTATCATCCGAAATTGTAATTATATGACCAGTGCCAGAGTTTGAAATCCATGCTCCTGAATCATGGGTGCCATCATGTTTGCCACTTCCAGTCGCTACTAATATCCAATCAAAAGAAGAAGTCTTTCCATCAAATGTAAAATCAGCCTCAGTCCTTTCACCTGTATCTACCAACTGACCAGTATCATCCTGTGAGAGACCATCCTTTGCATCTTCCCAAAGAGTAAGGGTTGCATAATCTTGTCCACTACCGACAGTTGAAACAGCCACTAATCATCCAATTTGTTTTTAATCTTGGTCAATAATGTTGCTTTATTTATATTCATTTCTCCACCACTCGCCAATATTGTACTAATCTCACTTGCTTCTATATAAAACTGTGATCGCTTTATAATTATATTCTCCAGTTTATCTCTTGCCTGTTCTTTAAATTCACCAATAGCAGCATCTCTTGGAACATCATATGTGACACAACTTTGTGGAATATTAAAACTAACGATTGAACAACCATGTCCTATGATTCGACTTTGTATAATTCGCCTCTTCTTTATTGTGTCAGTCCATATATTTGGCAAATCTGCTCTAATCCTATATCCAGTTGAATCATGGTTAACCTCTTGAAATGTTACAGGTGTCACATCTTTATGCCAAAACCCATTACTTGTTGCTGCGCCAAATACCCCAATATCAAAAATTACTTCATTGGTAGCAAATGATTGAATAACTCCATTAAACTTTAAAATAAATTCTTCAACCTGATTTTTAGAAATATTAGTAATAGTACCAGAATGTACATCTCTCACTCGTAGACGCCATCCTTCATCATTAGAACTGACCACTATCCAATCAATAAAGTGTCTCAATTGCTTACGATAAATAGTTGCATCTGCTAATGATATATCTGGTACATTTACAATAACATGAATCCCTTCCCAGTCCGATGAAGATGGTTCTACTTTTTTTCCAGCAAATTGACCATCCTCAAGTATTTCTATCAGATCACCAGTAGTTCTTGCTCTTGAAGATTTCTTGGCATCAAAACCAGTTGTATCTACATCTTGTGCTCTAAAAATTAATCGCATTTATATTTTTATCCAAAGATCATTTACTTGTTTACTAACTGGTGCTGTTTCTTGAACAAATACAGCAACACCTCTCATTACAGCACCTATTACTTCTCCAGCAAATTCTAACTGTAAATTAGTATAAGATAATTTTCTATCAGGTAACTTCTTTCCAAGATACAATGATTGTGATTTCATTATAATATCTTGTACAAAAAGATCACCATCAACAGTTACATCTTGACTAAATCTATTACTATTAACTTTAGCCAATACTACATTTAAATTATTAGTTAATTCACCAATAACTCTTTTAAGTGTTGCCACTTCATTATCATTAATTGAAGGTTGATCAAATCCTTGACTTCTCATGTGGCAATTATCTCTCTTATTGGAGCACCTTCTATCATTGTATGCCTGACAGGATCAACTTCAATATCCATAGTTTTTAAACGAAACTCTACACTTGCAAATCCACTTGTACATTGAATTTTAAAATACATATCCTTAAATCTTCTGGATTGATCTTTAGGTATAACAAAATTAAGATATTCATCATATATTGTTTCATTTGGAAGTGTAACAGTAGTTATAAGAGTGTCATTTAAAAACAATTTTATTACTACTTCTCCAATAGAACCTTTAAATATATTAAGTAAAGCATGAACAAAATATTTATCTTCTTTACTTCCCATATCAGTTTGGTGCATTTCAAAATCAAATGTAGTTGCAAATAAATTAGTTGTTACATCTTTAATTTCTCTAAATATATTAGGTGTAAAGAAAACAGGATTCTTCTTATATATACCAACAAATTGAGAAGTTGTAACACTTTCCAATGTATGAAAGAATAATCCACCTTTAAATCTTATTACATTATCAGCAATTAAATATAAATCAGAACTTCTTGGATTATAAGCAAGTGAATAATCATTAGTTAATATACTTGCTGGTGTCGTTTGATCTTCTATGATAACTTGTTGCTCAGTATCAATCAATGGTTTCACTACATGACCATCACAAGCATATAATATCTTACCATCAAATAGAAAAGAATTATTACCATCACCTGTTATATATTTATAGGAAGATATTTTAATAGTGGATATTTTCTTAATTGCCCAACTATAAGCACCGGCACTTTGAGCAGGTTGAAATCTCAAGGCATATACACCATCATTACATATGATAAGCATATAATCATCAAATGCCTTCATGCCCAAAATTGGAGATTGAAACTCACTAAATATATTGGTATTAAAAACATTATAACAACTTTGACCATCGAAATTTATAACATTATTAATAAGTCTTGATCTTTGTCTTTTATCATCATCATCTAAGAAATCTGCTAACCATATAAAACCTTTAAAATTTTCTATAAAGTTAGCATAAGGAAGATACCTTATTGTTCCTAATCCGTACCCAGTTCTATCTATAAGTGCTTCACCTTCATCTGCTCCAATAAAATAAGTTATTCTCCATTTACCATTAAGAAGATACCATTGAGAACTTATGGTAAAAGTTCCTAATGATCCTGGACCTTCAAAAATTGTAATTGTATTCTTTGTATTAGAAACAATTCTAAATACAACAGAAGAAGTCGCAGTCCCAACCATAAAACCTTTCCATTGATTTTCCTCCCAAGCCCAATCACCTGGAATTGACATAGTAATAACATCAGAAGCATAACCAAAATCAACAGAATTAACTTCAAGCATAACTTCATCATAATCCATTGAGATAGTATCGACAAACATATAATCAAGATTCTTATTATCTGGATTTAATCCTAAAGAATTAGCAAGATAAATATCAATAGAACTAACCAATGGAGTTGTTGAAGTTGGCACTGAAACATCAATTTTTAATGCAATATTTTCTACTGCTGCTACAAGTCTACGACCAGGAACTTCTGCTATGATTGATTCAAAACCATTTATTTGGTAACCAAGAAAGACAGAGAAAAATCCAGTAGTACTACCGGCAAGAAGAACAGGAAGTTCAGAACCAGTTGTGAAAGCATCTAACTCATCAAGAGCAGGATCAACTAATGCCGGAACTTCAAAGAAACCAGTTTCAATTGTTTCTTCTCCAACTCTTGTATAAATAATTTCTTTATATAAATGTCTTGCAGAATTTATACCACCTGCTGTTAGAAAAGAATGAACAAGAAGTTCACCATTAAATGTTGAAAGTTTGGCTCCAGTTACAATTCCTATATTACCAAGAGTAATCGGAGTATCACCAAAACCTTTAACTATAAAATTACCACTACCAGTTTCTATATAAACATAGAAGATTCTTTCCTCATCAATGAAATGGACAATAGCATCTTGTATGATATTACCACTAATAATATCTAATAAATCATTAATAGGTGGAGCAGTCTCAAATATGGAATCATTAATAGAGGCAATGATATTCTCTGCCTTCTTTAATCCATTTGGAGGAAATACTCTTGTGGCAGTTCTACGAATACCGCCAGTTATCTCCGCTATTTGTATTGGTTGTGTCATAATAGGGAATAAGGTCTAATCCTGTCTTTAATATAATTTTTCTTTTCTGCTTTTATTTTTGCTTTTTTCTCCCAGTCCGATCCTTTTCTCTCAAAAACAAGTGCTGCGTTTAAATTACCATTTATTTCTGCTATCTTCTCAAGTGCTTTATATACTAAACCCCAACCAAGTTCTGCGTCAATAGGGAATACATCACCAACAACAGTTACTTCATCCTGCAATTCAGATCCCATAACTTGTAATGTATAACTATTATCTGATGGAGTTTGATATATATAAAGATAACCATTGTATATAGCAAAATAAGTAAAATCATTTATTGTCATGTTATATCACCTTGTTTTTTTGTCCAAGTAATAGTTGAAGGTGGATTCTTTTTTACAAATTCACTGGTAATGGCACCAACAGAACTTACTATTATTTCAGAAATACCCATATTTTCTTCTACTTCATTTACATGACTTGGAGTATCAATTAATTCGGTTATTGCCATACTTTCACTTACTTGTACTTCTCCTTCTTTTACTGATAACTCAGCAATTGCTAAATTTTCATCAATAGCAACTTCTGCTTCCTCAATAACTGCTTCACCTTGTCCCATATTCTCACTATGAATATTTCCATAAAAAATAATTGTTAATGCCCTGTCAGTAAATAATGTTCCATTAGTGTCAATATAATAAGGAACATCTACAACTAAATTTGAATCAAGAATTATAACATATGCCACAGTATCTATTGTGAAATTTATTGTATCACCGTGAGCAAAATCAAGAGGTTCTGCTCCACCGAAATCATTAAAATTAAGCCATATTTCCTCATCATTAACACTCTCATTACCATCTATATATGATCCACCATTAACTCTGGCAGCCATTTTCTGAGCATCAGCATTAAATATCTCAGCATGCCATATATTACTACCACCAGTTGTAATGGTTAAAGCAGTAACATCTTTCCCTTTTATATTAACAGGCATTATGATGCAGTTATGGTTATGGTTAATTTCCAATAATGATGATAACGTCTATTCGCAGCAACTGTCTCGGAAATATTAACTTGTGAAAATATAGTTTCTAATGAACCATTACCAGCATTACTATAATTAAAACCAAGAATTGCTAATCCAGATAATGTTTGTGCTCCATCTATTGTTCCATAAAATTCAATAAAATTCTCTGAATTAAGTCCACCATCATTTTTTGTAGTTGTTAATATATGAGTTACATCTTGTGGTCCAACAGTACCTACAACTATTCCATCATTACCTGCCTCAGCAGCACCAACTGATGCCTGTGTACCATCAGTAGCAAATAAACTATCTAATGCTATATCTACACTACTGCTACCAATCGTAAAAGCAAGATAATTAACTAAGGCATTTTGAATTGTATTTCTTTGCTTTCTTACGCTTCCAGGAACCACAATTCCTGTATCAATTGGAACTAATATTCCATTCTTTTTGACATAATCAAGTTCAGTTTGAAAACAATGAATTACACCTTGAATGCCAATTGTAAATTCTTCCTGAGTTTTATGTTGATCTTGATGCAATTTTACCTCCTATGGTTCAACTATATTTTCAGCAACATCATTTGCCAATGTCGCTTTAATTTCTTTTAAGGTTGTCCTTCTAAGCGGAACGCCACCATCATCAGCAGTTTTCTGTATCAATACATCATGTATAATATCCATATCAGATGGGAGTAAATAAGCATTTATATTTGCTTCTGTAACTGCTTCCCAATATGCTAAATTAAAATCTGAACTTCCCTGCATTTCGGCATTAGCCATATTAAGAAATTCAGCGATTGCTATTCTATTAATTTTCCATTCATTCTGCTCACAAACAGAGAGAATAAATTGGATCATTTTCTCAAGTGTTAGACCTGCGTACACCATTTAAATTTACTCCAAATATTTTCATAATTTGTTGTTCGACTTCTTGCTGCCGATCAAATTGTCTCTCTAACCCCCAAGCAATCCACGTTGATATTGCTATGGTTAGATTATTTCCATGTTGACCTAAAATTGGTTGATTATTAGCATCTATGGTAACTGGCTCTTTAATGTATCCAAGTTCCCAAGATCCAGCAAGTGCGGTAAATCCTTGTAAGAATAACGTACCAGAGAATATATAACCGTATGCTGTGTCTAAATCTTCTTCTAAGAAATCGGTAGTTCTTTTTGTTGTCTTTGGTGGTTCTTCAAATAATGGATAAAAATTATCATCACTTCCCTTTAACCATGTCGCTCTAAAGAAATCAGAGGGCAACGCAGTGCTGCCCCCTGACATCGAAGATGATTGCGTTGACTGTAATGCACGTAGATGTTCCAATTTTTTAGCATCAATAAAAAGATTGATTGCGATTAATTGGGCTTCGGCAAATATATCAAATATTTGAGTTTCAGCACCTACATTCCATTTCTCAGCATCAGGATCTTCCATTCTAAATCTGAACTTAGCCAACGCTTGAGCAATTGTCATCTACAACTCCTATACTATCTTACGACCAATAAACATCCAACTGAATTTAAGAGCACTTGTACCGGCAGCACCTCTACCTACTGTTACTTTACCGGTAGTAATTGCCTTGTCCGTACCTAACTGATCGTCAACATCATACGTTACCGTACTATCAATTGTCAGAAAAGCATGAATAACCTCAGTTAATTCTGTGGGAACTTCTACTGTCGCACCAGTTGTGACAAATGCAATAGTTCCAACTTCGACTAAGAGATCACCTGGACGGAGTACATCTGCTTCCATATTAACTAATTTATGTAACATTCCAACCTCCTTAGTCTAAATTATAGATCCAGAAATGAGTACCTTCATCACCACCGAATGCACGATGCAATCCGATTTCAGCAAAGATAGCATTCTTCTCTGTATCTTTATCATTGTTCTGGACATTCTTAAGAATCTGAACATCACGACCCTTCATGTACATATACTGCAGATACATGAGATCAAGAATAAATCCGGTTTTGGTGTAAGAAGGCAGTTCTGCTAATGCTTGTTCTCTGACCACATTTAATGAACCATGGGAAAGTTCGAGAGTCTTTACACGAATAAGATAATTACGGGATAACTGCTCATTCTTCGTGTAGTTATATGCTGTACCTGTAAAGGCATTGTCTAACAGTGTCATTAATCCTGGACCAGCGAGACAAAGTTTACTTTCAGAGCCAACAGTGAATACAGTTTCCATCTTCGTATTCCACGTTGTTGCTGTTGCGGAATTTACAAAATCGATGAAACTATCTCCATCAGTTCCCTTGACATGTTCATGGAGACCACCTGTATAACGTCTCGGTTTGTTAGAAACGGTTTTCTTAAACTTACGACCGAATAACAATTTATACTCAAATTTCCGGAAGAAGTCTTTTCTTGCTTTACGAGCCTTATACTGCATGTCGACTGGACCATAATAATCAGTGGCATTAAAAGTTCCAGTAACCTCATATGCCTCTTTAATAATTTCCGTAAAGTTTTGTACTGTCTCGACTTCGACATTACGAGACTCTCCAATTCCATCACCTTCCGAATAGGTTAAACCTGCATGGACGAGACGAAAATTGGCGGCAGTGTCAATATCAATTGCTGCACCACCTTCATAGGCACGTGATACAATCACAGACCGAAAACCTGCTCCGGCTGGACCACTATCATCATCACCTACGCTTACCACACGAGCATACTCAGCAAGAGCCGTACTGTAATCATTGGTAGTAAATACCATCAGTATGTCATCTGTCTGGAGTAATGCTCCGTGATTGTTTGTAAATTCAAATTCTGTTGCTGTTCCTGCATCATTATTCAGAGTAAATACTACTTTCGTATATCCATCCTGCATAATCTTTGGTTCAGGATCGGTGACTGAATACTTCTGCAATCTCCGATTCAGAATTGTTAAAAATGGTGCATGAGTCTTTTCTTTCCATATAATCTCATCGGAAAAATCATATTTCCTACGTGCTTCGACAAGATCAGCAGTAGAACGTGCGCCAACAATAGTTTCATTCTCGGCAAGAAAACTAATATTAAAACATAATTTCCAAAACAGTTCTACTAAAAAGTTAAGACCAAGAAAATTCATGTTCTGAGTTTTCATAATTTATTGATCTCCAAATACTTCACTCATTTCTGGATCTGTGTTTTCTAAATTATACACTTCCTCTTCACCTGTTCCTGCGGGAATATTTGGATTTGGAGGTATCTGCCTTCCACCACGCTTTGCTTCCATCGCAATTTTCACTACCTGTGTGAATGCTGCATATAAAGGTAAATATACATTTTTCTGCTGATTTAACCAAGCCTGAAATGTTGGTAAGTTTTTCTTAGCATTGGGGAATTTCTCACTTACTTGATCGAATAAACCCTGTTGCTGAGTTTCCCATTCATCCTGCATTTCCTTTGGAGTTTTGGTGTCCTTGTTGTGTTCTTCGCTTAAATAATTTGCAACTTGTTGATAGGTATCAGTAATGTTTCTTTGATCCTGCTCAAATTGCGTTCTGGCTTTAAATGATTCTGAGCCAGCCTGGTATGAATCATTCGCATCAAATAGAGCGTCACCTTCCATGTATTGTTGGGGACTTTCCTTTAATGGAACAAATTTCTTGGCATCAAATTTCTTATTATAATAATCAGATACAATAATTCCTAAAGGTGAATTTTCATAATCATGTTTGATCTTTCTAAGATAAGTTAATTCATCAGTGGACATATTCTCTAATCCTTTAACACTATCCATCTTACCTTTTAGATCGTTAAACTTGCCCTGCAATCCGTTATAGTTTGCTACAACTTCATCATGCAGTGATTTGGCAACATAATTATTTAAATCAACTTGTTCTACTACTGGTTGAACATCAACTTGTTTCGCATTTATCTGCTCCGATGCTGTTAGGTTTTTTTTTGGAACTTGACCAACAACTGGAGCAACTGGATTATTTTGAGGATTAAGAACCCTTCCATCAGAAGTCACAACTTCATTTTCCGTAGTTGGAACTTGTTGTTGATTTGTTGGACCAGGTGGAGCATTTTCAATTTCCTCAATTGCTGTAACATCAACATCTTCAATGTTATTTAATGCATCCCCAAAATCACTCAAGAATTGTTTCTCAACTTCTTCGGGAATTACCTGTTCCCCTGGCAATGGTTCAATTTCACTACCATCGGAGCCAATTTCCCATTTCTTACCAGCATTCTTATTGTCTAACTCTTGTATCTGTTGCTCTTCTTTTGTCTGTGGCTTGACACCCATATTACACTCTCCTAATTATCTGCAGTCTTTTCAGGTTCTGCAGTCGCTGTTTTTTGTATTAGACGATCTAATGTCTGACCTTTACGTTGAGCATTTCTTACTTCTCGTTTTAAAGCATCACGTAGATCCTCTATACGTTTAAATGCTATTTCATATTTTGCTCTATATTCAGCATCAACAGTAGAATCTTTCGCTTTCTGTTTCTGCATACTTAATTTCTCGATCTCTTTATCCATCTTCTCGAGACCTTCCATTAACTGTTGATTCTGTTGTTTTAATTGTTGCATTGTATCAAGTTTTGCTATTTCCTCATCTATTCCAGTAACAGGCATTTTACTAAGTGCAAACTCAGGAGCAACACCTAATTGAACTGCTTGTAAAGCATATTGATATTCAGATATTCTATCCAAAGGATTCATTGAACCTGGCACAATTTGAAGGTCAAAATCTATCTTTGTAATATCATTATCAATTTTCTTCACTTCTACCTGTCCCTCATCATTAACCTCAGATATTGCTTGATTAATAATAATATTATTTTCAGGTTTAGTATCTATAAGCAACAACTTCTCATCAGTATAAGTAACTGATTGATACTGGATTACTATTTTAAATACTCTCTCAAGCGCAGCCTCTATTGCATCTGTATTAATAGCAAGAGGTCTATCCGCAAAATTATCAAGATTAACAAGAGCCTTATTTGTTTCAGGTATCTGGGAAGCATCACCAGATTGAAAACTCGGAGCAGATGCTTGAACTTCTTGTTCATGTTTAAGTTGTTCATACAAAGTGAAAAATGCTTGATTCAATGGAGCAGCATAATTCATTAATACTTTCTTATCCCTCAATGCTCCAGCATTAAATTCAACAAATGATCCTGGAGTTGATAAGTCATTAGCAGCCTTATCTTTATTCTGTAATGCTCCAGTTTCAAAAAATACAGTAGGTTGAGATACCGTCTGAGCATTTAACAATATAATTTCATAATATTTATTTTGTAATGTTTGATGTCCTCTAATAAAGAAAGTTTCACTAACAGGATATGGATTCTCAGTATCTTCCCAAATGAATGGAACTAATGAATAATGATCTGTCCAATTGAATTGCTCTTTACTCATTTCAAACATTGGAGAGCATACACGTTTATTAATACCAGTCTCATAAGAATGTTCAATCTTAATATTTTTTTGTTTTTGCGCTTGAACCAATTCCTCTTTATTATTAAGACGAAATCTCATTACATTCTTATTTGCATCTTCGGTAACACCCCAATATAGTATTTTAACTACTTTTCTATAAGTTGTAAGAAGTTCAACCCATCCATTAATTCTACCAAAATCTTCCCCATCATCATCCAATTCATTAAACTTATCTAATGATTGCTCTATGGTTGAACCAACTGTAATGCCACCAGTATGATTTGAATCATCAACAATTAAATCATTCTGATAAGAAGTTCCAGCAGATACAATGAGTTTCTCTCTCGCTTGCTTATCCTGCGGAAACATTTTTAAAGCCTCTGTAAGCATAACCTTTTCAATTATTTGAACATTCCTTGCGTCATCGAATAAAGTATCTTTTGTTGCAAAATCAACAAATACATTTATTGGACTTCTATACCTTATCTTAACTTCAAGTTCACCAGTAGAATTTCTATTATCAACATAAACCTCTATCCACCCAAGACCACCCCTGACAGCATTCATCAGAGTTCTACGTATTTGAGATAAACCCTTGCTTATCCTCATGCAATATTGAGCCTGAGCATTTACTCTTCTCGATAGATCAACAGCGGAAAGATCAGCAGATAAAGCAGCAATCATTGGTTTATTTTTAACTATCTTGGCAACAATTCTACGAATAATTGGACGAACTCTATCTATTGGAATATCTAATTGCTTGAGTTCAGTTTTTCGCTTCTTCTCATGCCTTGTAAATTGTTGATGGAAATAGAAAGCAGTATCATTTGTAAACCTATCAATGAACTCTTTTCTTGTTGGAGTGTCATTACCTCGCAACAAATTCCAATCATTTTCAACTCTTCTTGCTTCATCCTTAGTTGCAACAACTGTCATTGTGCTATCCAATTTCCTTTATATGCTTCACTTGGTTCAACAGGTTTAATGTAAACTGGCATTAAACTATTAAGACGTTTCGCAGAATCTCTATCTGGATTACCAAGATTCCTGTGAGCCTTTTGAAACGCATCTTCAACATCATCATGCATATCAGAAGCAAGACCATAATCAATAAATCTTTTAACAAGCCAACTAAGATGCTCACCAAACATATAAAACCGTGTTTTAAATACAGGTATCATAGATAAGATTCTACCATCCTTGCTTGAAGATTCGTGATCCTCATTACATATATTAACAGTAAAGTCCTGTCGTCTACGCATCTCTTGATTAAGAAAATGATACAATAATGTTTGAAAGGCATTAGTCTCAACAGTCCAAGGTAAATATAAACTTGAACCATCTATTTCATTAACTAAATTATACCTGTGAGATATATCAAATATGCTATCTATTATAAGATCTGGATTCCATTTCTCATTATAAGCCTCAAGAACAAATCCTTGATATGTATCTCGAAGAGCATCATAAGCATTTGCAAGTACAACAATACCAGTATAATCAGACTTCTGTGATTCCCATCCACCTAAATCAAGTCCAGCCGAAACAGATGCGGGATACCTATTGCCCTCATACATGAGAACTCTTTCACCATAATATGATTCAAGTCTAACTGACTGGTATCTTTTAACAAAATAGATTTCTTTAAACTTACGATCTTCTTCAACAATAGGTTCATTAAAGAACTCTTGCAAGAATCCTGGCATATCATCATTAGCAACTGCTATCTTCTTTTCTTCTTCCAAATATTCTTTACCGAATCTACTTGGCCATAATGGATTCTTAAAATCCCTATGATTTTCAGCAGCCTTATAAAATTGCATGTTCCATACAGGAACTCTATTATTCTCAAGTTCTGTTCTTGTATTTTTAACAAGGTTGTTAAGACGAGATTCAGGATGGACAATTGTACCTGCTATAACAACTTGTCCCTTTCCACTCTTCGCATCATACCTATCCATAATTTTAAGAGCATCACGGTTGAACCAAATTTTCGCCTTATCCCTTTGGTGCTCAGTTTCAGTGTTGAGCCGTGATTCCATGTCGTCAAAGATAAGTAAATCTGGTCTTTGGTGTCTATGCTTTTTTCCCCTGATCTGTTGTCCCAAGCCTCTTGCTCTGATACGAGTTGAGAATTTTTTATTAGTCCTGGGATTGACTGACTGGCAGATAATGTCGGCTGCCGTCCATTTCTCCGTTGAATCATCGACTTCCTTCTTGCTTCTAAATTTTCCGAAGAAATATTCAATTCTTTCATTTTGTTCAAGTTCATGTCTTATTAACTCCGTAAAATCCTGTGCAATATCCATAGTCTCAGAAACTATAACAATATATTCTTTCATATGATATACAGTTTCACGAATAGGAAAAGCAGCAGATATTGTAGTTGATTTAGAAAAACCACGGGGTGCTATAATGAGGTTAAATCGATGATAGGCAATAAGTTGTTTACCTATATTTTTAAGATGTTTTGGAAAGCCAAATTCTTCTTCAATTGCATTATAGAAAAAGAAAATAGCGAATGTGTCAAATTCATTAAAAAACCTATAATATAATGATGATAATTCTTTCTTATTAAATTGAGTGAATGGAAGTTTACGAAGTGCAAAAGCATCCATAGTAGATACGGCAGGTGATATATGGACAGCAGGGGATTCCATTATGTCTGATTCTTGTATTGGAAACTTTGCCCTAAGAGTCACTATTAACTGCTCCTAATTCTTTTTGATCTTCAACAAGTTCTGCTTCTTCTAATTGATGAAAGGCACCAGCCTTAGTAGGTAATTGCTTACCATTTAAATTCTCCTGATCGAACATTTGTTCTGATCCTAATCCGGCTGCACCCATTCTTGCTAATACTGGATAAGTCTGAGGTGTGGCATGATCCATCATATCTTTTAATCTTTCAACAAGATATTCTTCATCAATTCCCTTGCTTATAAATATTTCTCTGAATTTACTCATGTATTCTCCAAACAGTTTTGATACTACTATCTGCTTACTCATTGAAAATATATCACTTAACTTATGTATATATGGATATGCGGCTTTTACAGAAAAACTAAGATCGAAGGTTGCTCCAAATGTTTGAAAGAATCTTATTTGATTCTGTGTTAATTTAGAACTATTGCCATTCCACCTCGATACACGACTGAAAGAGTTTCTATTGAAAAACTCTTTTGTGTCGAAACTTGTTCCTGATCTCTTAAGGTGAAAACAACCCGTTGGCGTTTTAATATGAGGTGTCGAGGTCGCTTCATTCCGCTTGATAATAGGTGTGACGAAGCCATCATTCGTCTCCACATATTGTCCATATCTGGCAGATCGCCAATTATCGTGCGTGACGAAATCAATGTGAAATTCTCTGGCTTCATCCAATGTATAAATGACCGCTTCTCCATCAGGAAATTTCTCCGATACCTTTACTTGGTAAGTCGTCATTTATTCTCAAACGGTAAATCCAATTCCATGATTAATGCTTGTTCTGCAACTGGCGGAATTGCCTGAACAATGCTATCCCTATCCCTTGATACCATGCCACCCGCAGCGATGATAGTCCATTCATCATTTCCTTTTGTTCTAAATATACCAATCCATCCCTTCCGACTTGTAATTTCCTCAACCTTTGGTATAATCGCTTTTATCTTTGGAGTTACCATTTCAGGTTGTAGATCAATTTGTTCTACTACTGGTTGTGGTTCTCTTTCTGGTTGCGTGTGAACTGTTTTAACTTGTTCAGGTTTTCTGAACACACTGGATTTCTTTCCTGGTACCATTTGCTACCTCTTTAGTTTATGGTTTTTACACAATAAGACTAATATATTGAAAAAATAAATGATAATCAAGTTGACTATAATGATATTTTTAGTTAATTTACTTATAAGTTAAATAAATTTTACAACAAGAAAGGAAT
>SDBT01010584.1_pt1 | contig 14888 bp, 15 predicted proteins | sample 2277101 | NCBI WGS metagenome assembly SDBT01 (sample SAMN10404973, study PRJNA504765) | marine sediment metagenome | isolation source: marine sediment core GS10_PC15, 103 cmbsf | place: Arctic Ocean: Southern Knipovich Ridge | collected 2010 | reverse complement strand
GCCTCAGTCGTACTTAATCAAACTAACGCACCGATGCTGCTCGATTCGCTCAGCCCCGGCCAGACCGACCAGCTCGACGACGAAGACACACGCGACCACGTTGCCGCCGGCTTTCTCTACCATCTTGCAGCAGGCTTCGATCGTGCCGCCGGTGGCTAATAGGTCGTCGACTACTAGGACGTTGTCGCCCGGGGAAATTGCGTCGGTGTGGATCTCCAGCGTGTCGGTGCCGTACTCCAGTTCGTAACTGTAGGAAAGCGTCTCGAACGGCAGCTTACCCGGCTTGCGAATCGGCACCAGCGAGGCGTTCAACTCCAACGCCAGCGGGCCGGCGAAGAGGAACCCTCGGGCTTCGGCCGCCGCGATCCGGTCGATCTTCACCTCGCGGAACGGTTCGGCCATCGCCTGGATGGCTTGACCGAACGCGGCCGGCGAGGAGAGCAAGGGCGTGATGTCGCGAAAGAGGATCCCCGGCTTGGGGAAGTCGGGAATATCGCGAATATAGTCGGTCAGCTTCAGTTCGTTCGATTCGGACATCGGGGTCCCCGGGTTGATGGCTGGATAGGTAAGATACTCAAACTGTAAATGCGGAAGCCCGAAAATGGGGACTGGCTCCGTCGACGACAAGCATCGCAGTGGTGATTCGTATTGCCGACGGTGCCTGTCCCCATTTTCCACTCCCCGTTTACAGGTGGCCAATATATGGCTTGGTCCCGCCCGTGAGAAGGGGTTCCCCCCCGGGACGGCCTATTGAAGAGGTCGTGTGCCACTGCTTGCTTTCAAGCAGTGGCACACATTTCCACCCATCACGCTTTTTCAACACCCAGGTTGGAAACCTACCTCATATCTGGCTATACTAAGCCCACTGAGCCATTTTCCGTTTCTCAGACTTCGTGGAGGACACCATGAGACGATCGATTGCTTTTGGACTGCTGGCCGTATTGGCGTTTTCTCTGTTGCACATCACCCTATCCACCGAGGCTGCCGACCCGGCGGCGAAGGATCCCGACATGGGCCGGCAGCGGCACATCGTCCTGTTTAAGTTCAAAGACGGCACGGCGGCGGCCGACGTGAAGAAGATCGAAGACGGTTTTCGGGCGTTGCCCTCGAAGATTCCCACGATCGTCGACTACGAGTGGGGTACGAACAATAGCCCCGAGGGTCTGGCCGACGGATTCACCCATTGTTTCCAGGTTACGTTCAAAGACGCAAAGGGCCGAGCCGTTTATCTTCCCCATCCGGCCCATAAGGCGTTTGTTAAGGTTTTGGGGCCCCATTTGGACAAGGTGCTGGTCATCGATTACGTGGCCAAGGAGTAGGCGTTTGGGTAGCTACCGTCGCCAGACGGTGGTAGACGGTGGCTTCCTGCGTGAGATTACCACGCTCTGGCGAGCGTAGCTACCGTTTTGAGACAAAGCCACCCATTACTCGGGCGGCACTCCCCGCGATCGGGTGGTGTTCGGCTATAGTACCCCTCGACGGGCAGCCTGAGATGGGTAAAATCTAACAGAGATGATTATCCCCGTGTCGATCCTCTGCCGAAGATAGATTGATGAATCCGCTGAGCCATTTTGATGCCGAGGGGGCCAGCCGGATGGTCGATGTCGGCGCGAAAGACGTAACGGCGCGAGTGGCCCGAGCTAGCGGCCGGGTGCGGCTATGCCCGGAAACGGTCGCCTTGATACGCGATCGAAAGCTGGCCAAGGGCGACGTGCTCGAGGTCGCTCGGCTGGCCGGTATTATGGCGGCGAAGAAAACGGCCGGCTGGATACCCTTGTGCCATCCGTTGCCGCTGGACGCCGTCCGCGTGTCGTTCGAGTATCTCGATGCACAGACCATCGCCATCGAGGCCGAAACTCGGACCACGGCGCGAACGGGTGTCGAAATGGAGGCGCTGGTCGCGGTCAGTGCCGCCGCGCTGACGATTTATGATATGTGCAAATCGGTGGACCGGGGGATGGTCATCGATCGGATTCGACTCGAGGAGAAGTCCGGGGGTAAAAGCGGCCATTTCGTCCGCTCCGAGCAGTCTCCTAGGGAAGACGCCCACGACACGGAAGAACGCAACGAACCGCAAGAGTCGGAAACTCGCCGATGAAACAATTGGCCGAAGATCGAGCCAAGGCTCCCGAAGCACTCCGTCTACTCTACGCTCCGATTCGCCACGAACTCGAGCAGGCTGAGCGTGTGCTCCGCGACGAGCTAAGCAGCCGGCATCCGTTCGTCGATCGGATGGCCAAGCACGGCTTTCGTCTCGGGGGAAAGCGGCTTCGCCCGGCGCTGGTTCTCCTGGCGGGCAAGGCGTCGGGGGAACTCAACGAGGACCACTTCGTCCTGGCCGCCGCCGTCGAGATGATCCATACGGCCACGCTGATCCACGACGACGTGCTCGACGAGGCGGCGATCCGTCGCCACCTCGACACGGTCAATGCCCGATGGGACAACGAAGCCAGTATCCTGCTGGGTGACTATCTCTTCACTCGAACGGTTCGCATGGTCGGGGCGCTGGACGATCCCTACGGCGTTCGCGCAATCGGCGAAGCGACCGAGACAATGTGCGAGGGCGAGCTCCGCCAGATCGAGAATCGCGGCAACTACGATCTGACCGAAGAAGACTACTTCAAGATTATCTCGAGCAAGACGGCGGCACTGCTGGCCTGCTGCTGTCGCCTCGGGGCCCATTTCGCCGGTGCGGATACCCCGACTCGCGAGGCCTTCGGCACTTTTGGGCAACAACTGGGAATCGCCTTCCAGATTGCCGACGATCTGTTGGATCTGTTCGGCGATGAAAGCCGTGTGGGAAAATCGCTGGGGACCGATCTGGTCAAACAGAAGCCGACGCTGCCGCTGATCCGGTTGTTGAACTGCATCAACGGCCGGGAACGTGACGAAGTGTTGGCAATTCTCTCCCGCTCGGGCAACCATCATCGCGAGGCCTTGCTACCCTGGCTCGGGCGCGTCGATGCGGTCGACTATGCTCGGGAAAAGGCGATTGCCCACACCCGGGCCGCCAGCGAGAGCCTCAAGAGCCTGCCGCCGAACCCGGTCTGCGACGCCCTGCAAGGACTGGCCGAATTCGTCGTCAACCGTCAGCATTGACGCCGCATCCGCCGGCTCCATGCCAGCCATCCGACGACTCCCATCACCAGCAGGACGAGAACGGACGGCTCGGGAATCCCCAGCACGATGGCGGCCCGATCAGCAATGATCTGATGGGCCGTGCCCGTCGGATGGACGTCGTCCCAGAAGAGATACGTCTGGGGGTCGTCGACGATCTCTCCCGAGGCTTCATTCAGGGCCGAGTCGGTTACGTTTGCCAGCCCGTATCCGGTCGGATCGGCGAGCACTTGCAGGTAGAGCGAGTGGACGTCGAGCTGCTCGATGGACGCATCGAGTTCCGACCGCAGCAGCCCAAGCCGCAGGTCGAGCGCCGCGTTGAAGTCGGCGGCCATCTGGTCGGCTTCCGCTTGCCGACCGAGCGAGCCGAGCCAAGGAGTCCGTCCCATCGGAGGCAGATTGGGCACGAAGAAACGCGTGGCTCCCCCGTCGTAGAGCGCGGAGATCGAGTCGGCCAGATTCTCCACGGAAGCGGCGGCGTCGAATGGCTTGCCCGTTTCGATGCTGCCCAGCAGATCGTTCGCCCCGCCCCAGATGACGAACAGGTCGGACTCTCCCGGCGTAGGACTCTCGTCCAAGTAGATTTCGACCTGGGTATGAATGTTGAAGGACCCGAGCCGCGAGAGCCCGGGGCCCGTCTCGGCGCCGCCGAAGGCATAGTTTGTCCCCTCGGCGAAGCTCGGTTGAACCTCGAGGCCAAGCCGGTCGGCGAGTCGCTCAATCCAGACCGGACCATTCGAGAACCGACCCTGATAGAACGGCGGCGACGGCGGCGTCACGTTCTCGGGCGTGAGGAGGCTCGTTGCAAGGAACACATTGCCCGTATCGCACAGACTATCGCCGAAGACGACGATTTGCGTAATCGGCGATGCCTGAAGATGCCGCGTCGTGCCTCCCAGCAGCAGACCAAAGCCCAATACGATGGAAAGCGTTTTCATCGGAACACTCGCGTCAAAAATTCGGCGTCGGCGGCCGATAGTGGTTGATGTCGATACCCCGGAACCACTCGATCGTCTTGGTCAGGCCCTCGCGTAGCGGGATCGTCGGCTCAAAGCCCAGACGCTCGCTCGCCAGCGTGATGTCGGGCTGGCGCTGGGTCGGGTCGTCGGCCGGCAAAGGCTGAAAGACTAGCTTCGATTTGGAACCCGTCAGTTCGATAACGATCTCGGCCAATGCCTTGATCGTAAACTCGCCCGGGTTGCCGAGGTTCACCGGCCCGATCAGATCGTCCGGGCCGTTCATCATGCGGATCAGACCTTCGACCAGATCGTCGCGATAGCAGAACGAGCGAGTCTGAGAGCCGTCGCCGAAGATCGTGATGTCATTATTCTGAAGTGCCTGGCAGATAAAGTTCGAGATAACGCGGCCGTCGAACGGGTGCATGCGGGGGCCGTAGGTGTTGAAGATCCTCGCAATACGAATGTTGACACGGTTGGCACGATAGTAGTCCATAAACAGGGTCTCGGCGGCCCGCTTCCCCTCGTCGTAACACGCCCGAGGACCAATCGGATTGACCGATCCGCGATAGGATTCCGGCTGGGGGTGGATTTCGGGATCGCCATAGACCTCGCTGGTCGACGCTTGGAGAGCTTTCGCCCCGCAGCGTTTGGCCATCCCCAAGACGTTGATGGCTCCCATGACCGAGGTTTTCATGGTCTTGATGGGATTGTACTGATAGTGGCCCGGGGCCGCCGGACATGCCAAGTTGTAGATCTCGTCGACTTCGAGCCAAACGGGCAAGATGATGTCATGGCGAATCAACTCGAAATCGGGACGAGCCAGCAGATGGGCCACATTGCTCTTTTGGCTGGTGAAGAAATTATCGAGGCAGATCACATCGTGGCCCTGTTCCAAGAGCCTTTCGCACAAATGGGAACCGAGAAAGCCGGCCCCCCCGGTTACCAGGATTCGCTTCAGAGTCGACACGTTTTTTTCCTTAAAGGGATTTTTCAAGACGGGCTATACGGCATCCTACGGCAACGGAGGCCGTATGCTGAAGCATATCCTACGTCCTGGACCTTACCAAGCCACGCGGCGTCATGCGAGTCGTCTTTCCGGCCGATTTGGCGAGAAATTCGGCATAGTCGTGCCCCAGCATGGCGCAATTGTTTCTGGACCAATCGGGGGCCCCCCGTTGTTCGGCTCCAAGAAAATGTTGGGCCTCGGTAATTCCCACGAAGCGGGGTATTTACTCGCGGCGGCTTTCGTGGTATATACCCGTAGTGCGTCCCTCGCTTTCGTGCGAGAACGCTCGGCCGGGGCAGCCGCTTGGAGCCTTTCCAATGAGTTTGTCTAGCTCGGTTATTGATTCACAACACCTGACGGAGAGCCAGGGAATTGTCATGAGGGACGAACCGACGGTGTTCCTGGTAGACGATGACCCGGCCGTACTGCGATCCCTGTCGACGCTGATTAAGGTAGTGTTCCCGCGAGTCGAGACCTACTTGTCGGCCACCGATTTCCTTGCGGCCTACGAGCCCGACCGCCGCGGCTGTCTCATTCTCGATGTGGCCATGCCGGGGATGAGCGGGCTGGAGTTGCATCGCAAGCTGGTCGCAGAGAAGATAGCTTTGCCTGTGGTCTTCATCACGGGCCATGGGAACGTCCAGATGGCAGTCAACGCCATGCAAGCCGGGGCGGTCAACTTCCTCGAAAAACCATTCCACGAGCAGGAACTCTGGGACAGTGTTCGCAATGCCCTAGAGGTCGACCATCGGACCCGACGCTGCAAAGCGCGTCGCAAGGAGGTCGAAGACCGTATCTCCTCGCTATCGGTCGGCGAGCGCGAGGTCCTCGACCGGATTCTCGACGGCAAGTCGAACAAGGAAATCGCCGGCGACTTGGGCCTGAGCATCCGAACCGTTGAAGATCGCCGAGCCCGGCTCATGAAGAGAATGAAGGCACGCTCCGTCGCCGAACTCGTTCGGTTGGCCATGACGCACTGAGCGGTAACTCCAGGAGAAAGCCGACATGTTGCGACGTGTTCTCGCTGCGATCTCTTTCGCTGGCCTGACGTTCTTTTCCGCGTCGGCCCGGGCGGATGGATACTCTCCCCAAGTCGGGCGGCCGCATCCCGATTTTACCTTGCCGCGGCTGGCCGATCGCTCCGCCGTCCGCCTCTCGCAATTTCGTGGCCGAAAGATCCTGTTGATCCACTTCGCCTCCTGGTGAGCAGGCTGCCGAAGGCACGTGCCGGTCTGGCACGAAAAAGCGGAAGCGTGGCGCAAACAATATGATCTGGTCCTGCTGGGAGTTACCCAAGAGCAGCATCCCCAGCGCTGCCGGCTCTTTGCCCAATGGAAGCAGATCGATTGGCCCATCTTGCATGACCCGATCAACGTGATCGGTTGTAGCGCTGTGCCGATCGTCGTGGCAATCGACGAACACGGGATCGTGCGGAGCGTCGGGCCACGGCCGGAATCCTTCGAGCAAGACTTCCTCAAGCAAACATTTCCGAAGGTCGATTCGGAAGAGACGACGCCGTCGAAGACCGACCACCCGGATTTGGCCGTCTTGCGGAAAAAGACAGAAACCGACCGCTCGGCCGATGCATGGCGGCGGTTCGGCGATGCGGTGGTGCTCTGGGCCAAGCCCGACCGAATCGATGAGGCGATCGACGCTTACCAGCAGGCAATCCAACTCGACCCGGGCGATGACGCTACTCAGTTCCGCTTGGGCGTCTGTTTTCGGATGCGATACGACTCGCCGCGCCGACGGCCGGGTGACTTTCAGGCGGCCGTGGACCACTGGAGCGAAGCCCGCACCATCCGGCCCAACTGGTATATTTACCGGCGACGTATCGAGCAATACGGCCCACGGCTGATCAAGCCCTATCCATTCTACGATTGGGTCGCGGCGGCCCAGGCCGAGATAACGGCCCGGGGTGATAAGCCGATCTCGCTGCCCGTGCTTCTGTCGGGTGCCGAGATTGCGATGCCTTCACGGAACTTCGCCGACACGTCCGACGCGGTCGAATCTCCCGACCCCCAGGGCCGTATTCATCGCGACACACAAGGGCTCATAGCGACGGAGACGACGGTCGTGCCACCGCGAATCCCGCCGAGCGGCTCGGCCCGAGTTCATCTGACGATGCGCCCCAGCACCGGCGGCAAGGCCCACTGGAACAACGAGAGCGAGCCGTTGCGTGTATGGATCGATCCGCCGGCCGGTTGGCAGGTCGAGCCTCGACTGCTGAGTGCGCCGCAAGGCGATCGGCCCGAGACAACCGAGCCACGCCACCTCGAGTTCGAGCTTCGTGCTCCGGCCGGAGCGAGTGGCCGGATCGACATCCCCGCCTATGCCCTCTACTATGTGTGCGAAGACGCCGGCGGCCGATGCCTTTTCCTTCGACAGGACATCGCGATCACGGTCCGGGTCGGAAAGTAGCGAGTTCCTGCCGAAATGGCAGCCCCCGGGATGGGGGACTGCCTTTCCCAGTTTCCGCAGGAATCGGGAGATTCCTATCGCTTCGAGTTTATCTGCGATGTAAGATGTTACAGGCAAGGCGGTTAACGTCGATCTTGCCCGCCGATCAGCGAATATCGGCGCCAATGGTATCCAAATTGCAGCCCAGTGGTCGTGGACCCTCTTTTTTGGTAGGCGCCCCACCATGTTAGTCGATGCTCCATCACTACTGATTACCGACGACGATCCCGCGTTTCGGGAGACGTTGCAGGTAGTGTTCGAGCCGGAGGGATTTCGCACCATTCTAGCCAGGGATGGCGAAGAGGCCCTGCAAATCGTCCGCAGCCGGGAAGTTCACCTCGTTCTGCTCGATATGCACATGCCTCGGCTGACCGGGCTGGAGACCCTGCGGCTGGTCAAGCAGTTCAAAGCCTTGATGCCGTGCATTCTTATGTCGGCCGAGTTGGACGAGCAGATCGTCGAGCAGGCCCGGCTTGCCCGTGCGTTCTCGGTTCTCTCCAAACCGATCACCAGGAGCCAAATCACCCGAATCGTCCGCCAGGCATTACGCCGGACGTACGATTGGCGAGGCTAGCAGCCCGCTGAAGAAGGCGCGATAGACGGACATGTGCCACTGCTTGCTTTCAAGCAGTGTTTTTGCCGGGGTTTATAGGCCCCATTCAGCAGCACTGCTTGAAAGCAAGCAGTGGCACACAACTTTTTCAACGGATCGTGCCCCTTACCGCCGATTTGCACGGATTGCCATGTTCGGCCGAATTCCGTACAATCACCAAAAGTTGGGGGCAGCGCAAATTGGGGGCAGCGCAAATTGGGGGCAGCGCAAATCGGGGGCAGCGCAAATTGGGGCCCCACGCTGAAGGACGCGGTAAGACGGCGGTGGATTGACCCCACCCCCACAGAAACCGGAGGGTCTGCGATGTTTAGAGCAATTGGGCGATATTTTCGGGCCATGGGTTATCTACTGGTCGGCAAGATCGACGCCGCCCGGATGACGCTGAGCGCCAATCCCAACGTGGTCCGTGCGACCTACGACAGCATTATCAAAGGGAAGCGCAACCAGATCCAGCAATACAAAGACGCCGTCGGCGGCATGATCGCCCAGGAGGAGAAGAAGCGAAGCGAGCTGCGACGCATCTCCGAAGAGGTCGCCAAGATGACCAAGCTCAAGCAGGGCGCCGCCGCGGCTGCCCGAAGGGTCGTCGGGCGGCACAACGGCGATATCGAGGCGGTCAAGGCCGACCCGGAATACATCAAGTGCCAGGGCGCCTTCAAGGACTTCGATTCCACGTTGGAGGAGAAGGAAGCCCGGTGCAGCGACCTCGAGGGCGACATCGGCACGATCGCGGACTCGATCAACGGCCATAAGATCCAACTTCAGTCTCTGTTGCGTGACTTCGAGAAGATCAAGTCGGAGAAGGAAGAGGCGGTCGCCGACATGATCACGGCCAAGGAAGAGAAGGAACTGGCCGACATGATCACCGGCATCAGTCAGGACCGCTCGTCGCAGGAATTGCAAGAGATGCGCGATCTGAGATCCAAGGCCAAGGCGGTCGCCCGCATTTCCCGAGAAACGGCCGGTATGGACGTCAAACGCTCCGAGGAGGAGTTCCTCCAGTACGCCTCCTCGACCACGTCGGACAACGAGTTCGACGCCCTGATCGGACTGACCCAAGGCGAGTCCGACGAGAAGGACGAGCCGAAGGACAAGACGCGAATCCCCGAGGAGTAGCGGCCCGGTTATGGCTGAGCATATCCCCGAAGAGGCGGCGTCCCCCATGGCCGGACATAGCTATGCGTTCTTTGCCGACTTGGCCAGAATCCTCAATTCCGATCAGTCTCGCGGCATCGTCCTTTGCGGCAATGTCTACGACCTGTTTCACGACGGGCGAGAATACGTCCCGCTGATCCCGTTTCTGTGTCGCAAGTCGAAGACCCGGGGGCTGATCCGGCTGGTCTATGAACTGAACGGCCCGATCCGTATCCTCGACGCCCGCGAGAAACTCAAGAACGCGTGGATCACCTGGAAGTCGGGCGTCGACGTCGATACACTCATTCTTCGCGGACTTCGCAAGAAAGGCCCGACCGAGGCCGAGCAGCGGGGCGAACAGTTTGAGCAGCTATTGTTGGACGCCATCGGCAACCCGACGCTCGCGTTGGAAATGTTGCGGCAACTGACCGTCTGCTCGCGGACTTCGGGTCTCTCGTCCGATCTGCTGATCTTTATCGAGGCAGCCGATATGCTGCTGCCGGCCGGAAGCGGCGACATCGCCTCGCTGAACGACCGCCAGTTGCACCGGGTTAGCATCGTTCACGACTGGTTTTCCGACCCGGCGTTCATCGCGGGCGCCGATTCCGTCTGCCTAATGGCCGAATCGCGGAGCCTGATCCACCCGCGAGTTTCGCGGCTGCCGCAGATCGTTCCCGTCGAGATCCCGACGCCTTCGATGGCCGATCGATTGCACTTCATCGAGACCTATTGCGAGGGAGCCAAGCGGAAGCCGAAACTCTGGTCGACGGCCGATGCATTGGCCCGTCTGGCCGCGGGTTTGTCGATCCACGCCATCCGACAGCTCCTGGCCCGAGCGGCCTACGACGAGAAGGGCCTTACGCCGACCGACGTGGTCGAAAAGGTCGAGCAATTCGTCCAGGGGCAGATCGGCGAGGACGTGGTCGAGTTCAAGAAGCCGGCGCACACGTTGGACGCCGTCGTGGGATTTACCCGATTGAAGAAGTTTCTACGCGACGAGCTGCTACCTCGATTTCGTGCCACCGACGAAAAGGCATTGACCGGAGCGGCCGTGGCGGGGCCGATCGGCGGCGGCAAGACGTTCATCTTCGAGGCCGTGGCCGCGGAACTCGACGTGCCCGTGCTGGTGCTCAAGGGCATTCGCAGTCAATGGTTCGGCCAGACCGACGTGATCTTCGAGCGGTTGCGGCGGCTGTTGGAGGCATTGCAGAAGATCGTGATCTTTGTCGACGAGGCCGATACCCAATTCGGCGGCGTCGGAGCCGACACCCACGCGACCGAGCGGCGTTTGACCGGCAAGATCCAGGCCATGATGTCCGATCCTCGGCTGCGCGGCCGGGTCGTCTGGCTGTTGATGACCGCACGGATCCATCTCCTATCGCCCGACATCCGGCGCCCGGGCCGAGTCGGCGACCTGATCATCCCGGTCCTCGATCCCGAGGGCGACGACCGCCGCGACTTCCTGCGATGGATGTTGCGCGGCATGATCGCCGATCCCGACGACGCGGCCATCGACGCGGCCATCGATCGGCTCGACGGGCTGACCGAAGGGTATTCGGCCGCCGCGTTCGCTTCGTTGCGATCGCAACTGAAGGCAAAGGAGCCGCAGTCGATCGATCAGATCGCCCTGATCGTCCACGACCTGACCCCCCCGGCCATCGGACCGACCCGCCGGTACCAAACACTCCAAGCCCTGTTGAACTGCACCCGCCGCTCGCTACTCCCCGATCCGAACGTCGACGAGCAAACGCGCGAGGCATGGCAGTCGGAGCTCCATCGGCTCGAGAGCCAGGGCATTCGGTAAGTGGTATTGGGGCGGTCCGTAGTGGGGGTGGCTGGCGGCATAGCGCAGCGGTGCCCCAGGCCTTCACCAACTGGGGCACCGCTGCGCTATGCCACCAGCCACCCGAGACAAACCCCGTCACGTCCCATGACCTCGAACTACTACGAAGAAGACTACCGTCCGGTCAACGCCGAAGCTTCGCCGACTCGCTGCCTGCCGAACTCGGGCGTGGAAATCGTTCGCGAGTCGACCCGACGGAAACCACCGCGACATGCACTGTTCGACTTCGACGGCACGCTGAGCCTGATCCGCGAAGGCTGGCCCGAGGTCATGGTGCCGATGATGGTCGACACATTGCAAGCGACCGGAACCGATGAATCGCCCGAGCAGTTACGCGAGATGGTCATGGCGTTTGTGATGGAGCTCAACGGCAAGCAGACGATCTACCAGATGATCCGGCTGGCCGAAGAAGTGGTCGCGCGCGGCGGGACGGCCGAGGATCCGTTGGTCTACAAACAGCGGTATCACGATCTGCTGATGCGTCGAGTCGGCCGTCGGCGCGACGCACTCGCCGATGGCAGCACCGCGGCCGAGGATATGCTCGTACCCTGTTCGCTCGACATGCTCGACGCGTTGCAGCGCCGCGGCGTGGCCCTTTACCTCGCCAGCGGAACCGACGAGCGATACGTGAAAGAGGAAGCCCGGCTATTGGGGCTCGACCGATACTTCGGGCCGCGTATTTACGGAGCGATGGACGATTACCGGACGTTTTCCAAGGCGATGGTCATCGAGCGAATCCTGAGCGAGCACCATGTCGAGGGCGAGTCGCTCTTGGGCTTCGGCGATGGATACGTCGAGATCCAGAACGTGAAATCGGCCGGGGGAACGGCCGTTGCGGTGGCCAGCGACGAAGCCGGCCGAAGCGGCAACCCCGACCCGTGGAAACGCGACCGGCTGATCGGCGCGGGCGCCGACCTGGTCATACCTGACTATCGCGACCATGGTCCGTTGCTAGACTATCTGTGGCGATGACGGGTGGCTGGGGTCGTAACTACGCTGGCCAGAACGTGGCCGGCGCCCTCGGACACGCTCCACGTTCTGGCGAACGTAGTTACGACAGCCACTTACGCCTGTTGCTGGACGGTCTCGATCATTGCCAGCATATTCTGAAGCGGCACGTCCCCCTCGACATCGTGAGCCGGGGCGAAAATATAGCCGCCGTCACGGCCTAGCTCGATCAGCCGCCGGGTCTCCGCTCGGACTTCCTCGACGCTGCCCAGTGGCAGAATGCGTTGCGTCGACATGCCGCCGTGAAACGCCAACCGCCCACGATATTTCGGCAACAGCGAGTCGATATCCATCACCTCCGGCTGAAAGGGGTTGAAGCAGTTCAGACCGATGTCGATCAGGTCGTCGAACAGCTCGTCGACATCGCCGCACGAGTGGATCATCACGAGTCGGCCGGCGTCGCGAACCGTCGCGTACATCCGCCGCAACAGGGGATAGATAAACTCTCGCCAGGTGGCCGGGCCCATCTGAAGGCCCCGTTGTTGGCCCCAATCGTCGCCGAAGTAGACCGCGTCGATGTCGTATTGCAGCGCCGCCTCGACTTGGGCCACATTGTAATCGGCAATGGCCGCGAATAACTCGTGGACAAAGTCGGGATGGTCGAGGAAGTCGATCATCAGGTTTTCCATCCCCCGAAGCGTCCACGCCCGTTCGTAGAGCGAGAACCCTAGTTGGAACACGCGAAATCGGTCGGGGAACTTGGCGATCTTGCCGGGGATGTCGTCGAAGAAACGCGGGTTCAACGGATCGGGGAACTTGTAGCCGCGAAGCGTCGGCTCCGGCAATACGCTGCCCTCGACGTTGCCGATGTCCTTGTCGATCGTACGGTCCCAAACCACGCCGAAGACGTCTTGCACTCGGTCGTCGTCGAGATCGGTAAAGAGCCCGATATCCTGGCCGAGTTTCAGGACGTGGTTCTCCAAGGGTACCTCGAGGTCGTCGCACCGATAGTGCGCAACGAGCTTCTGTCGGGCCTCGTGGGTAAACCCCATCGACCAAGGGACATAGGGCGGCCGATGTCCCTGCAACACCAGCCGGACGACCTCGCGCTGCGTCATGGCTTGGCTTTATGGATATGCCGTCGGGGCACGAGCAAGAGTCTCGTACCCCGACGGCGATTGTTTGACAAACCGTTCTTGATCAACGGGCCGTTGCTAGACCCGACGTTTCCGCCATATCAGCAGTGCCAAGGCGCCGCAGGCCAACAAGGCGAGGGACGCCGGCTCGGGGACCTGTCCTCCAACGGGCGCCGGGGCGCCGACGCTGGTGAACTTATTGGTGTTCCAGACGTTGAAGTCCCGCACGTCGGTCACGCCGTTGCCGTCGAAGTCCCCCGAGGTCCAGTCGGTGCCGCTGGTGAACTTATTGGTATTCCAGACGTTGAAATCGCGAACATCGGTCGTCAGGTTCAAGTCGGCATCGCCCATGTGAAGGGGGTGCGCGACCGTTACCGTCAGTTTATTGTCGGCGATGACAACGCTGGCCAGATAGTCCCCCAAGCCGGTGACCTCGCTGAACGGCGAAGCAGGATCCAGGCCCTCTTCGCCGCCGGCGATGATCAGATCGTAGGTTCCCGCGACAAACGGCTTCTTGCCGTCGATCTGGAAATCGAGCGTGACGCCGGGCTCGACGAAGACGCTAGTCGAGGGTGCGCTGAGCAGATCGTTGCCATCGGCGGTAATGCTTGCCGTATAGACCGATCCGGTCTCGAAGGTCACATCCCAAGCCGTGACGTCCAAAGTGGCCGCCGCGATATCCGGCAGTAGCGATCCGTTGATCTTCAACGAGTTGTTCACCCCGATATCGATCGCCGAGTTTATATCGGCCGCAAGGTCTCCAACGGTGACGGCCGAGGGTCCCTCGACGGTCAACGTCACATTTTCGCCAATGTCGAAGCCACCCAGGCCGAGGGTCTGGCCTTCGGTCGTGATCGTGGTGTCGGCCGTGACGATGATATAGGCGGCCGACTGATCCACGTTGGCCGGACCGATATTGCCGGCCATCAGGGCGTCGATCGCCTCTTGGTTCAGGGCCTCGCCGAAGACGTAGACCTCGTCGATCATCCCTTCGAAGTACTTCTGAAGTTCGTTGTTCCCGTGATGGAAGTTCGCACCGATCGTGGCACCGTGCTGCGCGGTATTAAGCGTATAGCCGCCGGGCAGTCCATTATCGTCGTCGAACACTCCATCCACATAGACTCGTGAATCATCACCGTCTCTCACTCCCACGATGTGATGCCATTGACCGTCGTCCACGTCGACATCGCCGCTGACCTGCTCTTTGTCCGCGTCGTCATCCATAGTGAGTGACACGCGATGGTCGTTCTGCTCACCAACGGAGATCTCGTAGCGGATTCCGCCACCACTGTCGCCACCCTTGGAGTAGATAGTGTACTTGCCAGTGGCGTCGATATCCATTTTGATCCAGGCCGCGATCGTCCAGTCACCGGCGCCGAAATCGAGTTCAGTCGGATTGCCCAGGTCGACCGAGCTACTGCCGTCGAAGGAGGCGGCGTTGCCGGTGTGGCCTTCGACGAACTGCGGACCTAGGCCGGTGGAAAAGGTCCCGTCGGCAACCGTGCCGGCTGAGCCTTCGTTGACGACCGTGGTAACCAGTCCGTCATCAGTGACGTTGTCGAACGTCCAGATACCGACGGCGTTGTCGAGGTTGACGCCTCCCTTTCCGTTGATCGCCAGCACACCGCCGCTGACGGTCAACTCGGCGCGATCCATCAGGTCGGAGCCGTTG
>SDBT01010583.1_pt1 | contig 14888 bp, 11 predicted proteins | sample 2277101 | NCBI WGS metagenome assembly SDBT01 (sample SAMN10404973, study PRJNA504765) | marine sediment metagenome | isolation source: marine sediment core GS10_PC15, 103 cmbsf | place: Arctic Ocean: Southern Knipovich Ridge | collected 2010 | reverse complement strand
GGTTAGCGACGTGCTGGTTTCCCGGAAGTTCGCGTCGGTCGAGGTATTGCGCCAGGGCGGCGTCCTGGGAACCGGGAGCTTGCGACGTCGTTCTCAACTACTGCATGCCCGACCCGATCTGGAAACCAAAGTCATCCGAGGCAACGTCGACACGCGATTGAAGAAGCTCGACGCGGGCGACTACGATGCGCTCGTGTTGGCCGAGGCCGGTCTGAGACGTCTGGGATTGGCCGAAAACATCACCCAGATCTTGCCGACGTCGCTGATGCTGCCCGCCGTGGGGCAAGGGGCCTTGGGGTTGGAAACCCGGGACGACGACCACAACACGCGGGCGGCCGTCGAGCAGTTGACCCATCAACCGACGCATGCGGCCGTACTCGCCGAGCGCACCACGCTGGCCGAGTTGCAAGGCGGCTGCCTGGCCCCCATCGCCGCCTGGGGTCGCTTCGAAAACGAGACGTTCACCCTCTCCGGCCGCGTCGTTCATCCCGACGGCATCCGCAGCATCGAAACCACGCTCAAAGGCGAGATCGACGCACCGGCCGAACTCGGCCACCGCGTCGCCCGAGCGCTACTCGACCAGGGCGCCGCCGAACTAATCCGCGCCTCACGCGACGAACCCTAAGCCGCTTGCGGCTTTGCAACGCCTACTCATCAACCCCAGGCTCTTCCTGCACAGGTTCTCCCTGCACAGGTTCTTCTTGTACCGACTCTTCGGTCGCAGGCTCTTCGGTCGCAGGCTCTTCGGTCGCAGGCTCTTCGGTCACCGGTTCTTCCTGCACGGGTTCTTCAGCTACCGGCTCTTCTTGCACCGGCTCTTCCGTTGTCGGCTTCTGTTGAAACGGCTTCATCGAGCGCACATAAGCATCGAACTGTTCGGCGTATGCCGCGACGGTCTTTTCCGGTCCGGTACACTTGATGAATCCTAACCGTTGGCCCAAGGGAATGATGGCCCCGAGCATACGTTGGCCTTCTTGCTGTGCTTGCGGGGCCCCGACGCCGTGCTGCCCCTGGTCGGTTCCCGAGAAATCGACCAGCGTGACTTTTCGTCCGCCGATCTCGATCTCTTTCGGCTGTTGGTCCGGGGAACCGCCGAACTGTCCTCGCCATCGATTGACGTTCATCGCGATACCTCCCCCGGCGACGCTGATCGTCAACCGGGCATCTTGCGAATCACCCTCGATCGCCGGGAGACCGAATTCGGCCAAGGTGAAACTGGTCCGCGGTTGCTTGCGAACCCAACCCTCGGGCGCCGTGAGCACGAGATCTGCCAGCCGCACCTCGGGACCCAAATCGGCCGCGGGCGTCGTGCCTTGGGGCACTGCTTGCGGCAGCCCGTGCGGCGCGGCGACGGGCGTCGTTTTGTCGATCTTGGTCGTTTCTTGTGTCGGGCGCCGCTGGTCAGTACACCCAGCCAGCATTAACCCACATACAGCCAAAACCATCACGTAACTTCTCATAATCAGTCCCTTTACCAAGAGGTCCCAGCCGCCCCGAGCGAATCGCTATCACTAAGGGCGGAACACTCACATGGAAACTCTCAATACTACCATTCACAGGGGAGAATGTCGAGTATCCTCAGGTCATTTGGCCCAGGCCGGAGACCGCTCTTTTTCAGTGTCCCGCGAGCCCTGCTTGACATGGCAGGGGCCAAACAGGATCATAGGATGACTTGAAGATGGCCCGATTTGGGGATACTTACACCGTAAAACGGGAGAGCCATGCAGGAATTTGCTAATCTGGATTACCTCGTATTCTTCAGCTATTTCGTAGTAGTGCTCGGGATCGCGCTGTGGGTCTCTCGCAAACCGAAGGGCCATGCCCGAAATGCCGACGACTTCTTCCTGGCCGGCCGAGCCCTGCCGTGGTGGGTCATCGGCTGCTCGCTGATCGCCTCGAACATCTCGACCGAGCAGCTCATCGGCATGAACGGCACGGCCTTCGAGAGCGGCATCGCCGTGATCTCCTATTCCTGGATCGGGGCGGCCGTGGCTATCGTCATCGTGGCCAAGTTCTTCCTGCCCGCCTTCCTCGAGATGAAAATCTACAGTATGCCCGAGTTCCTCGAGAAACGGTTCGACCGAAACGTCGCGACCACCATGGGGATGTTTTGGCTGCTGGTCTACGTGTTTGTGAATCTCACCTCGGTACTTTCCTTGGGGGCCATTTCTCTGAAGACCGTGCTGGGGATCCCCATCCTCCAAGGCGTGATCTTGCTGGCCGTGGTGTCGGCCGTCTATACGATCTACGGAGGCCTCGCGGCCGTGGCCTGGACCGACTTCATCCAGGTCAGCGTGCTGATCGCCGGCGGATTGATGGTCACCTGGTTCGGGCTCGACGCGATCGGCCAGGGCCAAGGCATCGTGACCGGCTTCTGCACGCTCATGGAGAAGGCGCCCGAGAAGTTCCACACCGTGCTGCCGGCCACCCATGACGAACTACCCTGGACCGGTGTGTTTTTCGGCGGGCTGTGGATCGCAGCGATCAGCTACTGGGGCTGCAATCAATACATCATCCAACGCGCACTGGCCGCCAAGAGTCTCAAGGAGGCCCAAAACGGGCTGCTCTTTGCTGCTTTCCTCTCGCTGGTCGTGTCGATCATCATCGTCCTGCCCGGAATGATCGCCTACGACCTTTGTGCCGAGTTGATTACCGAGCGCGACGAGGCCTTCCCGACCTTGATCCGCGAGTTGATCCCGGTCGGCTGGACGGGGCTGATCGTAGCCGCCTTGGTGGCGGCCATCGTCTCCTCGTTGAACTCGATGACCAACAGCGCGGCCACCATCTTCACGATGGACATCTACCGCAATCTGCTCCGCAGTGGCGCCTCGCAACGCGAGTTGGTCACGGTCGGCCGAATCGCCACGGCGGTGGCCCTGATCGTAGCCGTGAGCATCGCGCCGACGGTCGCCGACCTGGGCCGTATCTTCAAATTCATCCAGGAATACTCGGGCTTCGTTTTCCCGGGCGTGCTGACCATATTCCTATTCGGCCTGTTCTGGAAGCGCGCCACCAGCGGCGCCGCGCTGACGGTCGTCCTGCTGACGATCCCGCTGTCGGCCCTCTACAAATTCATCTTCTCGTGGACCGGTTTCCTAAACCGCATGATGCTGGCGTTTTTGACCCTATGCGTGGTGATGGTCGTTATCAGTCTGCTATCAAAGCCCGACGAGAAAGACCAACAGGCCGTCTTCACCGGCGAGGTATCACTAAAGACCACCGCCATCTTCAACGCCGGCGCCGTAGCCGTCCTGGGAACCGTGGCCGCGTTGTATTTGTACTTCTGGTAGACGGCCGAAGCGGCACGCCAGTCCCGAAGGGACGATAACGCCCCGGAGGGCCGTTTACGGCCCTTGACCGCGAAGCGGTATTAGGCCCGTGCTTTAGCACGGGTCGTTAGCCAGCCTAGCGAGTCCCGCGGCCGTGCCCGTCTCGACCCGGCTCCGCCGGGTCGAGACGGGCACGGCCAGAACGTGGCGGGCGGAGCCGGCACAACCCGACGTAAACGTCGGGTCTAACACCGCCTACGGCGGGAAGGACCATAAATGGCCCTATTGCTGAAGCCATCGTTTTGAGCGAAGAGATGCCAAAAACAAGCGGTTGCAAATTGTCGCGGTTCCCGAGAGAATGGGGATACGCTCGTTCGGTACGGGACCGTCGTTTGTTGCATAATCCGGGAGGTGGTTCGATGGACGAAGAATCCGCAAAGGGTGGCTGGAGGCCCATCGAAGTACTGGTCCTCGTCGGCGTGGCTCTGTTTCTCGTGGCCCTTTTTCTGCCAATGTTTAGCAGTGCCGGGCATGCGGCACGTCGGGTGGCCTGCCTGAACAACCAGAAGCAGCTCGGCCTGGCGCTTCTCAACATGGAGGCGGGAATGAAGCGGTTTCCCCCATCGTCTCACGTTAAGAAGGATGCCGACGGAAGAATCGTATCAAGGGACGGATTCAGTTGGTGCGTGGCCATTCTGCCGTACATGGAAAACAAGCCACTTTGGGATACGCTCGATGTAATCAACGGCACGCCCTTGGACAGAACGCCCGCACACACGGAGGCCTTGCGGAAACTGATTTATGGACTCCATTGCCCCAGCTTCAAGGGAGACGAGTATATTGACCCGACAACAGAGGCCGAGACAATTACCAACTACAAGGCCATTGGGGCGACACATGTCGAGAGCTTGAATGTCGTCTCGTCGAATCCAACGGTGCCGAAGTATGCTCCCAATTCGGACCGCCATCCCGATGGCGGGATGTTTCCCGGCTCGACACACGGCTTGGAGGCATTCGAGACTGACGGCGCCTCGCAGACGGCCCTGCTCGTCGAAACGGTCGAGCAGAACGTCGCCCGATGGACCGTGGGTAGCGAATGCGTACTGGTTGGATTGCCACCGGTGGTGACGTTTGTCAGCAATGGGTCTTATTGGCACCCGACCGGTTACACAGCCGACCAGTTTTGGGACCAGAGCACGATCCCGCGCGAGATCAACCACACGTATCTTGATTGGGACTACGACGCTTTCCCCTACGACGACGGCGGCATCAGCCGACCGTCGGCTGCGGCGTCCGGGCCGATCAAGTATGGCCCTAGCAGTCATCACGCGGGCGTAACGAACCATTCGTTCGCCGACGGGAGCGTCCACAGCATCAGCAACGAGATCGACGCCGCGTTGTACATGTTCATCATCACCCGCAACGGCAACGACCCGATGCCCGGCGTGGAGCAGTCTGATTACCGTTGACCGCCGGGCCGTGCCGGATCTCCCACCACAAACGCCACCACGGGGCTTGCCCCCGTGGAGCGATGATTGACCACTAGCACATGGTCCATTTCCCCCCGAGTTTCACGCCAATCTGGGCCGCCGCTGGAAGCGGCGGCCCAGATTGGCGGGCGGTGTTATTCGGGCTTGCAGTTTAGTGGTCAATCAGCGTTCCACCGGGACAAGCCCGGTGGTGACGGCCGAAACGCTTGCATATTGTCGCGCTTTGCGGGAGAATGGCACAAGCTCACTTGATCCACTTGAACACCCCACGAGGCCCCGCGATGCGTACCGTTTGGTTTGCTTTGGCCGTTGCTTTCTGCTCAACCACAGCACTTGCGACCGACTATGTGGTCGTGGTCTCGGAATCGACCGGCTGGTCGGATGTTGTTGATGAGTTGGTGAAGAAACATAACGCCACGGTGGTTCGTTATGACCAGACCGTGACCGATACGCTTGCAGAGTTAAGAGACCTACACCCACGTTACACGTGCTTTGTTGCACGGCCGACCGAGGTGTCGCGGCAGTTTGTGGCGGACGTTCACACGCTGACTCGCAAGTATGACGACGATCCGTACCTCGACACGTTTTGGGGGATCCTGACGGGCTATGATCAGGCCGGGGCATTGCGGATTGCAAAACACTCGCGGCCGTTGGTGGTGCGGAAGGTTGCCTCGGGTACCGAAGTTGCAATGCAAATGTGCCAACAGGGCGTGTGGTACGATGAGTTGGTCAAGAACAAGATGGTGCGGAAGCAGCCCGGGGGTGAGGCGCTCCAAGAAAAAGGGCCCGACGATACGACGGCTGCGCTGGTCGCTGCACTGAACGACTATCGGGCGGATCTGTTTGTTACGTCCGGCCATGCGACCGAGCGGGATTGGATGATCGGGTACGGCTACCGTAACGGTCGGTTCGTGTCGAAGGCCGGGCAGATGGTCGAGCTGGACACAGCCGGGGGAACGATCGAGATCGACTCGCCCAATCCGAAGGTCTACTTGCCGATCGGCAACTGCCTGATGGGGCATATCGACGGCCCGGACGCCATGGCCTTGGCCTGGATGAACGACGTCGGCGTGCATCAGATGATCGGCTACACGGCGCCCACATGGTTCGGCTATATGGGCTGGGGTTGCCTCGATTATTTCGTGGAGCAACCCGGCCGATATACGTTGGCCGAGGCCTTCCGCGCAAACCACCACGCCCTGATGCACCGGTTGCTGAGCGGCTTCCCCGAGTTGGCCACGGCCGAAGTCCGACCGGGCGCTATGGTTCGCCCGGACACGGTTGGCCAGAAGGCGAAAGCAGCCGGCTTGACGGCCATGGACGGCGCCGGTTTGCTCCACGATCGCGATACGGTCGCGTTGTACGGCGATCCGAAATGGTCGGCCACCATGGCCAAGGCCGCCACGGCTTGGGATCAGACGCTCACCGAGCAGGATGGCGTGTATACTTTCACAATCCGGCCGAATCGAGGAGCGAACACGTTTAAGCCGATCAACACCAACGGCTCGCAACGCGGCTGGCGACCGATCATCCACTTTTTCGACGATCGGTTGACCGACATCGAACTGCTCGAAGGCGCAGATCTCGAACCGGTCCTCGCCGACGACTTCCTCTTGATCCCCAATCCCCGCCACTGCGACCCGGCCCGTGCCTACGTGGTGAAGTTCAAAGCCAAGGAGACGACCGAGTGAATAGCATGAAGAAACTCAAGCACTTGATACTTGTGACCATTGCAGGAACCCTGTTGCTCACGGGACGCCCCGAGACGAACGCGTTTGCCGCCGAGCAGGACTTCGACCCGTTCAGTGAAACGAAGGACGAGTATGACGCCCGCGTGCAGTGGTTTCGCGACGCAAAGTTTGGCGTAATGCTTTGCTGGAATCCGTCGAGTTTGATCGGGCAGGAGATATCCTTCAGCCGGGCCGAATACGGACCCGAAAAGTATGACCAGTTGTACAAGCGGTTCAAAGGCGAGAACTTCGATGCCAAACAGTGGATCGAGATCTTCGAAAAAGCCGGCATGCGCTATTCGGTGATTGTGCCCAAGCATTTCGACGGGTTTTGCATGTGGGACACGAAAGAAACTGAATATAATGTGATGAGCACTCCTTTCGGACGTGACTGGGTCAAAGAACTCGCGGAAGCATCCAAAGATAGCCAGGTCAAGTTTGGCATTTATTTCACCATTGCCGACCATTACGATAAGGCGTATAGCGCTAATGCCGGGGCAGACCTGACGGAATATATCAAGACCATGAAGGGGGAGCTCGAGGAACTACTCACCAATTACGGGCCGGTTGGTTGTATTTGGTTTGACTACAACTGGGATGCTTCATGGACACATGAATATGGGCGTGACATGTACGGTTTCCTTCGCCGACTTCAGCCGGAAACGTTGATCGGCAATCGAGTCGATGCATTCCCTCGGTCCGATGGGCCGTACTGTAAACAGGCGGGCAGTTTTTATGATGCGCCGGATGCGGTGGGTGACTACCAGGCCAGAGAATGGGTACTGGGTAAGTTCTATATGGAAAAGGCATGGGACCGTTGTCTGACTCTCAACAAACAGGGTTGGGCCTGGGTGCCGCCGGTGGATCCTCGCCCCCTGTCTGTTTTACTGAACAGGCTGATCCAGTGTATAGCGCGTGACGGCAACTTCATACTTGGTGTTGGTCCCCGTCCAGATGGGACGATACATCCGGAACACGTAAGATCGCTGTTGGAGATGGGGGAATGGCTGAACATTTACGGCGAAGCGGTCTATGGAACGCGAGGCGGTCCTTATCTTCCAAGTGAACTGAACACTCCAGAACGAACATCTGTATATCCACCACTCCCTCCGATTTCAAGGATCGTTTCCACACGAAAAGGCAACAAAATATTTTTGTTTATTCAGGCATGGGAAAACGACGTAATCACATTACCTGCATTGCCGGCAAAGATAGAATCTGCGCGCTTACTCAACGGCGGAACGGTTAGTATTGATACGAACGAAAAGACCTGGGACGTTCATGTACCGAAAATCTTTCGAACTTCTGTGGCTACTGTCGTAGAACTAACACTTGATAAAGATGCAATGGAATTTGCCCCGGTGGCAGTACCTGAGCCAGTAGGAATCTCCGTTGGTTGCCCCGTTACTGTTTCCGGTGAATGGACAGGACGAGAATTATCAAAAACACATGTTAATGACGGCAATTTCGCAACCCTCTGGGGAGCCCCGGACGGTGCGAGAGATGGATGGATAGAGATCGATCTGGGCGAGGAACGCGAGATTGTAAAGGCAATCGTCGATGACAGTCAATATAAACGAACTCGCAAGTTTGAAATTAAGGCGAAAGTCGGTGATGAATGGAAGACAGTCGCTAGCGGTACGACGATTGGCTACAGGAAAAAAATTACTTTCGACAAGGTTAAAGCGCGCATTGTCCGTCTTGAAATACAGGAAGCCATCGATGTCCCGGTCATCGCCGAATTTCAGCTGTTTGAATAAACAATCTATAAAGGGTTGGTATTATGAAGAAGCAAATGGTATTAGCAGTGATGGTCATTATGGGAGCAGCCCTATTAACCGGCTACCTTGGGACTCAACGCCTCAACGCAAAGGATTGTGATCCGTATACAGAGGCCAACGTCAAGGTCAACGTCGACTGGCCGGAGTTCATTGCCCGGCATGATATGATCTGGGATAATCTCCCCACGCATTTCGATTATGGCGCCTTTCTTGGCAATGGTCCCAGGCAAAACCAGCACGAAGACCCAAGAACCCGCGGACTGCGTCCACACGATCCGGCCGACGCAGTCGGCCGGCTTTGACGGCCGTTTCCATCGCAAACCGCCCTATCCCCAAACGGGGCGTTAGGGTAAAATGGGGGTTTGGATACTGGGCCTTCTTGCCTTGCTGCCTCTTGCCGTAAACCTGGACCCTGCAACATGTTACGTTATTTCACCGCCGGAGAATCACACGGAAAAGCCCTGGTCGCGATGGTCGACGGGTTTCCGGCCGGCATCGAGTTGGACCCCGAATTGATCAATGCCGAGTTGGCTCGCCGTCAGGGGGGATATGGCCGTGGCGGTCGTCAGACGATCGAGACCGACCGGGTCGACGTCCTCAGCGGCACCTGGCAAGGAAAGACCCTGGGCAACCCGATCGCCCTGTTGGTGCCCAACAAAGACTACAAAATCGAGCAGATGACGGACCTCGAGCGACCTCGCCCCGGCCACGGGGATTTAAGCGGGTCGATGAAGTACCTTGGCTCGATTCGTGCCATTCTCGAACGGGCCAGCGCTCGGGAGACGACCGTTCGCGTGGCGGCCGGGGCTCTGGCCAAACAACTGCTCGACCCGTTCGGCATCAACGTCTTCGGATACGTGATCGAAGTGGGCCCCATCAAGATCGAACCGAAACCCGGCACACTGCAACAACAAAAAGCCCTGCGCGACAAGAGCGAGCTTTACACGCTGGACCCCGATCAGGACGAACAGATCAAACAACTGATCGACAAGGTCACCAAAGAGGGCGACACCCTGGGCGGGGTGATCGAAATCCGCGTCGAGGGTGTCCCGTTCGGCTTAGGAACGCATTCGCAGTGGGATAAGAAACTCGACGGTCGCCTGGCACAGGCGGTGATGGCCGTGCAGGCGATCAAGGGAGTCGAAATCGGCCTGGGCTTCGAGATGGCCCGACGTCGCGGCTCCGAAGTACACGACCCGATCCAGTACGATCCCGAGCAGGCCGACACCCGCACGCTCGGCTTCACGCGTCCGACGAACAATGCCGGCGGTCTGGAAGCGGGGATGACCAACTCGCAGCCGATCATCCTCCGCGCGGCCAAGAAGCCCATCAGTACGCTGGCCAAACCGTTGGAGTCGGTCAACCTGAAAACCAAGCAGCCGGAAGAGGCCTCGTACGAGCGGAGCGACGTCTGCGCCGTGGCTGCTGCAAGTTGTATCCTGGAGAACGTCGTAGCCTTCGAGATCGCCCGGGCCATGGTCGAGAAGTTTGGCGGCGACAGCCTCGAAGAGATGCAAGCCCGCTGGAAGTTGTTCTACGACCTTGCCCGGAAGAAGTAACCACACTCGTAGTATGTAGAGTTTGTAGGGTGAACACGGATGTTCCAATTGCACGACAGAACACGGCGACGTCTTTACTTGGCGGCCTTTTTCGTCTTGGCCGTGGCGCCCACCGTAGCGATTGTGGGCTGGTGTGCCTGGCAAAACAGACCCGGACACGTACAGGCGGAAGCGGACCGATTGGGTCGCGTGCTGGGCCTGGACGTCGCGCTCGATCGGTTCACGCATCCTCGACCCGGGGTCGTTGCTTACGACGGCCTGAAACTGCTCGATCACGAAACGGGCTGCACGATCCTCTCTTGCCGATCGCTGACGGCAACTTGGGATGAATCGACCAGTCCCCAGGGCCAGCGTGTCCTGATCTTAACCACGGCCGAGCCGGAAATCGAGCTGTCGGCTTTTGAACACGTCGCCACGCTGTTGGATCGCATCTTGCGGCAACACAACGGCCGACCCGAGGTGGAAGTGCGACTGACGGCCGAACACCTTACGCTTCTCGACGAGGAAAGCCCGCAACGGCTGATCGAATTCCAAGGATCCGTACAGCGGCTCCCCGAAGGAACTCAGGCTGTGGCCGGCTTTCGGCTCTCGGAATCGGACGGCTCGGATCCCGTGCGCGTTCGCCTGGTGCGCAACCGTCAAACATCGCCGCCAAGCAGCGGTTTCGAGTTGGATACCGGCGGCGGATCGATTCCTTGCCGCCTGTTGGGCTTAGGGCTGGGAGGACTCGATACGCTCGGTTCCAAGGCAACATTCCAGGGTTACGTTTGGGCCACGCAATCACCCGGCAAGGGCTGGGACGCCGACGTGACCGGGCAACTTCGTGACGTGGATCTGCGACGCTTGACGGCCGACCGGCTGCCACACCAACTCGACGGCCTGGGCCAATTGACCATCCAAGCGGCCCGAGTGCGTCAAGGAAGGCTGCAAGAAGCTTCCGGAATGCTCGTGGCCGGTCCGGGATCCATCGGCCGATCGTTGATCCAAGCGGCCATCGAGCGGTTGCAACTCACACCAGGCACGGTAGCGAAGCCGCCGGGAGAACTTGTGCCCTACGAGCAATTGGCGTTGGGCTACTATCTCGACGCCTCGGGCATCCAACTCCAAGGACGTTGCACGGCCACGGCCCCCGGCGCGATCCTGGTCGACCAATCCGGCTGGCTGCTGGCGGCCCCACAATCACAACCCCAGCCGCTGGTCGCCCTGCTACAGACGCTCGACCCGTCCGCCACTCCGGAAGTTCCCGCCACCCACCAAACCGCCTGGCTCATCCGCCACCTGCCGTTCCCGAAAACGGTTTCTGCGGAAAGCGACACACGCCGCCGATAGGCTCGATGTGTGCCACTGCTTCGCAGAAGCAGTGTTTCGCTCAGCAGGACAAGCAGCACTGCTTCTGCGAAGCAGTGGCACACCCTTTTTAACAGGCTGCTAGCTCCACTACAACGCACTGCGCAGCGGCCTCACGGCCGTGCTGCTGGCGGCAGTGGTTGCCAGCACGCGTTGCCAGTTTCGGGGAGTGCCCGGGGTCAGCCGGCCCAGCAGGCGCGGGGCGTCGGTCCCGGTGATGGCCGTGCGGTTGGCAGGAACCTGATCCAGGTGCAACAGGGCAAGGATCGCGATGGCGGCCGGACTGTAGGCCTCGTCGGGAATCCCCAACTCGCCGATGCGAACGCTCGGGATTTCGCATCCCCGAGCGATCTCCCTAAGCAGCAGCCCATTGTGCCGGCCCCCGCCGGTGACCACCACTTGATCGATTTTCGCATCTTCCGGCAGTCGCTTCCGAAGCGCTTTACCAATCGCCTCGGCCACGAAATGGGTCGCCGAACAGAGTAAATCGCGGATCGACCAACCGGATTCTACGGCCATTTGCAGCGAGTCGGTCAGGAAGCGTTCGGGCGGCACGCCTCGCGGATGCCAGCGCGGCAAGGGGCGGTCGAAATAGGGATCTTTCAGCCAATGCTCGATCAACTCGTCGACCCGCCGACCTTGCACGGCCATCCGCCCGCCAGGGTCGAAACGATGCGATCCTTCGGTCAGCCGACGAGTAAACGAATCTAGCAAGCTGGTGCCGGGCCCCACGTCGAACGAAAGAATACGTGTGGCCGGGTTGTCGATCATCGTCGGCGGAAAATAGCTCAGCCGCACGGTCCGCCCCAGATCCAAAACCACGCGATGAACGCTCGGGTCCCTCAGCAGAATCCACTGGGCCAAGGGCGTAATCGGGCCTCCTTGCCCGCCGCGAGCCAGATCGCGTGCCTCAAAGGCATCGATCACGTTCAACTCGGTGAGCTCGGCCACCGCGGCCGGATCGCAGAGTCCCAAGCGGCCGTTCGATCCGCGACGGTCGCTGTGCCAAATACCCGGATCGTGAACCCCCGCGGCCAGGACCCGACTTGGAGCGACCCCCAGCCCGGAGAGTAACTCGCCGATCAAGGAAGCGTGAACCTCGGCCAATTCACTACGGAGCATGGCGAGTGTATCCGGCCCCGAGGCGTCGGGGCTTGTCAAGTTGGCGAACAGCCGGGCCGTTTCCCGCGGAACCTCGGCCGTGGCCACCCCGGCCACGTCGACGGCCACGTCCAATCCGCGCCCGTCCGCGGCGACCAATGCCGCATCGACTTGCGTACATTGGCTGCGGACCGACACGCCGAGGGTCCATCGACGACCTTGGCCCGTCTGAGGCATTCGAAGTCTCGTCAGCATCGCCATCGCAGAGGCCCCGCGGTTCGTGGTCTCACGGTATCGCGGTTAGGCGACCATGCTGATTTCGATCACCTCTCCGGTGATCCCGGAAATAAACTCCTCGAAGACCCGCAGATCCAACGCCGAAGCCGAAGTGCTTTGCGGATGGAATTGGGTCCCCATGGCAAACCAGTCGGTGGTGCTTTCGATAGCTTCAATCACACCGTCGGGACAAGTTGCCGTCACGGCGAAACCGGGCGCCACTTCGTCGATGGACATGTGGTGCATACTGTTGACGCGGATTTCTCCCTCTCCGTAAACCCGCTCCATGAGCGATCCCATTTCGACTTCCAAGGCATGACGATGGCCAAGGTCTATGACGTCGAAGTGGGGTAGCGCACGAGGTAGATCCTCGGAGATATGCAGAAAGAGGTTACCTCCTTGCGAAACGTTCAGCATTTGCATACCCGCCCCAATGCCGAAGATGGGCATCTTGCGCTGGGCAACGAGTCGGACCAACATCCGATCGAATTGGTCGCGACGATCGTCCAGCAGTCGCATCGACGGATGGAGCATGTATCCATCGTGGCGGCAATCCAAATCGCCGCCTCCGCTGAGCACGACGCCGTCGAGCGCGCCCAGCACGCGATTGAGATCCTCTTCGTCCTGCAAGGGTGGAATGACGACCGGAACGGCCCCGGCGTCCGACACACAATCGAAATATCCGGCACCCAAAAAAGCAAACGCGGCGGCATCCCTTCGCGCCGATCGATAATCGGCATTGATCCCAATCAAAGGTTTAGAAGTCATCCTGTACTCCTCCTTCGGCCCGCTCTGGGGCCATGTCCTGGAATTGTGCAGGGACAAAAACTCGCGAGCGTATGCGACCGGAAAGAAGGGGTCGAGAAAAAACTTGCTCGCGCTGGGCCCTCGCCGGCGTGGCGAGGCGACTCTTGCGCCGGCAGCCGGATTCGCCCGTCCATGACGTCCCGACCGCAAAGCTTTCCCGACGGTCCCTCGTATCCTGGGAAGACACGACCGTGGGCGATGTCCCTATCGTCTAGTTTTGAAACTCCTTCAGTTTTGCGTGTCTCCAGGAGGAGGAATGCAAGTCGCTTGGGAGTTTAGGGGTCTGGCACAAGCTTTACAAGAAATACCGACATTTAGGGCTAAAAAACTATTCGCCCACAACATAGTGTGTTGATAGCACTGCTAGCGTTGTGGATACCCGAACTAGAACTTGTCGTCGTTTCGTAATACGCAGACAGCAACTCTCGCTCACTTGCGCCCCTTGCGCGAAGCCCGTCACCGATAAAGTTGCACCCCCATGCGAGTGGGCCTTTACGCTTGGCGGCAGCCTGGGTATCTTAGCAACTCAAGCTGTAAACGGTGTGGCTTTCAGCAGTTAGCTTTCAGCCTTCAGCAATGAAGAAAGGGCCAGCACATCGGCTTCTGATAGCTGAAAGCTGACTGCTGACGGCCGGGCGCAAGTTGCCCTGAGTTATTGACTTACGGTCACACTGCTGCCTCTTCGTTTGCAGTTTGAGTTGTCAACCTTTCCGGCCCCCACGTTTCCCGAAGCAATTCCCGCGTCTTTTGCAGTTCCACGATGCGATACCAGAACGTTTGTGTTGAATCGCTGGCCTATACGCTGCCCGACGAGATCGTCACGTCGGACCAGATCGAGACCCAACTTGCGCCGCTCTACGGGCGGCTCCGCTTGCCCGAGGGGCGGCAGGAGCTGATATCGGGGATTCGCCAACGGCGCTTTTGGCCGAAAAGAATGCGTCCCAGCGAAAAGAGCGTCGAGACGGCCGAGAAGGCCATTCGGCAGGCCGGCATCGACAAGGGCGAAATCGGCGCCTTGATTCACGGATCCGTCTGTCGCGACTTCATCGAACCGGCCACCGCCTGCGGAGTGCATCATCAACTCGCCCTGCCCAAGGATTGTTTGATCTACGATGTCTCGAACGCCTGCCTGGGGCTGCTCAACGGCATGGTCCAGGTGGCCAACATGATCGAACTGGGGCAAATTCGCGCCGGAGTCGTAGTGGGCACAGAAAGCAGCCGCGTGCTGGTCGAAGCCACCATCGAGCGACTCAACAGCGATACGTCGCTGACCCGTAGCGACATCAAGTTGGCCGTCGCTTCGTTGACGATCGGTTCCGGCAGCGCCGCGGTCGTGCTGGTCGATCGCCGGATCAGCCGCACGGGTAATCGGCTGCTGGGCGGCGTTTGGCGAACCAATACGGCCGGGTGCGAGCTTTGCCAAAGCGAGGGTCTTAACGAAATCATGCAGACCGACAGCGAGGCACTTCTGCATGAGGGCATCGCGGTCGGCAAGGAGACGTTCGGCGAGTTCCTCCAGTGCTTGGAC
>SDBT01010582.1_pt1 | contig 14889 bp, 15 predicted proteins | sample 2277101 | NCBI WGS metagenome assembly SDBT01 (sample SAMN10404973, study PRJNA504765) | marine sediment metagenome | isolation source: marine sediment core GS10_PC15, 103 cmbsf | place: Arctic Ocean: Southern Knipovich Ridge | collected 2010 | reverse complement strand
TTTGGTCATGGTGTGTGTATCCTTTCATTTTATTGGTTTAAAATGCCGGGCAATTGCCGGTAAACAATCGCCCGGAGGATACACCACCTAATCCTCTAAACACAACTTTTGATTATATCTCTCTTCTAATCCAGTGAAATTGTAATCGCCTGTAGCTTCAGGGTTTATGGTCTGAACCGCATCTCCACTTAAACTTAAAGTAACTTCTGAAACACTGGAAGAACCTCCGTTAAGGGTTACTTCTCCGGAAATGTTGTAGGTATAAGGTTTAAAAGTCGCATGAATAGTATGATCTTTTTGAACATCTTCGAAGCAATAAGCCGTTACTGCATTGACATCATAATCATTCACCGTCACTAAGCTAACTTGAAAACCAATGTCAGGCGTGATTGTAAAGCATTGGGTGCTCCCATGATCTACAGCCAAAGACCCTTCTGGACTGATTGAACCATTTTCGCCAGCTGACGCAGTAATAGTATGCTTGAAAACATAAGGGAAGGTTAAAAGTACCTGACCCCCTTGAAAGTCGTCTTGAGTCATTATGAGAACATTAGGCCCCTGACTGAGCGTCCCTGATACGTCAATTACGGTATAGCCCATAAACTTGTCAAGATGACTCCAAACAGGAATGTCGCCCTTCTTGAGGTTGATGTTTGCACAATGCAGATTATTATCCCATAGGTTCAGATCGAACAGTTCCATTGAATTTGCGCTTACACCCGACGGCATATCAATTACAATGAGTTGAGGCGACCAGCGATCATAAAGCCGATAGCCAGTAGAGCTGACATTCGCTGCAATCTGACCAACTATCTGATTGGGGATCCAGGTGGGTGTTCTCGGTGCTACAGCTATGGTATCGTCATTATTTAAAGCAAAAAACTCGTCATTTTCTGTTGTCCAGATATAACCGTCTTTGTCACAAAACCGAAATTCCCGTTCTCCCGGAGTTGCGACAGGTCCTTTCCATATGCTTCCATCAGTGTCAAAAATAACGTAATAACGATTATAAGTCCTACTTCCCGTTTCCGTGCCTTCGTGAGTAAAACTGATCCAGACTTTACCTTCGCTGTCAGCCAAACAATTTTCTATTTCGTATTCATCATCGAAATCATCAGAATCATTTGCAACAGGATCGTGAAAGCTCGTTTTTTGCTTAACCGTAGAGCCGTTTCGGTCAAGAATCATATACATCAATTCTTGCCTATCATTGTTTTCAGGCGTATCCCATTCGCGTTCCCACAAGAAAAACACGTTATTGCCAATGGGTCTTATATTTATATGATCCAAATCACAAAAATTATTTTTATCTATAGTATCGAAAACAGTTCTCGGTATTACCTCGCTACCATTTTTATCGAGGCCAAGGAACCAAGCATTATTATCTTTATTATCATTCCCACGTTTATCACCGGCCACCCAAAGAATACCATTAATTATTTCCTTTGAGAATTCAATATCATCAGCTTTAAAAATATAATCGCCATCCTTCATTGCTATAATGGTACCGTCTGTATTAAATATTTGTAGGCCATAACGGCTATACCTATCGTAGCGAGTTGCATTCCATACTTCTTTCTGTTCCTTCCAGGGAAAAAACACTTTGGAGTTTTCCCCTAATTTTGGTAACATCCAGAATTGATAATAGATTCCTCTCGGTTTTTCGGGATCTCCGTTATAGTATTCAGTTGTTATACCCGGAACAAATCTCATTAACTTCTCGTCAATTATACATCCTCCGCTGTCACAGAGATTCATAAATAACCAAGTATCATTTTCAAAAGCATTTCCTTGGCCTCCTCGGTCAACCTTCTTTATTGCATATTTCCATAATCTTAGATCTTCATCCAAATAAGTCGCGGCAGAATTCCCACCGTTTGGAAATCCATTTGGAACATCAGTAAATTCCTGCCAGCCAAAGTATGCTACTTTTCCCCAAATAATATCGTACTGTGCTGATTGACCTAAATGAATATTTTCAGGAAGCGTGACCAACCAGCCATTCTCAGTTCTTTTAATTCTTGCATTCAAACTGAGTTCATCTGCAAGGATCTCGTTAGCGCCAATAGCTGTAATTTCATCTACACGGTGGATTCGTACAGGTACAAGTTCTGAATCTGCTATGCCGGAATGCTCGGGCAAGAGCACGAATTCGTTGGAGGGATTAAAGGCATCCGTCGGCATTTTCAGTGTCACGCGACTGGCCCAAACGCTCCTGTTGATTCGTGTTGCTGAAACAAATTTTGGCGCTGCATTTACGGCGAAAGTGTAACTAAGAGGGTCTTGGTTGATATTCCCAGCTTCATCTTTGGCTCGCACCCAGAATGTATACGATCCGTTCGATAAATTATACAATTTTGTTTTAATGGAATCCCAGGCTGACCAATCTGAATCCACTCCGTCAAGTTTGCATTGATAGAGGAGATCTGCTGAGCTTGTAACATCGTCTTGCCCGGTCCAAGAAAAAGGAACTGATGAGATCATGCTAACTTTAGGTGGAAAAGCTTCAATATTGATCATAGGTGCATTAGAATCAGAAGCATAGGCTACGATCTTTAAATTTGTCCTATTATCCTTCAAGTTGTTGAAAGTAAGGATTGAAGGGGCAAAAGCATATCTATCCGTAAATATCTCAATTGTAACTGGTATTCCACCTTTTACATTAGTAAATGAAAAGCTTCCATCAATTGAATTTTGAGTAATATTTTGCTCAGAACTTTTCAACTTTAATTCTACCCCTCCTGGGACCGGTGTTTCATCTTTTCTGAGTACTGTGCCGCTGATTGTATAATTTTTAGGTGTATACTGAAAGTAAACATTAAGATCATATTCTCCTGATGCGTTGGGGAGAAATTCATACCACCATGTGTCTCCTGTTCCTTCGTGTTCAAGGTTACCTTCGTGTCGAAGTTCGCGCCCATTATAAGTAAAATTTTCACTGTCAACTCCGGCAGTAAACCATATTTTTGATCCTGCTGGAATTACTATCGGATCTATAATTGGATTATCAGTAATTGGAAGTTCTATCCAATTCCCCAATCCAGTTAATGAGTAGGAAAGATTTAAAGCGGATGAAATTCGTTGACATTGGATAACTGGATTTATAATTAAATTACCGTCACTATAAACGTTGGGGCCTGAATAAATTTGTGAGATTGCAATACCACCATTATTGTCAATAAAAGAAAAAAAGTAACCATGTGTGCCCTTCTGTAATTGAGTTTGATATGAATATGTTCCATTTGAGGGAGTCCCACTCTTAAGTGTCATGTTGTAAGGACCATTTCCATCAATATACAAATCCTTACTGGCATCAGGTGGATCACCATCAGGATCATAATAGTCTACAAGATACTCAAAGGTTGTTGATGCTGTGCCAGAAGAGGGCGTGACTCGGGGATTTGAGAGGGTTGGTGATTGGTTTTCATACCTGCCTTCAAACACACTTATGTTCTTAATCCAATAGTGTGTGGCTGCCCAAGGGTCATCTTCAAGTTCTATTCTAATAGTATTCATACCTGATTTAAGAAAAGATGTAATTGACCAATTATCTTCATGCCAACCATGGTCCCCATGCGATTGAGCAACATCATAATCATCAGAATAAAGAATGCCATTAATATAGATATCTATAGGTGAATATCCTCCATTAGGAGCGTTTGATGATGAAGAGGTAAGGTGTATTATTTTCATATATGCATCAGATGGAACAGTATCAAGATTGAATTGCGCTTCTACATGGCTAATTCCTGGATAAATAAGTCTACACGCTCCATAATAGTCACTATATTCCATACCAGAGAAACTAACTGACATATTAGAAGTTGTTATAGTTTCATAAAAATCAGCCCAGGCCGGAAGAAAGTTGCTGTATATTGGCTCTTCACCCCTAGCATTTATTAATGATTGTATTGTAGGAGCAATGACCTGCTCCAAGTCGTTTTGAAGAGAATTTACGCTTTCTTTAAATTGACTTGAGAATACATCCCAAACATTTGAAACAGTTGATGCAACATTATTAAAAGACCCCTCAAGCAAATCTACAAAATAATCTGTGATACCTGGCTGAGTGCCAGCACTAACAACAGATTCTAGAATAAAAAAACCAAACAATGCGGAGGCTAAGACTGCCATTACTTCAGCAGCTCCGACTGTCATGTGTGCAGTAAGTCTTGAGTAGGAGAAATCTTCACCTGTAAATACTAATTCAAGAACGTATTTAGAAGCACCTATCAGCGCCCCAACTAGACCAGCTTCAACAAACACAATTACTGTACCTGATACAACTATTGCCTCAGCTCTCGAACTTTGTATAAGTGATGCAAAAATAAAAAATATACAAAATATTCCTATTAGTCGTCGATGCCGCCTAATCGTATTAATCATCACAAACTAACTCCAATTTGTGGAGCAAATTGAAAGAAATTCCAATCCTTAGTTTTAGCGGAACAATATCAAACTTTCTCTACTTAATACTGTGTTTATAATTTATTCTAATAAACGAAAGCGTTAACGCCGAAATACTTTTGTATGAAATAAATTTTTTAATTCTATTGTTCTTATTAAATATTGCAAAACCCTAGTTATTTACGATACTTTTATATAGGTTAAGTTATTTTTGCTTTCATGGAAGAAGGTAGAGACCAAATCAGAAAATGGACTTGGGTTGTCTTAATATTTAACATCATTGGCCTTGCATTAATAATTGGAGGAGCAGTCTACTTTAAAACAATCTACAGTCTTGTTACAAATTGGTTTTTTTACTTAAGTGAGTTAATAATCATTTTATCTCTGATTGGATTATTCATGTACAAAAAGTGGGGATTTTATTTATTTTCTGTTTATATGATTTATTTGTTTATTGATAAAATTGTTCATTTAGATCTTATGAACCTATTTATCTTTTTAGCAGTATATGGATATTTAGCTTGGTATAAGGGTTTCTATAAGAATTTGAGTAGTTTTAATTAAATTGGAATCCAAATTTCTCCTGTTGTTTTTCTTAAATCATTCAGAGCCTTTAACCGTTCATAGTATTAATGGCGACTTTACGGCTGCTAAATAGATCCAACTTGAAGATTTTTCTTTCACATATGATTATCTGGATTTCCGCACTGCAAACTCATTACCCAGGTCAACTAATTGAATTTGGGTCAATTATTGGTTTTCAAAACCAAAACCTTAAGCATAATCGATTAACCATGCCTACCAACAGAGGAAATTGTTTCTCGAGTTCAATTAGAGGTAGAGTGATGAGAGATCCAGTGAGAGAAAAGTAAGTATTTCTATTCAAACATTGTATAATAATAAATCATTAAAATCAATACTTAATTTTACATCTCAATATGCGGAAATAAATTAAGTAGGTGGGTCAATAAAGGATAGGGAAATAATTTTAATTGATAATAAAAGACGCCTCTCTTTAGAGGGTGTCTTTACAGAAAGAAAACAATCTAATTTACAACATATAGCAACCAAGGCCTAATGTGAAACAGGACTCCTGAGTCAAACTTTTCAGAGAATTATTGGTCAGAAACGCACAATTAGTTCCAGCTCAGGTGCAAGAATTTCATCAAATGATAGGATGGATGGATTACTATCTCCATCTGGCATCATGTTTAATCTGGAAAAATTGAATTTGAAATCTATAAGCCGGTCTCGATTTTTTGATTTTTTATGAGAAAAGATTGTTTTTAAATTGTTTATGGAAGGAAAAAGCAAAATAAAAAAGGTTCACTCATCTGATTAAAAGTGAACCTTTTTTATACAAATATATGCAAAGATGGGGGGGTTGTCAAGAAAAATAATTTTATTGGTATATACAGATGTTCCTTCTCTTTTTTTCAATAATTAGCAGCAACATTTCTTAATAATTTTGTTCAAGAATACGTGCTTTTTATTTCCATTTCCGTGTTTCTATTATACTCCCCTACACCCAGAAATAAAACTAAACTACCGACAATAAACAATAAACACCATAGAAATAAAAAATACCAAGAAAAAAGAACTCTGTTCAAAACAACCCAATTCTCAGTCAGAATTACAAGCCTCTCAACGCGCAACAACAACCGCATGGTTGCGCGTGTACCAGCTTCACAACGCTTTACAACAATTAACCCCCTCAAAGCGATACTAACAAAAGATCTTAAACCTTAAACCCCGTGTATCTAATATCCTCAAATAGAGCGTGCGATTTTTCCTAGAATCACGCTTCTGTGGATGTCTCCAAGTTCCCCACTTCGGCAAACTTCACTATATGAACGTGCAAAACAATGATTTATCATGTTCCCTGTATAAATCCAGTGTGTAAATTCCCTCGTTCTCATAATCATCACCATGCTGCCAAAGCATATCCTTCACGACTTTCTCAATATAAAGAATATCATGAAATACAGGAAATCCGATCCCGGTTTCTATATCACAATATCCCCTGGGCGATAACGCTTCTGAAGCTCTGTAACCTCAGAATCATTGAGTTTCATCTGCCAATCTCGTCTATAAGGCAAAAAAGCAGGGTAAGATTAAGGCCGCTAACAATGGTGTTATTTGAAAGCGTGAATTGAAGAATGATCTAAAAACCGTGACGTGAATTATTCCAACCATCTTTTTTATGGTTTTTTACCATCCAACGAGAAATGTATTGATATATAAGATAATTTTGTTTGATTTTCAACTCAAATTATATTAAATACTTAGGCAAGATTATAATATCTACCTATTTTAGCAGGACTACATTATGAGTATCTTTGCAATCACAACAAATAATAAGGATTGTAAAGCCTCTATTAAATGGCTTCATCAGCTATTTACTTTAGACTATGCTCCAGATTCATTTTGCGTGACAGAGATAATATTTGAATGTGAAATAGGTAATTTCGACCAATTGAAACTATACATACCATTTAAAGTTGAGAATTTAGAAGATAGGTGCTTTAGCTTTTTTGATAACATCAACAAACACTATTATTCAGACGGTTTTGAAGTAGTTTCTGATACTAAAATTATTTTTGATCATAAGGAAACTTTTATTCCAAAAATAAATTTAGATATTGAGCATTTTCGAATCGGTTCTGCTATAGTCATTACTTTTGATAAGCCAATTGAAAAGAATCAAAGAAATGGTATTAGAATTTGCTTTGATTTAAATAAATCAGTCCCATATTCATTAGATGGAAAATGTGCAACATCCCTTAAGTATTTGGATAGTTCAGATGCCCTTCTATTGGGCATTAATGAAAGCCTTCCTATTGAAAAATTGTTTATTTGGTTGGTTTTTCCAACAACAACAAAAAATATTATTAGCGTTATACCTGCCTTTTGGCAACAGAGGCTTTATACTTCCGTAAATAAAGAATTAATGGCATTATTTTATGGGGCGAAGACGGACGAAATATGGTCTAAACTTCCCAGAAAAGTTGGGATGTGGCAGAGAGGTTTAGAAAAACCGGACAAGCTATTATCAGAAGAAAAGTGGCCTGCCATTTACTACTATTGCGAATATCAAATAGGTGAATCTCCTGAACAAAGTAGACCATTTGCTATTATGTGGGATCATGTTAAGAAAAATCCTAATGGTAAATTTTTGACTGAAAAGGAATATAATGTACTTATTTCTAATAAAAAATTATTTACTATATTTATTGATGAAATAAATGATGAAATATACTTTAATAAGAAAAAAATTGATAATATGCAGTATATGACCAAGCAAGTCTTAATTGCTTTTCTAAAGAATTATCCCTCTGTATGTAGTTATGATGATTTAATGGCTTTATGGCGCAAAGCAGGACGTGAGGTCTCTCAAGATAATCTAAAACAACAAAAAAGAAGAATTATTGAATCAATCCCGTCACTCGCCGATAATATTAAATCGGTACGTGGTGAGGGATATAGAATTACTGGAAATATTTCTTTTTGTGTTATTTCTAATTTATGAGAAAATCCTTCAAATAATTTCCAACCCCATCCTATTTCGTACACTCACTTTTCCAGGTTACCTTAATTAACCTTAATTAACTGTACATTCATTATCGGAAAAAATAAAATTCCCCTAACAATTGCATAAAAAGAACCAAAAAAAAGCCTAAAACATAAGATTTTAGTTCCTTTAACTTAGCGACCATATAGCACCAATTAAGCGAAAAGCAACTGAACAGACAAGGTTATTATGCATCCAATAAATCTATTTATAAGCATCTTTTTCCGTGAATCTATATTTTGGTGGATCATAACCATGAACTTCAACCAACAACCTACAATCCTTTTTAGATTCAATACGATTAACGAGCCCATGGATCGTATCAGGATGAAACGAAATCCCGGAGATGTCATGAATCGTATCAGACAATTCTTCAAGTGTCATTTCTTTTTTTGGGGGGAATCTCTCGTAGCTTTGCCTGATCAAGTCATCGATATGGTACCTGGTTGCCTGATATTTAGCCTTATAGGTCATCAGCCTTCTATGAATTTTGGGATTCCGCTTTTCATATGCCCACTTTTTACCTCCAAAATTTTTTTGATATTTTTTGTATTGAGGGAAGAGATGGTACATCACAGTCTGCCTGCTAACTCCATAATATTTTCCTATTGTTTCGAGGGCCTCAGATTTTCCCATTTTCCCTTCTATATGAAGTTCTCGATACCAATTACGCCAGATTCCCAAAAATTCCGGATTATTTGTTGGGGTCTGCTTTTTCCAGGGCGGGCTTCTTGCGGATACCATTTTATCAATACCGAATCTACGCGCCGAATTTTAATAAACTTTTCGGTGACATTGGCTTTAATGCACTGAAAATTCAGACCGAAAAAAGGGAGGAGGAATCATGAAACACCATTTTTATCCAGAAGAGGTTAAAACAGCCGGCTGGGAGAGGGCGCTGAGGGCATACAATAACAATCAAGCCTCAAGCGATCGTGGAGTTGGGCACAGACCGGCAAAAGACATAAAAGAAAATTGTGCACCTGCCTCCAAACGTGTTCAAGAGAAAAAGGTTGCCTCTCTGACGTTTCGATCGTCAAAGAAGGCGATACCATGCGAATTGGTATCAGTAAGCTAATAGGCGGCACAATGGTAAATCCATCTACAAATCGGAAAGTTGGATAAATTGAACCAAAAATCTTAGGCGGAAAGGAGGGAACAATATGAATACTCCAATCACAGAAAAAAGACAAAAAATTACATTATCAGATCTTCAGGACATGGAAAGAATGCTGGATAAAATTTACGACAAATCCGGTTCCTTTTCCGAACAAACCCAAAACACCATCTTCAAAGCAAGGCACCTGATACGCCTTGAATCGTCAGATTTAGCTCTTGTGGGTATATTGGAAATAATAAAAAACAACAACCATAAACAGGAAAGGAGAACGCCATGATCAAAGACTCAGGCAACAAAAAAACTCGGAACACGCTGATTAAGAACGAAAACCATAAACTGCTCTAGGTGAAAGAAATCCTGGATAAGCTTCTTACTGAGGCCTCTCCAATGCCTCCTGCTGTTAAACAGGCTATCGATTCTGCAAGAGAGATTTCCTGGACCGCCTTTAAGGAGCAGCAGGAAAGAACACTGAAGGTTTAGCGAAAAACTGGGAAAAGGGGATGAATAATTCCAGTAGCTTTATCGACTCTGAAAAATCCGATTTCAACTTATTTATGGAGCACGTGGAAAAGGTACTGCACGAAATGGATTATTTGTCCCCTGCCCAAAAAGAATCCCTGAGAGCCGATATGTGGAATGCTTTTTAAAGGGGTTGAATGTTCCTTAAACAAAGCCCTTTCGGGGGCCTTTTAATCATTGGGGGTTGAATTATGGCAGTACTTTCTTTCTTAATTATACTGATAAGTTTATTGATCTATGCAATGTCAAGTTCAATAAAACATGATGGAAAAAAGCCTGTAAAAAGAATTAAACCACGGAAATACTTAGATACTAACTTATTATATCACGGTACTTCTATGGAAGTTGCACTCGAAATTTTCAATACAGGGCTTTGGCTGATCGGTAGTTCAAGGCCGCCAGCGGTATGGCTGACAGATAAAATAAGTGAGGCGGAATTTTATGCTGAAGAGAAAGGGGCAATTGTTGTGGTTGAAGTCGATCCATCCATTATATTAACTAGCCACAACAAAGATTGTTATTACACATTTAAAATTCCAGATGCGCAGCCAGGCGAGGAATATTTGAGAATTCCTGCATTAAAACCCTTGGCTGTGTTCTCTGCAGCCGATAGATCAATAATTAAGCAAAAATGAAAGGAGGGTCAAGTGTGTGAATTCACAAATGATAAAAATAAAAAAGAAGCTCTTAAATTTATGATGAATCAACCTAAAGAAGTTATGATGAATCCATATACGATGTCAGTTTTTCCGAATGCGTATAAAAAAGGTCATTGCCCTCGATGCGGTGAGTATCTTCAGCATCATGAAAGATACCCTGAAGGGCATGCAACGAGGTCAATGTGCTATTCGTGTTACATGGACATGATTGTTGAAAACATGGGTCGGAATTGCCTGATGTGTAGTGGGGAACTGCCTAAATCAAAAATTAAAGAGATAAAATCAAATCCGAGGGAAGTTCGAGAACACATGCATGAGGGACCCTGTAAGAATCTTTACACTGTAATTCATAATGTGGCTGTCGGAGATCCAGATGTTTTAACCAGGGTTGAACAGAATCTTATTGCATATGACCCTCAACCGCAGCTGTCATTTACAAACGCTGTTCAGAATTCGGCAAGAAATCTTAATGAATTTATCAATAGCCATAGAAGAAAGCCGGTTAGGGTAATACGTCACAATTAATCAAAATTTAAGGATAAAACAATGAATGATTATAGCGATTTTTGGGATAAAAATCCTTGGTTGAAAAAATTTTCAGACGAGCAAATTCAAATTCAAAATAAGAAGAGAGAGGATGAAGAGTATTTAAAAAGGTACAATCTTGAATTCCTCAAAATTCCAAGCCAGAAAAGGTTTATACCTTTGAAATTAACTGATGAGTATGCAAACCCTATTTTGGATAACAATATTTTTATTAACAAAATTATATACGAGAAAAATCACAAGCAAAATAATTTGCAAAGGATTATTAGGGAGTCTGATGAAAATTTAAAAAGGCAAAGTTTTGAACTTTTTAAAAGCCTAGGTCAGAAAAGGTTTAGTCCTTTATTAACTGATGAATTGGATATGTTAGGAATAAATAAAAAACCATTCAGCATCTATTGTAACCTTGTTCAACCTATTAATTACACAAAAACAGCTAATAATATTTTTGATCCGATAAAATTACCTGATGAACCTAAAAAACCATTCGTCATCGATTATTTAAATAGCAATTTTAATAAGCCAATATCCCCGGATTTTGGAAAGCTTTCTAATAGCAGCTTTCAAAAACCAGTTTCAAAAGCTCCCAAAAAAAGTGGGAGAAGGTATAAGGGTAAACCCATACGGGTTATTAAGAGGAACGCATAAAATGAATCCTTTCGATGAAAAGAATATTATAGAAAATGATAATACTAATCTACAACCCCTCCCATTCCAAGCTCCATATGGCGGGATGATGTTGGCAGACCAGCCATCAAAGGTTGAGAGGTTTATTGACAAAGCTTCAGGGTCACTGAAGCGAATTCTTATATTTATAGCTTTAATAGCCGGATTAATGGCAGTTTTTGCACTCTTTCGTCCGTATCTTCATTTCTTAGATGAGGTAGAGAAATGGGCGCATACGGCAATCGATTATATTTTTGATTAAAGGAGGCTGAAATGACAGATTTTGTTCATTCTTTAAATGAGTTTTTGGCATATACACAAGGACAAATACCCATAGAAATAAGAAACTATGGGCATTTCATAAAACAATATAATGGATCTGGCTTTGTAGGAGGGATAATTGAACGTATTTCAACAGACCAGCTCGGAAGAGTTTTAGCAGAGAATATTACTGTAAGTTCAGTGTTAGGTTGTGGACATTTAGTAACCAGTGCTGATCACATAGCTGGTTATTGTCAAATTTGTGGGAGAATTTGCTGTCGTGTAAATCCAAGCTGTCTCTTAGTATGTGATATGACTGGGATTACAGTCTGCAGAAAGCACTATAAAGTGAAATATGGTGTTGTTGTGTCATCTTATGCCCAAAGAGGTTTATGGAGGTTGAAGGCTAAGAAATTAGGAGAAAAGAAAAGGATGATAATCGATGGTAGGAAACAACTTACTGAAAAAACCTAATTCTAATTTTAATATCTCTATTTCATCGAGGTCTGTCCATAGACTATTTAAAAGACCCCGCCCTCGACAAGTGCACGGGGATATTAGGATTGGGTATATAAAAAAATATGGGATTATTTTTTCTATATTAAAAAAGGAGCTCGTTCAACATCTCTTAGCTATAGGGAGATCTGGGGCTGGAAAAACAAATTTACTAAGATTAATTCAGATAGAACTACACAGAATAGGAATCCCATTTCTTGTATTTGATTTAGCCAAATATGGAAATAGGTATATCCTTGATTATATACCCGAACTTATAATTTTGAGATGGGATAAAGAATTTTACTTCAATCCGCTAAAATCTCCACCAGGGGTTGGTTTAAAAGAATGGAGAATGTCATTTTGTGAGATCACTTCAGAGGTTTTTGGTATTTATTCAGCATCTAACTTATACCTAAATGAATCTGTTCAAAATCTTTATGATACATTTGAAACTGAAAAAAAAGGAATATACCCAACAATACATGATTTAGACCGAGAACTCGATAAAAAGAAAAATGAAAAAACACCTCGAAATGAAATTGGATATATTAATGTAATTAGAAATAAATTCAAAACAATCTGCCAAACATTAGATCAATCAATAAATGTTCAAACAGGAATTCCAATTGAAGAACTTTTAAAATATCCCGTGTGCATTGAATTAGTTGGAATTAAATCCTCTGATATTCAAACCTGGGTTATGTCCTTAATACTTGCATGGATAACATCTTATAGAGAAACAAACCAAATGGAATTTGGAAAATTGAGGCATGTATTTTTCTTTGATGAAGCTGCAAAGGTGCTTGGGAAAAAAGAATCATGAGTAAGGAATCTTACCTTATTAGCTGTATTAGACGATTGAGAGAATACGGCGAGGGAATTGTATTAGCAGACCAGTCTATATCGAGTCTAAAAGATGTGGTTAAGAGTAATGTCTATACAATTATATCTCTTAGTCAGAGCAGTCAAAAAGATCGGAGAGAAGTTTCTGCTGTTATGGGATTAGACTCACAACAAGCAGAAGTTACAAATAGGTTAGAAACTGGAGAAGGAATTATAAGGTTAGCTGGACGATACCCTTATCCACAATTATTAAGTTTCCCTTTTGTAAAACCAAAAAATATTACTGAAAAGGAACTTGATAAGATCAATGACAATAACGAAATTCTTCAATCGTTAATAAACGAAGTAAAAATGAAAGAGACTTATATTGAAGTTAAATTTGAAGATAACAAAGACCCTAAAAAATTTGAAAATGCTCCAACAACTAAAATTAAAAAAAATCTAAAACGTTTTCTAGAGGCAACTGGAAATAATCCTTATGAAAAATCAACTACCATTTTAAAAAATGCAGGATTTTCTGGAAGTAGCGGAAATACTATTAAAACCTTTGCAATAAATAGAGGCTATATTCACGAGCATGAAATACATCTTGGCAAACAAGGTAATGCAGGAAAATATTTTGAGCCCACAGATAAAGCATATAAACTTCTTGATGAGTTATATGTTGAATATAAAAAACCCCTAGGCAAAGGTTCTTTCGAACATAGACTTTTTCAAGACATTTTACAAAATTACTTCTCTCAAAAAGGTTATAGAGTAAAGATTGAAGACTCCAATGAGCATAACGATTCATACATTCTTGTTGATGTATCAGTAGAAAATTCAGATGGAGAACGCACAGCATATGAAATTGAATTTAATGTCAATCAACATATTATCCTAAATATAGAGAATAATGAAGAAGCCGGATATGATAGGATTGTTATTGTCGCCAAGAAAAATCAAAAAAATGAAATTTCTAAATTTATTGAAAAGAACCTAAAGCAAAAATACAAAGATAAAGTTCAAATTAAATCAATAACTGAATTTATATAAAATACTTTTTTTGTGTTGGGGCAAAAAAAAGAAACCAGAAAACCGAGATGAGCCCAATTATAGAAAGTTCTTATGGGTGATACATTGAATCTCTAAGCATATATAAACATCTTTGGTTTATTTATAACCATTATGAAAAAAGAAAAAACAAAGAAAGGAGTAAGATCGAAAAGGGTAAGGAAGAAATTTAATATCACCTGTGAAATTCTTCCTCCCAGAATCCTCAAAAGAAATCCCGCATGCTTTGCCCAGAACCCAGAAGAAAGATGGGAAGAAATTATTGATATCTGCGCAGAAGTTATTGCAGAGAGTGATTTAGATTGAGTAGAGAGTGAGTTAGGTTAAGAACAACTTCTGGGCCGACTTAAATTTGCAAGATAGCAATTATAACAGATTTAGGATTGAAGATTTCGTTTCTAAATCAAGCATTTTTTGGCCATCAAATTTGCTACATTGAAGGCAGAAATATAGCATTGGCAATTAACGCCGGGCATGAGTGGATGGTAAAGCGCCAGCTTTATCCAGTCCATCTCCATGCCTTTGTTCGGCTAAGTTTAATTTCATAACTCATTTCATGGAGTTGATACAGGCCTTTATTTTATGTGGTAATTCTTTTATATGTCTATATGTCTTACTTTCTTCAGAAATATCAAATGAAGGGATAAATAACTGATTGGAAGAAAAGCCAAAGCTCATGCTTTTAGGGAGAATCGCAGGAATCGTCAAAGAGGCAATATGACCCAATACAAATGGATCTCTATTGG
>SDBT01010581.1_pt1 | contig 14889 bp, 13 predicted proteins | sample 2277101 | NCBI WGS metagenome assembly SDBT01 (sample SAMN10404973, study PRJNA504765) | marine sediment metagenome | isolation source: marine sediment core GS10_PC15, 103 cmbsf | place: Arctic Ocean: Southern Knipovich Ridge | collected 2010 | reverse complement strand
GCAGCGAGCCGCTGGCCCAGTAGTCGGCCCCGCGTCGAGGCTGCCTGCCAAGCCGCCTGCGGCGCGGTCGTTCGCGGGGTCTTGTGCCCTACCGCGGCCCGAGGTCCCACGAAAGCTGCTCACCGCAGATCAGAAGGCCGGCGAGGCCCCCTTCCGGTCGAGCCCGGGGCTCGCCGCTGTTCCCCTGCCAGGATCGCGCCTACGACAAAGCGGTGGCAGCCTTGGAGAGTGCCATACGCAAACACGCGGCCAGGGGGCCAAGCCGGAGGCCGACTAAGACCTGTGTCTCCACGCAACCGGACAGCTCGGCTTGATCCACCACCGATCGCACGGCACAGCCGCGCCCCCGACCAGTCACATGGGTGGAATGCGTTCTCTCGATCTCTGGGGGCTTCATCAGCCATCTCCCTTGCCACGACAGGACACAGGCCGAAGCAACCATCAAGGCAGACACGCCGCTCACAAGCCGGCCACCCATGCCGTGCGAACAATATGATGCGTGCCGGTGCGGTGCTAGGCCACTGTGTGCAGAGCGCGCCACTCTCCCGGTGTGATGGTCGCCATGACGCCTCGGTCCTTTCCGAGCGTACACGGCAGGCCCTGGCACAAGTGCGCATGGTGCGCCCTATGGCGCCTCGGGATCCGTGAGCGCAGAGGCACTCTAATGTTTGTGGGGAGACTGGTGACGGCTACGGACGTTGTCGCAGTCGCCTCCGTACGCTAGACTCCATCGCATATCGGCAGCGCTGCCGTCCCAATAGGAGCACCCACCATGAGTAGGCCCGTGCTCGCAGTTGCCGTCCTCCTCACTCTCGGTCGTCTTGCTGGCGTTTGGTCTGGCATGCCGGACGAGCGGCTCCCGGCCATCCACGTCTATGTGTTCGCCAGCCCCAGCTGTCCCACCTGCGTCGCGGTCAAGAAGACCATGGCCGGACTGGCGGCAGAACGGGACTGCCGCATCCAATGGCATGACTTCGATGTCGACGACCTGGCGCAGTACAAGCGCCTGCTGGCCATGGAACGGCGCTACGGGGTCGCCGGCGGGGACCTGCCTGTCTTCTTCATCGGGGAGCATGTGCTCAGCGGGGAGACGGCGGGCGACGACGTGGCGGGGCTCTTCGATGCCTTTGCCGAGGCCGGGGGCTCGCGCGAGTTGGACGTTCCCTCCGCTGGCGAGGCGTCGGCCATATTGAGGGGCGGACGGGCTGCCTCGGCGGCGGGCACGGCGCACCTTGCCTACTTTGAGCAGCCGGGCTGCATGGCGTGTTCGCGGGCGGAGCGCGTCCTGGAACTGGCGCAGGAGCGCAATCCCGGGCTGGTTGTGCGGCGCTTTTCTCTCAATGATCGAGAAAGCCGACTGCTGCTGGAGGCTCTGTGCGAGCGGGCAGGGATTCCTGAAGAGAGCCGGTTGATCGTGCCGGCTGCGTTTGTCGGGATGCGCGGACTGGTGAAGGAGCAGATCACCGACGATGCCGTGACGCAACTTGTCGCCGCGGGAGCAAACACCCCGCCGCCTTGGGACGTGACGGAAGCCGAGCTGGACTCAGCGCGCGGGCGGCTGATCGAGCGGTTCCGTGCGGTCGGGCTGGCGTCGGTTGTGGCGGGGGGCTTGATCGACAGCATCAACCCGTGCGCGTTCGCCACCCTCGTCTTCTTCATCGGCTACTTGACGGCGCTGGGACGCGGCGGGCGCGACATCCTGGTGGTCGGCGCGGCCTTCACCGGGGGCGTCTACCTGGCCTCCTTCGTCCCCGGTGTGGGCCTGAGCGAAGCACTGCTGCAACTGGGGGCGTTCCCGCGGGTGGCGTCGGCGGTCACGTGGGGCATCATCGTCCTGACGTTCGTGCTGGCAGCCGTGAGCCTTCGGGACTTCGCGGTCGCCGTGCGGGGCCGCACAGACATGATGGCGCTCAAGCTGCCCGATGCCGTGCGGATGCGCATTAACCGGCTCATCACGAAGCGCTTGCACACCAAAGCGATCGCCGGCGCCGCCTTCGGGCTCGGCCTGGTCGTCTCGCTGCTGGAACTGGCATGCACGGGCCAGGTCTACTTCCCGCTGATCCGCTTCATGAACTCGGTGGCCGTGGACAGGCCGCGAGCACTGGGACTGCTGGCCATCTACAACCTGGCGTTCATCGTACCATTGGTGATAGTGTTCGGCGCAGCGGCGTTCGGGGTGGGTTCGGACCGCCTGATGGGACTGCTGCGCCGGCACGTGGCGCCCGTCAAGCTGCTGATGGCGGCATTCTTCGTGGCGCTCGGGCTGCTGATGCTGAAGTTCCGGTAAGGACCTCGACGGCTCGGCTGCTGCGTCAGGGTCGTGCCGGAGCATCGTTCCACGCTCTGAGAACGGCCGCTGGTAGAGGCCGCAGAGGCGCAACGTGTGACCTCACCTGTAGCTTCATTGGGCACAGTTCATCTCCTTCCCGATGGAAGGAAGGCGGCGGGAAAGGGCTTGCCAGCGGCGGCGACTGGCTGTATGCTATTCCTGGGACGCTTGATGCAAGATGGGCAGCCTTTGGAGGCCATATGCAATCCAATTGGCCCGGTCACGCGCTCGGCGGATGTGGGAAGAGCCCCGGCCGGCAGATGCGGGGGTATGCAGGCTATCTATAGCCCTGCCGTCTGCCCATGACATGTCGTGAGCGCAATGCAGTTCGGGGCTGACGGCGGGGCGGAGTTCAGCTCCCTTCGTGTAGAGGCGGCCCTAACGCCGCGAGGAATGCTTGCTTGGAGCCGCCGTACGATCGGTTGAGTTCTGGTGTGGAGAACTCAATCCAGAGATGGCTCTGGCAGTTGCTCTTAGCTAGAGGCACCCCAACGCCATGAGTACGCGTTCTGCTTTGCTGGCCCTTGGCGCAATCGTGCTCGGCTTTTCGGGCCGTGCGTATGGAGAGGCCGAGCCGGCTGTATTGAAGGTATGCACGCAACAGCAGAGGTACTTCCAGTCGCTCGATTCCATCCAGTTCCGGTCATCGATGGTGTTGACGCTCTCCGAAGAGCTTCGCGGGGAGCTGGGCGCTCCCGCGACTAAGCTCGATCTCTCACTGGATTTCGCGTCTCAGAGCGGCAAGTTCTACAGTCGGTCGACTTTCACCGATTGGGGCACGGGGCGCGAAGATACGGACGTTTCTGCCTACAACGGCGAACGTTACCAGCATCTGGACGAGGGGTCGCGCGTCCTCACCCTCTCGAACGCTCCGATGCTCGCCAACCAGTACTTCGGTCCGAACCCGATGACTTTGCCCGGCGCGTTCGCTAGCGACCGGAGTTCTGTGTTCACGCTGACGGGGCTTCGGGACCCCGACCTGTGGGAGCGAATGTCGGAAGAGGGAAGGTATTTGAGCGCCGAAGTGACCGATGGCCATCAGTTCGATGTGATAGAGTTCCCGTTCCCGAAGGCTGGTGAAGGTGGCACAGTTAGGGTCCGGTTTGCGCGCGACCTCGGGGGCTTCCCAGTTGGTTGCTCGGCCTATGACGGCCAAGGACGCCTGGTCAGCGAGTTCAGGGTGACAGAGACCACCACGCGGAACGGTGTGGTGGTGCCATTGCGCAGCGTCACGGAAGACTATGACCTCGACACAGGGGACATCGCCAGAACCTTCGAGGCGGCAATAGACGAGAAGACGTTGCGCGTCAACGAGCCGGTGCCAGTGGAGCTCTTCACCCTTCCCGTGTCCCAGGCGGCGGTGCTCAATGATCTGGACCTGGGGGTGGAGGTCCAGATTGCGGAGGAGTTCCAGCTATCGGAGGAGTTCCAGCTATCGGAGGAGTTCTTTCCGGATGTGGAAGGGTCCGAAGATCAGGCTGAGCAGTCGCCTCCCCCCTCTCCTGCCGAAGCAGAGCCGGCGCAGCTTCCTGTGGTTGTGACGGGCGGCAGCCGGAAGCCCCTCGACCTGAAGTGGATCCTGCTCTGTGTTGGCATCCTTGGCCTCGTCACCGGGCTGATCTTCATCCTGAGAGCAGCGAAGGCGAGAGAGTAGGAGCATGCCTGTCCGTTGGGGGCCGAGATCGCGGCGATAGCTCGAGAGGGGGCCAGATATGTTCGGCAGGCTATGGAAGCGCGGCTTCTGGGGCGCGTTGCTCGTCGCTCTGTCCTGCGTGGTGCTGGGTGGTGCGGGATACCTGTTCCTCCATCGGAGCCCAGCCATCCAACTGGACGACGTTGCGTGGGATTTCGGGATCCTCCTCCCTGGCGCCATCGTGCAGCATCGCTTTGCGATCGCGAATAGCGGTGGAATGCCGCTGCACGTCGAGCGAATCAGGACGGGATGCCAGTACCTCTCCGCCGAGCTAAGCAGCGAGCCGATCCAGCCAGGCGAACACGCGTCTCTGGAGATCACGATGCAAGCGCCGTTGGAGAGGGGCTCTGATGGTTTCTCTGTCTGGCTTGAAACGAACGATCCCCAGAACCCGACGTCACAGCTGACAATTGCCTTCAGTGTTGAGCCTGCTTGGCGCGTCTTGCCGAATCTTGTGGACTTAGGGCTGGTCGGATCCGCTGGGTTGCCGGTCCGCCGCACTGTCCGCGTGGAAGCGAATAGGGACGATCTCTCTCTTGACGGACTGCACGTAGAGTGCGAGAGTCCGGATGTTGAGGTCACCAGTGTTGAGGAGACTGCCCCGGGCACTTACGAGGTCCGGCTGGAGCTTGCGCAGACGGCGGCAACGGGGCCCTTGGACGGCTTCATGCTTCTGCGTTCCGGCCAATCGTCTCCGGTTGCGCAGCGAGTCCAGATTGTGGGCAGAGTCCTCGGCAGCGTACGCGCCTGGCCCGAGGTGCTCTACTTTCACGAGGTGCCGGTGGCAGGCGCAGCCGCAGACGTTCAGCTGCGGGGGGAGGGGCTCAGATCTGTTCGTAAGGCTCTGTTGAGCCCCTCTATTCGAGACCTTGCCTCTGTCACGTGGTCGACGGTGGAAGAAGGAGTGGATCTCCGCGTCCAGGTGTCGCAGCCCCATGTCGACGCGGGTGCTGGCGCACGGACCAGCGTTGTGCGCGGATCAGTCCGAGTAACGACTGACGGGGGCAGAAACGAAACAATCGAGCTGCCCGTCATCATTGCGCGCACGGCAAGAAGACCAGAGCCGCCGGCGGAGAATGGCCAAGACGCTGGGGATGAGACCGATGACCAGTTGCTGGTCACCATGGGCGTGGGCATGGGCCCGGTCCGGTTTGGGATGACAAAGGAGGAGGTCGTTCAGTTCCTCGGCAGCCCCGACCTGGTCAGCCCCGATGGGCACTCTCTTGTGTACCGCTCGAAGGGCTTCACGGTCCGTTGTGAGGCAGGCATAGGTGTGCAGAGCTTCTTGTGCGCGTCGAACGTCGACGGCGACCGGCACTGGTGGAAGGCCGATTTCTCCGGTCACACCAAGGAAGGCATCCGCATCGGCTCAACGGAGGAACAGATCATCGCGGCGTACGGCGAGCCGGACAGCATTGAAGGGCCAGGCGGTCAGAGGGATCTGGTGTACCGCGGATTGAGGGCGCGGTTCATCCTGGTCGGGGATCGGCTGGTCAACTTCACCGTCACCTCCCCCTCGACCCCATGACTCATTCTGCGCGTCAAGCGTTGTAAGGCCGGCCCGGTTCACTGGGCCCCGATGATCGACGGCATCTCCTGCGGCCCAGACCCCCGGCCCGAGCGCAGCATCTGCATCCTCATCCAGTGCTGCCACTCCGGCCGCGATTCTTTGAGGAGCCCATCGGCGATCAGTTCGGCGACGGCCGCATCCTTGGTGTCCAGTTTCACGTATGTGCGCGCCAGGGCACCGATCACGTGCACATCGCCCGGCGCGCGTTTCAGCGCGGCCTCGTATGCTTCCGCCGCCTGTGCCAGGCTGCCGGCCCGCTCGAAGACAAGCCCCAGGTTGTAGTGCGGCTCGTGGGCATCCGGTATCTGCCGCGAGGCCACATCGAACTCCATCGCCGCGGCGTACAGATCGCCCTGCAACAGGTGAACGACGCCCAGGTCGTTGTGGGCGGGACCGTAGTAGTCGTAGGTTGCCAGCGCGCGCGTGAAGTGGTCGGCGGCGGCGTCCAGCTTGTCCTGCTCGAAGGCCAGCGCGCCCAGACGATAGAGGCGGCCGGCGTCACGTTCCAGTTTATCGCGCTCGCGCTGCAGGGCGTCCGCCGTCTTCTGGGGGTCGCTCTGCGGGGCGCTCGCGCATCCCGCTGCTGCCAGCAGAGAGAGCGACACAAGAGCGCCCACCATCAGGCGAGCAGACGGCAAGGCGGCCACTACACGCGCGAGCGTTCGCCGGAATCGCTGCATCTCAGGACCTCCTCCACATGGTCTTGGGGTCGCTCTCGGGGAAGTCGCTCTGCACTTCGGCCTCGGCGGCATCCTCTGCACTCATGTACTTCAGGGCCTCGAACTGGCGGTCACGCAGTATCACGGGGCGCAGGAAGACGAAGGTGGTGACGGTGTCCGCGTTGCGCGTCGTGCTGCGGAAGAGCCAGCCGAGAAGCGGCAGGTCGCCGAGTAAGGGGATCTTGCGCACCGTCTCGGTCAGGGCGGTGCCCCGCAAGCCGCCGACTATGATGGTGTAGCCGTCGGGCACGACCGCGTCGCTGCTGATGGATTCGGTCGCCCGAGGAGGCGGCACCCCTGACTCGGTGGTCTCGTCGGTGAAGGTATTGAGGTCCAGGGCGTATTCGAGACGCACGAAGTTCGAGTCACTGATGTGCGGGGTGACGGTGAAGGCTGTTCCCGCTTGGACGAATCCCGCGAAGGACGTCGTGGTGGCGGTCTCGCCGAGGGTGACGGTTGTGAACGGCTCCTCCTGGACGCTCGTGATGACGCCCTGGCTGTTGTCGTTGACCAGCAGGCGCGGGGCGGACGTAATTCGCACGTTCGTGGCGTCCGAGAGCGCCTTGATGATGATGGGCACGTAGTCGGGGCGCACGATGGCGGCGTTGAACCCGAAGCTGGGGATCAGCGTTCGCTCTCCCGTCTCAGGATCGACCGTCGAGAGGCCGAATGAGCTGAAGACGAGGTGGCCGGTGTCCACGCTGTCCCCCAGGTTGGCGGACTCCAGTTCGATGCCCAGGGCGAAGTCGTCACTCGCTCGGACCTGCACGAACATGGCTTCGATCATCACTTGATCGCGGCGCCGGTCGATGTCTTTGATGAGTTTGGCCAACTCCTGGTGCTGCTGCACGGTGGCCCTGATGATGACGGAGTTCGTCTCCTCATTGACGCTGACCATGGGGCGCTCTATCAGGCCACCGGTGGGCGTCTCGCCCTCGGCCGTATCGGTCGGGCCCGGTGCAGGAGGACCCTCGTCGGGAGCACGCGTATCCCGCCGCATTGGGTCCACGAACACGATCCCGTCCAACGGCCCGCCACCGTCCCGCTCGCCCCGTATGGCGTCCCGTTCCGCCCCGGGCAGGATCTCGTCGATCACGGCGGCAACAGTCACGGCGCTCACGTTCTCCAGCCGGTAGACGCGCACGGCGATGGCCGACTCCGGGATGGGCGCATCGATCTCGATCAGGAAGCGGGCCACGCGGTCGTGGTCTTCCCGTGTGCCCGACACGACTATCGAGTTGGCCTGCTCGCTCAGCAGGATGCTGAGTTCGAGCCGCGAGGCGTCGTCCTCGTCCGGCTTGGGATCTTCCGCATCGTCAAGCCCCATGTAGGTCAGCAGGTTCGCGTGGACCTCATATGCCTCCAGGTAGACGATGGCGTAGCTCTTGACGGTGGTCGGGACTTCCGCATCGAGCTGCCGGACAAGCTCCTCGACCCGGGCCACGTCGTCCTCCACGCCACTGACGATCAGGCTGTTGGTGCGGGTCTCCGGGTGGATGATGACGCCGCGGGTCGGGCCACCGACGCCGCGGGTCGTGCCACCGACGCCGCGGGTCGTGCCACCGACGCCGGTGCGGCTTTGCGGCGTCCGTCCGGGTCCGACGGGCGAACTGATCTGGCCGAAGCCGGCCGTCTGCTGCTGGAACAGCGCCCGCAGGTCTTCGGCCAGGTCGTCGGCGGTTGCGTGTTTCAGTGGGATCACCTTCAGCACGGGCAGAGCGCCCTCGACGTCCAGGGCCTGGACCAGTTCCAGGAGACGTTGCAGTGCGGCGGGGGCCTCAAGCACGATCACGGCATTGCTTTGGCGGTCGGCTTGGACCACGCCCCTGTCAGTCAGAAACGGGCCGATGGCCTCTGTGACGGCCGTGGCGTCGGCAAAGCGGAGCGGAACCACGTCCTTGGCCACACCGAAGCGCTCCTGGTACTCATCCCAGGTCATGATGCTGATGGTGGAGTCCTTGATGGTGTAGACGGCGCCGGCGGCGGCCGTGGCCCTGTCTAGCAGATCGATGGGGTTGATGTCCCGTGCCCAGACGCCCACCATCTTGTTGACCGCGGGGCTGACGAAGACGCTCATGTTGGTGGTGTCGGCGATGACCTTGCAGACACTCCTGATGTCGGTCTTGGCGAACTCCACGCGTGCAATCGGCCGGAACTGGGCCGACAGTTGCCGGATCTCTTCGCGGCTGAGGAAGTCGGCCTCCTGCGCAGCGCGCAGCCGTGCCCCCGTCCATCCGCCGCACAGCACAAGGACAACGGCGAGCATCGGCAGCGTCCGCCGCGCCCGATAGGTTCGGGTCCCGTACACGTTCTGGTCCTCCTTACGTTGGCATCTCGATCGCTGTGTTGTGCCGCGCTCCTAGAACGAGAAGCGCACCTCGTGGCCGCCTACCTCCAGGACCGCTCCTTGCGACTCGACCGACGTGACCGTGAAGTCCGCGACGCGGTCTCCCTCGTAGTACAGGCCCAAGACGGCTCCGTCTCCCTGGCCAACCTCGAAGTAGGCACCCATCCGCCCATCCATGTCCACGACACCCCTGAAGGCGACCTTCTCTCTGGCCTTGGCGATGGCATCGTCGATACCTAGCGCGTCCGCCGTCGGCGTGGGCAACACAAAGAGCCGCCGCCGCCCGATCGCCCGACGGTAGTCGGGGGTGGCCGGTTCCGACTGGTCGGGGCCATCCGCGACCGGTCTGGCCGGTGGCAGCTCGGCAGCGTCGTCGTGCCGTCCGATCGGTGCCCACTGGAGCAGCAGGCCCAGGCCTGCGGCACCCACGAGCACGGTCAGGATTTGTCTCAGACGCCTGATAGCCGCCAGATGCCCTTCAGTCAGCAGGTCCACCATGCGCAGAAGGCCCCCGGCGGGGCTCGACGCAGGCTGGTCAGTGTCGGCACACACGGATCAGTCGCCCTCTGCTGGTGGGATGGCTGAAACGGCTGTGATCAGCATGGATGCGCGCGCCCGGCCTGATCGGCCCGTCGCGCGCATGGTGAGTTCGTCGATGCGGAACGGTTCCTCCGATGAGACGACCGCGTGCATGAAGTCGGCAAGCTGCACGACGCTTCCCTCCAGGTCCATCCGCAGTGCAAACTTGCGGTAGAAGCCGCCTTCCTCCACAGGCAGGACCTGCGTGCCCTGGTCGGTCAGCGCCAGCGACTCACAGCATTTCCTCAGCGCCTTGAGCAGGCGCGCGATCTCCTCCTGCGGCGTGCCCACTGAACGGGACTCGCTCTCCAGCCGGGCGTAGCGCTGCTCGATCAGGTCCCTCTGGCGCAGACTCAGCCGATGCTGGACCAGCGCCGCCGCCAATTCGTCGGCTTCGGACCGCAAGTCCCGCCACTTGCCCACTGCGGGCGCCGCCACAGCGCGGTAGCCAAGGAAGCCGGCGCACACGAAGGCTGTGAGCGCCAGCAACTTCCATTCGCGGAAAGAGAGTCGCTTCACGGCCCGGCCCCCTGTTCGACGATGTCGGGCACGACAACTCGACACGTGCAGGCGAACTCGGTCACCACGCCTCCACCCCGCTTCACGGGATGGGTCCCGCGCAGCGAGACCCATTCATACGCCTCGGACTGGGCGAGTATCGAGGGATAGGTGTAGGCATCCTCGGGGACTTCCGCCTGTCCCGTGATCTCGACCGTGTTGCCCTTCACCTTGAGTTCGGAGATGTGCACGCCGCCAGGAGTATGCTCGTGCAACTCCGCCAGGGCGACCAGGGGCAGGGCCCGTTCGGAGGCCTGGGCCGTCAGCATCTTGAGCTGCTGGCGCTTCTCCTCTACGGCGAGGGCTGCGTGCTTGATCGGTGCGATCTCAGCGCGCAGGGCACGGATCCGTCGAGTTTGCCTGTGCACCTGGACCTGCACCAGCGCCACCACCAGGCCGACAAGCGTCAAGGCGAGGATGGCGGTGGCGGCCAGTGCCCTGAGCAGGGACCGGCGGCGGCGCACGGCGCGCAGCGACTCGGGCAGCAGGTTGAAGCCGGCGAACTCCGGGACCAGGCCGACCGCTGCCGCACCATAGGCCCGTGCGATGGCGGACTCGGGGACGGCGGCCTCCTCGGCACCGAGACACAGCTCGGGCGCGACCTGCCCGGCGTCATCAGGCACTTTGGCCAGACTGACTTCCACCCCCTGCTCAGCCAAGCGCGACCTGAGGAGATCGCCTGCGCCGTCGGGGACCGCAAACAGCAGGCATGGCGAGGGTCCCCCGAGGTGGCCCGCAGCATCTGCCGCATCGGCGACCGCGGCGTCCATTCGGCCCCGATCGGAGGTGACGTCGGCGGCGAGCCGAGTCGCCCGCCAGCAGACCAGTCCGGCGCCCTGGAGCGCCACGGTCTGGACGCCCGTCGGATCGTCCGCAACGATGACAGCCGCGTCGGATGCAGCCGCGCCGTACCCCCTCATCACGCGCGCCCAGGCGGCGAGGGCCACCGGGCTCACGATCAACCGATCAAGCGACAGCCCCGCATCCTTCAGCGGCGCCACCGCACTGTCCAGGGCGGAGGCGGGGGCCAGGAACGTCGTCACGCAGGTGTAGCCGGCATCTGTGGTCCCGCCGGGCACGAAGGCGTGCTCGGCTTCCCCCTCGGCGAACGGGACGAGGCCCTGCACCTCGTAACCTACCATCGACGCCACCTCATCCGGGTCCGTGGACGGCAGCTCCAGGCGTTTCGCGACGAAGATGTGCGCCGGCAGACACAGGTTGATTCGGTCGCAGGCCAGACGGCCGTCGCCCAGCCATTCGGCCAGTTGCTCCGGCGAGCCGGCGACACGGACGAACGAGTCCGGACGCCCGGGGCGACGCTGTCGACCGCCCTGGAGCCCCACCGCAACGACCCGGCCGTCGGGCAGGATCTCGATGCCGATCACGTCGGCCTTGAGCCGCTCCGGCGCGGGGGCCCGTTCCGTCGTTTCGTGGTCGCCCTCATCCACCGTAATCAGTCCCCGCTCTGGGGTCATGCCACAGCTCCCGCCGCAGTATGGGCTCGACATTGCCGTCGGCCCGTCGCACGGTCAGCTCTAACTCGCAGGTCACTCGGCCGCCCTTGATGCCGGCCCGGGATACGATGCGGAAGTACTCCGAGTCCAATCGCCCTAGGCCGGCCAGGACGTCGGCCTCGAAGCCGCTCACGCCGGACAGCCGCCGAACATCAGCGAGGTCCTCAATAGGTTGGTCATCCTCAGTGCCCGGCTCGCCGTCAGCACCGGCTCGGCCCTCGACGATGGCATTCGCCGCCTCCTCGCTCATGCCCGGGATCATCAGCAGGACCTCGGCCGGTGCGGTGTTGATGTTGACCCGCCCGTCGCCATGGGCCGTCAGCAGGTCGCGCAGGCCCAGGAGCAAGTACCCGTCCGCGTCGTCGGCCGGATAGGTCCCCATGCCGTCGTTCTCGCTGGGGTCCAGGATGCCGTCCATGTCGGCGTCTTCGCCATAGTATGCCGCCGGCGACACTCCCCTGACGAGCAGCGCCTCCTGCAGAAGGTCCACGGGCTGGTTCTTGGCAAGGTAGGGGGTGGGGAGGGCCTGGTAGTAGGCTGACTCGGCACCCAGTGCCCGGCGGCTGTCGTCGGGGTCCAGCCAGTCAAGCAGGCTTGCGGCGGCCTCGGCGTCGAGGCCGGCGATCGCCGCCAGTTGCTCGGAGCCTACCTGGTTGAGGTTGAGTTTGCCCTGTTCATCCGCGCAACTCACCTCGAGGAAGTGTGACTGGCGAAACCGCATGGCTTGGTCCGTGAGCCAGCCCTGACGACCCAGAGAGAATCCCGCCGCCCACGGCTCTGCCAGGTGGTCCACGTCGTTGGAGTCTTCGCGGAGCCTCGCCACCGCAACTGCGAGGCCCCCCTCCGCGAGCTCGCGCACGTAGGCACGTTCGTATTGGTACTGAGCGACGCGGGACTCAAGCCGCGAGCGGTGCGCCACCCCCAGGGCCAGCAGCGAGAGCCCGGAGAGCACCACCAGCACCACGATGAGGATTGCGCCCCTGCGCGGATCCTCCCGCTGTCCGTTGCCGGTCTCTGGTCGCCCGTTCATTGCAGGGGGGCCCTCACACCGATCGCCACGATGGTCGACAGCCGCACGGGACGCGCCCATCTCTTGGAGTCGGGGTCGGGCATCAGCGCCAGGTCGATCCGGACGGCTGCGGGGAGTTCGTCGGCCGCCGACCAGTCCGACTGCCACGTCGCGCTCCCCCGTGCAAGACACCGGAAGTCCAGCCCCTCCACCCCGCTGAGGACATCGGCGCTGGCCGATTCGCTGATGGCGCGTCGACCCGCGCAGAACTGCCGTGTGCGCGTGACCGTTGCCGCGTCATCTCCGTTGGTCTGGTAGGTGACCCGCGTCAGCGCCGATGCGGCGCGCACGGTTCGGTCGCTCAACGGGGCGGAGCAGAGGAAGCTGATCCGTCCCTCCCGGAGATCGAAGGCGGGCAGCTCATCCTCTGTGGCAAGCAGCACGGCGCCCCGCAACTCCGACCCAATATTCGTGAGGAACCGGCGTGCCTCATAGAGATCGCCCAACTCGCCGTCGATCCTCTCTCGGCAAGCCAGCCCGGAGCCGAGCACGCGGTATGTCGCCAGCATTATGACGGACACGACCGTCATCGCTATCAGCAGCTCGATGAGTGTGAAGGCCCGCCGGGGGTCGCGGCGCTGGAGCGCCCGCGGCGACTGACAGGTGCGTCTGGATGGCGGGGTCGCGGTCAACCAGAGCCTCCGATCGGGCGAATGGGCAGAAGGGACCCGAGCACTACGCTCCGAGGACGCCCCTCTTGCATCCAGGTAACCTCGACAACGGCCGTGCAGCAGTTGTAGCTATCGACGGGGCTCAGCGTGGTGCGCCATGTGTACTCGGGCATGTCCTCACCAAAGTCTCCCTGGGCAGTGCCCAGCGCGGCCGGCGGCGATGCTCGCAGTTCGGCCATCTTGCCCTCGGCGAGCAGCGTGGCCGCTGTCGTATGCCGAGCGCGCGCCGCAGCCGAGAGCGACACGCGGAACGCGGCCAGGATTGAGGTCAGCGCGATCGACAGGACCGCAACCGCCGCCATAGTCTCCAGCAGTATGTAGCCGCAGCGGCGCCTTCGGCCGCCGTCACTCGAACGGGACATCGCCGCTCACCTCCGTCAGCAGTATCTCGCCGAGCCGGCGCGTCAGCTCGACCTCGAACGCGCGCTCCGGGCCGGCAATCCGGATGGTCCCAAGTGGGCCGCTGCCGTCCGGATGGAAAGTGAGCGACCTCAACCTGCTGACGCCGTCCTCGGCAAAGAGGCGCACCCGACCGAACGAGACCCCCTCCGGCAGCGTGAAGTCGGCGCCCGCCACGCCGGGCAGACGCAAACGGACCGGCCCTCCGCCGGGCAGGCCGGTCGCCAGATGGTAGCGTCCGCCCGCAAGGTCGAGCACCAGGGAGACGGGCGCTGACTCCGTGATCGCCCGGGCCTGCGCGAACCGGACGTTGGCCGCGAGGGTAAGGGCTGCGTCCTCTGAGGCGAAGCGCCGGAACGAACGCCTCGACGTGGGGACGGCCACGCCGACGAGCGCTGCCATCACCGCGAGTGTCAGCAGCAGCTCCAGCAGCGTGAACGCGCGCCGCACTCCCTGGCGCGCCCGCCGCCTACTCCTCGGGCAGGTTAGTGATGTCATCGTCTGTGCCCAGTTCGCCATCGGGGCCCTTGCTCACCAATTCGTAGAGGTTTGCGAACCGTCCGCTGGGGTAGGTGTACTCATAGGCGTTCTGCCAGGGGTCTTTGGGGGCGATGATGCTCTTGATGTAAGGACCGTTCCAGTTCTGAACACCGGACGTCTCCGAGACGAGGGCCTCGAGCCCTTGTTCGGTCGAGGGATAGCTGCCGGTGTCCTGCTCGTAGAGGTCAAGGGCCACGCCGAGCGAGCCCATGATGTCCTGTTTGGCGGCCACGATGCGCGCTTGGCGTGACTTGCCGACCAGGTTGGGCACGATCGCGGCGGCAAGCACTCCGATTATCACGATGACAAGCAGCAGTTCCAGCAGCGTGAAACCCGAACGCCGGTCGCTTGGCCTGCCGCGATGGGTTCTGTGCTTCATCGAACCACCTCTCTTGGTAACGTGGGGATGCCCTACCCGATGAATGCGCTGGCCCGGAAAATGGGCAGGAGGATCGCCGAGACGATCAGGGCCACCACTCCGGCCAGCACCACGATGAGGGCCGACTCCAGAAGCCGCGTCATTGCGTCCACGATTCGGTCGCTCTCCCGCTCGTATACAACCGCCACCTTGGCCAGCATGTCGTCCAGCGACGCGGTGTCTTCGCCCACAGATACCATGTTGATCAGCGCCGGCGGGAAGTAGCGCCCCTCGCGCAGGGCGACAGCAACGCGGCTGCCCTGGGATATCCTGTCCCTCACCTCGGTCACCTCGCGGGCTATCACGCGGTTCGTGAGGGTCCGCGAAGTGATGTCCAGCGCAGGGAGCACGTGGACGCCGTTGGCGCAGAGCGTGCCCAGGCAGTGGGCAAAGCGGGCCATCTCGACCTGTCTGACGATGCGCCCGATCAGGGGGGCGTGGAGCTTCGCCCAGTCCAGCATCAGCCGGCCGCGCCCCTGGCGC
>SDBT01010580.1_pt1 | contig 14889 bp, 39 predicted proteins | sample 2277101 | NCBI WGS metagenome assembly SDBT01 (sample SAMN10404973, study PRJNA504765) | marine sediment metagenome | isolation source: marine sediment core GS10_PC15, 103 cmbsf | place: Arctic Ocean: Southern Knipovich Ridge | collected 2010 | reverse complement strand
AAAATGAACAATCAGTTGACTATGAAAAGTTTGAAGTATTAAAAAATTGTAGTTTTATTGATTCTGATTTAACTGAACGCAATTTGAAGAAAGGAGAAAATTATAAATATTCTGATTTTAATAAGAAAGTTACAGACATTTTATTTGAAGGAAATAATATACAACCAGTAAGATGACAACTCTAAGTTCTTTAGCTACAAAAGATGGACCGATATATAATAGATTTCAAATATCTATTAAAAAATGGAAAGAAATATATAAAAAGAGAAATAAACCAGGAGACCTTAGTGTAATAAAGTTCTTAGAGCATTTCGGAGAATTAAATGATGATAAAATGTAATCGTTGTTTAAAAGAGAAAGAAGAATATGTTTAAGGGATATGTATCATCTGCGCCAATAAGATGGATAAACATTTTGGAGAATTAAAAACCTAAAGATTTAAATAAGTAAGAGTCTTTTAATATGAATGATAGATCCATTAAAGATGTCAGTTCCTGCAGTTTGTGGGATAAGTGAAAGAGAAGTAACTGTGGCAGCAAAGAATGTAGAAGCTCAGATTACTAAACTTAAAAATGTAGGATTTCATGTAATAGGAACAAGTCTCCCTGGGAGAGTTACTAGAAAGATTTGGTTTATTAGGTCTGGCTCGTTATAATGATAAAGAAGGAAGGAAAAATGAAAAGAAGAAAAAGTGAGATAGTTAATAAAAAATGGGTAAGGAGCAAAAGATCTTTAGGTTCTAAAGCATCTGTTAAATCCCTTAAAAGATATTGCAAGGAAATTTGGGCAGAGTATGTTAAACAAAGAGATGGGTATAAGTGTACAATGTGTGATAAGTCTCAATATTTAAATTCTCACCATATAATAACTAGTAAATGTTTAGAAACTAAGTATGATACTGATTGTGGGATAACACTTTGCCCACTTCATCATCGTCTAGGTAAAGTTTCTGCTCATGGAGCACCATGGGTATTATTTGAATGGCTTGAAGATAATAGACCTGAACAATATAAATGGTTTTTAGATAATAAAGAGAAGGTTTATTTATCTGGTAAGGTTCCTAAAGATAATATGTCTTTCTATAAAGATATTTTAAAAAATTTATTAGATAAATTTGAAAGAGATTATCCTACAATATTAAAAAGGAGTCAATATTTCAAGTTTACTGGTGATGAAGAGAAATTGATTGTAAAAGAATATGTTGATGATGAGGGGGCTAGTTTGAGTAAGATTTCTGAGAAGTTTAAATGTACAAATGCGACTCTTAAGTGTATGTTGGATAGGCAGGGTATTCAACCAAGGAAGAATCCAAAAAAGCATTTATCTAAAGAAAGAAGAAGAGAGTTGAGAGATACTAAAATAATGTCTTTTGGTAGACCAGTAATACAGTTAGATATGTCCGGAAAATATATTGCAGAATTTTTATGTATTAAAGATGCTGGTAGAATTACTTCTACATCTCGAACTTCAATTGGTAATCATCTTAAGGGGAGAACAAAATCTGCAGGAGGATATTTGTGGAAGTACAAATTAATAGATTAAGGAGAAAAATAGATGCGTGTCCTACCCTCAATTAAACGATTGTTAAAGGATTACAGATTATCTGATGAAGAATTATTAAAAATTATGCATACTTGTTTGAAATATTATCTTTCGGAGGAAGAATTACAGATATTTATTTATGAATATTATCATAAACTTGAAATGAGATTAAATAAGAGACACCAAAAGTAAGTGTAACTACTTTATAGTAGTTAGAAAGGTTTATATAGTCTGATGTATTATTCTTCAGATGGAAGATTTCAAGAAGATTAAGTCATTATTAAAATTTTATTATAATTCAGGAGTAGAAATAACATTAATCTGTGAGTTACAAGGAGAAAATAAGGTTAGTGGTAAAATAATTAAGAAAGGATTGTTTTATAGTTACGTTGTATTAAAACCTAAAGATAATTCTCCTATAAAAATATTTATAGAAGATATTTATTGTAATACTATAAGACCTTCTGATTTAACTGTAACTTCTGAGCAGAAAAATAAAAAAAATAATAATAAGAGAGACCCTCTCTCCCCAAGTCTTAGGTATGAAGTGTTAACTCGTGATAAATATGTTTGCAAAGGTTGTGGAGCATGTGGACCGAATGTAGAAGTAGAAGTAGATCATATAATTCCTGTATCAAGAGGTGGTAAAGACACTTTAGATAATCTTCAAACACTTTGTTTTAAGTGTAATCGTGGCAAGGGGGACAAAGTACTATAATGAAAACGGCAATGGAATCCGCACAAGAACTTATTGACAGTATTGAAGACGAAACTTTAACAGATAAAGAAGTTAAAGAGATTGAAGATAAAGTAAATAATGAAATCGATGCAGAAATAACTGAAGCGATTAAGGATTTAAAGTAAGGAAATGAAAATGATTATAGACATTATAAAGAAAAATCTTAAAGTATGTTTTGGAGTTACTTTAATAGGAATGAGTATATATTTTTTATATTCTGCAATGGATATTGCATCAGTAAGTGGATTTGCATCAAATATATTACTTGGTCAAGGATCTGTTCTAATGATTTGGGGAGTAAAGGAGATTTTTGAAGGGGTATATAAAATTATAAAGGAAAGAAGAAGGAGGAATAAACAATGACTGAATATATTTACACAAAATCATGGAGTAGGGAGTGGGGGCTTAGGGAACGAGTGGTTGTTGTAATATTTATTTTGGTGGCTATAGTAAGTATATTCCTTACTTTATTTGTTTCTAAATATTTTGTAATTCCTTCAGTTATAATGAGTAACTTGTCTTATTCTGGAGTTATAGCTTGGATTTGTGTAAATGGTGAGGATCTTTATACTAGAAGGAAATTTAAAAATGAATAAACTGAGTAAATTAAATAAGGGTGAGTTATTTATACTTTTCTTTTGGACATTTGGGAATTTTTTAATTATGTCAGCAGTACTTAGCATATTCTTTTATTTAAGCAGTGAGATAGATTTTTACTCTTACTTTGTTATTGTTGTTATGGTATTATGGGTTTTTGGACAGTTAATGTTAGCAGAGAAGATTATGAGAAGGGAGGATAAATAAACATGGCAAAGAAAGAAATAAAATTACACGCGGTATATGATGAAGAGACTGATAAGTTTGCAACTAGTCTGAGTTATATTGGTTTTGATAAGTCAAAACCTTTAATGAATTCATTAATAGTTATAGGAGTTTTAGAAAAAGCTAAACAGGCAGAGTTAGATGAGATTAAAGGATGAGTCAACAAGATATAACCCCTAAACACGATTCAACACTTGGATTAATCTTCAGACTAAACGGTTTATGGGCTGAGGTTGATATCCCTGCTAAAAAAGGAGATTATGATGGTTGGAATAATGTTCTTGATAGGATTTACGTTAATTTACTATACCGAAATGACATGGAAGTAGAAAAAAACGATAAAGGAGAGATTATAAAGGTTGAATTATCTAAAGATGATGACAAAGTTCATAAATATTTATCTGCTAAGATAGCAAATTATAAGAGAAAGCATGCAACTGTTAAGGGAGTTTATAATAAAGAAGGACCCTATAAAGGTATTCAGAAGAAGAAGATTTATAGAGGATTATGGTATAATGCTTTGATGAAGAAGGACATTTGGTTGAGAAAACACATGAATTTTCTAAATTTATATATTAAAGAGACTAAAAAATCACCTGGATCTTCTTTATTTGGAAACTAGTTATAGTAAAAGGAACTAAATTACAAAACAAGGAATAAGAATCTGGAAATTTTTATAGGAATCTAACAAATGATAGTAACAGATACAAAATACAGGATTAAAAAACACAGGACTAAGGAAGGAGAAATCAAGCAAGGTTTTTATATGGATGGATTTTTGGCAGAAAATCTCTCTGGAGTTCCTTCACATCTTAAGAAAGATTGGGATGTAGTGGGAATTGTGTCTGGATCTGGGAAAGTAAGGGTTGCAAAGTGTCTTGGAGGAGAAACTAAGGTTAAAATTGTTGATACTTCTGGAGATATTATATATAGTAAACCTCTTAAAGAATATAATGATGGAGATATCTTAAGGACTCTTTCTTGGGACTTTGCCAAGTCTAAAGAAGTGCCTTCAGAATCTACAATTATTAAAAAGAAGGATAAAATTAAATTGTATTCAGTTGAATTAGAGAATGGAAAGGTTCTAAGATGTTCTATGGATCATAAGTTATTTGTTAAGAGACCTTTTTATGGGACTAATGATGAAAAGATTTATAAAATAGTAGAGTTAAAGTTAAGGGATATAAAAATAGGAGATGAATTAGTATGCGAGAAAAGATAATTATAAATAATGATTTATTAGTTAAAGAATATTTAGATAAACAGAAATCTATTAGTAATCTATCTAAGGAGTTTGATATTTCTTATAAAGTTATTAAAAGAAATCTTATTGAAAATGGTATTAAAATTAGGACAGGTAAAGAGCAACAAAAGATTGATTATAAATATTCTCGATATAGAATTATATCAATTAGTAAGGATATATTGGTGAAAGAATATTTAGAGAATGAAAAGTCTATACAACAAGTTTCAAGAGAATTGAAGATATGTCCAATAGTAATTAGAAAAAATCTTATAAAAAATAAGATTAAAATTAGGAAATACAAAGAACAACAGATTATTGATCGGAAAAAAGAAAGATATGGAAAAATAAAGATTGAAAGAGATTTATTAGTCAGAGAATATTTAGATAATGAGAAATCAATGCAACAAATATATAGGGAATTTAAAATTCACCCAAGTGTTCTTAGAAGAAACCTTATTGATAATAAGATTGGTCTAAGATCTGATAAAGAACAGATGATACTTGATTATAAACATAAGAGAAATAAGAGTTTAAACCCCTTAGCAGAGGATATTGCAAATTATCCTGAATTTTTTTATGTCCTTGGAGCCTTTGAAGGGGATGGGCATTTCAACATAAAACAGAGTAAGGTACAAATTGGTGTAACAGAGATATGCTTTTTGGAAGAAATAAAGCGTATCCTAAATATTTTTAGTCCTATTACTAGAGTAAATATAGTCCCACATACTAAAACAAAAGGAAATGTTCAAGCTCAGTGGAGGATTAATTTATCTTGTGTAGAATTTTTTAATAGAGGTTATCATAAACTTTTACCAAAGACAAAAGAAGAAAAGAGATATTATTTAAAAGGGTTAATGGATGCTGAGGGCTCTGTAGGAATATGCAAGAGAAAGATTATTAGAAATGGAAAAGAATATGTTTCAAAAGATAAATGGTTAGTATTATGTCAGGCAGATACAACTAAATTAGATTTATGGGGGTCTTGGTTAAAGGAATTAGGGGTAGATACAAATAAATGTTATCGGGAGGATCATAGATCTACTTTAAGTATAAGAAGTAACGAATCAATTAAGAATTATCATAAAGATATTGGATTCGCAATTACAAAAAAGCAAAAAAGATTGGAAGAAGTAGTAAAAAATCTCAAAACATCTCAAATATTGCAAAAAGATAAAGAAAAACTTATAGAAATTTATCTTTCAACTAATTTTGGGAGTGGATTAATAGGAAAGATGTTTGATAGGACTGCTCCTGCTGTAAGGTCATTACTAAAAAGGGGAAGTATTGAAAGAAATAGTGAAAAGTTTAATTGTATTTCTGCTAAAGATATTGATATTGCAGAGAGTATTTTAGGAAGGGAGTTAAATTTTAAGGTACCTAATCACATGTTATTAAAGTTAGATGCTAAGAATATTAAAACTTCAAAGGTTAAATCGATAATTTTTGATAAAGTTGAAGAATCTGTGGACTTAAGTACTCCAAAGTACCATAATTTCTTCTTAGACAATGGTATTTTATCTCATAATTCAACAATGGCTATGCAATGTGGGTATTATGTTGCTTGGATGCTTGCAGGGGGGGAGATGAATCTTAATCGAGATAATCCTGATAGGGGAAAGGTGATAAAGAGACCTCATACTAAGGTAAGATTCAATCTTAAGGACAATGTAGTCTTTGATGTAGAGAATTTAATGAAAAGAGGACACGAATTACCTATGAATTCTGTAATTGTGTATGATGAAGGTAGGGAAGGACTAGATGCTAAGTCTACAATGATGAATATTAACAGAACTTTGGAAAATTTCTTCCAGGAATGTGGAGTTTATAATCATTTTATCATAATTGTGCTACCAGATTTCTTTTCATTGAACAAAAACTTTGCTTGTGCTAGATCTAACTTCTTAATTAACACATATATTGATGAAAATTACAATAGAGGGTACTTTTCTTTCTTTAATGAGAAGTCTAAGGAGAAATTATATGAGTTTGGTCGTAGAAAGTTAGGAACCTTTGCAAGATATGGGGCAACTCAATCTAATTTTTATGGAAAGTTTACTAAATGGCTTCCTTTTTCTAAGACTGAGTATGATAACCTTAAGAGGGAGGCCTTAAAGAAGAAAAGACTTAGTAAAAGTGATGTTAAGCTCTCAAAACAGAGAGATATTATGCTTTATCTATATAGAAGAGAGAAAGATTTGTCTTCAGAAGAGCTTTCTGAGGAAATCAATGAGGAATTTGGGGTCAAGATAGGCAAAGATGTGATAAGGAAGGCATTAACTAATGCTTTAGAGCTAAGAGAGAAGCAAAGCTATGCTAATCCTGAGGAAGAAGTATAGTTTGCTATGCTAACTGCTACCAAAAACACAAAAAATGGGCTATTTAGGGGGTACGTACCCTATTTAGCTTGCTAGTTGCGAACGTAATCAGATATCTTGACTTAATATAGACGTGTGATAGGGCTGAAATTTCCAAAGGGTCTTTGTTTTCGACCTATTTCATAATTTACCGGGCAAGATCTCCTGCAAACCTCCTGAGAAGTAGCCCAGGAATTAATTCTAGGCCTCCTGGAGATGATTAAATAATTATTACTAAGAAAGGTTTAACTCTTTTAATAATTGTTCTTGCTCTTCCACAGGGATTGCTAGAATAAATCGATTCCCCTTCCAGAGATTTAATTCTTTTCTTAACCATTGCAAGTTCTCTGGAGCCCAAGCCCATTTAATTTCTTCCTTATTATTAAAGTTGAAATAGTTTAAAGGGATAATATGATCTACATGGTATTTATTAATATTTTTAGGGAAGGGTTTTAAATGTTCTATTATTTTCTTATAATTAATTCCATACTTACTTGCAGATTGTATCTTTCCAGTCTTTGAATAATGATTTAAACTTTTATATAATCCAGTCCTCATTAAGAGTGTTATATAATAATCTTGGTCATTTTTCTTCCTACATTTTATAGATATGTTACGTTTCTTTTTTACTTCTGGTTTCTGTCTATGTTCTTTGTTGTGTACATTAATTTTATCTTTATTTTTTAATCTATATTCCTTTTTTTCTTCTTTAGTTTTCATTTTACTTTGTTGTATTCTTTGCTTCCCATTTATTTGACTCCTTTGGCAAAAAAATAAAATAAATTAATACCCTGGGAATATTTTAAACATTAAAATCTCTCTATCTATTTATTTGACGATTCTGTCAAATTAAAAAAATAAAAGATTCTCACAGGGGACAGAGAGAAATTAAATAATTTGTCTGCTATTTATAATTTAATTATTTAATAGTAATAACAAATTTTATTTCAACCTCTTTTTATTTAATCCTCTTTTTTATTCTTAACCTCTTTTTAATTATTTAGTAGTTACTGATTTATTTAATCCTTTATAAATCTTTAGTAACCTTTATATACTCCAAGCATCTCAAGTATTTAAACTTTTACTACCCCTCAATAATGACATTAATTATTTGATTTAATTCCAATTAAATCTTATTTATTTGTATTAAAATGACCTGCACCTTATTTGATTAATATTAATCAAATAATAAATAAATACCTCTTTTGAGTAGTAACAGGATACTAAAGCAGACCAACAAGCAGACCAACAACAACAAGCAGATCAACAAGCAGACCAACAAGCAGACCAACAGAAAACCCTTAAAATCTAATCCATAAAAAAGACCTTGTGCGATTATGTGCAGAAAGATCCCTATAAAGTATAGCGATCTAAAGGGAGGGATGGGGCAGACTTGCACTTAAAACCTATTGAGTGCAGATGGAAAAAGAGGGAGAGAAAGAGAAAGAGAAAGAAAAAAACCCAATCTCTAAACCACCAAAAGCTTTATAAACCACTACGACTATTATAAAATGACAACTCCCTTTTATAGACGATAAAACCCGAAACTCTTAAAATCAAAAGGTTTATAAAGAAGTTATTCGTGGGTATATCATGGAAAACAAAGAGAACAAAACACAAAAGAAGAATAAGAAGAAAAAGCTATATGCTTTAATCTGTTCAGGGATCGGAGTTTTAGAAGTTTATAATAGGAAAGTTGAGGATAGTTTTGAAGTAAAGGATTTAGAAGAGTGCGGCTTAATTGCAGAAAAAAACAATTTGGAGTATATCAAAACACAGGGGTTTTATGTTACAGATGGACAAGATTTTTTCAGAGGTTTTAGCACAGATAGAATAGACAATGTTAAAATAGCAGATCCTCAACCATGAAAACAAAATACGAACAAATGATAAACAAAGAACAAAACAAGAAAAATAAGAATACAAAATTTAAAACAATTAAAATTATCGTTTATGATTTTGATGCGGAGGATATGCTAAACAAAATAAACGACTTAGAGAAAAAAGGGGTTTTAGTTTTTGGAGATGCTTTTATCTCGGAGGGCTTAGAATGAACTTAAAAGAATTACAAACAGCTTTAAAGAATGTTGAAAAGATAAAGGCACAATTAGAAAAAGAGATTATAAGAAAGAACTCTTTAAAACCTCATTGTAAAAAGTGTTTAAGTGGATTTGTTTATCATACTAAAAAGGGTTTAATCTGTCGAAGATGCGGAGGGCTTTCAAAATGATAAACAAGAAACAATATGTAAGTTATGAAACTTATTTAAGAGCAGATCAAAACATAAGCAACTTTAAAAGAAATGGGGCGACTATGTTGTTTAAAAGGAATAAGGTTAAGATAGCCGTGGGGCTATCTTTCCTTGTTATAGGAATTTTACCAAATGGCTTAGCCCCTGTGTTTATGCCGTTGGGGTTTATGTGTTTGGGAATTAAGAAAGTTGATTTATACCTATATAAAGAAAAGGGTTTAAGGATTGTTAAGAATAAAATAAGGGAGTTGAAAAGATGATTATAAAACAAGATATAACCGTGGATTATGACATAACCAAAATAAGTCAGTTAATCAGAGAAGGGTTTAAAATTACTACTGAAGAAGGCAGGGTTTATGCAGTTAAAGAGGTTAAACAATGAGTTACCTAGGTTTAAATTTAGATTCTTTGGTATGGGAAATTAAAGCTTTAATGAAAAATAATTATGGACCATACAGCAAAGAAGAAAAAGAAAGATTTTTTGAAAATGCGGAAGAGAGTATTTTAAAAACTTTTAAAGATATAATAAACCAAAATAAAGAAATAGTCCTTGAGGAATTGGAGGGGGAAGAATGATAACAACAAAGAAGCAATTAATAAAATTGATTGATAAAATAGGAAACCAAAAGATCGAGCAAGGGATTTTATTTAGAGAACTTGCAAACAGCATAAACCATAATCAAAAAAGCAAGACCTTTAAAGAATGGGTTAAATTAGTTAATCATAAAACAGATTTAATACAAGCAAAAGAGGTTTTAAAATGAATAAGTGTTCTAAATGCACTCATTTAAACAGGGATGATTTAGATTATTGTTCAAATTGTAAAGTTAAAATGTTTAGTGGAGAAGTTGATTTAAGAGAGATGGATCTTAAAACAATAACAAAACAAGAGTTAAGCACTGCTCAAAGTTTAGCACCTCTTTTAAGTGAAGGTGCAATAAGTCTTTTTCAAGTTTCAAGAATGAGCAAAAGAGAACAAGCACAGCGAGAAAAAAATATTCAAATTAGATACGATTTAGAGTATAAATATAAAAGACAGAATATGACTGCTGAAGAAATACAAAAAGAAAAGATCGAGGAAGCACAAGAGAAAAAAGATTCGCGAATTTGTCAGATTAAATCTCAAATGGAACTTATAAAAGATTTTACACAAATGAAAACTAAGAGAGATAATAGTTTAAAACGGACTTATCGAGGATATGAAGAAGAATTAAAGATTTTATTAAATATTGATGTTGGAGAATTTGAAAGGGGGTTAAATTAAAAAATGGATTTAATATGCACTTGCGAAAGCCCAGATTATAACGCATTGGGTTTAAATGATGTAAATGATTTAATTGATTTTTGTGAAAATGCAGAAGAACTCAACAAGAAAGAGTTTCTAAAAATGGTTTCAGATGAAGATTTAATCAAGAAAATAAATCAATTTCCAAATGACTTTAAGTTTTTTAGGAATGGAGATATTTATTTTTTTACTCACTCGTGCATAGAACATTTTTATAAATAAAATGGAACAAGAAGATTTTGCAAAAATGGAGGAGATCGTAAAAGGTCTTAATGTCTGTGAAGCTGAAAGGCTTAAAGAAGAAGGATTTACTAACGATTGTTTTTTTAATGCAGATGGAAGCATTACAGAGAACTATAAAATAACCATGAAAGAAAAGAAGAAGTATTTTTATATAAATTTCGGCACGAGTGGAACTTTCATGGTTGATAAGGCGACAGGAGAAGTTTTCGGCATAAAGGCTTACGGACAAATTAACCGAATAAGATTAAAGGGAAATATAAGAAATTTAGATATTGCTGAACTACATAAAAAGCGTTGGTAGATTTATTAAATTATTGGGGGCTTTGTCCCCTGTTCATATTCAAGGTTAGCAAGAAAACCTTAAAATTCTTGCAAATATAAGGAGAGAAAAAACAATGAAAGAAAAAATAAAAATTGAAATTGAATTTGAAAATAGAAAAGATGCTTTATTTTTGCATAAACAAATTGGAGAAGGAAATTATGGAGAAAAAAGCGTGAGATTCCTTCAAACAAACGAAGGGATTATTATTCAAAGTCACTTCAAAGATAAAAAGAAAGACCAAACGAGAGATAATTTTATTATCACTTGGGAAGAACTATCTAAAAAGTTGATTAAAGAACTATTAAAATGAAAATACAAAGAAACAACTTAGAAGAAATTGTCTATCTGTTATTTTGTGTTGCTTCGTTGGGATTAGTGCCTATTTTAAGGGTTACGATCTCGGTTGCAATCAGAAAAGCATTAACAGACAAATAAATCATACTAACCTGAAAAGTTAGAGAGAAAGCAAGGGCGAGTTTAAACTCTGTTCACTGTCGTAAGACATAAACAGACACTTAGACACTGAAGGAGAAGCAGTTAAAAGGTTATGCCCTCATTCTCCCTCTTAACATTCAAAAAGCCAAAGCGTGGCTTAAAATCGCTAAAAATAAAATGAAAATAACCATAGATACTCACGATAGCACAAAAGAAGAAGTTAAAGCGTTAATGAACTATTTAGAAAAATATTGTTGGGATTTTGAACCCCATTTAATTAAATATGAGGATTAAATAAAAAAAATGGATTTAAGAAAATTAAGAAAATTGATTAAGGATAAAGAAAAAACAGAACTCACTAATTATAAAGGCGAGGGTTGGGTTTTACATATTTGTAAAAATAATGTTCCTGTGCCTTTATTCCATAGCAAAGATATTAATGAGATTAAAAAGTATTTGGAGGAAAACGATTTTTAAAATGAAAGAACAAGAATTAATAAATAAACTATTAGAATATGAATATTTTTTAATTAAAATTAATGATCCTTTAGAGAAGGAAACACATAAAATAAGTTTTGATGGTGATAAAGAATTTAAACATATTAAAAAGATTATAGATAAAATTTATTTTAATAATGTAGAAGATTTTAATAAATTAAATTTTAATTATGACGAGAAGTTTATTTATTTAACTTTAAATATAAAATGACAAAAACAAAAAGTAAATGTTGCGTGGCAAGTGTTAGGTGGGATAGTATGGATTATTTTTATTTAATTTGTTGTGGTTGTGATAAAGAAATAAAGAAGGAAGATGTAATAAAATGAAAAATAAAATGAAAACAAAACATTGTCCAAAATGCGATTCAAAAGATTTACTTTATGTAATTGATATTTTTAAAAAAAGAAATGAAAAAGAATATTATACAGGAGAAGTTAATTGTGAGGTTTGTAAAAGTAATTTTATTAAAAAAGAGATATTAATTAGAGAATGGGAAGAAATTAAAAAATGAAAGAAAAGAAAATAAAAGAAAATAAGGAAACAATTTTTTTAGTTAAAAAAGCTGTTGAAGAGTTTATACAAGACGGAGTAAGGCATATAAGATATAATTGGTTTAAACAAGATATGCCTTTAAATTTAGGGAGTATGAATAATCCACAAAATAAAGATATTGTTGAGATTAAATACGAAATTCCAGAGGGCAAGAAGAAATTTTAAAATGGTTGAAACTTGTCATAAATGTGGGGTAGAGTTTGAGGATAATTATATTAATAAGAACGATCTTAATAAAAGGATTTATTGTAATAAATGCGTTGATGAATTATTTAATTTAAATAAATTGAAGGAGAAAGAACAAAATGCCTAAGTGTAAGATATGTAATCAAATTGATTTAAAGCCATTTATAGAGATGGCTAAATTTAATAAACAACAAACAGAATTAAAGATAAATTATATTTGTGAGGGTTGTTCGGAATTTATTTATAATAAATTTTTAAATAAATTGAAGGAGGTTAAAAACAATGAATGAAAATGACTATCAAGATTTAAAAGATTATGCTTGGGGATTAGGCGGAATTGCTTGGGGAATAGGATTGGCTATATTATTATTAATTTAAATTAACAGCAAGGACGATAAAATAAAGTTCAAAGGAGATCAAAAGTAAAAGGTGGCACGAAATGTGCAATTTTATTTTTTGAGTTAAAGGTAAAATATCGAATATAAAAAAATAGTTGCGTCTGTTGTGTCTTATGTGCAGGTTTTCAAATCAAGAATCATGCTCTTTAAAAAAGAGGTTTTAAAGGGTGTTTTCCCTGTCCCACCTAAACAGGACAGGGCATAATAATAAATAATAAAATGGAAAATCATAAATTTAAATATAAAGAAGAAGTAAACGAAAGAAAAACTTATTTAGTAATCTGTAAAAATACAGGAGGAGAGTTTTCAACTCTCTTATGGTATGAGGGCAAAGTTCAACAGAATATTTGTCCCTGTTGTGAGGAATTAATAAAATGATAACTTTCAAATATACTAAAGATGGCTTAGAAATTATAAGGGTTATTTTCGTTAAGGAAGAATCAGATTTAAAAGAAGTAGAAGGGGGAATTTTATAATATGGAAAAATGTAATAACTGCGGTAGAATGGTGAAGGACACACAAATATATGGAACAGAGGAGAAGGATACACATTGTTTTTATTGTGTAGATGATTTTTTGAAAAAAGAATAGTTACTATTCTTAATAATTAAACGGAGAAAAAGAAAATGGGAAATAAAGAAACATTTAGAAAACTTGGAAAAGAACAAGAACATATTGAGAAAAGTATAAAATCAATAATGTTATTTAACAATTTCAAAGAAGAAGAGAAGAAAGAACTTTGGGATGTTATTTGGGAATTGGCAGAGAATCAATTAAAACAAGAGAAGTTTTGCAATATTTAATTTTTTTTAAAAATGACAAACAGAATTAAATACAGAGGAAATATAAAATGAGAATAATGAATTTCGTGGGAGCATTAGTAATTGCTATAATCTTTGGATTTATGGGAATTTACTTTGGAGAAGGGTTTATTAATTATGGTTCAATAACAATGGGACTTTGTTCAATACCTTATTTATTTATTTAAAATGACAACGAAAACAATAGATAAATTAGAAGCAGAAAAAGATTCATTATTAATAAATTCAGAGATCAAAGTGAAAAGAAGAAATATCAAATTGGAATCGGAGAAGGATGTTTTATTAATTTTATTAGCAGGTCTTAAGAAACGAGAAAGGAATAAGAAAATAAAAGCTAGTAGAAAGATTTTATCGTTGGATAAGATCGGAGAGAAGGTTTTAGAAGCTGACAAGAAAGGATTAAAAAAATTTGAGGAAGTCATAAACGATTTATTTTAAAATGACAGGAAATAGAAAAAATAAAGTTAAGAAGGAGTTAGAGGAAGTTATAGACGATTTATATTAATATGACATATGATAGTGGATATTTGGGGTTTGCAGATGGAGTAATAAGCCTTTGTGGGTTTATTCCTACTTATGAGGAATATAAATTATTTATGGAGAGGATTAAAAAATGACAGGAAATAGAAAAAATAAAATTAAAAAGAAATTAGAAATATTAGCAAAAGAAGATAAGTTATTTTGCAAGAAATATAAAGAAGCCATTGGGCTAGAAACTCTTTATCGTAAGAGGTGTTATACTATTTATAGTAAAAAGAGATATTGTAAATATGTTGAGATTAAGAAAGGCTAATTAATTTATTATTTATTTTTTCCAGGGGTTTACTAATTCTAAAAGTTTAAATACTTTATTTTGTTTGTCCTTACTGTTAGAACACTTAATGAAGATAATAACTGCTTGTTTAAATATATGGTAGATTGTATTTATACTCGTTGTTAGAACACTTAATGAAGATAATAACTGCTTGTTTAGACACAAAATGGTGAAAAAGTAAGAAAACTACTAATGAGTAACAACATGGTGTCTTACTCTAGAATGCTCGGAAATGTTTATATATAAGTTAGTATTATGTAAAATAAGATGGTGGTTAAAAAGAACGATAAACGAAAAGAACTTTCGAAGAAAAATCAAAGACAAAGTTTTGGAGATGAAGAGAATTATATTGACCATAAAGATTCTTTGTTGAGAACAAT
>SDBT01010579.1_pt1 | contig 14890 bp, 13 predicted proteins | sample 2277101 | NCBI WGS metagenome assembly SDBT01 (sample SAMN10404973, study PRJNA504765) | marine sediment metagenome | isolation source: marine sediment core GS10_PC15, 103 cmbsf | place: Arctic Ocean: Southern Knipovich Ridge | collected 2010 | reverse complement strand
TAATAACAACATCAGAAATTAAAGAGTTAAATCTTATGATTAAAGATAGGAAGAGTTTAAGTAAGAAAGAAAAATAGAAAAAACCCAAAAATAAAGCGGGGAAAAAGTAGAGGAGAATTAAAATGGCAAAGACAACTGTAACATTAGAAACAATTTATAAGGAATTGGAACTTATTAAAGAGAAAATAATTGATATTGAGAAGCACATGGTTGATATTGATAGCATAATGACTGAAGAGGACTATAAAGCTTTTGAAGAGTATAAAATAGAAAAATCTGAAGGAAAATTAACATCGCATGAAGATCTTAAAAAAGAACTGGGATTATAATGTTTGATGTTAGCTATTCTAGAAGAGCAAAGCAATTTCTAAAGAAAGCTGATAAAATTTTAGTTAAAAGATTATTGGAAAAAATTGAGAAACTCAGAGAAAAGCCAATAATTCCAGATACGAAAAAAGTTGAAGGTTCGAAAGGTTTATTTAGGGTGAGAGTTGGCAATTACAGAATACTATATGAAGTAGATTATAAGAACAACTCGATGGGTATAGTAAAAATTGACATAAGGTCAAGTATTTATTGAGATAATATCGTTAAGAAGTTTCGGAAAGTTCTTCATTAGGAAGCGAACAAATAGAAAAAAATCCAAAAATAGTTGGAAAAAAAACGGAGGAGAAAAATGAGAACAGGAATCAAAGTTGTTTTGTTACTTTTCATGGTGCTTATTTTGTCATGTGCAAAAGAGCATCTTGTGGTGTTAACCGAAGAATTTCCACCTTTTAATTTTACAAAGGATGGAGAAGTGGCTGGTTTATCAACTGAGGTTGTAAAAGCCATTTTAACCGAAGCAGGAATATCTTATGAGGTTCAGGTTCATTCCTGGAAAGAATCTTATGAAACTGCCCTGAGCACAAAAAATTGTATCTTATTTTCAACAAGCCGCAGACCGGAAAGGGAAGAACTTTTCAAATGGGTCGGAACAATTGCTCCCACGAATTATTCAGTTTTTGCTTTGGCAGAAAGAGAGGATATTGAAATCTTAGCTTTAGAAGAAATGGAAAAGTACAAAATCGGGATCACTCCGGGTGATGCACGGGAAAGCTTTTTCAAATCTAAAGGTTTCGAGATTGGCGAGCAGTTAATCGTATCTGAAAATAACAGAGCTAATTTCGAAAAGCTAATGATCAAAGAGATCGATTTGTGGCCCATGCCGAATGTAACTGCAAGCTTTATTGTAAAAGAAGCCGGCTTTAAACCCGAAGATGTTATCATTGGAGTATTCATACTGGAAGAACTCACAAAAGGCGGGTATTATCTTGCCATCAACAAAAATACATCTGATGCGGTTGTTAAGAAATTACAGGCTGCTTTAGATAAGATCAAAGAAGACGGTACTTACGATAAAATTTTGGAGAAGTGGGGAGTTTAAACTCAGTTGAATTAGGAAAATTTACGAGAACTCACCCCCAGCCCCTCTCTTTGGAAAAAAGAGGGGAGAACAAGAACTCGCAATCCCTTAGGCAACAGATAGTTCCCCTCTTTTGCAAAGAGGGGTTAGGGGAGTTTGGAGCAAGTTTTTTCTATTCTTTATTAAATTCCGATTTAGTAATGTAATTTTCTTTTAGAAACTCTGTTTCTACTAAAAAATACGTTCGCTCGGTAATTACAATGCATTACGAAAGAGGACTTTCGTAACGAGCAGACAGGTTCCTGCTTCTGCGGGAATGACAAGCAGTATGAGAGAGAAAGCAAGTTTTATTTTTTTAAGGGGAACTTATATGATAAATTTTAAAATCAATTTAATCGCATTAATTATCTTATTATTCGCATTCACATTAATCGCAGAAGACAACTTTCACTTTGCTATTTTAGGCGATAGAACCGGTGGAGCAAACCAGGAAGCTTTTGAATTGGTAGTGAAAGCGATGAGTAATCTTCGTCCGGATTTCGTGGTCACAGTGGGAGATTTAGCAGAAGATGGACGAATTCTCAGCGATTGGGATGTTCCCATGGAAACAATGAAAATTTTCCAGTGTCCTGTTTATTACACTCCTGGGAATCATGATATTTATGATGAAGCATCAGCAAAAACATTTACAGATAAAACCGGAAATGACCCGTATTATTCATTTGATTATGGAAATACCCATTTCATTATTTTAGATAATTCCACAGTTTTAAACTATGAAGAAATGGATGAAATCCAGATTGAATGGTTCACAAAAGATCTGCAAATAAATAAAGATAAAATCAATATTTATGTTTTCATGCATAAACCATTCTGGGCAAATGCGATTGCAGAGGGAAACGAAGATTTCATGCATGATTTATTTAAAGAGTATAATGTCGATGCTGTTTTCACCGGACACTGGCATCAATATGCATATAATGAAATCGATGGGATCGAATATTATCTGGTGGGTAGTTCCGGTGGTATAATGCCTTGTGAAAATGATGGGTTGGGAATGTTCTGTCAATATTTGTGGTGCAAAGTAGAAGCAGATAAAATTCACACTTCTCTTATAAAATCCGGAAATATGTTTGCTAAAGACCTTGTTACAATTGAAGAAGAGCAACTCTCTTATAATATCCGCAGGAAATTCATTCAAACGAAAAGCACAGTTGAGGATGATTCAAAACCAGATGAATTAAATGTTGAAATCAGCATTTATAATGATACTGAAAAAATCATTAATGAAAATATTGAAATTCAAAGTAAAGAAAACTGGGCAGTTTATGAATCTGTAATTCCTGTTTCAATCCAACCCGGAGATACCCTGAAAACTGAATTAACCATTATCAAACAAGGAAATTTTTTCCCTCTTCCAATTTTGAAATTTGTTTATCCGTTCGGACGAGAAAAGCAATATAAATATGAAAAACCATTAAGTATAATCAGGATAATCCACAGCACAAAAGTTAAGAAGATTCCTGAAATTGATGGTAAGATTACCAAGAAAGAAGAGAAAAGAGTATTTATAGTTGATGAGTTCGGAGATGAAAAGGGAGAACTTTCCAGTTTAGATAAAACGCAGGTCTTCTTTCTGCACGATGAGGAATATCTTTATATCGCAGCTATTTGCAAAGAAGAATGTCCAGACAGCCTGAAAGCTGATTTTTCCGGGAGAGATGAAGATGTTTATTATGACGATTCTATGGGATTTTTATTATCTCCAGATGGAAATGTAATTTACCAGCTCTATGTTAATCCAAGCGGTGCAATCTGGGATATGAAAACAGATATAAAAGAGAATAAATATGATAAAGAGTGGAATGGAAACTTTGGAGTTAAAACCAGAATTTTCGATGATAACTGGATTATTGAAATAAAAATTCCTTTAAATGAAATCGGATTTAACGAAGATACAAAAGAAATGAAAATCAATTTTCGAAGATATAGACCTTATGATGAGAAAGCTGCTTTTTTTATTCCAGAATGGAGATATAATTCGGTTAATTTAGGTAAACTGAAATTTGATTAGATTAGTTTGGAAGATTCAAACTGTACAAATTATTGGTGTAATTATAGGTTGGATATGTAAACCTTTTTAAAGGTGTGGCATACTTGACCATTACCAATAATTTTCTAAATACGTGAAATGGGACAGCTTGAATGCAGTCTTTATATATGTTTGTCTATTTTGCTCTATACGAGAAGGGATATGTTATTGATTCGACCTGAAATGGGTTATTATCAATAGTTCTATAGTGTAAACGATGATTATACGCTGTTTACAGCGTTATAAAAAAACTCTGATTTCCTCCTCCTTTTTCTAAGAGAAGGAGTCGGGGGATGAGTTAAAAAAATAAAGGAGAATCAAATGAAGAAACCGATTTTATTGATGTTCTTTTTCTTATCATTATGTGTGTTATTTGCTGAAAACACAAATAATGAGCTGATCAACATACTTTCCTCAGAAATTGAACGTCAGATGTCCGAGCTGAAAAACGAAGAAATTCCACCCTACTATCTGAGTTACAGGGTGAATGAAGTAACTTCGATTCGCATCGATGCAACCTTTGGGAACTTAACAGGTTCCAGGGAATCAACAAAAAGAACTCTCTATGTAGAAGTACGGGTTGGTAGTAATGAACAGGACAACACTCATGAACTTAGAGATGATTACAGCAGTTGGATGGATTATTTCCAATTCGGAGTAAAACTTCCTCTCACAAACGACCCGGATGCAATCAGGCAAACCCTGTGGAATGAAACGAATAAAAAATATCTCAAAGCAAAAGACAAGCTGGCAAAAGTGAAAGCAAATGTGGCTGTCAAAGTCGAAGAAGAGGATAAGTCTTCTGACTTTTCTATCGAGGAATCATATACTTATTTTGAACCACAGATAGAGTTGGAACATTTTAACATCGATCAGCAGGAATGGGAAGAAAAAGTTAAAAAATATTCCAGACCTTTCCTGGATGATGAATCTATTTTCAGGGGATATTCGAGTTTCCGCTTCAGTATTGAAAGGAAATATTTTGTCTCTTCCGAAGGTGGGAAAATCACCCAGAATATGACGAATGCCTTTCTCTCAACAGGTGGGAGTATAAAATCCGAAGATGGTATGGTTTTGCCATTATTTAAATCATATTTTTCTTATAAACCTGGAGATTTGCCGGCTGATGAAGTTATTATGCAGTATGTTAAAAAAATGGTGAAAACTTTAACTGCTTTGAAAAATGCTCCTGTTGTCGAGTCGTTTACCGGACCTGCACTTCTTTCTGGAGAAGCAGCAGGTGTGTTCTTTCATGAAATTTTCGGACACAGGATTGAGGGGCAAAGATTAAAAAGTGAAACCGATGCCCAGACTTTTAAGAAAAAAATCGGCGAAAAAGTATTGCCAGACCATATGAGCGTTATTTTCGAACCTCTCACAGATAATTATCTGGGTCAGGATTTGATCGGATAATATAAATATGATGACCAGGGAATCAAAGCTCAAGAAGTCACTATTGTAGAAAAAGGTATTTTAAAAGGATTTTTAATGTCCCGCTGCCCGATCGAGGGATTTGATCATTCAAACGGTCATGGTAGAGCAGAAGCGGGTAAACAGCCGGTTACCAGGCAATCCAATCTAATAGTTAAAACCAGTAACCCTCTTTCTATGGAAGATTTGCGAAAAAAAATGATAGATGAACTAAAAATACAGGGAAAAGAATACGGTTATCTATTTGAGGATGTAATGGGTGGTTTCACTATGACAGGAAGATATATTCCCAATGCTTTTAATGTAACTCCCACCGAGGTATATAGAATTTATGCTGATGGCAGACCCGATGAATTGGTAAGGGGAGTGAACCTTGTGGGAACACCGCTGGCAATGTTCTCTCAGATTGAGGAAGCAGGAGACACACCGGAAGTGTTCACCGGATTCTGTGGTGCGGAATCTGGAAGGGTCCCTGTTACTGCGATTTCACCTGTATTATTCGTTAAACGTATCGAAACCCAGAAAAAGATAAAATCCCAGGAAAGACCGCCCATACTGCCGCGTCCGGACCTGGATGATGAAAAATTGTATTAACGAGGAGTTAAACATGAAATTTACCAAGATTATTTTAATGATTTCCGTTTTGTCCGTTATCTTCCTGACAAACCTTATCTGCCAGACAGATCCTGACGAGGTAATCAAAAAAGCAATGAAAGACGAAATGAACCGCAACCTGGAAAATCTGGAACTGGAAGGATTGGAAAAACCTTTCTTCATAAGCTATACGATCAGCGATGCCAAAACCCTATATGTCAGTTCCACTCTCGGAGCGATAATAAGCTCTGTGGAAAAACCGTACAGAAAACACAGGGTTCGAGTCCTGGTGGGCAGCTATAAACAGAGCAATGAGAATTTCATCGAACTGAAGAATATGTATGGTCTGGATTCTTATGAGGGGAATATTCCTCTGGATAATGATTATTTCGGGATCAGGAATTCGTTGTGGAAAACTACGGATAAATGCTTCAAAGATGTAACAGAAATATATGAGAGGAAAATCTCTGCGATAAAGCAGCAGAACCTTCCTGAAGATGAAGCAGAACTCGAAGATTTTTGTGAAATAAAAACTATTGATTTGGATTTTCCTGCTGTTACTTTCGATTTTGATAAACATAAATGGGAAAACACAGCAACCGAACTCTCGGAAATTTTCAAAGATTATTCAGAGATATTCTCCTCGAATGTTTCCATTTTTTTATATCAGGCAGAAATCTATTTTCTGAACACCGAAGGAACAGAAACAAAACATCCTGTTACCCTGACTGCAATACGGGTGAACGCTCAAACGCAAGCAGAAGACGGAGAACCTCTTTTCGACCATTTATTGTATTATTCTTTAACACCTGCTGATTTACCTTCGTTGAAAAAAGTGAAATCAGAAGTTCAAACAATGGCGGACAGGCTTATTGCCATCAGGAATGCACCTGTTTTTGATGATTCATATTCAGGTCCGGTTTTATTTGAAGACCAGGCTGTTGCCGAACTCTTTTATCAAACTTTATTTTCCAGCACAGCAGGTTTAAGCGCAGTGCGAAAACCTGTTTTCAGTCAACCTAATATGGCAGCAATGTTCGGACAAATGTTGGGCAAATCTCTCGAATCCAAAATCGATAAGAAAATAATCTCGAAAGACCTTACCATAAAAGCAACTCCAAAAGTTAAAAAATATGAGGAAAAAAAACTGATCGGTAGTTTTGAAGTTGATGCAGAGGGTGTTCAGCCGGATGATGAATTGATCCTGGTTGAGAAAGGCATTCTGAAAACTCTGTTGAACGGACGCACTCCCACCCCGAAAATTAAAAGCTCGAACGGTCATAATAGAATCAGTTTGTATAACGGTGGAGTAACTTCAGAAATTGGACCGGGTGTAATATCTATTTCTTCTTCAGAGGGAATATCAAAGAAAAAACTAAAAGATATGCTAATTGAAACAGCCTTGGAGGAAGACCTGGAATATGCAATTATCATTAGAAAAATGGAATCTTTGAATTCCGGGAAAAAGATAGAATTAGATGCCTCTATATTTTTTGCTCCATCTGATGGAAACAAAAGTTCTGCTACAAGACCTTTATATATCTACAAAGTATCATTAGATGACGGCAGGGAAGAACTTGTCCGTACCACAGAAATTGCAGGTTTATCAGTTAAGACTTTAAAGAAAATTCTGGGAACTTCTTCCGAGCAATTCGCTTATAATACGATTATATCAAAGACTATAGGTGGAATGAGTTCCTTTATGTTTGCTTTTTCGTCCGAGGATCCCTGGCTATTGAACGGTATTCCCTCATCCTTTATCGTGCCTGATGCTATCCTGATCGAGGAACTCGATATTCAAAAAGAAAAGAGAGCGGTTACTATGAAACTTCCGGTGGTGGATAACCCGGTCGGGGAATAGAGGCTAAATAAAAAGCTTGCGAAGGTTATCCACAGAGGAATTCTTTTTGTTAAACCTTCACCGCGGTTGACTTCACATTCTGAATTTCACTTTTAAGAAAGAGAAATATAGGATGGTATGAAAAGTAATTTTTTAAATAATAAAATTAGAGTAGGAGAATGACATTATGAAACAAAATTTAGAAATATACAATCAAATGGATTGGTGGAATCCTAACCATTCCCTTAAGCAAATGGTTCCTATTAAATTTAATTATTTTAGCAGTAAAATTGGAAATCTTGAAAGCTTGAAAATTTTGGATGTTGGTTGTGGTGGCGGTCTTCTATCGGAGGAATTTGCCAAGAGAGGTGCTGAAGTTACAGGAATAGATATTTCAGAAAATTCTCTTGAAATTGCAAAAAATCATGCATTAGAAAATAAATTAACAATCAATTATAAAAATGGGTATGCCGAGAATATTCCTGTAAATGACAATACATTTGATGCTGTAATATGTGCAGATTGTCTTGAACATGTTGATGATCTTGAAAAAGTAATCAATGAAGTTTCCCGGGTGCTTAAAGGTAATGGAATTTTTTGTTATGATACAATAAACAGGACTTTTTTATCAAAAATTGCTGTAGACTGGATAGCGAACAGGATTTTAAGATGGCAAAATCGACAGTTAAATGTTTCTGAAAATAATTATGCTATCCATGACTGGAATAAATTCATAAAACCTACAGAACTTTATCAATTGATGAATAAATACAACTTAAAAAATATAGAGATAAATGGAATCCAATTTGCTGGTGTAAAAAATGGTAGCTTTAAAGCTAAAATTGGAAAGAATACAAAAATAGCATATATTGGTTATGCTAATAAAAAACAAAATGACTGAGAAGAAGCGGGGTTCGAAGCACCGAAGCAATCTCACTAAGCAAGACTTGAGTTAAAAACGCCGCAGGCGGGTTAGACCCCAGGTTGAATAAAACAGATTCAACGGGGTAAACTTAAGAATTGCGGATTACGTTTTCATTCTTAACTCAATTTCTCAGCAAGCTGAGTTATTAAGTCAAGTCTGAAAGTCTGAAAAAAGCGGATTAAGTGCAGATGAAGTTTTCAAAATTTTATAATCTTCTTCTTTGCATCGTGAGGTAAAAACAGAACACCGTTTTTGGCTTTAAGCTCCTGTAAAACTTTCTTTTTTATAGCCACGGTTTCTCTTCTACATACATCATAAGATGTAGTTACTACCAGATGTTGATGCGCATCGAGCGGAATAATATCTCCTACATAATATGCCAGGTTGTCGCCACTTTCGATTCTCACGATCTGCATTCCTTCAGAATGACCTCCAACTAAAATCAATTCAATTTCTGGAGTTAAAAAAAAGTCACCTTCCAGAAGTTTGTAATTTCCAGTCTGTTCGAGCAGTTCAAGGTCAACAGAAAAATTGTATGAAGCTTTATTTAGTTCATCAGGATCTTTGGCAATATCCCAATCTTTTCTCTGAATCAAATGAACAGCATTGGGAAAGGTCAGTTCTTTTTTCTCATTAAAGATCGAGGTTACACCACCAGCATGGTCAAAATGGAGATGCGTGAGAATCACAAAATTTATATCATATCGCGAGATTCCAAGTTTAGAGAGATTTTCCAGTAGTTTGAAATCAGAAGGATTATAAATTTTTCTTAATTTTTTTGTGTGTTTATTTCCAATGCCCGTATCAATGAGAATATTCTTTCCATCAACCTGGAGCAAAAGAGAGTTTAATTCTAATTTAATTCTGTCTTTTTCATCTACATCTATAAATTTCTTCCACAAAGCTCTGGGAAGAACACCCATGGCAGCACCTGCATCTGCCCAATAATTTCCAGCAGAAACAATAGTACAAAGAATTTTTCCGATTCTGATTTGTTGCATTTATTTAGCCACTCAATTCGTAAGCGTTCACAGGTTCAGAATTACCTTTTCTTTAACCTTCTATAATCCAGAACCCAGAACCCAGAACCTTTCAACCTTGAACCTTTTTTGGTCAAAAATTATCTTTGTGTTAATTCGTGTTAATCTTGTCCGGCATTTGACGGATTCGTGGTTTCATTTTTCGTCTGTCCATGTCAGGTATCTTTTCTGAAGCAGGAAAGATAACTACTCGCTTGAATTCACCTTCGCCAATTGTCATAGTGCGAACTTTATTATCACGCTCGATAAACTGATGAACAATCCTTCTATTAGCAGCATGAAGCGGTTCCAGGGTAATGCTCTTTCCTCTTTTTTTAACTTTTTCTGCTGCGTTTTTCACTCTTCCTAGAAGAGCTGTTTCTCGTCTTTCCCGGTATTTATCAACATCCACTTTCACCCGAAGTTGTTTCTTCTCCTGTTTACTTATCATTTGATTTAACAGATGCTGAATGCTATCAAGAAGCTTGGCCTCTTTTCCAATAATAAAACCAGCATTATCTACTCCATTAATATCAATGAAGTATGTTTTATCTTTATAAGTTATATCAATATTGGCAGAAGAAACATTCATTTTGTTCAGAATGGTTTCAGTATAATTCTTTAATTGTTCCTGCACATCAGGAACCAAAAATTGTATTTTTGTTGGCGTGGAACCAAACAAATGCAGAAATCCAGGAGAACCCTTTTTAATAACTTCAAATTTGAAATTATTCAGGTCCATTTTGTATTCCTGCATAAAGTCGGCAATTATCTCCGAAGTAGATTTACCTTCTTTTTCTATAATTTTCATAAGAGCACCTTATTTAGAGTCTGTCCGTAAAGTATGATTTTTTGATTTCTAACTCCCCTAACCCCTCTTTGCAAAAGAGGGGAAACATTGATGAATCCAAAGGATTCGAGTTTTCATTCTCCCCTCTACAATGATCTCAAAAAGTCCTTTTATTCTCTCCGGCAGCTGCCGGAGAGAATCAAAGAGGATTTAAGAGAGAGGCTGGGGGTGAGTTTACGGATGAACTCTATTTAAATTTTTTCTTAATAATTCGCTGTTGGAAAATGGACATAATATTGAAAACAGTCCAGTAAAGAACCAATCCTGAGGGGAAAGATTTAAAGAGGAAAAACATCATTATCGGCATCCCATACATCATCATTTTCTGGCTTTGCATTTGAGCCTTCTGTTTATCATCCATTTCCTCCAGAGCTTGTCTGGAAGGAGTCATCAGCTTTTGTTGGATGAACATGAAAACAGCCATAATTATTGGCAGAATAATGTACGGATCAGGCTCGGAAAGGTCCGGAAGCCAGAGAAAAGGAGTTTGCCTGAGCTCAATAGAGTAGCGAAGAATAGGATAAAGAGCAAAGAAAACAGGCATTTGCAAGAGCATTGGCAAGCATCCTCCCAAAGGACTTACGCCATGTTCCTTATAAAGTTTTTTTAATTCAGCTTGCATTGTTTTTGGATCAGATTTGTATTTTGTTTGAACTTCTCTCATCAAAGGCTGGATTCTCTGCATCTTAGTGCTGGATTCAAAACTCTTGTGAGTTAGAGGATAAAGAATGATCTTTAAAACTAAGGAAAAAAGGATAATATTGATTCCATAATTCGGGATGACTTTATCCAAAGTTTGTAGAAACCAGACGAAAATATCACTTATTGGTTTTAGAAATCCCTGCCCTTCCTGAACTTTGGTGAAACCATTCTTCCAAACAGTTAAATATTTATTTATCAAAGGTCCCAGATAAAGCTTGTATTGATGTGAGAAATTAAAACGGTTTACATCTATAGACAGCTTTATAGCAGGACTGTCATTGCTCTGAAATGCGAGCAACTTATTCAAGTCGATTAATTCATTGGGAATGATTCCCATCACAAAATATTTGGAGCGGATTGCTGCCCAATCAATTTTTCCTGAAATCTCTTTTTTCTCTTTAAGTTTAGCTAAAGTATATTTCACAATAGAGTTATCCATCTGGCTCACAACTTTATAATCACGCTTTTTCATTTTCAAATATTCTTCAGTATCTGCAATTCCGCCATCTAATGAAACTGTATAGTTTGCGAGTTCTTCGGTACTTTCCACATTAATTTCAAAATCAAGCTGATAATTTTCTAAGAGAGAATATTTTTTCTTGATTTCCCCCTTTTCTGTTTGGAGGAAAAATCTGACTGAATTCTCAAACTTTTCATATTGAAAAACAGTATTTGCAAGATTTTGAATATTTCCAGATTGAGATTGAAGAGCAATATTAAAGGCAGTTTGCTCTTCCGGAATCAGGTTAACAAGAGTGGTCTTATCTGAAAGCAAATAATCTTTCAGTTCAATTTTTATGATTACTCCACCCCTATTACTGAAAACGATTTTCATCAATTCGTCTTCCAGAACTATGTTATTATTGATCTCGATATCAGAGATAATTCCGGTTTCTTGTATATCCGAGAATTCCGGTTTTGTTTGAATTGGTTCTGTGCTTTTTTCAGGAATTGTTTCTGTGGTTTGTTCAGCAGGTTTTTGAACAGATGGAGGTTGAACAGGTCTTTGCTGCTTGTTTTTCCAGAGCAGTTCACTACTGATCCAGAAAACAGCCAGGATTAATAATAAGGCTAAAATGGTTTTTTTTTCCATTATTTATTTCTCCAAATTTATTTTAACGCTGATTCTTTTATCCACGAATTCACCCAATGAAATAACAGCTTTGCTGTTCCTGCTACGCAGGATTTCACAGGGTAAACACGAATTTACACAAATTACTATTTGAAGTCTTTCCGTAAAGTGTGAAAAATTGAGTTAAGTTCTCCGGCAACTGCCGGATGACTTGACTTAAGTTTTCTAATCCACTGAAACATTTCAACTTAACTCATCCGGCAGCTGCTGGATAAGTCAAGTTTCCATTTTGTCTGAAAATCTGAGTTTACGGACAGACATTGTTTAGTTTTCATTTTTTATAACTTTCAACTAATTCTTTTTCTTAGGGTAGCGGGTCGCGTCCACCTGTATGAAAGGGATGACATTTCAAAATTCTAAAGATAGATAATTTCAGGGCTTTGAAAAAAGGATATTTTTTAAACGCTTGAAAAGAATATTGGCTGCAACTGGGTGTAAAACGGCAAGTTTCGGGCAATATAGGAGATATTAATTTCCTATAGAGCCAAATTATTTTTAAAACAATAGTATTAAATATTTTCATCAATAATTTATCAGGCTAAACAATCTTGTTAATTCTTCCTTAAATTCCAACCAGGTAGCATTTGCAGAGCTTTCTTTTGCAATTATTACAACTTTCAGGTTCGAAGGTAGTGAATCTTTATTTTCTCGGATAAAAGATTTTATGCGTCTTTTAACTTTATTGCGAATAATTGCCTTTCCGACTTTTTTGCTAACAATGATTCCCACTTCGAGTAAATTGGAGGTTGGTTTTTTCTGATATAAGAAAATAAAAAATTTACCTTCATTTTTTTTGTTATCTATGAAAATACTTTGATAATCTTTATTGGAAGTAATAAATTTCATTTAGCTAACAGCAAGACGTGTTCTCCCTTTAGCTCTTCTTCTTGCTAAGATTTTTCTGCCGGATTTAGTAAGCATTCTAAGACGAAACCCGTGCTTATTCCGTCTTTTTCTATTATGAGGTTGATACGTTCTTTTCATCAAATTCTCCTTCTACACAAAAACATCTATCTGTTTCATAACTCTTTATATTAAGCCATGTTACATGGCTAAGATAAGCTGAAATTCCCAATCCTGATGTCAAGAATTATTTAGAGTAAACATGAGAACCTGGAAAAGGTTTAAGAGAATTTTCTTCCTGCTGAATCTTTTCATAGGTTTCTTTTACTTTATCCAACGGTTCCGACATGTACAGCGTAGACAGATTGAAAATTAAGGACTGATTACAATAGTAAATCTTTAATCTTCAATATAAAATATTCGTGTTTTTTACCTGTTTCGTGGGAACGAGAATAACCTCGCTCCCCTCTAACTTCTGTCTCCGCTTTCTGTAAATACCTGCCGATCTCTTTTCGTGAAGTAAATGATAGCATTGAGCACGCTGGTAAGAAATACAATGTAGATTAAAGCATTTACCAGCGTTAAAGATTTGTGTGAAATATAAGCAGCAAGAGGTGATAAAGGTATAAAAAATACTGGTGCAAATCCAGGTCTGTGTATCAGAAAAGCAATTATCGCTGCCGGAATAAGGCATATCAAAAGCTCGACAGGAATGTAATAGATAAATATTCCTACAACCGTACCTGCTCCTTTACCCCCGTAAAAATTGTAGTAAACTGGGAAGCAATGACCAATTATTCCAAAGGAAGCAGCCACGATCGAGTGCACAACATCCAAACCCCAGGCGTGAGCGAGCAGAACTATCAGCAGGGTCTTAACAGCATCTAATAATCCCACGATAATCCCGATAAAAGGACCTACACTAAGAAACACATTAAACGCTCCCGCATTCTTTACTTTTTGGTTTCGAATATCTTTGCCGGTAAGCTTTTTAGCAAAGACATAGCTGAATGAGATTGAACCGATAAAATATGCAGCAATTACCAGAATAACTGTTTTCACAATTTCCACTTTATTCTTCCTTATTTATTATTTATTTCAACTTTAATTTTTTCAATTTCTTAATATAACAGCGTCTTCTTTTATGCTGTCTCCTTTCAAAAAATTTCCATTGAGCTTGAACTCTTGTATTACTTTCTAATTCAGGATTTGTTTCAGCTTTCATTATTTTCCTGTTAACAAAAACCTTAAAGAATTCATTGAATAAAAGAGAGTTCACCCCTTTTCCTTGTAAATCCGGTCTCACTGCCACGAGATACATATCTACGCGCTCGTTGTTTTTCATAGCTTTCATAATATAAAAAAGTCCGAATGGGAAAAGTTTTCCCTTTGCCTTTTGGAAAGCTTTGGACATAGAGGGCATGGTAATTCCAAAACCTGCGATCTTATTTTGTTCATCCAGAATGATAGAAACAAACTCAGGACTGATCATTCCAAAATACTGTTTAATATATTTTTCAATTTGTTTTTCTGTTAGAGGAACCACGCCGTAAAGCGGTTCATAAGCCTCATTAATCACATAAAATATTTCTTTTGTATAAGGAAGGAGATCCTTTTTCTTTTTTGCATCTAAAATGTGTAATTTGTTCTTCCTCTTCACAATTGATGCAATTCGCTCAATTTTTTCCGGAAATTTATCTGGAACTTTAACTTCAAATTCTACCCAATCAATGTCCTTTTTATATCCGCATTTTTTAAGATGTTCAGGATAGTAGGGATAATTGTAAATTGTGGCAATAGTTCCAAGTTCATCGAAACCCTCGATTAGCATTCCTTCATGATCAAGGTCGGTAAAACCGAGAGGACCGTGAACTGCAGTCATTTCCATCTCTCTTGCCCACTTTTCCATTTTATCGAATAGAGCTTTTGACACATTTTCATCATCGATAAAATCGACCCAGCCGAAACGGGCGTATTTATTTTTCCATTTTTCAATATAGCGTTTATTTATGATACAGGCAATCCTTCCAGCAACTTTTCCTTCTTTGAAAGCAAGC
>SDBT01010578.1_pt1 | contig 14891 bp, 17 predicted proteins | sample 2277101 | NCBI WGS metagenome assembly SDBT01 (sample SAMN10404973, study PRJNA504765) | marine sediment metagenome | isolation source: marine sediment core GS10_PC15, 103 cmbsf | place: Arctic Ocean: Southern Knipovich Ridge | collected 2010 | reverse complement strand
AAAGTCCGTTTTGCTCGATATCAGCGATTCCGGATTTTAATTCATATCTCCAACCCTTACTCCCAGGTTTCCATAATTCTAAAAAGAAGGATTGTCATGAAAAAAGAGCATTACCAATATCTTTTAATCGAGCAAGTAGTTGGAAACGCAATTGCAAACTTTGTGATCAACGGCGCAGAGTTACAGAATTATTGATAAAGCTATGATGAAAGGTTATAATTCATTTGGCCCATTTACAGCTAGAAGTAAATATGAAGAATTGTGTAAGGTACTAGAAGGCCTTTCTGAAGAGACCGGAATTGAATATTTTAAACCTTGCAAGTTAATGAAATCGGGAGCCTTTCTAAATTATCGTTGATATTACTTAACTAAAAGCAAAATTAAAATTAAATCACATATTATCTAATAAAAATTATTAAATGGTAGATTGAAATGAAAACACTTATTGTATTTTTAAAGTATCGTGATTCTAACTCATGGTGCGGAAAAGACCTTCTTAGTAAAGAAGGGAAAATTATATGGGCCGGTCATAATATACTACAACAGACGGGAGATGATGGCACTCGTTGGGATGAAATAATAGTCGCCGACTATTCCAATGAAGAGTCCTACAATGAAATAGTTAACCAGTTGGCTAAGAAGGAAAAGCTTGAAAATTGTAAAGCACATTTAGTTGATCGATATCCTGATGAGCAGATGGAAAAAGTTAACAAGATGCTAAGATCCTTCTCTAAAGATAAAGTTGATACTAAAGATGGTGTGACAATGGACGAAGCATTTAAGGATAGTCATCTAGAGGAAACACCTGAAGCAAAAGAGCTTTTTGGAAAGAGAGATCCGAATAAACCGTTTATAAATTTCAGTATAAGCAAATACCATGATAAAGCCGCATATCCTGAAGATTATAACGGAGACAAAAATATTTCCGGCAAAGATGCATATAAATTATACGGACGAGCTGTAATTCAATATCAAGGAATTTATGGAGGCAGTTTAGATGTCGCTGGGAGATATAAAGATACAGTTGTAGGTACTAAAGTTGATGATTGGGATGAGTTTGTTTTTGTAAGATTTCCAAACATTCAAGCAATAGCTAATGTATACGGCGTAAAGGCTATGCAGGATAATCTAGTTCATAGAGAAGCAGGATTGAAAAGAACTTTTGTGTATACGATTACTCCCTATGATTAATTTGCCGAATAGTGAGTCTATTAAAATATAAAAAATGACTAAAATGAGTAAAACAATTATTGCATTTTTACAATATAAAAATTTAGAAACTAAGAACCAGTACAAAGAGATACTTGATGGGGGTAAGGTTCTTTATGCTTGTCATAATGTTTCACAACAGCTTGGAGAACCAGAACCAGAATGGCACGAGATAATATTCATCAGATATTCTGAAGACGAATATCATGAAGCAATTGAACGTTTAAATACCCAAAAAACTAAGTTAATAAACTATAAAGTTTTACTAATTGATCCCCTACCTGAAGAACAAATTCAAAAAATGAATGAGCTTATGGGGAGATTGGCTAATTCCCCAACTGATAAATCAACCGAGGATGTTCATAAGGGAAGTGCAAGAAAAGTTGTTAATCAAAGTGATCAACAGTCAGAGTCTTTTAATAATAGAGATGAGAGCCAACCTCTTGGAATGGTAATTTTAAATAGGTATCAGAATTTAAAAGCCATCTCTCGATACGGAAGTGTTGTAGGTAAGTATTTAGCAAAGTATGGTGTTTACATAAATTTAAGAGGAAATGTTTTATCTACCGCAGTTGGTAAGAAAGATATTAGTTGGGATGGGTTTAATTTAGTTCGATATCCATCAGTTGCTATTTTTAAAAAAATATTTTCTTTAAAAGATGTTCAGGAGAGTCTAGATCATAAAGACAATAGTTTGGTAAAAACAGAAGTCTATGCAACTTTACCCTATGATGAATTTTTATAAGTATCATCAATTCTTCTTTGGGATTTATCTACTACATTTCCAAATAGAATTTCCTTATTTTTTTGAACAAATTTCCAGCTAAATCCTTTCAGTTCTTTTAAAGGACCTTCAATACCTTTTGGATTATTTGTGCGTGTGTATGTAATTTCAGTGTTCTTAATTGCTTTAAAGACTTTATAGGGGGTTTCATACTTTTCTATTAATGATTTAGCTTTTTTTGGGCCTATATCTACAAAGCCTTCAATTATGTAAGTTCTTCTATCTTCCACAGACAATCCTTTTGGTGCTTTTCTGGATAATAAAGGCATCCCGTCTTTTACTTGTTCTCTGTACGCCATTCTTTCGATCACTATTGCTGTGTCTTCTAAATTCAGAGTTGGAATTACAGCAATTCCCATTTTATAAGATATAAATGCGAGAGCTCCATATATTGAAGATTTTTTCATTCCAGTGTTTTCGAATGTTTCACTATTTAACCCTTCTAGTATAAGAACAGGTGTAGGATATGTTTCTTTTAATCTGAGTAATTGTTCAAATAAGCGATTATCCATAATAGATGATACAAAATCATTACCCTCTTTTCTTTCTATTGCCAAATCTTCTGTTATTATAATATCTGCTATATCTAATTGTTGAGATTCATAAATTATAGTGTCTTTCTTTTTATCAAAGAGTTTCATGAGTTTCCTTGCTCGATTATCGATAATTATCTTAAGTTTGTGATTTTGACTCATTATTCTTCCCTGAAATTTTTAATTTAAAGTATGATTAAATTAATGATTATTGATATTTAAAGAAAAAAGTACCTTAAAATCCTCGATAAAACTTTTCCAACTATTTTTAGTCTTCCACTATTTGAACATCTGGCTTTGTAGTTGATGGATACTCTATATGAACACCAGGTGTTGTTTTTAAGTAGCTCATAAGTTCTTGTGATTTATATAATCTATTATTCATTATTATATATATAAAAATACCCGCTCCAGCAATCTCAGTTAACTGTACTATTGGATCAGTTAATAATGTATTCATCCACATAGGAATTGGGTCTTTTACAATCGTTTTTTCATACTCGATAAAAGGATAAAACAAGGGTATTGCAGGTAGATCTACTAGTAGATGAAATAATGTTCCAATAAAAAATGAAAATGAAATACTTTTATTTCCTCTTGTAATGAAAAAAAGAATCCCAAAGCATAAAAATAAAAAAAATATCGAATGAAAATAATCTCTTCCACTTCCCATTTGTAAAAAAAGTATGGTTTTGTCCATAATATCGGGAAACATAGCACCAATTATTAATGAGAATCTATTCAGGCGATATTTTTTCTTAATGAAGGGGATTTCAAACACTAATAATGGTATTGCTACGTGAAATAATGGAAAAATTACTATCCCCTCAATTAATCCAATTATAAAAAATTCTCATTAAATTAAAGAAATATAGTAAGTAAAATAAACCTATCAATATCGAAATAAATTCTATTGTAACCCATAATGATCTTTTTACTAAATATGTATAAGGAAGAGTTTCTTTATTTTGTTGAGTTTCTAATTGCTCAAAAATTCTGATAATATTTATTGTACCATATCCTTGAGAAATACTCTGATAGTTCAAATTCATGCTCGAATTCTTAATGATTTCTAAAACTTCGCTGTAAGATAAATGAGGATTTGATTCTTTGATTAAAGCTATTATACCTGCTCCTATTGCAGCAGCAGCACTAGTACCTGAAAAATTTATTCGATGTTCTTTAGATAAAGGAATCTCAATCTTAGACCCTGGTAAACAAAAATCTGGTTTTGTTCGTTCATCCAAAGTAGGTCCTCTTCCACTATAATATGCAACTGTCATGTCCTTGGTAAGGGATCCGATTGTTATTACTTTCTTTGCTGCGGAAGGACTCCCAATTGTATATGATTCTGGTCCAAAATTACCCGCAGGACATACAATTATGATTCCATTATCAGCTAATAAGTTGCATGCAATAGATAAAATATCTTCACCATCAGAGGGCTGCAATGTTGTTAATGATATAAGAAGGATATCAACTGCCACACTTTTCTTTAATATAAAATCAAATTTTGTTAAAACATCAGAAAAAAAATATTTTTCTTCTGCGTTTGATATATCTAAATCAATTAATTCTGCATCAGGGGCAATTCCAATAGGAGTATAGTTAGCGTCAACATAATAATTTGTTATTATATTAGCCATTAGAGTTCCATGTGTTATTTCCTTTTCAAGATTTTTATCTATGCCATTATCAATAATACCAATTATTATTCCTTTTCCATTTTTAGAGGATACTGATTTACGATATTTATTTAATCCTATTATATCATTAACTTCAAGTAGAGAGAGATAAAGATTTTGATCTTCTTCAATCCTTTTAATAAGTTCATTTTCTTTAAAATCATCTATTTCTTGTTTAGTTAAATATAAAGAAATAGCTGGTATTAAATCAAATTGACTTAGTGTCTCTAAATTATCATTTTCTGAAAGAAATTTGTCTCGCTTTAAAACATCATCAAAAGAAAGTATTACACGGTACTTTTGTCTAAATTTCTGAGGATCACTCACTATTAGTTTTTTGAGTATTTGAGTATCGTCTTGGGTCTCTATCTTATGAAGAAATAGCGGATAAATTTTTTCAGAGCACATGTTTTTTAAAATTAAATTATCTTTAGTCAAATTTGAATTCTTTCAAAACTTCATCAACCGTATAATTTTTATGTACAATTTTTGATAAAGCTCTAACTAATTTTGTAGGATCATTTGCTTGGAATACATTTCTTCCAAACGCTACCCCTGAGCCTCCGGCTTGAATGGAATCATAAACCATTTGCAATAATTCAGGGATAGTATCCATCTTTGGACCCCCCGCAATAATTACTGGTGTAGGAACACTTTTTACAATGTATTCAAAATCCTCAATATTACCTGTATAATTTGTTTTTATCATATCCGCACCGAGCTCTGCTCCTGCTCTCACCGCTATGTTAACTACTTCTGGATTATTTTCATCTTTAATATTTTTTCCTCTTGGATACATCATAGCGAGTAAAGGAACGCCCCATTCTCTACATGATTCTACCACTTTAGAAGCATCTTGAAGCATTTCGGGCTCATTCTCAGCTCCAATGTTTACATGTATTGATACCGCATCAGCACCCATTTTCAATGCTCTTTCTACAGAACATACCAATACTTTCCTATTAGGATCAATTGATAAGTTCGTAGCTCCAGAAAGATGGATGATTAATCCAATATCGCCCCCATGTCGTCGATGTCCTGCTCCAACCATTCCTGAATGTTCTAGAACTGCGTTAGCGCCCCCCATTGAAATTTTATCGACCATTTCTGCCATATTTTCTAAACCTTGAATTGTTCCCACACTTAGACCGTGATCCATTGGAATAATTATTGTCCTTCTTGTATCTCGATCTACTATCCTTTCGATTCTAATATTTTTCCCAATATTACCAGTTTTCATTTTATAAGCACCAAAGTTAAAGTTTGTAATTGTTTGTAATTTTTACACACAAGCTTAGCAATAATAATGAGAATTAAAATTTAAAATTATACTAATACTAAGAAAAATAGATATTACCAAGGTCTTTTAAGAGTAGTGGGTCGAACTTTTTTAGCTTTATTTGGATAATCTACATTATAATGTATACCACGACTCTCCTTTCTGAAAATGGCGCTCACAATAATCATTTTTGCCACGGTTGCTAAATTTCTCAACTCTACTAGATTTTTTTCGATTTTAAAATCCCAGTAATATTGGTCTATCTCATCTTGTAATAAATTAATCCTCTTTTTAGCTCTTTGGAGGCGTTTATCAGTGCGAACAATGCCAACATAATTCCACATAAAATTTCTTATCTCATCCCAATTCTGGGTTATAATGACTGCTTCTGTTGATGGACCTGCATTACCTGGCTGCCATTCTTTAAATTCTTTAACTTTTGTATCTTTTATTATTCCAGAAAGAGTTTTAGCACAATTATGAGCACAAACTAGCCCTTCTAATAAAGAATTACTTGCCAATCTATTTGCTCCATGAAAACCAGTACATGATGATTCACCAATAGCGTATAAGTTCTTCACATCAGTTGTCCCGTCAATTTTCGCTACTACACCCCCACAGCAATAGTGAGCGGCAGGAACAACGGGAATCGGATCAATAGTAATATCTATGTTAAATCCTAAACATTTTTGATATATTCCCGGAAAGTTATCTTTAATAAATTGTGGATTTTTATATGAAGCAATATCTAAGTAAACATGATCATCTCCAGATTTCTTTAATTCTGCATCGATTGCTCTAGATACAATATCACGAGGGGCTAATTCTTTTTGAGGATGGTATTTTTCCATGAACTCTACTCCCCTTAAATCTTTTAATATTGCACCTTCTCCTCGCAAAGCCTCCGTAATTAAAAATGATTTTGCATATGGATGATATAAGCACGTTGGGTGAAATTGGAAAAATTCGAGATTCGCAACAGTTGCTCCTGCACGATAAGCCATAGCTATTCCATCACCTGTTGCTACATCAGGATTAGTAGTATAAAGATAGATCTTCCCAGCTCCTCCCGCGGCGATCACAGTTATTTTTGCAGCAATGTTATGAATCTCCTCTGTCTCTTGGTCTAACACATAAGCTCCATAACATTTAAAATTCTGTTCATAAAGATTTATAGCACACCATTTTTCATGTATTTCTATATTACTTATTTTCTTAACTATCTCTATTAGTTTTGATTCAATACTTTGACCTGTAAAATCTTTAACATGAAGTACTCGTCTTTCTGAATGACCTCCTTCTTTTCCTAATCTGTAATTCCCATTTTCATCCTTTGTGAAATTAACGCCCCATTTAATTAATTCATTTATCCTTTCTGGTGCTTGTGTTATAATTTTTCTTACAACAGTTTCATCACATAATCCGTCACCAGCAGTTAGAGTATCTCGAACATGATTTTCAATATCATCATTGTCATCCCATACACATGCTACTCCACCTTGTGCATAATAAGTACTGCAATCTTCTAAGTTTTCCTTAGTAATTATTATTATTTTACTATCTTCAGCTAATTCATGTAATTTTATCGCGAGAGATAACCCTGATATTCCGCCACCGATTATTAAAATATCCGTTTTAAGCTTCAAGAGTAATTATTACAAATATCGTCTTATTTTTTAAAATTATAGGAAATTATCCATAATGTAATTAAAATTTTATTGATTTAAGTTCAAATGATAATTTTTTTTTGACTTAAAGTATTTTTACATCCATATGGGAAAAATTAAACAAGTACTTTTTCTATGTAGCGGAAATACTTCTAGAAGTCCAGCAGCAGAGTATTTGGCAAAATGGTTAAAGACAACTAAATATAAGGAAGAATTAAAAGACGTTAATTTTGATTCCGCAGGTCTCTATAGTTATTATAAGACCCCAAGAGAGGGAACTGCTGATTATCTTAAATCTAAAGGGATTAATTTCAATGATTTTACGGGGAAACAGATTGATGAAGCCTTGGTGAAAAGCCAAGATTTAATCCTCGGTTTTGAAAATCAATGGCACGTTAAAAAATTAAAAAGAAGGTTTAAAAATCTCACAGATTTGGATAAAAAGGCACATATATTGTTAGAATTTGCAGAAGTGGGAGATAATACTGAAATACCTGACCCAATAAATTTTGAAACAGACGAATATAGGGAAGTTATGGAAAGAATTGAAGAGGGAGTGGATAGAAGCTTAAAAAAAATTATTCAAATTAATAATGCAGAAGACAAATAAATTATGAGCAAAATTAAAAGAATACTAATCGTCTGCACAGGTAATACCGCAAGAAGCCCCGCTGGGGAATATTTAGCTAAATATTATACTAAAAAATATAATTCTGATTTAATATTTGATTCCGCAGGATTCATTAACGCATTTTCATACATGCAACCAGACTCTCAAAAATATCTAAACAATAAAGGAATAGAACATTCGGATTTTAGCCCCAAAATACTAAATAAAGCGCTACTCAAAAAGCAAGATTTGATTATCACGATGGAAAAACAACATGCTATGGAGATTAAAGCTAACTTCAACGATATTCAAGATATTGAAAAAAAAAAAATATTCACATTGAAAGGATTTAATGGTGGAGAAGGTGATATAATTGATCCTTACTATGAAAGCCAAACAACTTACATTAAAGTTATGAACGAGCTCGATAAACAAATAGAAAAGATGGTCTTAAAAATTATTAAAATAAATAAAGGTAAGTAGTAATTTAAGGAATATAGGATGCCAAAAATACAGAGAGTTTTATTTATTTGTTATGCTAATACATGCAGGTCTCCCGCAACAGAATATTTTGCTAAAGGTTTGAAGGAAGATAAACATCGTGATGAATTGAAAGGGGTGAACTTTGATTCAGCAGGATGGCATGATGCATTTGATGACGCTCAGCCAGAGACGAAGAACTATGTCCAAGCCAAAAATATCAATATGGTTGATTTTAAACCAAAATTAATTACCAGAGATTTAATTGAAAAACAAGACCTTATTATTGGTATGGAACGATATCAACTTACAAAAGTTAAGAAAAAATTTAAAGATATTAAAGAAAAATTGAGAGACAAGCTATTTACCTTAAAACAATTTAACGGAGCAGAGAAAACCGATTTAAATATCCCAGATCCGTATAAAACTGGACTTGAAAATTATAATCGAATCCTAAGTATTGTTGAGCAACAGGTTGAATTGCTTGTTAAGAAAATTATAGAGATTAACAACTCGAATTAGTAACTTTTTTTAAGAATTTTATAGCTTACAAATTTGTCATTTTCGATTAATAAAGATATAAATATAACTTTTTAAGTTATTTTGTTAATGAATAAAATAACATTCAACAATACGATATTAGAGATTTTGATTAATAACATTGTTGAATCTGATTTAGATGCGATTGTAATTCCCGCAAATAGTAGATTACTTCCAAGTGGGGCCTTAAGATGTTCAATATTACGTAAAGCCGGTTCTGAGGTACAATTAGAATGCAATCGCATAATTAATAAGATTGGTGTGGTCAATGTTGGTACTGCTGTAATGACGTCTGGAGGAAAACTATCTAAACATATCATTCATGTTGTCGGTCCTAAAATTGGGCAGGGAAAGGAGGGCAAGAAATTAATGTTAAGTACTTGGAATTCCCTAACTTTAGCAGAGGAAGCAGGATTGAATTCAATTGGGTTTCATCCAATTTCTATGGAATATAAAGGATTTACTGCCAAAATATGTGCTGACGTAATGTTGCCGACCATTAAAAAATTTTCTTTAGAAAAAAGTAAGAATTTGAAGCATATATCTCTTTATTTAGACACGCTTCCCAATTATAAAGTATTTGAGAGTACCTTAGATAAGCTAGCTAATTGAATATTTTTAATTTTAATTTAATATTAGTTTCGTTATTTCGCTTTACTTTCTAATTCTGCTATTTTATTTTGAAACATTTCAATATATTGATTTTGTCATAAAGAAATTAACTCTTTAATTTCAAAAAAATAATTCTTTTATTAATACATAAGTCGATTAATATATATAAGAAATTAATATTGAACAAGGAGTATTAAATTGGACAAGGAAGAATTAAATAAGAGAATCAACAATCCATCCGATAATTTAAAATCTTTAGAGGGCTTTGGAATCATTTGCGAGTCGTTGGTGTATAAAATATATGATATATATGGCAGGAATACGCTACTCTCAATGCTATATCAAATAGGGAAGGGTCCAGGGGAAATAATCGCAACTAGAATCCAGAAAAAATATCAAAAAGATCATTTTGAAATATTAGAGGCAATAGAAGTCTTATTAATTGAATTAAAAGACTACTATTCCGTACAAATTAGAGATATTGAAGAACTCGATGATAAAGTAAGAGTAATAATTGAAAATCGTTGTTTTCTTAGAGAAACTATAAAACACAGAGAAAAATTGAAATTTGGAAAAGCTTTTTGTAGAATTAATAAAGGATATTTCGAAGAGGCTTTTGAAATATTAGTAGGAAATGGAATTAAAAATATTGAGATCAACTTTCTGGAAAATGATGAAGTCAATGATTTATGTGTAGAAGAAGTTAATTTTTATCTCAATGGAGTCAAATGAATTCCTTTAGCTATAATTAATCTAATTTTGAATACTTATACCTATTTTATAAATAATCTTGAATAAAAAGAAAAAAAATAATTTTTAAAACTCTATTTAACAAGTTCCTGGATGTAGTTGACAAAATTTTATTACATTATATAAATCATATTCGGAAATCATTCCAGTTATCTCGTTATCGAATTTATTTCTAATAACAATAACATGGGGAAGATTTTTCATTTCAATTAATTTCCTCAGTGCATCTTTACCCGATCCCTCCTCGTATATATAAGGAAATTCAGAAAGGCTTCTCTCAGCATATCCTACTATGAATCTTGATCTTTGTTCCATAGGAATTTTCTTAATATCTTCAAAATGAATAATACCCGTAATTTCTTCCCCTCTTATGACTGGAAAAAAAGATTGTCTATACACCATGAAATAATCTTTTATTGCATCACTTATTGGCAGATCAAAAGGAATACCTAATCTACGAGCACCCATTAAATCTTTTAGATTGACATTAGACAAAGTTACTTCATTTACAGTTTGAACATAAGACTTTTTAGCGGCATTATTTAAGAAGGATCCCATAATAATTAACCAAAATCCTCCAAGCGACCCAAGAAAAATGATTTGAACAACGCCATACACCATAAGGGAATACCCTATGAAAGTTCCAATCCTCGAGGCAGTTTTAGTAGCTGATATTATATTGTTTCTCTTTCGCCACAAATATGCTCGTAATATTCTACCTCCATCCATCGGAAAAGCTGGGAGTAAATTGAAAAAACCTAAAGCTATATTAGATATGCCCGAATACAATAATGTTATAGATAACCAGAGTGGCATGGTACTTGGAGTAAAAATTAGAGTTATAAAGAAAAGAATTCCTAAAACCAGCGAACTTAAAGGTCCAATTCCAGAAATTATAAATTCACTTTTTGGAGTTCTCGGTTCGTCTTGTATTTTAGAAACACCCCCAAATAAATACAACTCTATTTCTGTCACCGTTAGACCATATCGCTGTGCCATTATGGAATGAAATAATTCGTGTATTAAAATAGAAACAAGAATTATAATTCCATTTAATACTCCAACAAGAATTATATCTGTGAGTGTAGCATTGGGTACTTGACTGAATAAAAAGGTCACTGCTGAAAATCCAACTAGACCGACAATCAGTAGTGTAGAAAAATGCAATTTAATTTTTATCCCTTTAATTGTCCCTAATCTCAAATTCTTTTTTACCTCAATTATATTTTAAAATCAATTTTTTTGTAAATGTGGAGAACAAAATTTTAGAGGCTATCAAAACAACAAGGAAATAACTAATAAGAACCTCTAAGATTAATTAATTTCTATATATATCATATAAAAATTTAATTATAAATTGATTTTGATTTGAATTTCAAATTAAATTCATAAATTTGGTTATATTTAAAAACAAAAAATTCTGTAGTTCTATGAAAAAAAGACGAAACTTAGGGTATATGTATCACCACAACAAGTCTATGTAAAAAATAAGTTTTTTTGAGATTATTCATTTCATTTCTCAACTTGGAATTTTTAAAAAAATATTAAATGAAATTAACTTAGAAAAGGTAAAAATATATGGTTAAAGATAAAGAATATGAACATATTTATGTAGAAAAGGTTCCGGAAAAGAGTTATGCAGTAATAAGCATGAATAGACCACAAAAATTAAATGCAATTCAAACACAAACTATGAATGAAATAGCAGACGCATTACAAACCATGGAATTTGACAAGAAAGTAAGATGTGTGGTTCTTAGGGGGACCAAAAATTTTACAAAAAAGCCTTCTTTTTCAGCTGGTGCTGATCTATCAGGGCAGAAAATGCCTCGGGGATTTAAAATGAACATTCCAGCTCACGGTGCTCTTGCTAATTATCGTATGCATAAAGCTTTTGATATGATCGAGGAATTTCCCAAACCCTTAATCGCTGCCGTTGATGGCTTTGCGTTAGGAGGGGGATGTGAGATAACGTTAGTTTGTGACCTTGTGCTCGCTACAAAACGTTCGAAATTTGGTTTTCCTGAAATACATAGAGGTATTTTTCCAGGTGCTGGGGGTACTCAAAGAATGGTTCGACGGATAGGAGTAAATCGAGCATTAGAAATGTGTTTTTATGGTGAGCATTATTCTGCTGAAATAATGCAGCAATGGGGTCATGTAAATTTTCTCTGTGATGATGGTGATGAATTTGAAAAACTTATAGACGAAAAAGCAAGTAAGTTAGCCAGTTTACCTACCACGAGCCTATTTGTCATTAAGCAGTGTGTTAAATTTGGTACGCAAGTCCCCACTAATATAGGATTAATGTTTGAACGACTTGGATTTGGTGTAAATTCGGGCTCGAGTGATGTTATGGAAGGTATGACAGCCTTTATGCAGAAACGGGAGCCAAAATTCACTGGTGGTATGTAAAATCTTAAAACAAAATTAATTTACAGATTTCATTTCAATCTTTTTCTTTTTTTTTATTGATTATTAAAAATTCTTGAATTCCTAACCTATGTTATAAAGAGGATCTAAGTAATTCTTTTGAAACTAATTACTCTTTAATAAGAATTTATAAAATAGTTAAATTCTAGTATCAATAAAAAGAGTGATTTTAAAATGTCCAAAAAAATTGAATTTAAGCATATATTTGTGGAAAAGGTTCCTGAGGGAAATTATGCGGTTATATATCTGAATAGACCAGAAAAATTAAATGCAATTCAGACCCTGACGAGTAAAGAAATTTATTCGGCCCTAGAACCTTTTGAATACGACAAAAAGGTCCGATGTGTAGTGATTAGAGGTACGAAAGATTTTACGAAAAAGCCAGCTTTTTCTGCTGGTGGTGATTTGGGTGGGGAAAGACCAGCCAAAGGTTTTAAAAATACCCCTGTCCACCAAGCTCATGATAGATATAAAATGCAAGTATACTACGACTTAATTGAGGAATTCAACAAGCCTGTAATTGCTGCAGTGGATGGGTACGCCTTTGGAGCAGGATGTGAATTAACACTATGTTGTGACCTCGTAATAGCTTCTAAAAGGTCACTTTTCGGATTTCCTGAAATCACCCGCGGTTTATTTCCTGGAGCTGGGGGAACTCAAAGAATGGTTCGTCGGATCGGTTTAGCTAGAGCAACACAGATGATTTACTATGGTGAGCATTATTCTGCTGAAAAAATGCAAGAATGGGGCCATGTGGATTATATTGCTGAAGAGGGGGAAGATTTTGAGAAATTAGTACATAAAAGAGCGTCTATGTTGGGGAACGCACCAACTACGAGTCTATATGTGGTTAAGAAGTGTCTTAAGTTTGGAACTCAGGTCCCTCTAAAGATTGGATTGATCTTTGAACAACTTGGATTTGGAGTAAATTCCGCGTCGAAAGATTTTATGGAAGGTATTCAAGCCTTTATGCAAAAACGAGAGACTAAGTTCACTGGGGGAATATAAATATCTACTATTTTTTTCTTCAAATTTTTTTTTCTCTATAGTTCATTCAATTCCGTTTTGAATCATAGGTAAAAAATCTGCAAATTTTTAATGATACAAAAATTAAATACTAATTGTCCAAATATTTTAGATTAAATTTTATATTTGAAATAGCAAAACAGAAAAATTTAACAAAAGGTAAATTAAAATGTCAGAACAAAAATTTGAACATCTTGAAATAGAAATGCCGAAATCTATGGGTGGTACCATAGATGGAAATTATGCAGTAATTAGCCTAAATCGTCCGGATAAATTGAATGCTCTCGCACCACAGACCTGTAAAGAGATGGCTGAGGCATTAGAACCAATGGAAATGGAAAAAGGGATTAGGGCTGTTGTATTAAGAGGAACAAAAAACATCACTAAAAAGGCAGCTTTCTCAGCTGGCGCAGATCTGTCAGCTCCATTAGATAAGAGATTAAAAATGAACATTCCTATGGATTTTGCACACGGAATAGATATTCGTCATAGGTATTATTTTAGAATAGAAGAATTTACTAAACCTTTAATTGCAGCAGTTGACGGATATGCGTTTGGTGGAGGTTGTGAATTAGCTCTTGTTTGCGATATTATAATTGCTTCAAAAAGATCTTTCTTTGGTTTTCCCGAAATCAAACGAGGTATTTTTCCCTCCAATGGGGGATGTGTAAGAATGTTGCGAAATATTGGTCTGCAGAGAGCAATGAAAATGTTATATTTTGGAGAAAGAATTTCTGCGGAACAGGGTTTAGATTGGGGTCTTGTGAGCTTTGTCGCTGAAGAGGGTGAGGAATTCGAGAACCTTGTTCACGAAAAGGCGTCATGGTTAGGAGAACAGGCTACAACTTCATTAATGATGATTAAAAAGTCTGCAAAGTTCGGAGGACAAGTACCAATACCAATTGGATATCACTTCGAAACACTTGGAGCTGGTGTAATGACTGGATCTAAAGACGTCCAAGAAGGGATTACTGCCTTTTTACAAAAGCGGGAGCCTAAATTTAAAGGATTTTAATCCATCTAATTTCTTTAATTTTTTTTTTCTTCTTTCTTTTTTATTTTTCACATCTCAAGAATCTCTCTTTTCAAAAGAGATAAATATAACTATTTTTTTTAGGTTATTTAGATAGATGAAAAATATACATTTTATTGAAGAAATAAATGAAGGAAACGAAGTTTATCTTAGAAAAATTTCTTCAGATGACGCTGATTTTTTCTTTGAAAGTTTAAGAGAAGAAGCGATTTCAAGATATTTGTCCTTAGGTCCTTTGGTATCCCAAAGT
>SDBT01010577.1_pt1 | contig 14891 bp, 24 predicted proteins | sample 2277101 | NCBI WGS metagenome assembly SDBT01 (sample SAMN10404973, study PRJNA504765) | marine sediment metagenome | isolation source: marine sediment core GS10_PC15, 103 cmbsf | place: Arctic Ocean: Southern Knipovich Ridge | collected 2010 | reverse complement strand
GGCATCGGCTGGGGTATGTGCGACCGGGCGGAGGAGTTGACCGCTGAGGGCGTTATCAATCGGGAGTTCATCGGCGTGCTGACTGGTGTACCCGCAAACGACTCGGAGCAGTTCGCCAACATACGAGCCGAGGCGTTGTGGGGTTTGCGCGAGCGCTTCCGTACGGGCGACATCGACATCGACCCGGACGACGACGACCTTGCGGCTCAGCTGGTAGAGATCCAGTTGAAGCCGCCAAACTCGCGCGGTCAGATGCTCATGGAGTCGAAGCAGGATATGATACGACGGACACATAAGTCGAGCCCGGACGAGCTAGACGCTGTGACTCTCGCGTTTATGACGCCGTCCGCGATGCCCGACGTTGAGCAGGTGGAAGTGGTAGAGTTCTGAGAGGAGGCGTGATGCCAGTCCAAACTCCACACAAAGACTACACCGCTACCATTGCACGCTGGACAAAGTGCCGTGACGTGTACGACGGAGCGCACGCGGTCAAGGCCAAGGGCGACACCTACCTACCTAGAATAGGCGCGCACAAGGACGACGCGGAAAAGTATCACGCTTACAAACAACGCGCAGTCTTCTACGGCGGTACGCGGCGCACAGTCCAAGGTTTAGCGGGAGCGATATTCCAGAAAGAGCTAACCTTTGAGGCTCCGACGGAAGTAGAGAAGCACCTCGACGACATTACGCTCACCAACACACCGATCGGTATGGTAGCGCTCGACGCGACGCACGAAGTTTTCCTCACCGGTCGCTACGGCATCCTAGTTGACATGGCGGCATCACCGGACCCGGACGAGGCGGAAGCCCCGACAAGTCCTAAGAATCCAGTCCGACCTTACTGGGTGTGCTACCGCGCAGAAGACATCATCTCGTGGCGCACTGAGCGCATCGACGGCAACGAAGTTCTCACTCGCGTTGTGCTGCGTGAAATGGTCGAGGTACAAAACGAAGATGACGAGTTCATCATGGATGAGATCGAGCAGTACCACGTACTCGAACTCGTCGAGGGTGTGTACTGGCAGTCTATCTACCAGCAAGCGAAGAACGGTGAGTGGGAAGTCATCGACGAACCTGTAGCAGCGACGCGGCGCAAGAAGACGCTCGACTTTATCCCGTTTATCCCGCTGAGCCCGGACTCGGTATCGATCGACGTCAAGCGTCCACCGATGGAGGACGTGGCCGACTTGAACATCTCTCACTACCAAACGATGGCCGATCTAGAGTGGGGACTCCACTGGACTGCGCTACCTACGATCTGGATCGCCGGTCACGCAGGTAAGACCACAGACCCGTTGCCGATAGGTAGCGGTGTAGCGTTGAAGCTGGTCAAAGAGGGCAGAGCGGGGATGCTAGAGTTCAAAGGGGAGGGGCTCAAGCAGCTTGTCACCTCCGAACTTGACAAGCGCAAGATGATGGCGACGCTCGGAGCCCGTATGCTTGAGGACCAACCGGCTATACAGGAGACGGCTACCGCGATCACGATGCGTCACGCAGGCGAGCACGCGACGTTGCGCACGGTAGCATCCGCTATCCAAGCGGGGCTCACGATGGCGCTACAGATCCATACGTGGTGGCTCGCTAACGACCCCAAGCCCTCAGACGTGAAGGCGTCCATCTCTCTGAACAAAGACTTTCTCAATATCCGCGGTACGCCGGAGGAGATCAAGGCGTTGCTACTCTTGTGGCAGTCGGACGCGATAAGCTACAACACGTTCTACGCGGAGCTGCAAAAGGGCGAGTGGGGGCGTGCGGATATCGACGCCGACGCGGAGAAGAAAGAGATCGAGAACGAGGTCGAGATGCGACGGAAGGAAGCGGAGGAGAACATGCCGCCCGCGCTTGAGCCGGGTGCGATTCCGACACCGCCTGGAGGAGACCCGAACGCGCCACCGACGAACGATCCGAACTCCTCTGCTGGTGGCACAACCTAGCAGACAGGAGAGGTACTCGGTGATGGGATTGCACAACCCTGGGGAAGTCGGGCTCTCTAACTCCCGCACTCTCTCTCGCAACGACATCACCGGGTATCATTATTAAAGGAGGCTGGAGCGATGGCACTACATAACCCAGCGGAAGACATACGGCGCGCCGCTAAGAAGGTCAAGAAGGCATCGAAGAAAGCGAAGAAGGTAGCGCGCAAGGTGGCCAAGGTTGCACGAACGCGGAGGCGCTAGCCGGTGGCGACTCCGATAGCTCGACTACGACGTAGCGCAGTAGTATCGGACTCCGTACGCGAGCGCGCGCCCGTGGAGTTTCAAGACATCCACGACGCAGCGGATGAGCTGGAGCCGCGCCTATCGGATACCGTAGTACGCACGCTCTCGCGGTATCGAGGCACCGTATCCGTTGACGCGCTCGGCACGGCGATAGCGATAGGCAACGTCGCGGAAGCAATGCGTTTGTTCGACGAGATGGACGAGGCGCTGTCCTCCATCGGTACGGCAGTACGTGATGCGGTACACCGAGGCGGACGTATCGGCGCGACGCGGCTACGTGAGGCGGACTGATGAGCTGGTGTATCGCTAGTCTCGACGAGGAAATGAAGCGCGTACTCAAGCACATCGACAACAAGGACGACGATGCACCGGTAGAGGATTACGTCGTCGACCCTGAGCTAGTGCGTCTGCTTATCGGGATCGCTTTGGTGAAAGCGCCTCCGGTGGAAGCCTGATTCCAATGTATGTCCACCGCGGAGCCCGCCTCGTCTACCTAGCGCATCCGCGTACCGCTTCCGTCGCCACCGCTGCCATGCTCCAGGTCGTCGGCTTCGAGCACGACCCGACTGTTAGCCACCACGCACCACTAGACGGCCGCGAGTCTACCTTCACCGAAGAGCGCGCAAGCTGGCACGTGTTCACCACCGTGCGCAACCACTACGATACGTGCGTGAGCTGGGCGTTCAACGGTCCCAACGCGAAGACGGTAGCGAAGACCGGTCTCACCGTGAACATCCTGGAGCGCGCGCTCGACAACGGGTGGGTGCATGACCACGAGCTGTGGTGGCCGCACGGTCCGCACGTTGACCAAGTGCTACGCTACGAAACGCTGCAATCCGACCTCGCACAGCTGTTGCACGCGAACCGGTTGTACGTTCCTACGCTACAGCGGCGCAACGTGACCGAGCTGCGGCGCAACGCGTCCTATCGAGATTTCTACACCACGGAGACGCAGGCGTACGTAGCCGAGCGGTTCAAGGATGAGTTGCTAGAATACGGGTACAGCTATGACACAGGAGGAGCCGGTGCCGGTTAAAGTAGTGAAGACCAAGGGCGGCAAGTTCACCGTGAGCGACGGCAGCGGTAAGACGTTCCGTAAGAAGCCGACTACCAAGGCCGCAGCGTCGAGGCAGGCGCGAGCTATCAACCGATCACTGAGCAAGCGAGGCAAGATATGACTTGGATGCCTGATCCAAACGAGCACAAGGCGACGGAGAACAGCAAGCTACAACGTGAGCTGTCCGCTATACTCAACCGCGCGAGCCGGGAGGGTCTATCCAACACGCCCGACTTTATTCTGGCGGAGTACCTGCTCAACTGCCTCGAAGCGTTTGAGCTGGCAACCCTCGGACTCCGTACGCGAGCGCGGCGCGTCGAGTGGCACAACGGGGAAACCCACCCACAAGGAAACGAGCCTGCGACGACTGGCGGACCTCCTGACCTGGTCTAAGTCGATGGCGCCGGACGAACCCTAAATGGCTTCCGTAGGCTTCCATTTCAAAGCTGAAGACTTAGCCGCTCAACGTGTAGCCGCTAGCCAAGCCGCCAAGGCAGTAACGGAAGTCACTCTCGAAACGCAGCGCGCTATTCGTATGCTCATCGTCGAGTCCATCCGCGACGGCATCCCACCGTACGAAGCCGCGCGACGCATCCGCGGAATGGTAGGTATGACTACGCGGCAAGCGGCGGCGGCGGTCAACTTCCGTCGTGGGCTGGTAGACCTTGGGCTCACCTCCGCACGCGTCGAGCTACAGATGGAGCGGTATATAGCCAAGAAGATTCGGGAGCGCTCGGTCAACATCGCGCGCACCGAGATCATGACCGCGCTCAACCGTGGCGTCGCTCAGTCGTGGGTACAAGCGCGCAACGAGGGGTTACTCACCACCAAGCAGGTCGCGGAGATCATCATCACGCCGGATGACAGACTATGCCCGATTTGCGAACCGCTTGACGGAGTACAGGTCCCCATCGACGCGTTCTCCGAGCATCCCCCGTATCACAATATGTGCAGGTGCACCATCGGCATCTCCAACATCCGCGAATTCAAGGGGGTCAAGGGCACGAAGGGTGCGACGCCGCAAGACCCGTTCCGCGGGCTCACCGATGACCAAATACTCAAACTCCCGCCGTCCGCGTACCCGCAGGTACAGCCGGATATCATCGGCAAGGCGTTCACGCGGAATAGCTTTCAAACGTTCTCCGTGGACGGCGCGTTTACTGCTGAACGCTCGGCACTGCACGATGCGATCGTACGTGTACACTTCCGCGGCAAGACACCCGTACCCAAACCCAAGACGACGATGCTCGGCGGCGGTCCCGCTAGCGGCAAGTCCACCGCGGCGCGCGCGGCCAAGATATCCAAGAACACGGTCACGGTAGACACCGATGCCGTGCGCGTGATGCTGCCCGAGTGGAAGATAGGACCGCGAGCGAAGAACGCACCGTGGAACCACGACGAGGCCAGCGCCATCGGCAAGCGCATCATCAATAAGGCAACGGGTAAGTATGACGTTCTAGTCGACGGCACAGGAGACAGCTCACTATCCGCACTCACCAAGAAGATGCAAGGCTACCGCGCGAGGGGTACGACCGAGATCAGCGGGCACTACGTCAGCATCGACACGGAGGAGGCGGTGCGGCGCATGGTCGCGCGCGGTAAGAAGAGCGGTCGCTTTGTTCCCAAGAAGTACATGCGCGACGTGCACGCGTCTATTAGTGAGATCATGCCCGACGCTATCAAGAACGGGCTGTTCGATGACTTGGTGATATGGGACAACAACGGCAAGGCACCGTTCATCATGGCGCGCGTCAAAGGCAAGGTGCTAACCATCCTCGACGAGAAGGCGTGGACGCGGTTTCTATCCAAGGCGCGCACGCCGAAGCCTGCCGCGGTGCCCAAACCGTCAGTGCCTAAGTTCACCAAGCCACCTGTGGACACGGGGCTCAACGGCGGGCTCGGAGTCAAGCCGGGACAGAAGGATTTCTGGGTACCCAAGGACGGGTTCAAGTCCACGAGCATCGACGACGTGGCGTCCTCTATCCGTGCGGAGAAGGTCGAGCGTGCTGCCGCGTGGGACAAGGACGGCAACTTCTTAGGGTCGTTCTCGCAAAACAAGGTCAGCAACGTAGCGCCTCCGCAGTCCGTAGAGATACGTAACCGCGGCGGCAAGTTTCTGCACAACCACCCGAGCGCGACCTCATTCAGTCGCGGCGACACACAGAACGCCGCATGGGACGCGCTCACTGAGTCACGTGTTGTCGGCGTGCTTGATGGTAAGCCGGTGACGTACACGCAGCGCGGTTTCGACAAGCTCTCTACACGAGGCAAGCTCACCAAGGATGGCGTCAGCGAGGCGGAGGATCTAGGTCAGCGCGTCGCTGAGCGCATGACGGTTATCCGCAACGAAGCGGACAGCATCATCGGCAACGAGTATATGTGGGGCAAGTTCGGCGACGACGCCACGCAAGACTTTGCGCAAGCGCTCCACTCGCATCTCACCAATCTACGCATAGCGGAGGAATTCGGATTCAAGTATCGCGCGGTGTGGCACGGCCGCATCGGGTCGCTCAACCGGTTCGGTACGCTCGACGACGCGTTGCGCTTGATTGGTGACAAGGCCAAGCTGGGTTTCCGGTCCGCTATCGAGGCGCAAGCCAAGAAGGCCGCGGACGTTGTGCGTAAGATCGCAGAGGTCAAGGTCAAGGCGGCAGCGCAGAAGAAAGCCGTTGAGGCGTTAGCCAAAGCGAAGCAGGCGAAGATCGACAAGGTAGCCGCAGAGCTGAGAGCGTTCCGAGCGAAGCAGGCGAAAGAGAAGGCCGAGTCCATAGCTAAGGCGAAAGCGGAAGCGGCGGCGAGGGAGCTAGCGCGCAAACAGGCGGAGCTGGCCAAGAAGGTAGCAGAGAAGAAGGCGAAGGGTCTAGCAGCAAAGGAGGCGTTCGCCAAGGAAGTAATTGCCAAACAGGAGGCCAAGCTAGCAGCGGAGAAGGCGTCAAAGACCGCGGCGAAGGAAGCGAGGAGAGCAAGGAGAGCTGCGGAGGATAAGCTGAAGGAGGACACGGGGAAAGCGCTGCGCGAACTCGCAGAGGAGATGAGTCTAGCGCCCGGTGCCGATCTCACTATAGCTATCGAAGCTGCGCAAGATTTTGCATCTCTTCAAATTACGCTGCTGCGCAAGAGTGCCGACGTAGCTCTACAGGCTGCGCGTAAGGTAGGTCTGGAAAAGCTCAAGCAGGTTGTAGTGCAGAGGGCAAAGATTAAGCTAGCCGCGGAGGCAACAGCGAAGCGTCGTGCGGCTGCGGCCAAGAAGCCAAAGGCGAAACCGGGCGCGGGTGCGGCTGCGCGTGCGAAGGAACCCGGCGTCAGTCCGCGCTCTATCGGTGCCGACGATTTCACCCGCGCGACTACCGCAAGCGAGAGCAAAGCGTCGCACGATTTCCTCCTGCGAGGTGGGTTCGACAACATCAACGACGACCGCGTTCGCAACGCAGCCAAGAGCGCCATCGAGCGCGATATCGCTAAGCGCCTAGCTAAGACGGCAACGCGTGAGGAGCTGGTCGGGTTTATGGAGGCGCACATACAGCCAAGCGAGCGGTGGATATGGGACGCACACAACCCGTTCAGGAGCGTGTCCAATTACGATTCGCTGCTAGCACCTACGGCAGTAGAAGTCGGTGAGATGGAAGCTCTATCGCGTGCGGTAGCAAGAGACCTCGTATCTCGTTGGGCGGGTACCTCCGGCGACTCTAAACCAATGTCCATCGCGATGCAGCTAGCAGCCAAGGCGGAGTTCAAGATCGCCAAGGCGTCGATGAAGCATATCCCGCTACAGACTACGGACGACGCGGCCACGATACTGAAAGGCAGAGTAAGTAGCGGCGCTGGCGACTTCGTTTCGCCTGCGTGGGATCCTGCTGAATCTCTCCTGCGCAAGTTCCTGCGTGCGCAGTACGACAACACGCAAGCCATGTTCGCGGAAGAGGGCATCACTCACGTGACCGTCTACCGCGGAGCCGGTCTACCATTCGACCTCACCGCAGGAGCCGTCGATCAGACGCTCAACTTCGCGCCGATGAGTTCATTTTCGTCGTCGTTCTCAGAGGCGATGGCGTTCGCTGAAGGCGCAGGAGAAGGCGCCCGCGGGGTGATGATAGCGGTACGTATCCCCGTCCATCAGATCATCGGTAGTGCGCGCTCGGGCTACGGGTGCCTGAATGAGCTGGAGTATGTCTTGCTCGGTGGCAACCACGAGGTGTCTTGGCTGAGCTTGCGCAAGGCAAAGGGATTCGTCTCTACGGAGGTGGGGGTCGCGACCGGGATGCGCTCACGTGAAGAAATGGTCCGGCTGCTGTTCGGCTTATCCGATGACGTACTCGGACGCGAGACAGCGCGCAAGATACTATCCGCAGGAGGCGGCTAGACAAACCCAGCCGCTCGGGTTATACTACATAAGGGAGGACACCCGCAATGGCAGAGATACCACAAGTAGACGCAATCCTGGCCAACGCCGACTGGACGAAGCAAAAGCTCGACGTGTGGATACGCGACGGCGCTATCAGCCGCCTCGTGCGCAACGTCGAGGAGCTGGCGAGCGTGCTTCATATGACAGTCGACGACGTAAAGAAGCTCCCGGTTTACAAGGGCGCGCTTACACACTGGAAGGCTAAACGGGAAGAGTTTGACACAACCTGAGCGCCTGGGTTAGGCTGTAGGAGAAATTACCATGACAAGCAGAGCTGAAAAGCTAGGACTCAAACGCGGACCCGAAACCACGGAAGCGTATCGCAAGCTGATGAAGCGCCACCGCGAGGAGTGGCTTGCTAACGATCCTGCTCCCGAGTTCAAGCCACCACCCATCGACGACGATCCCGACGCTGACCGGCCTACGCTCGGCGCTACCACGCTCGAAGCGATGCTAGTCGCCATCGCCAACGGTGAGCCCAAACCGGACAATCTCTCACCGGACGAGCTGAAGATGTGGCGCGACCTCGCTAAGGAAGTGCGCGAGATACGCGCGAGCGGCGGCGAGATAGACATACCCTTCGAGTCTGTAGGTGTAGAGTGAGCCGCGCGGTGTGGTTAGTCGTGTTGCTGGTCTTGGGTGCGCCTATCGCTACGGCTCAGGCGCAACCGGATACGGACACACGCTCCAGCGCCAGTTGGTACCACCTCGATCCGCTGGAGTGGACCTTGATCGGCGCTACCACAGCGGACATAGTAGCCACCGAGCTAGTCATACGTCGCGGCGGCTACGAGCGCAATCCGTTCATGCAATCACGCGCAGCGCGGATAGGCTTCAACGCTGGGCAGACTGTGTTGCTGGTCTACCTGTCGCGGCGTCTTGAGGCGGCGGGTAGAAGCCGTGCTGCCAAGGCGGTACTTCTTGCGCCTACGGTGGCGCATGGAGCCGCGGCAGGGTGGAATGTTAACGTAGCCTATCAATGGAGTTGGTAGGGTGAACATGGCGACTAAATGAACAAGCACAACGAACCTGAGAGCAAGATTGAAACCGTGCTGTACTGGCTGGGCGCAGCCTGCGATTATCTCAACCTCCGTGGAATCGAGTGGAGGGTTGCGGGCGCGTTGTACGTACCGCCTGAGAACATTCCACCGTGGCAGGTAGACAGGCGAAACAGACGGTTAAAAAGACCTGATTGCCGCTGGCACCGATTCCGCAGAAGACTGGAGTCAAGGAGATGGGAATGTGTACGGTGCACCGCGTACGTCGACCCCAGAAACAAGGCGTACACGTTTACCAAAGTGCCGAACCGGCGAGACTTGAATGCAGCTTTCAAGGTGTCGCCTCTACACAGTAACAATATTGTGGGCGTGATGGTGAACGAAAAAGGCGAGATGTGGGAAGCCCCGAACTGCGAGGCGGTACCGACACAGCCCAAAAGTTTCACGTGAAACACCTCACCGGGTTGCCACTTGACCCGGACGGTCAACATTTGCTATATAATCAAACAAGGAGTAGGTGAACATGAAGGCGATATTAGATACCCTCGACGGCGTACCCGAAGCACTACAAGGTGAATACGAGTCGCACGAGGGCAAGTACAAACTGAAGGTGGAAGGTACGCCAAACGGTTTCGTTCCCGCGAGCGAGCTTGTGACCGAGCGCACCAAGCTATCGGAGTTCCGCGACACGACCACGAACCTCTACAAGGACATCGCTGCGCTTGCGGGTGTCTCCGAAGCGTCAAGCCTCGAACCGCTCAAGGAGTTGGTCGCCAAGCTCAAGGACGTCGACCCCGAAGAGCACAAGAAGATCAAGGCCAAGCTAGCCGAGCTGGAGAAGAAGGGCGAGAAGCCTTCCGACGTAACCGAGCAGATCGCAGCCGCCGTCTCCGAGGCTATCAACCCGCTCAAGAAGCAGCTCGAATCGGAACACAACCAACGAGTCGAGTCTGACTCCAAACGCGCGGACGCCGACAAGCGAGCCGACCGTGCAATGCTGCGCAACGCTATCGGAGGCAAGCTGTCCGAAGCGGGCGCACGTTCAGACGCGTTGAGCTACCTGCTCGACAAGTCCGAAGATAGTTTTCACGTTCAAGAGGAGAAGGTCATCGCCAAGGCGAACATCTACAGCAAAGATCCTGCGAAGTCAACAGGCGGTGTACAGGACGCTCTCGACGTGGACGAATGGGTCAAGAACGCGATAACCGAATACGCTTTCGCGTTCGAGGCCAGCGGTGGAGGGGGAACACCCACGAACAAACCAGGTCCCGGTGGGACCTACCCTCGACCCAACGCAAAGGTGCTCATCAACCCTAGCCCGCAAGAGATCGGACGCAACATGGACAAAATCCGAGCGGGCGAGGTGCGAATCGAGAATACCTCGGGTTAGAAGTAGAGCGGGCTGCGAAGCTCGCCAGAAGTAGCCGGACCGGTGGTCCGCAGATAACAGAAGCTACGGTGTAGCCTCTTTCGGAAGTCGCCTCCGCGGTGCGGGGGCGCACGGTCCCGGTGGGACTGGTGGAACCTTAAACTCAACTTCCACTTTCTCGAAGGAGTCTCATCATGGCCGGAGCTTTAGTCACCACAAACATCACCCAGACGCTAGTAGCGATGGGTCTCTCCGCGTTGCGCGAGCGTATCGTCATGCCGCGCCTCGTCAATAGGGAGTACGAGAAGGACATCGTCGGAGCCAAGCGTGGCGAGACGGTGAACGTGGCCGTACCCTCCGCAATCACCACGCGAACGGTTTCCCCCGACGTCGTGCCGCCCGCCGTTACCGCGGTGACGCCCACTAATGTCGCGGTCACTCTCACCGAGTGGAAAGAAGCGCCGTTCGCGATGGATGACAAGGGTCTCGCGCAAGTCCTGAACGGGATTATCCCGATGCAGGCGTCCGAGGCGATCAAGTCGCTCGCGAACACCATCGACAATTTTATCTGGGGCAAGTACAAGGGGTTTCACGGCTACGCAGGCGTCGCCGCAACGACTCCGTTCCAGACGGATTTCTCGGAGTACCTCGACGCGCGCAAGTTCGCTAACTCCGCGGTCCATCTCATGGACATGGAGCCGCGGACGATGCTCATCGATCCCGATGCAGAATCCAAGGTTCTCGGGCTGCGCGGTGTACAGGACGCCGGGTTCGCCGGTACGACCGAAGGCATCGTCAACGGTCAGATCGGGCGTAAGCTCGGCGCGACCTGGGTCATGACGCAGAACGTCCCGACTCACACCGCGGGCACCGGTACCGCCTACCTCGTGAACAACGGCAACATCACCGCCGGTTCGACCGTCATCACCGTGGACACAGGCTCGGGTACCATCCTCGAAGGCGATATCGTCACGTTCGCGAGTCACTCGCAGACGTATGCGATCGTCTCGTCCGTGGGCGGTTCCACCGTCACCTCGGTCACGCTCAACCGTGGTCTGGTCGCCGCGATCGTAGACGGCAACACCATGCTGCTCAAACCCACTCACGTGGTCAACCTCCTCATGCACCGCGACGCGATCGCGTTTGCAATGGCCCCTCTGTCGGAGACGAAGCTCACGGACAACGAAACGTCCGCGACCGCCATCGACGAAGAGTCCGGTCTGTCGCTGCGGCTCGAACTGACGCGGCAGCACAAGCAGTATCAATGGTCGTGGGACGCGCTCTACGGAGCGTCGGTCGTTCGTCCTGGGTTCGGTATCCGCGTAGCAGGCTAAACAGAGCGCTTCGTGATAGAGACGATGGAAGTGGACACGAAGAAGTTCAACATTGCGCTGTACCGTGAAGGTCGGCAAGTGGGCAAGGTTGTCTACTCACTTGCCGACCGTGCGGCGTTGGGGAACGTATCCTTCACCACGTCCGATAACTCGATACGTCACGCACTGATGCCGCTCATACGCAAGCGCTGGACTTGGCCCGTACTGCTTCATCGGTTGAAGGCGACCACGCGCGGGCTAGTGCCGCGTTTCTATCTCACGCCTTCGCCGGACGGCCGCGGTACGGACAGCGTGCTGCGTCGCAAATTCATTTAGCGCAATCGCAAGGAGTTTTTCAATGGCTACTAGCACAATCGCACCGCACGACAAAGTGAACAAGGACTTCATCTACGCAGGTGAGGGGGCGTTGGACGGGACGGCCGGAGTAGTCGTCTCGCACCCGTTCAAGAACAAGGTGACAAGCGTCACGCTGACGGTGGCAGCAGCAACAGCGCCCGCGGTGACTACCGAGGCGCATATGTTCACCTACTCCATCGTCGGTCTCGTAGTCACGGTGTTCGGCTGGACACCCACCGACACGGATACCAACGTGGTCATCGACCCGACCTCGACGGATACGTTCTCGTTTCTCATTACCGGATACTAGAGCGCAACGCTCGGAAAGGAGGTAACCGATGGAGATTTATACGACCGTGGACGTCGTGCGGCTATCGGACGGGGCCGAGTGCTCCGTACCCGAGCACGAACTGAAAGAGAACCCCGAGCTGTACAAAGTCAGATCAGCCAGGGGATCGTCGGGCGCCAAGACTGCTACGGCGTCGGGCACCAAGCCTACCGCGTCTAAACCCAAGCCCGACCCGAAGAAGAGAGGCAGGTAAGCCGTGACCATAGCTCGCAACCGTGCGCTTCTACCCGTGGTCACGCTGGCGGCAGCTGTCGCCAATCGGGTGTCCGAGGTGTTCCAGTTCGACCCGCTGGGCGTTCGTTCCGTGTCTCTACTGTGCAAGTTCATTCGAGCAGCAGGCGGCACCACCTGCGACGCGTGGGTGCAGACCTCGCTCGACGGCGGCTCGACGTGGATGGACATAGCGAACTTCACCTTCACCACGACCACGGCTTCTAAAGTGGCAATACTACAGCGAGGTATTGCGCCGGGTGCGCTCGTACCAGCAGACGCGGCGCTGACTACAGACGCGCTGGTGGACGGTGTGATCGGTGACCGATTGCGCGTGAAGTACACGACGACGGGAACCTACTCGGGCGCGTCGTCCTTGGCTGTCGATGCTGTAATCGCGTGACGTTATGGCCGTCACTACGCTCGACGTCACGATAGGGGGAGCCTCTGCGAACGCGTACTGCACTCTCGCTGTCGCGGATCAGTATCACGAGGATCGCCCGCCGTCGAAGACCACATGGGCGGACGCTAGCGACGCAAAGAAGAATGCCGCAATCCTGTTTGCCACCTTGATGCTTGACAGTTTGGTGGAGTGGCGCGGTTTTGTAGTCACCGACACGCAAGCGCTGTTGTGGCCGCGATACGGCATGACGAAGCGCAACGGGTACGAGCTGCTCAGCTCCGTCATACCAGTCGAGCTACAGAACGCCTGCGCAGAGTACGCCCGCCAGCTGCTAGCCGCCGACCGAACAGCCGACAGCGATATCGAAACTCAAGGAATCAAGTCTCTCTCCGTCGCCGGCGCGGTGTCGCTTTCGTTCAAGGACTCCGTCTTCGCGAAAGTCATTCCCGACGTGGTCGTAAACCTTCTGGTTCCCGGTTGGTACTCGCGCTTGCACGGTGTCGAGTCCGGCGTAGTCGAGCTAATAAGAGCGTGAAGTGATGAGTAAGAGAGTTTTGCACAAACGTGTAGAGGTTAAGTGGCGCGACAGCGCGTCACGTGGTGGTTGGGATGAGATTTCTGCGCACCGAGAGAGACGAGAAGTAGGTCCTGTTCTGTCAGTCGGTTATCTGCTGTCCAAGGATAAAGATGTTGTTCAACTGGCGCAAAGTCAATCGCTGATGACTGGTCAGGTGACGGACACAGTGACCATCCCTCGTGAGAACGTGATCTATATACGCAAGCTGCGGGTTGAGAAGTGACATGGGTCTAGCCGATACCGTACGCGACGCAGTAGCGCTGGGCCAGTCCATCACCGCGGACCTGCAAGTACCCATCCAGCACGAAGCGTGGATCGGTCAGGACATCTCTACCGATCCTCTTTACGCTACCGCGGTCGAGTACCCCGCGATCGTAGAGCTGGGACCGAAGCCCTTCCGCACCGACCAGGGCGAGGTCATCCTCGTGCGCGCTATTGTCAACATCCTCCAACCTATCGTACCGATCGGCGGCATCGACGACCGCGACGAACCTCTCGACGGGCGCGACCAGATTACACTGCCGAGTGGAATCGCGGGTCCTCCCATCATGGGCGGCGGCGGCGTTGTAGACCCCAGCACGCGGCGACCCTACGCGCACCGTATCGCTATAGGATGACCGGTGACCGATGGTAGCTAGAGCAACGATTATAGGCGAGAAAAAGATGGCAGCAAAGTTGCAAGCTATCGCGCTCAAGATTCCCGCCAAGGCGGCTGCGGCGTTGTTCATCGAAGCTAACATCGAAGCGACCGAAGTCCGCCGTCGCATTCCAGTGGACACGGGCGCACTCCGCGGATCAACGGAAGTGTCGAAGCCCAAAGTCGAGGGGGGCGTGGCGCTCGCCGATATCTCCGTGACTATCTCAGTGGGCGGTCCGGGAGTAACGTACGCTATCCCTGTGCACGAGAACCTCGACGCTTTCCACAAAACCGGACGCTCTAAATATCTTGAGTCAGTCATCATGGAGTCAGCGCCGTTTATGACGAAACGTCTCGCGAAGCGGCTCGACATAGTGTAGCGATGGGCGTGATAGAAGAGGTGCGCACACACTTGGTCGGTCTCGGCACTGTTGGCGCTGCTGCTACGTGGTTCAAGTTTCAACTGCCTCCCGCCCGGCCTGACGTCGCGTCCGTAGTCCGCGAGACTGGTGGTACCGCTCCTGACATGCCGTTCGGCTCCTCTATTGCGATGTTCGAGAATCCTACGGTTCAGATTCTATGTCGAGGTATCAAGAACGATCACGACACACCGCGCGCTACGGCCAAGCTCGTATGGGCTGCGATGATCGCCATTAAAACAGGCACGTTGTTGGGCACTACCATTTACGCATTCGTTCAGGCGCTACAGCAACCGTTCCCTATGAAAGACGAAGCGGGACGCGTTGTGGTAGCGTGTAACTATCTAATCAAAAAGGATCCATCATGACGGACAACGCGAATTCGAACGGTCCCGTGAACGCGGACCCTCGCATTATCATGCCTCCAGGTGTGAACGATCCGCGCAAGGAGCTGCCCGACGTGTGCGCGTGCGGAGCAGGTCCGGACAGGTTCCGCGCTGCGTTGGGCGGCACCGTCTTGTGTATGTCGTGCGGGGAAACATTATCCAAGGGAGCGAGGAATGGCTAGACTGCGAGTACGC
>SDBT01010576.1_pt1 | contig 14892 bp, 12 predicted proteins | sample 2277101 | NCBI WGS metagenome assembly SDBT01 (sample SAMN10404973, study PRJNA504765) | marine sediment metagenome | isolation source: marine sediment core GS10_PC15, 103 cmbsf | place: Arctic Ocean: Southern Knipovich Ridge | collected 2010 | reverse complement strand
AGCTTGGGTAGTAGTCGGTGCAGTAACTGACCAAGGAAAATCACCATCATTAGTAGTTGATTCAGTTAATTCTTCCCAATCTCCCCCACTTGCTCTCTGTAATTCTATCTTTACATCATCTATTGAACCCTGAGTAGTCCAAGTGATGTTTTCTGTAGCATTAACTACCCAAGCTTCTCCACCATTAGGATAAGTTACTGTGATTGTCCCGCCTTCGGGAATTACAGAAAGACTAAAAGTAACAGAATCACTAGCCGCATTAACCCAAAACCCGAATACAGCTAACATTAAAACAGCCAGAACTATCATCAGTTCTTTCTCTAAAATCTTAAAAAATGTTTTTTGTATCTGTTTTAGCATAATAAAAAGATATTCTTTTCATTATACCATAAAAAAGTATGTTAGTCAAGAGATGAACGTCAATTTCTTTAAGAAAAAACGCCAGGGATAATCAGCACAATGTTTAGCATAAGTTACTCCCCTGCGAGAAGAAGTCCCGATATCTGTCGATTTAACAACAAAACCATCATCTTCTACCCAAAGCCCAGTTTGTTTACTTAGCTTTCTCCTATTTAATTCAATATCTATTTTTAATGCTCGACATAATTTACCTGGACCATTAGTTCGCTGATCGGTTTTAAATAAAGGCTCAATTGCTCTAATTAAAACTGCTTCCCCTTCACCCGGTAAAAAAGTAACTAAATTAAGACAATGATACATTCCATAAATTAAATACACATATATAAATCCAGCTGGACCAAACATGATTTCCGTCCGCGGAGTTTTACCTTTGTGAGCATGGCAAGCCAAATCATCTTGGCCACAATAGGCTTCTGTTTCAATTATCCTATATCGATAAACATGGGAACCCAGTTTGCGCACCAAAACCTTGCCCAATAAATCTTCGGCTACTTTTAAAGTAGACCGACTAAAAAATTTATCCGGCAATACTACTCTCATTATTGTTCAGATTGCTGATTGTTAGGAATAGCAAAAATCATTTTGCCAGCAATGGTTTGGAATACCCTAGTTACCAATACCTCAATTTCGCGACCAATAAACTTATGTCCTCCTTCCACCACTACCATAGTTCCATCTTCTAAGTATCCAACACCTTGGTTTTTATCTTTTCCTTCTTGAACTAACTTGATATGCAACTTTTCGCCAGGTAGAACTACTGGTCGTAAGGCATTATTTAATTCGTTAACATTTAGCACTATAATGTTCTGAATTTGCGCCACTCGATTAAGATTATAATCTACTGTCATTAACTTGGCTTTCTTTTTTTTAGCTAACTGAATAATTTTAGCGTCTACATCTCCCTCCGAAGGAAAATCATTACTCGTTATCTTAACTGTTACTTTTTTTTCTTTTTTAAGTTCGCTCAAAATATCCAAGCCTCTTCGACCACGACCACGGCGTAAATCATTAGGAGAATCTGCAATATTCTGTAATTCTTCTAATACAAATTTAGGTACTAACAAAGTCCCATTTAAAAAACCTATTCTAGAAATTTCTAGAATTCGACCATCGATAATCGCTGAAGTATCTACAATAATTTCGCTTCTATCTTTAGGGCGAGGAATTATCGGAGATTCTTTAAAGTCCCTTTTGATAGTGGTGTTGAAGATAGAAATAAAAAAGTTACTAACAGATTTGGCAATAGTTTTGCGCTGTTTATAAAAAAAAGTAATTACTATTGCTACACTAAATATATTAATTATAAGTGGCAGCCATTGACCAAATGGATCGCTAAGTTTTGATAAAGGCAATGACATTAATGCCCCTATAGATAAACCTACAACTACACCAAAAATAATCACTGCAAAATCTGCTGCTCTAATCTCTAATGATCTGCGAGCAAACAAAAAATAGGCTATCGCCAATAAAAAAATGATAATTCCAAAAATTTGCCAAAGAAACATAAGATAAAAATAATTAATAGATAAATCCCTAAACCTAATTGTAAAATGTGCTACTTATGACTAAGTGCCTTAAGGCCAGCTGTAGTTAACACCAATTTATTCCCTTTTTTATCTATTTTAATCTTTGCATTACGTCCAAATTTGCCTTGCAAAATACCTTCTGCCAGCTGGTCTTCGATAGTATTCTGGATTACTCGACGAATTGGCCGCGCGCCACTGTCTGGATCAAATCCTTGAGCTGCGATAAAACTCCTAGCTAACTTGCTAACTTCTAAAGATATATTTTGTTTAGTCAGCCTATTTGAAAGCTGATTAATTTGTAAATCAACAATCTTGGCGATATCATTCTTAGACAATGGTCTAAAAACTACTATTTTATCAACTCTGTTAAGAAATTCTGGCCGAAAACTCTTCTTCAATTCTTCAATTACTTTACTTTTAAGAACTTTATATTCTTCGCCAGCCCTCTTACTTTCTGTAAATCCTACCGCTGCTTGACGATTCAGTTCTCCGGTACCGATATTAGATGTCATAATTACTACCGTATTCCTAAAAGATACTTTTCGACCCTTAGCATCAGTCAGAAAACCATCTTCCAAAATCTGAAGCAGGATATTCATAACGTCCGGATGAGCTTTCTCAACTTCGTCCAATAACACCACTGCATAAGGCTTGCGCCTGATTAATTCTGTTAACTTGCCGCCTTCTTCATATCCCACATAACCAGCTGGAGCACCAATAAGCCGAGCTACATTATGTTTCTCCATAAACTCACTCATATCAACTCTAACTAAAGCATCTTTATCTTGAAAAACCTCTTCAGCTAGAACTTTAGCTAATTCCGTTTTGCCTACCCCAGTCGGGCCTAACAGCATAAATGATCCCATCGGCCTATCAGGATTACCGACTTGAACCCGCGAACGGCGAATAGCTGAAGTTACTGCCTCCACTGCTTCGGGCTGGCCAATAATCCTAGTTTTCAGTTTATCAGCTAAATTGGATAGATTTTTAATTTCATCACCAGCCAATTCACCTACTGGTATATTAGTCCATAATGATACCACCTTAGCAATTTCACTAGGTATAACCTTGGGCCACTCTGTCTTGTTATTATCAGTAGCTTTTTTTTGAGTAGCTTCAATTTTCTTTTGCAGCTTTAATTCCTGAGCTCGCAACTTAGCTGCTTGTTCATAATCCTGACTTTCAATTGCCAATTCCTTATTCCTGACTATCTTTTCTAACTGAGACCTCTCTTTAGCTGATTTAGGATGGCTTAAACCAGCTGCAATCCTAACCGCCGACGCCGCTTCATCAATTAAATCAATGGCTTTATCTGGTAAGTAACGATCATTAATATACCTGACTGATAAATTAACTGCTGATTCGATAGCCTCTGCTGGAATAATAACTTTATGATAATCTTCATATTTCTCTTTAATACCCATAAGAATACCAATAGTCTCTTGAGGGGTTGGTTCTTTTACTACGATTGGTTGAAATCTTCGTTCTAAAGCTGCATCCTTTTCTATATGTTTACGATATTCATCTGTAGTAGTGGCTCCTACTAATTGCAAATCACCACGGGCTAAAGCCGGCTTTAAGATATTAGCAGCATCCAAACTACCTTCAGCACTTCCAGCCCCCACTAAAGTATGTAATTCATCAATAAATAAAATTACATCTTTAGCTTTTTTAACTTCCTCAATAACTTGATTGATTCTTTCTTCAAATTCCCCTCGATACTTAGTGCCAGCTACCATTGTCGATGGACTTAATACCATAATTCTCTTGCCCGCCAGGTTTTCTGGAACTTCTTTATTTATAATTTTAATAGCCAACCCCTCAACTATAGCAGTTTTGCCTATACCAGGATCGCCAATCAGGACAGGATTATTTTTAGTTCGACGGTTTAATATCTGAATCATTCTCTGGATTTCTTTATCTCGACCCACAATCGGATCAATTTTACCATCACGAGCTAAGCTAGTTAAATTAATACTAAAATTATCTAGAGTAGGACTACTAGATTTACTGGCTGTTTTAGCCCCTCTACCAACTGATGATGCTCCTATAGGAGCATCTTGACCCGCACTAGCCTTAATTGTTTCTAAGGCAATCTGAGTAATATTTTTTGGATCTACTCCTAATTCTTGGATAATCTTATACGATTGACTTTGTTTATCCTGCATCATAGCCAACAATAAATGCTCCGTCCCAATATAATAACTACTATATCTGGCTGCCATTAGAACAGCTGTTTCTATCAATCGTCTGGCGCCAGGTGTAAGTCCAACTCGAGTACCAGAACTATCTTGACGTGAAAGACTGACAATCATATCTGCTTTCTCAGCACTAATCCCTAAACTGCTTAATATCTCATAGGCTGAACCACTTTTGATATTCAACATTGCCAATAACAAATGCTCTGTACCTAAGTGTGCCGAACCCAGCTCTCGAGCAACCTTTTGAGCATTAGTCAGCACCTTCTTAGCATTGGTAGTAAACTTATCTAAATAGTGATAACCATCCATTATTATAATTATTTATTATCTTTGGATTGATCCCGTTTGGCAGTTTTGTCTGGTGGTGATTGTTCGGTTTTACTATTGGACTTATCTTTAGTTTTAGAAATATCAGATTCTAACGACGGTTTAATAATCTCCTTGTCTAAACCAGCTTTAGTCTCAGATTTTTCATTTTCGTCATCAACTATTACTTTCTCCGTACCAGCCTTGGGCATACCTTCTTTATCTACCTCAATCTGCCAAGTAGTTAATTTGCTAGCTAGCCTAACATTTTGACCTAATTTACCTATAGCTAACGAAAGTTGGTCACTAGCTACCTTTATTTTGGCTGTTTTAGTTTTTTTGTCCAGTTCAACTTTATCGACTTTAGCAGGCGCCAAAGCATTAATAATAAACTGTTTAGAATCTTCGTCCCATAACACAATATCAATCTTTTCTTCGCCAATCTCAGCCATTACTGCCTGAACTCTAACACCTCGACGGCCCACTAATGAGCCCACTGGATCAATTGCCTCTTCACTGGAATATACTGCTACCTTAGAACGCACTCCGGCTTCCCGAGCAATAGTCTTAATCTCAACAGTCCCAGCTGATATTTCCGGCACCTCGATTTCAAATAATCTCTTTATCATTTCGGGGCGGGCACGAGACACAATTACCTGAGGATCCTTACCACTAGATTGGACTTCTACCACATAGACTTTAAATCTTTGACCAATATAATATTTATCTGATCTAGATTGTTCTGAAGGGAAAAGAATACCAGAAGTTTTGCCAATGTCTATCATTACAACATCCCCTTCAATTTGTTGGACTGTGCCTTGCACTAACTGACCCTCTTTATCTTTATATTCTTTATATATAATATCTCTTTCTGCTTCTCGCAATCTTTGAAGAATCACCTGCTTGGCAGTCTGAGCAGCTACTCTACCATATTCTGCTGGAGGAAAAACTTCTTCCTGAACTTCGCCACCAATTTTAGCTTTTTTATCGATTTTTTTAGCCTCCTTTAAAGATATTTCTTTCATTGGATCTTCTATTTCTTCTACTACTTTATGAACTACAAAAATTCTGGTCTTTTCGGTTTTAGGATCAATCTTAGCTACTACAATCTGCTCCTTCTGACCAAAATCCTTTCTGTAAGCAGCTGCTAAAGCAGCCTCAACAGTCTCTAAAATGACTTCTTTGGGGATGCCTTTTTCTTCAGCAATCTGCGAGATAGCAGACATAAATTGTGATGCTTCCATTAAAATCTCTCCTTTAGGCTTTTAAAAAAGTGGGTTACACCCACTTCTAGTACATTTTTACTATACTTAAAATCAATGTTTAAGTCAATTTAATGCATGCTCAAAAGCATTGGTTAAAAAATCTACTTTATATCTCTTAGCATAAGAATTATACATAATTCCAATTACACCATATTGAGTATCACCCAAATATCTTTCGGTCATTAGATAATAAGCTGCTATACGACTAATCTTTTGTTGTTTTTTATAATCTACAGCTGCAAAAGGACCACCATATTGATCAGAAGATCTAGTCTTAACTTCAATAAAATAAAGAATATCATTGTGGTTTGCAATAATATCTATTTCGCCTAGTGGGCAAGAATAATTATGCTTAATAATTTTAAACTTGCTGATAGTCAAAAACTTAATTGCTACTTCTTCTCCTGTTTTGCCTAAATTAGATATCACTTAGCTAATTCTAAATTAGTTCGATGCGAAACTGCCTTTTGTATGGGTTTGAAACTTCTGCGATGCCAGCGGTTAATTCCATATCGCTTAATTTGTCTTTGATGAAAAACTGTTCCGTAGCCCTTGTTATGATTAAAGCCATATTGAGGTTCTAAATCATTAATTTTCTCCATCATTCTATCCCGAGCTACTTTAGCTATAATAGAAGCCGCTGCAATAGAAATAGACCGCCGATCTCCGTCTAAAATTCCTCTGGATGGAATCTCAGAAAATCCCACCTTAAAACCATCCACTAACACAAAACTGGGTTTAATTGAAAGATTATCTACTGCCCGGCGCATAGCTAAATAACTAGCTTGCCCTACTCCCATAGCATCTAATTCTTTATTTTCTACAACTCCAATCCCAACATCTATTGCTATCTCATGTATTTTAGAAAAAAGTTGTTCTCTTTGCATAGCTGTTAATAATTTAGAATCATTAATGCCATAATACCGATTTAAAAAAGGCAGCACTACTGCTGCAGCCACTACTGGACCAGCCCAAGATCCCCTGCCAGCCTCATCTACTCCAGCTATAATTAAATATCTGTCACGCTGAAGTTCTCGCTCAAGTTTAAGATTCGGTTTGTTTGTTCTCTTTGCCAACTTCATCCTCTCTCTCCTCATTAACTGTATCATCTTTTGGAACAGCTGGCTTATCCAATTGGATAGATTTGGTTTCTTGGTTTTTATCTTTTTCTTTCGATTTTGACTCAGATTCTGCAACTGCAGTATCTGGCTGCTCAATCTCGTCTTTTTGAGCAGATGCTTCTACGGCTTCTGCTAATTCCTTTTCAGTGACCTCTTTGGCAGCTTCTGTTGGAGCTACTAACTCCCATATATCTTTATCTACTTTTTTTTCTTTTAATCTCAGGGCTTTGCCAGATAAGTTTCGTAAATAATATAACTTAGCTCTTCGAACTTTAGAACTTTTTTTGAACTCAATCTTTACAATATTAGGTGATTGCAAAAGAAAAATCCTCTCTACTCCAACCCCCGAAGCAATTTTACGTACTGTAAAAGTAGCGTTAGGACCTATTTTACGATGAGTTTTAATAACAATCCCTTCAAATACTTGGATTCTTTCTTTATCCCCTTCTCTAATCTTTTGGTGAACTCTAACAATATCCCCTGGATTAATCTGGGGAAGCTTACTTTTGCCGGGTTGGGTCAAGATATTTACCATTTCATTAAACTATTACTTCGCTATGGTAGCAGAAACCAGCTCTAGAGGCAATGTTTTTGTATAAAAAAGGCGACCTTTATAGGTCGCCACCTCATTTTCTCTGTATCCTTCTCTCTACACCTTCCTACACATCACTCCAAAAACCGCCTGATAAATTCCTGGCGCCATTGAGGTGCGTTTTTCTCGCCAATCCGAATAACAAAGGAAAATTTTTTCTTGTTATTGGACACCACCCTATCCTTTTTAATCTGTAAAATCTCTGGCAGATCAGACATAATCAACTCAATTAAAATTGGGTTGACCTTGTTGCGTAGTGTATCACGCAACCTGACTCGAAGATCTTCGCGCCGCTTCGCACAATTTTTGGGCTGCTCAAGTTGAGCAAATCCCTCAATTAACCCTAATGCGGCCATGACTTCTGATTCAGGGAAACGATTAATCTCTCCTCTAGCTTTCAATAGGCTCAAATCTTCCTCCTTAGGATGTAGTTTGCAATCTCAGCCTGAGCAACTCTTCAGCTTCTGGCTGAAGCTGAGGTATAATCTCAACAGAACAAGGCATGGATTTAGAATCCCTGGTTTGAAATCCAAAAATGTCTTCATCGTCAAGGCATTCTCGGGTCTTCCCGGCGGTGATGCTACCACAATACTGCTTAACTGTTGCAATGATAACAGTTTTAACATCATTCTCAATGGCGCACCGTTGCGTAGGGTGAGGATTATAGATCGGCCCTATAGGCTCAGCTATAAAGTGATCCACTATAGCCTCAACGATTTCCACTACCTTCGTTGTTTTACTGAACCTTTTGTCAGTACAACTGGGAGGTAACGGAATACGCGTCTTTTCAATATCAGTCCTTGTCGAGAACATAATACTCTCTCTCCTGTCGTTATTTAAGATGTTTAAATCTAAAGTCTCCAGCACATTTACTAACTAGTTACTGCAGTAATGTCTATCCTCCTTTCTCTAGGATGTGGTGATGGTAGCAATAATTGTAAAAGAACAAACTTCTTTGTTTATATTTAATTATTATCAAATAAAGTAGCTCCTGTAAAGAAAAACATCCGTTGTTAACGGATGTTTCGAATGTCTGGCTGAGTAATGCCGGACCTAATTAAATAAAATACATCGTTCCAAGATGTGTTGTCTGATGCTTGTAAAACTGAATTAATATCTAAGATATACAAGCCAGAATTATCGGCTAGGTATAAATGCCCATATTCTTGATCAAATATAATGGAATCGAACCTAAAATCCCAATCCAATCCCACTATAATATCGTCTGTACTCCCTGAAATGCTATAACCTGATTCCACTCTCTGCAATTCCACCGATATATCCGACGAAAATAATCCAGACACTACCACAATTTTCTGGTTTACTATCTGCCCAATACTATTTACTTCATTATGCACCGCTACTACTCCATTCAACATTCCTTTAGCCAAAAATATCTGATGGCACTCAGCCATTACACAAGCAGCATTGGCTAGGCTTTTGCCGCGACACCTTGGACTGACCCAATACAAACTGTCATTAACAATGAAATAAATTCTTCCATGCAAACCATGAGAAATCCATATCGGCGGCATAGTTAATTGGACATTGTTTACCACTACAGAACGCTGGTCATTCTCTAGATTATGAACAATTAAAGCATTTCTACTCTGGTACGCCAACCACTCTCCATTAGGAGAAAAATTAGCATATCTGCTTTGATTGTCATAACTAATCTGTCGAATACTTTGATTGTGCCAAACATAGATATCAGTTGTATTAAGTCGCTCGACTGTCCAAACTAACGAATTATCATTAACTGGTCCAAACTGAGGATAACTGTGATTGCCAGAAATTGGAACAGCAATTTCGCGGCGCCAATCCTCATCAGTTACACATAATTCTGCGGATTCTGCTGATCTTCGTACATAAGCAAACTTAATCCATCCCCAGGCATCGGAATGATCCTGACTCAGCTCAATGATAGGAGTTTCTGGAAGATCACCCTCAACAAATATTGGCCAAAGATCCAAAACATCTCCTAAGTGCCGTAGAATTGCCCGATCTAAATTGAAATCACCCTTGCCCGAAAGAAGATCCCAATGATCATAATCAGACCATACCCTAACACTATCTTGATGACCTCGCCAGGTTGAAGATACTGGGACAATTCCATCACTGGGACAATTGTCAGATGGGCAATTACCCCAACCAGAAACGTTAATAATAGTGGCTCCAATTTCACCAAACTGGCGATTGTCTCGAATGCCAGTCAAAAAATTATGGCTGGCAGTTAAAGCATCCAATAAATTGATATTACGAGTAATAATATCAGTTGATGGCGGTTCTATCAAACCAGCAAAAAACATTAACTGGGTTTTAGGCTGATTACTTTCAGGATAAGCAACCATTAGATGCTCTGTTCCTGAAGATAGTGCGTCAAACGCCGCCACAATCCTACCGCCTGCCAGCGGAAGAACTTGGCAGATTGCCCTATCTCGCACACTCTTGTGTGCTAAAGGTGTTGATAAAATCGGAGCGCCCAATGTAACTCCTCCGGTTATCAATTCAGGATATCTTTGATCCAGCAACCAGGCAACTACGCCGCCTTGACTATACCCAACAACAGCTACCTGACTGTTGTCAAAACGACTATTGTTACTAATTAGCTCAGCTAAATCATCGGCAATCTTAGAAAGGTCCTGTTCTGGCTGATAACCATAAAACCAGAACTCAACCAATTCAGAAGTATTAAAGCCAAACAGCTCATCTCCCAAATAATCAAGATTCTCAATTTTGGGAGAAAAGAAGCTTTCCATTTGAGGCAGAGTCAGCCCATGAGGATTATTAGTATCCCCATACCCATGAATAAAAATCACTTTCTTATGAGCATCCGTATTCTGCTCGGACCATTGAAGCAATCGACCATTTCCGAATGCTTTTGCTTCACGGTTGTGGCTGTTCCCCCCACAGGCCGCCAGTAAAAGTGCCAGATTAACATACACTAGGCATAACCAAAAATAGCGCATCCATCATCACCTCCTTAAGTGTTTTTGGAATGACGCCTTAATATCAAAGATCAATAAACTATTTTAATGTATGCGATACTTCTTTTTCAAGTCCTTCGCCGCGAGTTATTCGTGTCTTAGTGCGAATTCTCTGCCACTTGCCCTGGTTGTAAACCTCCAATTCTACCTGAATATCCCCACTATGTTTTTCTAAAATTTGCTTTAAAGACTTAAGTTTATCCTGATTAAATACTTGTGGTAAACGAATCACCATACTATTACCATGGTATCTAAAATTGCCAGGCAGTAGTTTTTGAGCTTGATTTAAACCATGTTGCACTGAACCAAACTGAGCATTCGCAGAACTAGCAGCCCTCTTTAAATAATCATCAACCTCAGCCACTAAATCAACTACTATTTTAGCTTCCGATTGCATAATAATTTCACCACCTTCATCATTAACTACATCTTTTACATTTACTTTGCCTTCAATAACTAAAATTTTGTCTAGCTCAAATAAACTTCCGTATTTTTGAAGGATATTGGGAAAGACAATCACTTCTATACTGCCTGTTAAATCTGCTAGTTTTACAAACAACATCGGTTCATTGTTTTTAGTATTAACTTTTTGTACCGCAGATATAACCCCTCCAATTTTTACTCGCTTATTATCTGAATCTTCATGCAAAGATTCTATTTTACAAACCATACCTTCAAGTTTGGGCATAATTTCTTTAAGTGGATGTTTAGATACAAAAGTGCCCAAAAGTTCTTTCTCCCAAGCCAATCTTTCCTTCTCGTTGGATGGCTCAACTTTTTTAAACTGAGATTGGACAGATTTGCGGGCAATATCATTACTAAAAATGCCCAATTGATCAATATTAGCATCTCTGCCTGTCCCATTAACAAAACTTATCATCACATCAACATTCTCAAATAACTCTTTATTATCACCAAATTCTGATAAAGCTCCAGCTCTGGCCAATGATTCTAATACTTTTTTATTTAGCGCTTCTTTTGGCACTCGACTCAAAAAATCCTCTAAATCTTTATATGATCCATTTTCTTGTCTTTCATCTACAACTAAATCAGATACTTTGTGTCCCACATTTTTGATCACATTTAAGCCAAACCGAATGTTGCCAGTTTCTTTAACTACTGCAAAATCTGTAAAACTTTCATTAATCGATGGTGGCAGAACCCTAATGTTTATCCGCTCAGCCTCAGCTATATTTTTGGCCACCTTGTCTAAATCTCCTTGATCAGAAGTAAGTAGAGCAGCTAAAAATTCATTGGGAAAATGGGCTTTTAAATAAGCCGTTCTATAAGCAATCAGAGCATAGCAAGTAGCATGAGCTTTATTAAATCCATAGCTGGCAAATGGTTTAACAAATTCGAATAATTGTTTAGCTATTTTTTGATCTATGCCGTTATTGATTGCCCCCTTAACAAACTTTTCCTGTTGCTCTAAAAGCATTTTTTTTATTTTTTTACCAATAGCTTTGCGCAAAACATCAGCTTCACCCATGCTAAAACCACACAAATCTCGAGCTATTCTCAGAACCTGTTCCTGATAAACTGCGACACCATATGTTTCTTTTAAAATGGGTTCGAGTTTAGGATGAAGATACTCAATTTTCTTTCTGCCATGTTTGCGATCAATGAAATCTGGGATTAATTCTATGGGGCCAGGCCGATATAAAGCTACCATAGCAATGACATCTCCAAATACACTAGGTCTTAGATTTTGTAAATTACGCTTCATACCTTCAGATTCAAATTGAAATACTCCAGTAGTTTCTCCTCGGCTTAATAATTTATATGTAGCTTTGTCCTCTAAAGATAGTTTAGATATATCTATATCTTGCCCGCGAGTTTTGCGAATGATGCGCAAAGCATTCTTAATAATGGTTAAATTTTTTAAGCCTAAAAAATCAATCTTTAAAAGACCTAAATCTTCTAAAGGAAACATAGAATATTGAGTTACATAAGAGATTTCTCCCTTACTGGCAGTCTGCAGAGGAGTATAGTTAACCAGATCTTTGTCAGCAATTATCACACCGGCGGCATGAACTGATGTATGACGCACTACCCCCTCTAGTTTTTGAGCTAAATCTATTAAATCTTTTGTTTTAGAATCAGTATCATATGATTGTTTTAGCTCATCTACAACTTTTAAGGCTTCTGCCAATGAAACACCCAAAGGAAGTAACTTAGCAATCTTATCTACTTCGGTATAAGAAATCCCCATTACCCTGCCCACATCTCGAATAGAGGCTCGAGCGGCCATAGTTCCAAAAGTAACAATTTGAGCCACTTTGTCTCCACCATACTTATCTACTACATATTTAATCACTTCATCTCGTCTGTCGTCTGCAAAATCAATATCAAAATCTGGCATCGAAATTCTTGATGGGTTTAAAAATCTCTCAAAAATTAAATCGTAATCCAGTGGATTAATATCAGTGATGTCTAAAACATACGAAACTATACTGGCTGCTCCACTTCCTCGACCTGGCCCCACTACAATCTTTTGATTTTTTGCCCAGCGAATAAAATCTTCTACTACCAAAAAATAAGATTCGTAGTTCATTTGACTAATAATTCTTAATTCATACTCTAATCTTGTAAGTATCTCTGAGCTAGGCTTGTCCCCAAATCGATGCTTTGTACCCGCATCCACTAATTTTTTTAAATAGCTTTTGTGATCAACCTCATCTTTGGGCAAGTCAAAGATAGGCAGAATAATTTTGCCCAGCTCAATTTCCACATTGCATATATCAGCAATCTTTTGGGTGTTAGTTATGGCTTCTGGTACATCCGCAAAAGCTTCGGCCATCACTGCTGGATCCATAAGATTAAAAACCTCGCCTTTCATACTGAAACGATGTTCGTCTGAAAGCTGAGAACCAGTTTGCACACATAAAAGTGCTTCATGGGCATCAGCATCTTCAGGATGTAGATAATGAGAATCACAAGATGCTACCAAAGGCAAATTAAATTCTTTGGCAAATACCTTAAGTTGATCATTAACTCTTAACTGATCTGGTATATTGGGATGATGTTGCATTTCCAAATAATAATCATCGCCAAAAACTTTATGATGCCAAGTAATCACCTTACGAGCTTTATTTAAATCATCATTTAAAATTGCTCTGGGCACCTCTCCTTGCAAACAACCTGACAAACACACTAAGCCTTGACTATGCTCTTTTAGAAAATCATAATCGATTCTAGGTTTATAATAATACCCTTTCAAATGAGCCTGGGTGGTTATTTTCATTAAATTAATATACCCTTCACTATTTTTAGCTAATAAAATTAAGTGATAAGGTTTTACCCTGCCCCCAGTTGATGCTCTATCTTCTAAACTACCTTCAACTATATAGACTTCGCAACCAATAATCGGCTTAATTCCGGCTTTTTTGCATTCCTTATAAAACTCAATGATGCCATACATAACACCATGATCAGTTAACGCCAAAGCATTACTGCCTTGTTCCTTGGCCATCTCCACCAATTCAGGAACTTTGCTTAAACCATCTAATAGGCTGTAATGACTATGAACATGTAGATGGACAAACTTCATCCCGCCACCCTCTTATATAAAAAATAAATAGCACTTTTCATTGTAGCAAATAAATTAACTGCTACTTTCGTCTCCCCTCAAAGAAAAGCCAGCTAATAAGTGCTATACCTAAAACTACCCCCAAAATTAGAATCAGCCACCATATCCAGTTTAAGACAAAATGAGTTAATCCAACTGATAGACTTACCAACCATTGTCCGGCAGTAGTATCTGCCAAAAACCAAACTCCGGCCAAAAAAACCAAGGCCCCTACAAAAATACTACGCAATATTCCAGGATGAGATTGACCAAAATACGTCATTTCGTTAAACATCTTTTGCCAAAAACCTTTTTCCTGATAATCCTTGCCCATCATATCTAAAATAGCCTGAAGATATATTGCAGTAACTTGTTTGGCAATTTTTTTATCAATAAAAAAACCAGGGACTTCAACTATATCTTCATAAACTCTGCGGGATTCTAGCAAACCTTTCATATTTGAGAATACATCCGATGCATTTTGAATCGCTTCATGAACTGTTTCACCCATACTTACAATACCTAACACCTCACGAAATAATTTATCAGCTTCTATTACCGCCATATTGCAAGCTAGGTTGCTAGACTGAGATAACAATCTTTCAATTCTATCCCATTCTTTTTCGATGACAATTTCTTCTTGTTCTATTTCTTTGTTAGCTTGTTTTTCTTCATCCATTCTTAACCACAAAATTAATCACCCGACCGCCCACATAATAATATTTTGTCTGGTCAGGATTGCTAATATATTTTTTAACAGAATCTAACTTAATAGCTAACTTTTTTATTTCTGTTTCTTTAGTATCAAAGCCAACTTTTATTGTCCCTCTTAATTTGCCATTTACCTGCACAGCTATTGTCATCTTGTCAGCTTTGATTAGATTAGGATCAAATTCTGGCCAATTA
>SDBT01010575.1_pt1 | contig 14893 bp, 17 predicted proteins | sample 2277101 | NCBI WGS metagenome assembly SDBT01 (sample SAMN10404973, study PRJNA504765) | marine sediment metagenome | isolation source: marine sediment core GS10_PC15, 103 cmbsf | place: Arctic Ocean: Southern Knipovich Ridge | collected 2010 | reverse complement strand
CAAGATATACGTACGATGAAATCCTAGAGTTGATTGAAAATAAATTCGGGATAACGGTAGAATGGGGTGAAGATATCTCAACCGAAGCATACAGGGAATTAGGAAAGGAGTTACCAGGATATTACTATATAACTCATTGGCCAATGTCTATAAAACCGTTTTATATTATGCCTTCACCAGATCCAAAATATAGCGAATCATTTGATTTACAAATGGGATGGCTAGAATTAACTTCAGGCGGTACAAGAGTACATAATAAATCACAATTAACCGCAGCGCTAGATGAAAAAGGATTAAATCCCGTAGCATTTGATTCTCATTTACGTACTTTTGATTTTGGAATGCCCCCTCATGCAGGGGTTGGTTTAGGAATTGCTCGATGGGTGACCTTTTTATGCGGTTTGGAGGATATTCGAGAAGCAGTAATGTATCCAAGAACTCCTGACCGATTAACCCCATAGTTATTTAATTTTTTTAATTATTATACTAATATCTAAACATGACAGAAGATTTTGATCTAGAAAGCTATATTCAAGCTGGAAAAGCTGTAATTGCAGCAAAAAAGTTAGCAAAAGAAATAATTAGCCCTGGGGCATTTTTCTTAGAAATTGCTAATAATATTGAAAGTGAAATACTAAATCAAGGAAGTGAGCTCTCATTTCCGGTAAATATGTCCTTGAATGAAATTGCTGCACATTATAGCCCTCCAATTGATGATACTACCATAATTCCTGAAAGGGGTTTAATAAAAATAGATATAGGCTCACATTTTAACGGATTTATTGCAGATTCAGCTTTTACTATTAATATTGATAAAGATCCTGAACTTCAAAAATATGTTAATGCTGCAACAGAGGGACTTGAAGCTGCTATCGAGATCTTTAAGCCCGGAGCGAAATTATATGAATTAGGTGAGGCCATCGCAGAAAAAATTATGAGTTATGGCTTGAGACCAATTACAAATCTTGGAGGTCATGAATTAAAACCATATAATTTACATGCAGGGCCATTTATTCCCAATTATAAAGAAACTACGTATAATCAGGTGTTAAAACCCGGGGATGCCTATGCATGCGAACCGTTTGCTACCTCAGGAGTAGGAAAAGTTGTAAATGGAAAACATTCCTATATTTTTCGATTTGTTAAGCAGGTAAAAAAAAATCTACCCTATGAACAAAAAGGCTATATGAATAAAATTAAGGAGAATTGTAAAAGTCTACCTTTCTCACCACGGTTCCTTGAGAATAACAATCTTATACCAAAAACTAAAATAATGAGAACAATTGATGAGTTTATTAGAAAAAAAATACTTGATCACTATCCTCTTTTAATTGAAAGAAGTGGAGCCCCTGTAGCTCAACAAGAACATACTATAGTAATCGACTTGGATGGGAATCCTATTGTCACAACTAGATAAAGAATTTTTAGAAAAAATCACACCTGTAATTTTATGTGCAGGAGAGGGGGTGCGTCTTAAGGAAATTACCACTAAAATTCCAAAACCACTGATCCTGATTAACGCTCTAGACAACAAACCAATACTTCGTCATACAATAGATCTGTTGCTCAGAGTAGGTGTTAACCGCATAGCTATTGTAAAGGGATATTTAGGAAATAAAATCGATGATTTTATTGATAAATTGAAACAAGAAAGAGCAGACTTAAAAGAAAAATTGGTGGGGGTTGATGCAACTGATCAATATAAATTAGGCCCTCTATATTCCTTTCTTTCAATTACAAAAACTATTAATCTTTTCCGTCGTAATTACATATATCTGATACTTCCCGGAGATACAATATTCGAATATGAACTACTAAATGAGATTTTCTCATTATTGGAAGAAAATTTCAAATTAAAACAAAAAGATCCTATTATCTTTTATAGACAAATTATGGGAAGTTATTTGAAGCAAAGAGACAAATCAGAACAAATTTCATGTATAGATATAGAAAAGATAAACTCAAAAAGATTCCTGAAAAGCATAAAACAGGTGAAAGTAAGTACTATATCTAACTCCGAATCTTTTAATCAGATAATCCCAATCTTTTTATTTCAGTGGGATTTCATTCAAGATATTATAAAAGCTGAAAAGAAAATATCAGTAAAAACCATCAGAGAAGCAGTTAATCATTTGATAAAGCAAGGGAACAGAATTTTTGTGATTAAAATTAATAATAAATACAACTTTTATGATATAGATAATAAATTAGATTTAATAGAATTAGAAAAATTAAAAGATAAATAATTCTCAAAGGTAATATATTTTTAAAAAGATTATCTATAAATAAAATCTTTAAATAAATAGTTAGAAATGTTTAATTAACAATTATTTACTTTAGGTAATAACATGTCAGAAGAAAAAAAAAAAGAAGAATCTAATAATGAATTAGACTTTAAAATTGAAAATGTAGTCGCCACAGTTATTATGGAAATTCCCGAAAAGATTATTCTCACCAAAATCGCCCGCAAATTTGAAGATACAGAGTATAATCCCGAAAGATTTCCGGGTCTTATCATGAGAATTAAAGATCCAAAATCAACATTTCTTATATTCTCAACGGGAAAAATGGTTATTACAGGACTTAGAAGAGCAGACGAGGCAAGTGCTGGAGTAAAAAAAGTTGTAAAATATATTAGAAAAGCCGGAATTGAGGTATCTAATCCAGAAATCACGATTCAGAATATTGTCGCAAGTGGAGATTTACACACATTTATTGATTTAAATTTGGCTGCAATTTTGATGGATAATGCCATGTATGAGCCAGAAGTTTTTCCAGGTTTAATTTACCGCATGAAAGATCCTAAAACTGTTTTCTTGATCTTTTCTACAGGAAAAATTGTTTGTACAGGAGCAAAAAACAAGGAATCCGTGAAAGAAGCAGTTTTTAAATTGAATAATGTAGTACGCGAACTAGGTGTTGCTAAAAAAAATGAGGACACTTCAGAATATGAAGATATAACATTTGTTTAAAGCACGATTAAAAAATTATAGATACTATATTACTATATTTTATAAAGTTGATGCTAATCTTCAATTTTATGATATCGTTTATATAAGAGATATAGAACTTTTTGAAATATATTCAAAAGAAAAAAATAAGGGAGAATAGTAAACTCCGAATTATATTAATTCTCTGAGAGATGGCTTCAACGGAATGTAGAACTCCTGAGAATTTATAATTTTATCATTCGGAATAAGGGTCCCTACAAAATACTAAATTGTTTGTGTTATGGCCGTAGCGTATTCCGCATATAAGATACTTTGAAAATTATCATATTTCAGCGTTCAGCGTCCTCAAAAAATTACTTTATTCTCAACTGAATTTTAGAGGGTTATTACTTGAGCCATAGTATCAATTTGCTTGCTAAGTTTTTAATGAATTATTCATCGATTCGGGTATAAATTGGGGAATAATTGTGCATAATTATTATATACCGCTCCAAAGATAAAATAACTCTACTTGTAATATCGAATGGGTAAAATGTGGAAATTCTTAATCAACCAATACTAATATGCGATAACTAATCTTTTGTTTAAACCGAATTAACGAAATTTAAACCAATGCATATATTTTTTACTATTCTCATTAAATTCTATTGCAAGTCAGATATTTAAATGTTCCTATTAATAAGTAATGAGATTACAAGCTCTTTAGATTATAAAATAATAATTAATTAATACAATCTAATAAAACGAAGCAGAATTTTATAGTTTTGAAATACTATATAAATCCTTATTAATTCACTTAATAGAATATGTCTGGTGGAGATATACCCATCAAAATAGAAATTTTCGGAGTTTCTAATTTAGAGGGCTATATAGATCGAATTTTCGCCCCTTTAACAGCTGACGCTGTTTTAGAGAAAATACCATTTGCTTTGCGTGGGAGATTTAGTTTTGGATCAAAAAAATATTGGACTTTACTCGGTCTAGGTTTGAGAGAAGGGACAAACAATAAATCTATAAATATAGTTGAAAAGGGAGAAATAGTATATAATCCTAAAACTGATGAGTTAATATTTGTTTTAGAGAATAACGTTGAGCTACAGAATAAAGTGAATAAAATTGGTAAAATTACATCAAATCTTGACTCCGTTTTGAACGCAAGAAATGGATTAAATACTAAAATATATAAAATTAAATAAAAGTCGGTAAAAATCTAGATGCCCGTTGATAAAAAGATAACATTTTTATTTTTGATATTCTACTTAGCCGTTATCATCTATCTTCTATTATTTTTATTCGTACCAGAAGTACATAATTACATAATCGAAGCAAGACAAAATTTAGCAAATCTTACAGAAGGAGAAAATTATGTATGGGCCCTGATAATTGCCCTTATTATTTGTCTAATTGGTTCTGCTAGTATAGGTTTCCCCGTACCGTTTCCTTTTGTTCTTTTTTCTTTGTCTAATTCTATCTACCTGAGGTATGCCAATCGCGGTTTAAGTATAAATGAAATTTTAGTTAATAACACTTTTTGGTTTGAAATAATGGGGATTGCTATAGCTGGTGGATTAGGTGCCGCTTTAGGAGAACTAACTAGTTTTTTATTAGGAATAGGTGCGAAGAAAATTGCAGAGAGAAAAGATTCTCCAACCCTCGATCATATTAAAGGATTTGGTAAATTAGTCTTAGATCATCCAAATAGAATGTATCTTTATATATTTATTGCAGCTGCTCTTCCTATTCCCGATGATCCCCTCTGGATTGCATTAGGAATGTCAGAAAAAAAGTTTAGTATTCCTAAATGTCTTCTCGCGGGATGGATGGGTAAAACTATAACTACAACTTTTTATGTATTACTTCCAATTTTGATAATACTGGGAATTTCTGCTACTGGGATAGAGGCTAATGATGTTTCAAGTGTTATAACTGAAGCTATCATGCTTTTAGTATCATTGACCATAATGTTTTTTATCTTAGCTTTTAACTGGAATAAGTTTTTAGAAAATAGACAAAAAAAATCTGAGAATGGTCAAAAAAATTCTGAAATATAAGAAAATTTGCTATTATCTATTTGTTATTGTTGTTATTATCTAAACAATTCTTACATACAAAAATAGTTTTTTTTTTTTCTTTTTGGGTTTCATCATAATATATTCGCTTATAAATATAATTATGACAAACCTCACAGACAGCAGGAGTACGAGTCTCCTTTAAAATTGGATCTAATTTCTCAAAATTTGACATGACTTTACAATTTATGTGAAAGATGTGGTTTTAAGCTCGATTTCAATATTTGAAATGATATCCTGTTTATTTCGATCGTTATTTTCTCTTTTATTTTTATTATAATTTCCCCGTTGTCGTTTCTCATAAAAAGGACGACTTCCAAGAGATATATTTCCTATTTCGATTCCAGGATACAATCTATTTTTTAGAATTTCAGCAATTTCGACTGCAGTAGTTATTTCTTGACCTTCTCCTTTCAACAAAATATGTTTCTGACCACCAGAAAAAGCAAAAATAGCGTTCTTAATAATTTTCTCTTTTTCTCTACGTTTAATAAAAACAATATCATTAGGCATGAAAAATCAAAGATTTGGTTTAAAAGAAGTTCTTCATAAATGTAAATATTGCAATCCATATAAAAATTTCTTTATTTTGATAAAATCAGATTTTTCAAATACAAGCTAAATGTAAATTGATTAACTATATGCTGAATTAAAATTCCCCTTTTCCTTAAGACTTTCTAAAATATTAAAATAGTCGAAAAAGTTTTTTTTAAAATATTCTATAACTAGTCTCTCTTTGGTATCTAAATAATTAAAAAAAGGATTAATAACCTCCATTCTTCCCTCATAATCTTTTTTAATTCTATTACATAATTTATATGATGGTTTTAGTAGAGCAATAATTTTCTTTTGATACTTCTTTTTTTTTGAATTAATATTATTTGATTGGTTCTCAATTACCATATTTTTTAACTTGTCTTCATATTCACTGATTAAAGATTCAATATTTTTTCTAAACTTAGGAATTTGGTAAGATTTCTTGAGGAATTTTGAATCCCATATAAATTGCCTATCTTCATCTATTCCATACTGTTCAGTGTTTTCAGTATTAATCTTGTTGTTTTTAGGAATTAAAAGCATTCCATATTCTTTTTGGAGTTTTACTAAAGCTTTTTCTATCAGGACTTCCTCTATATACTCTATTTCTCTCACTACATCGTCAATGTTATTTCGAATTTTTTCTACTTCTTTATCTATTTTTTTGTTAATAGCCGTTTTTTCTGAAAAATATTGCACTTCTATAATTTTGTAGCCACTAAAAATTCCCGTCTTCGGATTTTTCAATCTTAAAGCTGCAATTCCTAAGAAATCAGAAGTTTTTGTAGTATGGTCAAAAATCAAACCGACTGCATAAGGATTAGGACCTTGATACCCTAAATGAGTAATAGTATCTACTTTTGAAAAGAAAAAGCCAAAGCCTGGATGGGTATGCCACCATCCGATTATATGATCTGAAAAATCCCCATCTCCTTCGATTTCGTTTTTGTACATTGACGTATTAATTTGAGAGATATCTACATAATGAATAGGGTCTAATTCTATACCACTCCTCCCCCCTACGCTTATGGGTATAGCATCATCAACAACTACCTTCTTCTTTTCTTTTATGTTACCAATTAGAATTCCGTACACTTCCTTCCAATTTTCTTGATCTATATTCTCATTCGAATATCTATAAGCATAACCAATCATTCTTAGGTATGCTTTATCCTTAAGATACACAGGTGTATTAACAGGTTTAATATTTTCAGGAGCTTTTGTTTTATCGGAAGACATGATTGAATTCGTTCTCTTTAGATTAACCGTAATAATATTATTTTGTATGATTTTTATTCTTTTTTCCCATAAATTCTTTATACTATTCAAGCTTAAACTCTATATATAAATCATTTTAGAACTCAATATTCTTAATTTTGAAAGTATTAGGATTTTGTGGACTTCCAGGCTCTGGTAAATCAACAATAATAGAAGTAATTGAAGATTTAGGTAAAGTTATAACGATGGGTAATGTTATCAGAAATGAAGCGAAAAAAAGAAATGTATCATTAATCGATGAAAATTTAGGTAAAATTGCGAGAGAATTACGAGAAATAGGAGGCCCCAATATTGTTGCTGAAAAATGTGTTGAATGGATTAAGACTTTAAAAAGTAAATTAATTTTTATTGATGGGCTACGCTCGATTGAGGAAGTTAATATTTTTAAAAAATATTGGAAATTTCCGGTAATAGCCATAGTTGTTGACGATGATTTGCGATTTAAGAGGCTTACAGAAAGAGGTCGCTCAGACGATCCAAAAAATATTAAACAGCTTAAAGAAAGAGATAATAGAGAAATTGGATTTGGATTAAAAGAAGTAATTGCTAATTCTAATTATCAATTTAAAAATGATTTGCCGGTTATCGAATCAAAAAAAAAAGCTAGAGCCTTAATCCTTCAGATAATTGATGATTACTAAAAGAATAGATGTTATTTCAAATAATTTGCAATAAGCTTAGCTAAAGAAACTTTGCTTACTTCGTTATCGATAGAATCAGTTCCTATAATTTCATCCGCTCCCGCTTCTAAAATTCTAAATCGGGCGTTCTGTAATAGTAATGCATGAGTCGCAACGGCATATATTTTCTTAGCTCCACTTTCTTTTGCTAGCTTTATAGCTGTTGCCATAGTTCCTCCTGTTGCTATAATGTCATCTGATACTACCACATCCTTATCTTTAAGACTTAATTTTCCGGACATAGTAATCTCTCCGGTCTTAACATCACGGGACTTTTCAAAACAATCCACTGGAATATCATCCCCGAAATGTTGTGCAAAAGTTTTTGATCTTTCTACAGCTCCTTTATCCGGAGAAACTACAACAATGTCTTTTGCTCCTAAAGATTTAATATATTCTGCTAATATTTTCATCGAATCAATATTTGTGATTTTAGAATACGTATCTGTTAATATTTTTGGAGAATGAACATCCACTACATAAAGTTCATCGATTCCCATGGAATCTATTATTCTTATAATTAAATCTCCAAAAGTGCTTTCTCCTGGTCTAAAAACCTTATCTTGGCGAGCATACGCGAGGTATGGGATTACAATAATTAATTTTTTTGCCCTCATTCGTTTTATCGAATCGATCATCATCAGCAGCTCAATTAATCGAGCATTTTGATTCCCACTAGAGCTTGGACCTGTCGATTGTACAATGATAACTTCTTTTTCTTTTATAGTGGATTCATCCTCAAGATTTATCCGTAAATAATTCTCTCCGTCTGGGAAGGTCTTGAATTCAGTATTAATAGCTCTGATATTCAATTCCCGAGCAATTCTAATCCCTAGCATTTGGGATGCTGGTCCTACAATTAATAATTTTTCCATTAAATTTCACTTTTTAATAAGTTGATATATTAATTATTACTCCTTTTCTTATAATTTTTTTAAGAATTCTAGTGAATGCTCAAAAACTTCATCACGGTGCCCTCTAAAAGAATGTCCTCCGTTATTAAATACTATTGCATTCCTGTCATTTAATCCGAGATGTTCTTTAATATGAAGAAAGTTATCAAACGTTACAATATCGTCATCTTGACAATGAGCAATTAAAATCCGTTCATTATTTAAAGGATCTTGCTTCAAAAAATATTTTGGACTAATTTTTTTTATAATCTCTTTAGAGAATTTTATCCTATGAATTTCATAGTCATAACGCCCAGCTAAAGCAATTAAAATTTTTGCTCTAGTATCAATAAAACCGTGAGTTAAAATAATTGCGGCACCTAAACTTCTCCCAAATAATGCAATTTTATCATCCAACAGTCTTTTAGATTGCTTTTCCAAAATCCAACTGATTACTTCATTGATATCCGAATAAATTTTAGGATACATTTGATAACCTTTTGCAGAGAATACGTGTCCCGTTTCTTTTGCTGTTTCTCCATGCCAGCGGTAATCATAAGATAAGACATAATATCCAGCGTTAGCAAATCTTTCATTATAAGACTTAACGAATTTAGTATTTCTATGACCCCCAAAAGCGGCTAATGTAATTATCCAAGGGGCCTTCGGAGGTGTTTGTGATGTAGAATATATGGATCCTTTAAGGATAATATTATCCGATTCTATGGGAATATCAAGATTTTCAATTAAAACTTTATCCAATAAAATTACACTTTAATAATTTTTAATAATTGAATTATTGATTCTTTTATTATAATCTTTTTAAGAATTCCACAACCTTCTCAAAAAGCTCATCCCTATGATCTCTAAAAGCATGACTACCCCCTTCATATGTAATAACATTTTCATCATCTAATCCCAAATGTTCCTTTATTTGAAAAATATTATTAAAAGGTATCTGATCATCATTTTCGCAATGTGCAATCAATATTCTCTTATTATTTTGGGGATCATTCTTGAGGAAATATATAGGGCTAATTTTTTGAATTATATCTTCTGGATATTTTATCTTTAATGAGTGATAATCATATCGTGTGCAGAGGGCAATGAGAATTTTTGCTCGTTTATCAAGAAATCCCTGAGTTAGTATAATAGCTCCTCCAAAACTTCTTCCAAATAATGCTATTTTATCTTCCAATAGTTTCTCAGATTGGGAGCTTAAAATCCAGCTAATAACTTCTTTAATATCAGTAAAAATGTCAGGTGTATGTTTAAAAAGATTTTTTCCTGTTTGTTTGGCAGTTTCTCCATGCGCACGATAATCATAGCATAAGACATAAAAACCTTCTAATGCGAACTTTTCGCTAAATACTTTTGAAAAATAGCTCTCTCGAGTATCACCGGCGCCCGGTAAATTTATGATCCATTTACCTTTTGGAGGAGTTTTCGAACTAAAATAAATTGAACCTTTAAGATTGATATTATCGGATTCGATGGGAATATCTACATTTTCAATTGTTATGTCTTCCATAAAATATCAATAATTTTTAAACGATTTACTTTATCTTCTTGTATTTATTTTAAATGTTTTAACACATGTTCTTCTAAACTTGCTATAGCATCTGGGGTTTTCTGATATTTTTTTAAAATCTGTATCAATCTCTTGTTTAATTCAAGATGTTCAGATTGACAAGATGTGTTGCTTAAAAATTCTTCACCATAACGAATAGCTGCAGTGTTTTCTGTGATATTTATTAGCTCTGTTGCTATAACTCCATTAACAAAAATTAAATCCGCAATCATAACTTTTAAATACATTAATATTTCTACTTGATCTTTTGACATAATTAATTAGAAATGAGAAGAGGAATAAATATTTTGTTTTTTCATTTACTTAATTTTTCAATAGCTGTATCACACATTGTGATCTTTGTCGAATATTTTTCCATAAGCTCCGCAAATTTATCAATGTCAATTTCCTTATTTTCATTCATTAATTTAAGCTCATTTATGGTACGAATTATTCCTGCTTTTTTATCTAAAAGTTTTTCCTTTTTACTATAAGGGATCTTCTTTTCTAATTTCTTTTTTTGAAAATTTTTAAATCTTTTAATATTAAGATCTTTTGGAATGAATTTTGTCAGATAAACGGTAGATTTAGGCACAAAAGGTGCTAAATTTTCCGGTATAATGATAACTGGCTCAGGATCTTGAATCCTTTTTATTTCTTCATAATCTAATTGTTCTTCATTGATTTCTTTAATATAATCATTAATGATAGAGATATTATTCTCAATATTCTCCGCTTCATCGCCAGAAAGGTCTTTTAAATTAGTTATCATATTTTCCCAGATATCCTTGGCCTTCAAGTAATAAAATTGAGCCTTCTGTTTTAATTTCGTTACTTTTTCCTTGTTAATATCTGTTATAGACGATTCTATTGAAGCTTGGGCTTTCAAATCGCATGCTCTTCCCATATCATAGTGAAATTGAGCTCTAATCTGTTGTCGCTTTTTTTCTTCATGTTTTCTTAAGTAAAAAAGTCTTTTGGACATTACAGAAAGACCAGAGTATAATTTAGATGCAAAATATTTATTATTCTTAGATTCTTCTCTTGTAGCAGCAATACTCTGCGCAAAAATACGTGCTTCTTCAGAGTTTAACTCTAATTCTTCTGGAGTTAATGTATTTCCTTTTTCATATTGATTAACGGCTGCTGCACTGAAATATGCTGCAGTCTTATACATTTTACTCGATTCAACCATGGAAATAACTGCATTTTCCCAATCCTCTTCTTCCTCAAAACTATCTGAAAGTTGGGAGTAGGCTTTTGCTAAAACCCATAAAACACGAGAGCATTCGAAGGTTAAATCTTGAATCTCGACATCGGTATTATCTTCATGAAAGTGAGATGTTATATCTAATTCTTGTAAAATTTTTTTATGATTCTCGTTTTTATAATTTACATTTAAGATAATTGTATATTCTTTTACAAAATTTACGTCATCTAGGCCAAACGCCTCATCCTCTTTTTCTAAAGCTTCTTCTAGATGTTTAATTTTAAAATGTAAATATCTAATTCTTTGTAAAGTCTCTTCATCAAAAAAAGTCATAAATTCAATCTCTTTTTTATTAAATTCTGGTTATAATAACTTAATAAAAACCTTAATAAAAACTAATCGTTATTTTCTCAAGGAATTGGTTCTATTATTAAAATTTTAAAAATTAGAATAATTTGTAATCATTTCAGAAATTCTATTTTTTTCATATAATATTATATCATTTGAGAAGGATTAATTTATATTGGAAAAATGAGAAAAAGAAACCTCTTTATATTTGAATATGTGTCAGGTGGGGGTTTTAATCAGATGCAGATTCCTTCTTCATTATTTTGTGAAGGTTATGGAATGTTGAAATCAATTATCTTAGACTTCAAAAAGTTAAACTTTAAGATTAGTACATTATTAGATCATAGGATTTTCTTCTTAGCAAGCTATTTAAGAGCGGATATTATAAAAGAAACTAGAGTTGAGAATAGCTACATCGAATTATTTAAAGCTGAGGTTAAAAAATGCGATTATTGTTTTATAATAGCTCCAGAATCTTCAAATATATTATATGAATTAACTAAAATCGTGAAGGATAATAATAAAAGAATTTTGAGTATTGATTTAGATGGTATAAAACTAGGCTCTTCAAAATTTACATGTTATGAATATTTCAAAGCATCTTCTGTTAACACTCCTCAGAGTTTTATCATCCCATTAAAAAATGATACTCTTGATCTAGATTTTATTATCCGAAAATATAATCAATTAAATTGTCCTATAATTGTAAAGCCTGATGATGGTGTGGGTGCAGAATCAATTTTTTATTTTAAAAGTGAGGATCAAATTCACAATTTTTTTTCTTCCCAAAGTAATTTGATTGACTCTGAAAGAAATTATATTCTCCAAAAATTTATCGAGGGAGAAGATTTAAGCATTTCCTTAATTGCTCATAAAGATTTATTAGACAAGTTCGATAAAAATCACCAGATTTTAGCAATAAATTCTCAATATATAAATATTAAAAATGAAAAGGCTAAATCTGAATATTTTGGAGGCTATACTCCAGTAAATAATTTAAATATACAAATATCTAATATCTTAGAGAAATTAGACCTCACTAAGTTCAATGGCTATTTTGGAATTGATTTTATTAGAAAAGCAGATAATTCAATATTTTTCATAGAGTTAAATCCAAGACTCACAACTTCATATATAGGAGTTAGAAAAATTCTAAGTTATAATCCTGCAGAAGTAATTACAAATTCTAAGTTTAAATTATTAGATTCAGAAAAAACCCCCATTAATATAAACTCGATATTTACAAGAGTAGAATTAAAATATGGAGGTACCGAAAATTCTGAAGAAATTAAAAAAAAGAAAATACCCATTTTAATCGAAAAAATACCAGAACTCATCACTCCTCCTATTTCATTGTCTACCTTAAATAACGAATATCTGAGACAATATTCCTGTTTTGTTGCCACAAAAGAAAGAAGTCTTAATGCATCAATAAATAGATTGACCAAGATTATGAAGACATTTGAGGATTTCAATTTTAAAAAATTAAATTAGAATAAATAAGACTATTGTGAAACTTCCATAATGTAATAATAAAGCAATTATCAATCCTCTTTCAATTTTTAAACCCTTACTGATACTTAAATTGTAAGTCAATAACCATAGCGACCATATTTGAAAAAAAATCAAAAGAATAATATCAATTAAGCTGAAAAACCCAATTTGGATTAATCCAGTTGATAAAAGAATAAAGTGCACAATCAAATAAATTATCATAGGATAGAAGATGATAGGAAAAGAGAGAAAAAAGTTTAAAGAATTTTCTTTCTTTTTATAAAAAGTACGACAAATAAATTCGACAATTAGAAAATATATTAAGAAATTTATAATATATAAAATCGAGAGAAAAATATGAAATAAAATGGATAAGGAATAAATGTCTTCCGTTGTTTCTATATAAAAAATAGTAAGTGTATAAAATCCATTTAATCCACACAAGATTGCTCCAATTATTAAAATCATTAAGGATATTGTACTATTATATATCCTGTCTTGAGATTTAAAAGAAATAAACCTTTTGGGTGTTAAATACATTAACGCTCTAATAAGTGGAGAATTAAATTCTCGAATTGATGAAATAGGTGAAGTTATAGTTTCTCTATTTTCTTGCATTGAGTTATAGGCATGAACGCCTAACTCTGACAAATAATATTTTTTATCTTGTTTCTGTTTAATTAATTTCGATAAATTCTCTAAATGATGATAAATTGTACCTGTGCTTACTTTTAGTTCTTTTTTAAGGTAGGTAAAAGAAGAAACCTTGTTTTCTCCAATGATTTTGATGATTTTTCGTCGTATTTCATGACTTAATGCATAATAATAACGGGCTTCTGCATTTTGAGCTTCATTTTCTTCGGTTTTATCTTCTATTTCTTCACCAATAATTAATTCCCTTCCTATTATTTATTCGTTTATCATTAGTACATTTATAACGTTAATGAGGACAATAAAAAAACCTGCAATACAGCAGTAAAAACCAATTTGCAAACCCGAAATATATCCTACTTCACTTGGAATAATTTCAAAAAGGAATAATAAAAGAAATCCCAACCCTATAAAGTTGACAATTACGGAATTTATTTTATACTCGATATTATAATATACAATAATACTTCCAATTAAACATATAATACCACTTACAAGTGGAAAAAGAAAGAGAAAAGATTCTTCTACCGCAACATACGTACTAAAAATATAAATATCAAGCAAACTTTGCCCGGAAATCCATGGCAAAAATTCAGATATTATTAGTAGAATAGAGCCTAATAACCCTCCTAATCTCAAGTTCCAATTTTTCATAAAATTATTTATTCTATTTATATTATACAAATTATAAATTATAAATTATAGATAAAATATATTTAGAAAATATTAATTTTATTTTTTACATTATTAAAGGAAAAAATTCTATTATTAATAGTAAGAATGTCATCACAAAAAAATATAAAAATCAAAGATACTGAGTCCCTTGCTGAACTGTTAGCAGAACCTATTCCAATTGAAGAAATTCGAGACTATAGCTCTCCGCAACGCCTTAAATCAATTGATGCTGTGAAAGGTTTTGCCATCATTTTCATAATTATTGCCCATACTGGTGGAGTATGGCTTGATAATGATTGGATTTATGTATATGGAATGGTATATGTTGCATTGGATATGTTAGGACCATCACTGTTTGTGTTCCTTTCTGCTTTAAGTGTAATATTCAGTATTAGAAGTAAAAGGGGAAAACTACCCAATAGGGTTATTCGTAATAGGATATTTTCAAGAGGCCTAAGTATAATCGTGATAGGAATGTTATATAATTTATTTGGATTAAGCATCGTTCGTCCAGACATCCCATTTCCTCTAAATTTA
>SDBT01010574.1_pt1 | contig 14894 bp, 18 predicted proteins | sample 2277101 | NCBI WGS metagenome assembly SDBT01 (sample SAMN10404973, study PRJNA504765) | marine sediment metagenome | isolation source: marine sediment core GS10_PC15, 103 cmbsf | place: Arctic Ocean: Southern Knipovich Ridge | collected 2010 | reverse complement strand
TTGAATGATGTCCCTAACCGCAGCGGTGCCCATCCCCCTGATATGAGAGAGACCAAAACGAATGCCTTTCTTTGAAAGGGCGAATACACTGTCACTTCGATTAACATCTGGGAGTAGGAGCGGTAATTCGATACGGCGAATCTCTTCAATTATTTCCTCGAAATTCTTATCGGGATTCGTATTCAGGACGGCTGTGAACCACTCTTTTGGATAGTGACACTTAAGATACGCTGTCTTAAACCCAATAGAGGAATAAGCAATTGAGTGAGCACGATTAAATCCATACGCTCTATAATCATCAATATTGTTCCATATTCGTGAGGCAGCTTCTTCTTTGATTCCATTCTTCTTACATCCCTTAAAGAATTCAGGCTTCATCTCATCGAACTCAGAACCAGACTTGTATTTCGTAGCTTCCTTAATGCGGTCAGCACCTAGGTCATCCCACCCAGCAAGAACCTTGACTATCTCCATCACCTGCTCTTGGTAAAGGATAACCCCATAAGTGTATTCTAATATGGGCTTAACCTCCTTGCAGGGATAGTCAATCTTCTTTGGGTCCTTTTTGCCTTCGACATACTTACCTAGGAACTTGATTGCACCCGGACGAGCAAGAGAGTTGGCTGCACTCAATTCCTCAAACGTCTCTATCCCCATCGCCAGAATACATTGCTTGGCTGCGCCACCTTGAAATTGGAAAACCGTAGTAAGGTCTCCCTTTGTTATCATCTCATAGGTGTCTTTATCGTAAAAGTCATCTCCCATGCCATCGCGCTCAAAGGGATCGTATCCAATAAGGTTTATAGCTTCAGCTATCATCCTTAGGGTTTTAAGATGTAAGAAATCAAATTTAACAAGATGTAAATGCTTCATGGTATCCATATCAAACTGGCTTACCATCTTACCACTGGAGGCGATGAGCATCTTGGGAATTTCTTCCTCAAGATTCCTACCCTTGTCTGATATGATTACTCCAGCAGCATGAGATCCGAACGAAGTAACAAGTCCCTGGAATTCTACTGCTGATGGCTCTATAATCTTATGGGTTTTCAGAAGTTCCTTAAGATCATCTGGTATATCCCCACCTAAAATATCTTCGATCTTCCCTGACTTCTTCTGATTAGTTATTTCCACAGTATCAGGCAATTCCGATGTGATCTTGTTAGATACATCGAAAGGAACGCCTAATGTACGAAGGATATTCTTAATAACTAGACGAGGGGCCATATGCTGATGGGTGCCAATAAGAACCACATTCTCTTTACCATACTTCTCTCTTACATATTCTATGACTTCATCACATCGCTCGTTATCGAAGTCAATATCAAAGTCAGGGATAGAGGGGCGCGCGGGATTAATGGCCCTCTCAAAAAGAAGCTTATATTTGATGGGATCAATTTCCGTGATACCCAACAACCACGATACAATCGAACCAACCATCGATCCCCTGCCGGGGCCAACGATGATATCTTTATCTCTAGCGAAGTTGACGTAATCCTCAACAATGAGAAATATCTGTTCAAAGTTCGCCTCTCTAATAACGGCGAGCTCATGTCGCAATCTCTCTTTATATTCTCGATTATGTCCGAAACCAATTTCCCTAAGTCTCTTAAAACACTTTCGCCGGACTGTTTTAGCTGGATCCCTTGTGTCTCCAGGGATTTTAGGAATATGCCATGTTGTTGATTCAAGTTCTCTTACCTTAAAGTCGCCCACTCGACTTAATATGCTTTTCATAGATTTCTGGGAAGAGGACCATGCGTCTGGCACATCATCGAACAGGCGGCGCATCTCTTTCTCACTCTTTAGATAATAACCAGTTCCATTAAACCTGAAGCGCTCTTCTTCGTCCCAGTCGCTCTTAGTCTGTACAGCTAAGAGCATATCATGGATATCGTGTTGATCTCCTTCTGAATAATGACTATCATTAGACACTATGAAGGGGACATTAAACTTCTTGCCTGCCGATAAGAGATATCCATTAAGGTTCTCTTGCAACTCCTCAAAATCCTGCTCTTCCCTCGACCTTAAATTCTTTCGCGATCCCCTATACTTTTTCCTTATTGGATGCCTCTGAAGCTCCAGATAGAAATTAGGAAATATATTCCGATAGAATTTAAGTATCTTGTTCGCTTCCTTAGGGCCACCAGAAGTAAGGATACGAGAAATTTCTCCCGACAGGCAAGCTGAAGTCACAGCTATGTTCTTAAAGTCTTTTCGATATTCCCTCAGTATGTCATGGTCAATACGAGGCTTATAGTGATAGTTCGCCCGGTCATTAGCAATCGACGTGAGCTCCACCATAGCGTGCCAACCCTTCTCGTTCAGGGCCATCATAACTAGGTGTCTATTAAGAGAGAAGGGATCTTCTCTATCCTTATTGCTGGCGTCGGGGACAATATAAAATTCTTGACCTAATATCGGAATAATACCATTTTCTCTACACGCATAATAAAATTCAGGAACACCTGCCATCGTACCATGATCAGTAATAGCTATGGCGGGCTGACCTAGATTCTTAGCAATCTCCACAACCTGAGCTACCTTGGACATTCCATCAAGCGGAGAAAACTCTGTGTGTACATGCGCGTGAAAGAATGGTCTACTCATCATCCCTATCCCCGTTCAACCGTTTCTTATTCAGTCGATATAATTCTCTCCAGCTAGCATAGGGATATCTTATGATAAAGAACAAAATCCTTATCGTCCATTGAAACGAAAGGGCCACGAGAGCAACCCAAAAAACAAGATAAGCAACAGCTACATAAGCAATTAATACTCTAATCCATATCTCATCGGGCATTAACTATCCCTAAGATAATTCATAACACCATCAGATTGAAAACGAGTCAAACTGACCATTCTATTAAACTCCGAATAGGCAATCTTTACTAGCGAAGGATTAGAATCTGCCTGCCTGCATAACGTCTGGTAGCACGCAAGAACCCAATCGGCAGGAAAATCAATCTTAGGTGTAGGATCAATCAACTTAATGGATTCCTCTATCCGACTGCGTAAGACGGCTACGGCTTCTTCCCTATTTATCTTCTTTTCTTTTATATGTCTATACAATATCAATAGAGGAATTACAACAGATAGGAAAGGCGAAGAACCAAACTCCCCTGTGGGCTTATCTTCAGTTAGACAGTGTTCAAATATTTCTCTAGCTGCATAGTGCTGAGTCTCCCTAGGAAATATCCCAAAGGGTTGTGACGTATCTCTCGCATTTCTCGTATTGAAATTATAAAACTGGAATCTCTTAGAACCAGAATGGACCATTCTCGTAGTAATATCTTGGTGTGGCTTACTCTCCATGTAAAGATGAAGAGAATCAGATACGTGTGTTTGCACACCCATTCTAACACCTATGCGACTGGCAACATAATTCTGGAGGAGGGCAAACTGAGGAAAATTCACACCGAATAATCCCCAATGGATATCATTACTTCTATTCATGACAGTCATGTTTAGTTTGCCATCTCTGACTTTAAACATGACTTCGTTGTTACAGGGAAAATCTTTAGTTACTCGACCAACATCTTCAGGAGTTAATATACTGATAACAGCCTGTCTAGTATCTAAGCCATCTCTCACAAATGTATTAATGACTTCATTGAGCTGATTATTATGTTCGTAGCCTACTATTCTTGGACCATAGGCACCATAGAGATGCATTCCATCATCAGAAAAATCGGCAAGCCTGCTATTCCACGGACTTATCATTTCCACTTCATTTATGTCTGCCATTATCCAAAGAGATTCTGCCAGCATACCGAAGTGATTGGCTCGACGTCCATACACAAACGGAACCACCTCTAAGGGATTCATAAGAGTTATGACAGTCGATAATTCCTTAGTATTTCCCAGACGAGAAGGAACATCCTTGCCACTCTTAATCAAATGATTCAACACATTTAGATAAGCATCTGTTGCGTTACGGTACTTGAGCGCCTTATATTCCATAGTGAGTTTTCACCATTTTCATTATTCTTTTCCACGTAAAACTAGGAGAAAATTGATCGTGTAAATGACAACGGAAATCTTCTACGGCTCCTATATATTCTCTCTCATCCATCTTATCAATTTCTCTCAAAACCCTATTCATATCTTTCTCATCTTTAATGATAAACTCTTCCAGCGTCAAGTTCTTTGCTGCTGTGTTGTAATCGGGTACGAGGAGCAAAGTGCCCGCCTGAGCTACCTCCACCTGACGCTCTGGGATCGAGCCTAGCTTGCTGTAGTCGTTCCTGGTGATATGTATAGTAGCCTTCGCGCGGTTATACACCGGCAGCATATCTTCCCAGTCTACGATCCCCTTAAATTTGATCTTCTTATTACTCGCACCCACTCGCTCCATGGCATCGTTCGGCCATCGACCCCAAATATGAACGGGCCACTTTGAATTGCCATAGAAACGTATGCAGGCATCTTCACGACCATTTACATTACCGACATAAGTGAGACGCTTCTTCTTCTTTTCAAAGTTAATCGGCAGTTCATTCTTGGGGTCGTAAAGACATCCAACAGTCTCAAATGCCCGAACAAAAGGATCATCTTTTGCCCACGATGTATCGAATGCATAGATCAATACAAACTTGTGTCGGATCTCTTCTAGCTGTGCATCCGATATGTATCTTTGAATACGCTCTTCATACATATTTTCTCTGGGGGTAGGATGAAGGGGTTTGAGCGTAGTTATATAGCGGAACTTAATGTCCCCATCTCGAACGAACAGAGGAATGTTCTGTCGGGCGTAGTGGATCATCACCGCCACGCTCAGAACAATGGATGGAAGTCCCGGGTCCATGAACTCCACCCACATAATGTCACATTTAGGAAACTTCGCATTCTTCAACACATAGTCAATAGACTTGGAAACAATCCAACGTGACTGCGAGTTACCTATCTTACGATTCTTATTTACCGCTATCTTTGTGTACCGCCGGAGAGCCTTGTTTACTACCTCCGTGATAGAAAAGTAATCATGGAGACCCTTGTGGGGCTTATCATCCCACAGGTATCCATCTCTCTTACACCCAAAGAAGTTGACCTCATACCCATTCTTCCACGCTTGCTGAATCATTCCTCTTCGAAGGTGGAAGTTGGTTCCCAAAGTAGAACAGGTTGACGCGCTGTTCGTTCCCTCAACACTAAGCCATCCCAGCTTCTTCTTCTTGACCAACATTAAATCGCCGTAAAGTTTTCCTTACCAGTGAGTTCTGGCATCCAGGTATAATTCCTACCACATATCGTACACGAAAAATTATCTACTCCCATCCTCCTGGGAACTCGACGGCCGCAAGTACAATCGACCGCTCTTTGTTTGACTCCATCCACTTCTTCCGGTATGATGGTCACAAAAGAAGTGTCTCTTGTTATATGAGGAGATCGGAAAACACTCTTACTTAGATCTCTATAATTCGACTTCATTCCTATTCGTTCGGGGAATCCCTCATGTACCATGTCTATACAACCTTCTCCTACCTGTTCCATTCTTAATCTTTATGTACTTGCTTATCTCACACAAACTGAACTCAATGTCCTGCAAAGTTAATCTGGGGGTGGGTTGCAACCCGAGACGTGCAAACGCTCTGTCCTGATTATCTCTCAACCTCTCCATCGCTTCTTGATAACTAATTAAATCTCTATTAGGGTATATGAGATCTATACCCTCTTTGCATCCCGGGCCGGGATTAGCAAACTGCTCCAAGAAGTGTCTTGGGAGCACCCCGATGTAACAGAGATCTATTAGTATCTCGTAAGCCGTGAAGCCACCGAAGCCCTTAAACTTTTTGACATTCTTGAACGCCGTCTCCATATCAGGAGCATTAAGGATGCCCGAACAAAACTCTTCAAATGATTCATCAAGTAGTCCAAGGTATTGGAGAAAATTCTCAGCTCTCGACTGTTTAAAATTACTCTGAAGAACTATGTGGGCTGAGGTATGCCACTTGCCAAATTCTTGTTTTGTCCTCTCGATATTCCCCAACCAAATACTCTTGCTGAAGTTATGTGGTATGATTCCATATTTCTCCATCAAAGTATGATAGTTGGGCCACCTGTATTGAACGACCATCCATATTGCATCTTGCCTGTACTTAGGTTTTCTCTTCGCAATAAGTTCTAATAGTCTAATGGTACCAGAATCAAAAACACGAAAAACATTAGTGAAATGATAATCTCTGAGTATGGGGTCATCAGTCCAGGGAAACTCTTTCTCTTCTACGTATCTACGCTGATGTATCTGAAATCGTTCAGAAACGTATCGCCAGAATATATCCCGGTGTTCCTTAATAATCTTCTTATCACTAGGAGCGATCTTCTTCTTAATCTCTTGCCACGCATTACCCTGTGGCATCGGGGACATTATTATCGTCCACTAATTCCGCCAACTCTCTCTCTAAAAATTCATACACTTCTCTAACGGATTTTAAGGTGGTTCCACCTAAGCCAAATCTATTATGAACCCAATAAAGCATAAGAAGTTTTCCATAAGCCATCATCTCTAAAATATCTTGGAAGCCCTCGTCGGCTGTAACGAGAGCCGCTCCCGATACTTCATGCCCCTCAATAAGACTAGAAACTCTCGTAATCTTATCTTTCATTCTACTGGCCGCTAAGAAGGGCCCTTCAGCCTGCCATGAATCTCCATACTGTTCGTTCTTATCTAAGATTAGTTCTTTATCTAATCTTAAATCAAACCATTCAAGGGCATCAGTAGCCAAAGCAATATTGTCATGATTAATTGGAATTCGCCGCAATTCAAATTCGGGCATTATTTCCTGCTCTGATAGTTACGACGAAGAAGGGCTATACGGGAAGTTTGTCTCTTCCTCTTCATCTCTTTCTTTTCCCTAGCCTGCTTCTTGCTCTGAACTATATCGTGAGGTACGTCCCTAGCCATTATCCCGGCCATCGAAGAACCACAATTAGAACACTCTCCCTTGAGAATCTTCTTACCGGTCTGCAATAGTTCTATAATACCTCCGCCCTTTACGGGGCGAGACTCCTGACAAGTAAAACAATATCCGTATCGCTTTATCTTCTTATTCATTTCGCTTGCTGAACTTTCTACCTTTCTTCCTGTTTTGTCTTTCTTTCTTTCTACGTTTCTTATATTTTTCACTTACCTCACGATAAACATCATCCTTGAGACCACCACTAACAATACGACGCATAGTAGGGAGCTTCACTATCTTCGACTAGAACTGCGGCGACGCTTCTTGCTCTTGCGACGTGACTTCTTTTCGTCCTTATAATCGAAGTCCGAATCCCTCTGATCCGAATCATCATCATCGTCATCGGTATCGTCTTCGCGTCTCTTCATTGAGATAAGCTTCTTCTCAATATTCTTATCCCAACCCTTAAGGATGCTACTCTTGATCCTCTTATCACCACGTTCTATATCATACTTAGTATCAGTGCCGCCACCAATTCGCTCAATGGTATAAGGATAGTCATCAAGACGTCCCCTGCGACGCTTCGCCCGACGCAGGAAATCTTCGGTAGTTTCCTTATTCAGGACCATGAATTTATAACCGGCATTCTTAGTCTTGCGAGCCTTATACTGGTCATTACCAGCTTCAAAGATCTCGTCAACGTACACACCTATCATCGTACGCTGGCTAGAACCGAGGCCGTCGTCACAATAAATACAACCCTCGCCGCCACAAATCTTGTATCCAGCCTTCTGTCCAATGTAGTGCTGCATGAACGTAACCCAATTCTTGGGCCTGCTCACTACGGAAATCTTGGCAATGCTACCATCGCGGAGAAACAGAATCTCTGGGTCCGCGCTACCACCGGACTTCTTCAGCTCCTTCTGGAGCTGGTCAGCGTCTAATCCTGTCTTAAGCCAATCGGTACTCGACGACTTGCCCTTATTGCTCTTACTGCGCTTGGAAGTTTTCTTAGCCAACTTCAATTTCCTTTCGTATATTCATAGTCAGTACATCTTTAGAATTTTCTAGCATATCAATAATTTCTTCAGAAGATAAATCCCCAGGATCTCCGGCTTTCCTATCTTCATAATCCACAAGATACATCCATAATTCTCCACTTTCCCTTAAGAAATATTCTGTCCCTTCTTTTCCTGCCCTATCATTATCTAGAAATAAGATTGCTATATCAGCAAAGGCAGCTATGCTATCAATTTGTTTCTTCGATGCCCGTGTACCGAATATGGCAACTGGAGAAAACTCATCAAGCATAGACCTCTCTCTCAGAGCTTGCCAAATCTTGATACAGTCGAGCATCCCCTCGCATACTACTAGGGTCGATGAATTGGGGTCAATTTTATCCAATCCAAATACTACATCTTTTCTAGGAAATCCCGGTTGAAACAAATACTTAGGCTTGACATCATCTTCTATTGCCCTCCTAGCATGGAAATAAGGAAGACTATCCACCGTTATTGGAATAATAAGAGGATGAGAATTATTAGACTGATTATTCCATAAGGTTCTTAAATTCCAATATCCAATAGTCAGATCTGAGAGTCCTCTTCTCTGCCAGTATTTTCCAAAAGTTTTGGAACTTTTACTTATGTGTAAAGCCCTTTTAGTCTGTTCTCGTAGCTTCTTTACGGTGTTTATCCGAATAGGCTCGTCATCTGGGTAGAGTAAGCCGATGATGTACTCATCGAATCCTTCTAGATTTACTTCTCTACCATGACGTCTTACAAAGTCGCCAATCTCCCATGACTGAACATCCTCCATCAGAGAGATTAATTGCTTGAGGCTACCACCCTTGTCGGTACACGCCTGACAGTTCCACAAACCAGTATCAATGTTGATGTAGAACTTATACTTTCCCGACTTATGTTTCCGCCATGGACACGGTGCATTGATCTCTCGACCAAGAACGCGCTGGTCGTCTATATGCCATCTACGCAAGAGATCAGGTATGTCTATGTCATAGTTATCTATCCTCATTAAGACTAACCCCCTCCCTCCTTAATCAACTTCTTCAATAGTTTTATTCTATTATCCCTATTTTGTTTGCCCTCAGAATACCATCCCAAATGATGTGATGTAAATTCCAACCCTTGAACATAACGTCCATCCGCAACATGATCGACTCCCACTTTTATAATGTTCAGTAAATAAGTTTTTGCCTGTCGCTCATCATCATATCTTTCCTCTCTTGTAAGAGCATCCTTTCGTTCTTCTAGAGAATAACCCTGGAAAGTTTCTGCCTTATAATCTGCTCTCTTAGCGTCTCTTAAGCGTAACGCCTTGCCTAAGTCGCGGGGCTTTTCTGCTCCTGTGATTGCTGGAACGCGAGTTTTTCTCAGTCTTATCTTCCTTGGCATCTTTCATCAACCCTCCCAATAATTCAGCAGAGGAATCGATCTCTTTTAAGTGTCCCCTATCACCAGAAAATTCTGCCTGAATACTAATATCATCTTCACCATACCGAGCCTTACGTATCCAAATTTCTAGAATACGCTTACCCGTTTCTGGATCTCTATTGGATAGCCTGAGTGAAAACACCCTATCGGCGGCATACCCTAGAGAATCACCAAAAGAAATATTCTCTACCATCGGGGCTTCGTTGTCTTCTGCGCCCGCCCTATTCACCTGGGAGGCGAGAGCAAAGGGGACATTCAACTTCATAGCAATTTCCTTGGCGCGGTTGGCTTCCTCACCTAGTTGCTGCCACGAGCGTCCCGACTGACCCGAAGCTATGATACCAATATAATCATAGAAAAGAATATCTGGAGCATACCTATCAGCATATTGCTCTACCTGAGAAATACCCACTCGCTTATCATTAGGAATGAAAAGTCTCCCCGTCACCTCTTTCCTAAGATAGCGAATGAATTTCCGATACTCATCATAGTCTACATCTTTACCAAGAATTAGACCCAGATTACTGAACGTATTATCAGGACCCCTCAATATAGTCGCCATAATAGAATGCATCCTATACGCGACCATATCCTCAGGCATTTCACGCGACACCCACAGTATGCGCTTACCTAGTAGGCACGCCTCAGCCGCCATGCGGAGCATGAGGTATGTCTTAGCCTGCCCTTGCCGAGCAATTATTAAGTACAGCTGTGAAGGGAGAAGTCCGCCTGTTACTCTGTCGAGGGTTGGCAGCCCGGTGGGAATACCATACATCTGCCCTTGTTCATTTAGTTTTTGTTTTTCTCGGAACAATTTAACAAATGTTGAACCCTCGGTAATAATCTCTGTGACGCCAGAAGTACCCGACTGCTCCAGAATATCACTAACGCTATCTCTCAAAGAAACGGCAAGCTCTTCACCGGGCGTTCGTTTGATTTTCTTTGCAGTTGTCTCTAATACCTTCGCCAACCGATTCTTAATACTGTCCTCTTTGAGTCCAGCAACGATGGTGGGTATATCTTCTATCTTAACTTTGCGCCATCTAAAGTCTGGGAATTGAGTTAGAAAAACAGACTTACTAGGTATCGCCGATTGCCTGCGTAGCCACTCAAACTCTTCTCTGTATGTAGAGAAGTCTCTATCCGCTACGCCTTCTTTTGTTGCATAATTAAGAGTTCCTGCAGTAACTAGCGCAGAAATTAGCAAAGTTTCTAATCTAGAACTCACATCATTCCTTTCCGATTTATTTAGGGTGCTCGACCATTATAGCAGCGGTCGCTTTGGAGAGCAACCATCGGAAAGTTGCTCTCCAACTTAGACATAAAAATTCCCCCTCCCTATTTCTAAGGAGGGGGAACTTCTATAACTATCTACTTCTTCGACTTCTTCGACTTCTTTGACTTACGAGGCTTCTCTTCTTCCTCGTCCTCGTCCTCGTCCTCGTCCTCGTCCTCGTCGTCCTCGTCTTCATCGTCTTCATCGTCATCGTCGTCATCATCGTCATCATCATCATCATCATCATCATCGTCATCATCGTCGTTATCTTCGTCGTCGTCGTCATCTTCAAGGGCCTCGACGAGATCAACATACTTCCCGATGACCTGCTTCTTACTTAGCTTATTAAGTTCTTCCTCAGTAAGAACTTCTATCTCATCGTCGTCATCGTCATCGTCATCATCATCGTCATCATCATCGTCTTCGTCTTCATCATCGTCTTCATCTTCATCATCGTCTTCATCATCGTCTTCATCTTCATCATCGTCTTCGTCAAACAACGCCTCGATGATGTCTTCTTTAAGAGACTTCAGCTTTTGATCATCATCAACGTCAAGCTCTTCATCCTTGATAAGAGCCTTCAGCTCTTTCTTCGACATCTCATTGATGTCTTCCTCAGTTACGTCATCCTTATCATCGTCTTCATCTTCGCCTAAATCAAACTCTTCAATGACATCCGAACGAATCTCGCCAACCTTCTGCTTGACATTGATGTCAGTACCAGAAGACTCGATGAGCGCTACTAGCTCATTCTTCTTAGTCTTATTAACCTCGTCCTCATCCATGTTCTGAAGAGTCTTTAGCGCCTTAGCCTGAGAGGCCTTCGCAGAACTCTTCTTGCTCGACTTCTTTGCCATTTCGGTCTGTGTTCCTCTCGAATAATAATGGGATTTCGGCCCATTAGCTCCCTAAACCACTTACCAGGATTCTTCTTGTCTATATACTCAAGTAGAACCTCTGGAGTCACTGACTTAGGAATCATATTGATTGCTGGGGGGGTGGAAGTGACCTGGACGGGACTTACTTCTCGATATTCTCTATCTAATAAGAGATACACTCGTATATTATCCTTGTTGCGTCCTCCCTTATAGTTCAAATCTGTGATAATAGCCTCATAGACCAGATTACCCTCAGCCTTTACACCTATTAAGTCCCCAATCTTCACGTGGTCTCCCCTCACACGAACATTTTACCACTTTAGACGTTCTGTTACAAGTGACTTTTTGTCTATTTTACATACGTTTTAAGAGACTTAATTTTCATAAAAGAATTCACTTGTTTTCTTGTTAATACACCATTTGAGAGCAAGTCTTCTATGGTCTCTCTACTCACAGACTCAGTAACCACCACAACCACAGAAGACAAAGCTTCATTTCCCTCAATAAATCCTGCCTTCTTCGCCTTTTTTCTAACGGACTTCTGTTTTAAGGTCTTCTTTAAGATAGACATGTCCCACTCAGTAGTGGTGGGTTCTATGAGATTAATATGTCGGTCATCGTCAAGGACTAATCTACTAGTCAGAGATTCCAACATATAGCCAACGAGAAACAGCTTTTCCCCATCAAGTTTTTCATTCCATTTTTTAATCTTTTCTCTGTAACTAAATATTCTCTTAAGGCTTTTCTTCGCCCTTTTATTCAAGGAACTTTGGCCTTTCAATTGTTGATATTATTGTAGCCTTCATGCGCCTGTAGACACGGATACGCTCATCGCTTTGATTAGAAAGCACTCCCACACTACTGTCTACATAGTCATGCACAAGGGCCTTATTTTTCCCAGGGTATATTCTCTGTCCTCTCCCACATTGCTGCATGATTTTCCCCATAGATCTAGTGGGATAAACTAAATGAATATCATCCAATCTGGGTACGTCCAGCCCTTCATCCCCTAGTTGGGTGGCGAAAATATAATTTATCTTCCCCTTCCTCATATCTCTGAGCGCAGCACGTCTATCGCGCTTCTTTACTGACCCTATTAGTAATCGAATCTTATTTTCTAATCTTGGAGCGCGCTCTATTAGCTTTCTATGTAAAATATTAAGATGTTCTATTCTACTAGACAGAATCAAATTATAATGATTCTTACTACGATAGAGTTCATTCACTATCAAATCATTTCGATCCTCATCTTCTATAAGTTTCCTAATTAATTCCTGATAATTCTTAGAAGATGAGTGGAACCGCGTATCGACTAAATGTACCTCAGGTGGCATGAGGTAGCCTGCCACGTAGAGCTCCTCATACGTCACTGTCGCCACTCTATAACCTATCGTGGCGAACATTAGGGGCTCTAGCTGGTCCTGCCTAAAATCGGTTGCTGTGGTGCCGAAGCGATGTCTCGCAGGAAAGCTTCTAACAACGTCACACCATGTACGCACGGGTGCATGGTGGACTTCATCACAAATAATTACTCCCCATTGATTATAAAAATCGACAGGCAGGTCTTGTGGAGTCCTACGCGCTAGGGTCTGAATACTGGCAACAGTTATGGGTCGAATAACTTGTTGGTTCTGCTTGATGATACCGATACGCATACCTAATGCTAGCTCCAGACGGTTTCTCATCTGAGACATTAGGTCTTCGGTATGCACAAGGATCAGGGTCCATTGATTCATTCGCTGAATGATTGCGGTGAGAATTTCCGTCTTCCCTGATCCACAGGGAGCGACGATAATACCGCGCCCACGCGCGACTGCTGCCTCTACCGCCTTCGACTGGTAAGGGCGCAGCCTTACGGGCCTCTTATACTTGAACTTCTTCTTAGAATGACGGAATATGGTATTGTCTTCAAAAGCATATTTGATTTCGTTGGTCCCAAAATATCTTTGAAGACGATACCAGAATTCTCTAGGAAGAATGATGCTCTTTCTCTCTACCTCATAAAACGTCAGCTTGCGATTTTCCCGCAGTTCATCAGATATCCATCTACCCGCACGGAGAGTGGATACGTACTCGGGATTATCAAAGGTAAGCTCTTTCTTTATGAAAGGCAGAAACCCCCTAGCTTCCTTGGGAGTACAAAATACTCTTAGTTCATTATCAAGAACTATTTTCAACATACACTATCTCGCCTATTACTTTCCAGCCTCTACCTTCACACGCTTCTTTAAGTCGCTTCAGAGTATTTCCAGAGGTTTTTACATCGTCCACCAAAACAACCTGTTTGGTTTCCTCTATTTCTTCTTTATCTCCAGACCACTCAACTCCATGATTTTTAGGATTCCAAATAATAGAATAATAATTGTTTGTTATCTCTCCAGAAAGCATTGCTCCAAAAACGCCCGTGCCCACTACTGAAACAACATACTCAATATCATCAACATTACCGAATTTCATAATTTGGCTGTCATACCAATTTATAAGATCTAATCTACATTCCCTACATAATAAAGCAGATCTTAAGTCTATGTAGGTGGTGCTCTTCTTTCCGGAAGAAAGAGTAAATTCACCCTCAAGAGTATGATGTTCTAGAATTTCTTTCTTATTCATTATGATTCCTCCACCAGTGGAGCTCCAGTTACATTTACTAAATTATCAATTACTTCAGGAGGAAGATATTGTCCTTTATCAATAGTCCATCCATATTGAGACTCTCCATTTTTTCTCCAACATCTAAAAGTTGGAAGAAGTGCGGAAATAATCATAGTATGACACAGAAATGTTCGTAGAGGACGTAATTCCATTCCAAAACCATTATCAGAATGATCGCTCCCCATTACTTCACATTCTACAGTAATGCCCATCTCAGTATAAAATATTCGTTCGCCTATTTCTGGCTCCCAATCATTAAGCATAATATGTTCCGTTGTCCCAAACATGGCCGTCCCTACATCCTACTAACTGTACATCTCCACAAGCTACAATAAATTCTTCTTCTGAAACTGCATAACTCAAACCCAAACTTTGAACCTTATGTCGTTCATCCCTAGGAACTGGAGACAGGGGTAGATTACACAGCTTGGTCCTAGGTCCTCCTGATATCCTTGGAAGACTCGCAAAACACTTCTTTTCCTTTGGCTCCCACGACTCAGACATAAAAATCTCCTCTCCTAATACTAATATAGATTAATCTTACCTCCCGGTGGGCATAAGGAGGCCTACAGAAACCTCCTTAGAGCTCCCGTACGGGTCCCTAAAGGAGTCCTACTAACCGTTCTTATCGCTGTAGTGGTGCCTAGTGCCTCGCCATGATGCCACACCACTAGAATCAGCCCCGATATTCAGAGGGCGCCGTTCCTTACGGAACACATCCTAGTCAACAAAAATC
>SDBT01010573.1_pt1 | contig 14894 bp, 8 predicted proteins | sample 2277101 | NCBI WGS metagenome assembly SDBT01 (sample SAMN10404973, study PRJNA504765) | marine sediment metagenome | isolation source: marine sediment core GS10_PC15, 103 cmbsf | place: Arctic Ocean: Southern Knipovich Ridge | collected 2010 | reverse complement strand
AAAAAAACCTCCTTTCCTCACTCTGCGCTCCTCTCAGCCAGCCTAGTACAGTAGGTGACACAGCGTGTGCGTTCTTCATGCAGCGTCTCTCGAACCTTGCGACCCGACTTGGAGATGAAATCGACGTATGACATTTCGTAGTGTGGGAACGTGACGATGGGGTCGTCCGCCCACAGCAGTTCGTCACGGATGCGAGAGGTCTTGCTGGAAAGCGAGGCGCGCTCCAAGGTCGGCTCCATCATGAACGTGTCTCGACAAAGCACGGCGTGCACCGGAATGCCCATGTGAGCTGCACACAGGCAGGAAAGTTTGGTTTCTCGGGCGGCCTGGCGCATGGCGAGGTCGAGGTCGCGCATCGACATGGCCTGTTCAACGTGGCGGGGCCCTCCATGGAAGAAGAGGCGCCCGAGCCCTCTCGAAAACCAGTTGCCCATGCCCCACTCGGAGGGGTCCACCATGGTGGGGACATGCACCACCGAGTCGAGGCCTTTCGTGAGAGCTTCGGCTTCGAGCGTCCCAAAAAATGGTGGAAAATGCTGACGCACCCAGGTTGCGATGTAGTGATAGTTGGGATCCAGCTTGGATAGCAGACTGGGACGGTGGAGATTTTCGGTGCTCATCAGCTGGGCCATCATGCGAGTCTCGGCTCCGTGCTCCAGCCAGGTCGTCAGAACGACCCAACCAACCAAAACCACGATGATTGCTCCGACGGCCAGCTTGAGTCCACCCGCGATGGTGTACCATATTTCTTTGGCCTTGGCCTCGATGACCAGCTCTTCTTTACCGCCCTCGCGATCCACTTCGCCCATGTGGCCTGGGACAATCTTTGTGACCACATGTCTGGCGCTTTGGACTCTCCTCTGACGCAGCTCGTAGCTTTTCTTCTGTAATTGTTTCTGCCTCTCCGTCTCCTCTTGTTGCCGCTTCGCGGTTTCCTCGGCTCTCTTGGCATCTTGCGACGAATTAGGGAGACTCTGATTGCTTCCTGTCAGCACCACGCCCCAGTCGTATTCTTTGGCGGGTGCATCGGTGGCCATCGTGTGCTGAGACAGATCCATAGCCACGCTTCTGTTTCCGTCGTTGGTGGCGATTTGTCGCACGACTGGACTGGGGTTCCCATATCCACCAGCACCCACGGGACCGTTCAGATATTGCGGTTGCGACGGGTCATGTTTGGGAATGAAAACTCGCACTTGTTGCTGCTGCACGGGGGCGGTGGCTGCCTCTATCGTTTCCGCGACGCGCTGGTGGTGAGAATTCAGGGAAGCAGGCTGCGCGGGGACGTAGTGCGGACGAAGAGAGATCGGTTGGTGGATCACGCCCTGTGGTCGATCTTGCCTAATCAATGGTGGATTTTCGCTGTCCGAACGGCGCTGTGGAACCGGTTGCATGCGCTGTTCTTGTTGCAAACACCCTCTTTACTTCTCTCTTCTTTCTCGCCATTTTACCAACCTTCGAGATAAAACGGTTTGTTTTTAATTTTAATCACATACACAGACACAGGAAGACCCGCCAAGCACATTTCACGCACACACACACACACACACACACACACAGGAGATAAAGACAAAAAGAGCACCGCCAATTGCAACAAACACGGCAGATACAGACGACATCCTCTCCACGGGCCTGCAAGCGTCCTTGGCCCTGCCTACCTACGCTCTGTCTTCGGTAGTAGATTCCAGCCTCGCGTTCTTGCTCGAAGCAAAGGACGTGGAGGATATGACAGAATGGGCGAGAGCAGAGAAGCCTCCGGAAGAAAAAACGGTTATACCGTGGACGGCAAACGTGACTACATACATGCATGGGATCGCAGCCACAGCGCGACCTTTGTCTCTGGCTTTGATGGGAAGCACACGGGATGACACAGTGATGTTCGGAGTGAAGCTTGGCGCTGTGCTTCAAATTCCACGGACGAGAAAAGAACGAGATTTGGCGATTGGCTTTGTCTCAGCTTCGCTGTCCGCCCTCGAGAAGGCTGTTGCAGATGCGAGAGCGACTCTCTTACGCATTAGAAGGCTGCTGGAGGAAAAGATAAGGCCCCCGACAAAGGAACTCCCTACAGAAAAACCTCGTGTCCCTCCGACGAAGATGAAGGCAGTGAAACTACGTGAAGCCGCTGAGTTTGTCTTAGCAGAAGAATTGGTCCGAGAGCCGACTGGACCTGTGGACGAAGGGAGAGTAGCCAGAAAACGGCTCCAGGTTCTCGGGAAAGGCACCATTACCTCGTCTTGGCTTGCAATGGAACGCCCCTGGCCAGAAAGCGTCGTCGACGCCATTTCGATGGTTCTGTATGTGCCCAGACACCAGCGTACGGATTTCAGTCGACAGTACAGCGTGCTACGATATCTGGGACAATCATTCAACTTTTTGCCTAGAAGACGATCCGAAAGGTGGGGAGGAGACGACGACGTAACACGAGAACCGTCGTGGCGAAGAACCGCTGTGACTAGGAACTTACAACCAGTTCCGGGCTCCTCGGTGAAGGAGGTTCGAGCCGAGATTCTCTTGGAGACCAATGCGGTGCTGCCAGATCTGAGCCTCAATACTCAAGAGAAGACGCTTGATATCCGAATTCCTATGGCCTACGTCAAAGAGGACGTGACAGGATTGTCACGATGGAACAATATGGTGGGCTACACCGTTTACATTCGATTGGTAGTGGAAAACCCCCCACGATCTGGCAAAAAGGAAGTCCTTCACTTCTTTGCCAATCTCGAAATCGAACACTCGAGCGAGCAGCGCAAGGAGGATATCGTATTCTCGATGTCGGCTGCTAAGGGCGTTGCGTTTGGGGATGGCATAGAACATCCGTGGCGAAAAGGCAGGGAGAGACCGAGGGTTCCGCCTAGAACCAGAGGTCCTGTGAAGCTATTTGGGTCCAAGAAGCATCCCAATCGGTGGGTCAGCGCCTCGGTGGATGTGACGCGGCTCTATCTCAACAGCGAGAAAGCTTCGGTGGCCTACAGAAAATTTCAGGGGGACACCCTGAAAGCCAGGTCTCGGCAGATCGCATTTGAGACCGGCAGCGTGCTCACCCTGGGGCTAGCCAACGACGAGAAAATGGTGTATTTAATCGACAGGGTGGGCGAAACCTTCGAAACGCAAATGGCGTCTCCTGTAGATTTTGTAACCGATCGAGACATGGTGCCGCAGTGAGGCTTAATACACACCACAAAAAATTTATATAAAAAAAATCCAACTGCTTTTTTTCCCTGGTACATTTTCTTTTCTTACATGCTTCTCGTCGCCGTCGTCATTGTTCGCTTAATCTTCCTTTAGTCCTTCCCTTTCCGGAGCTGCCCTGTTTATGACAAGAGACGCGCCGAGGCCCACAGGACCCCCCGCCGTTAAACCTAATAGATTCCTCTGGAGAGCCTCCGCCGTGAACTGGCCCTTCAGCACATTCGCCATCATCCTCTTGATGATGGAAAATGCTTTTCCAATAATTATCGGTGTCGTCTTCACGATTTGAATAGCGAGCCAGACATTGACTCCCGCGGGTCCAATTCCCCAGGCCAGCCCGAATTTGCCCATGTTCGTTGCAAACCTCCACCAGACATCCTTGCTATGTTTCCAGTAGGTCATACGAAACAGAGCCGATGTTAGGTTGTGGGCGAGCCCGTATCCAAGGACACCAAAATACGCCGCAGGCGCGTAATTTCTGGCGTAAGAAAAAACGTTGTTCCAGTCGGTCGACTTGATTCTGATCCAATCGAACAGGTAGTTCGGAAGTCCCCATTGGAGCAGACCGAAGGCGCTCCAAAATGCGTCTAGCGCCCAAAGCTGTAACGTCATTCTCTCTCGTTCGATGTGCACTTCGAAATTCGTCATAGCTGTGTCTCGCTTCAGCTTGAGAATTCCCAAGGCATGGCCGATGTCACTGCCTTCTGCCCATTCTGGGTGGCCAAACAGTCCCGCCACGGATGCAACTATCGCGCTCTGTTGCTCGTATAGTTTACCGGAGAGGAAAGAGCCGACGTAGGGGTCTGTGAGCATGGACTGCATGAGTTTTTCTTTTCCGGCGTGATTCGCTGTGAAAAGATTCTCGACTTCAAGCCAAACGGTATGCATGACTGCTCGCAGGTCTCTCGGTTGCATCATGGTCATATCGATTTTCACCTCTTCGATTTTCCTCTGCGCTTCCCCATCATACGTCTCGTCATATTGCATAATTGCCAAGGCATAGTCATTTTCGTACTCACCTGCGGCTGCTGCTATACTCGCTACCATGGCTGAAGAGCTCGGGACCAAAACAATGGCTTTGTTCGACGCTGGCGGCAGCGTAGTAGTCGGCGCAGGCAGAGCAAGGACTTCAGGCCGAGAGAACGGAGGGGCCGGCACCATGGTCGGCGTGGGTTGGGGAGGCGGTCTCCCCGCCAATGCATAGAATATATTAGCAAAGTATCCTACTTCGGGTTTAGCTTCTTCCTGTCTTCGGAAGACAGCTCTGTCGTTGTAGTATGCCGATAAGTGTACCATGATTCGTCTGTCTTCCGGACTGGCCTTTTGCATCCAATACTTTCGCACGTCCAGTTTTTCTTCTTCCTGGCGTCTTTCCGCTTGGGTGTCTATCCATGTCTTAGCGCGGAAGAAAAATAAGCCAAAGACGGCGACTCCAATGACGACCGCCCACATCAACCTCCACCTCTCCTGCTCGACAAGCAGTTCGCCTGGGACAGGAGCTCTCTTCAGTCTCCAAGGCTCCAGCCAAACAGCCTCCAATATCATTCTGGCCACTTTAACGCCGTCGGGATCCAACCCCTTCATCAAATCTTGGTTGAAGATCACGTGTCTGTATTTATCCGGATTCTGCAGTATGTCCAAAGCCATCTCCTCGCGTTTCTCCTTGATCTCCATTTTGTATCGTTCGGCTCCCTCTCCAGGAACGATCTCTGGCCTCTCCGTTGAGATTTCTTCCTCCTCTTCCTCTTCCTCCTCCTCTTCCTCCTCTTCCTCCTCCTCTTCCTCCTCTTCCTCTTCTCCATCTACGGTTCCCCCAGACGGCATGTAGGAGCCCCCGTGGCTGAAATCTGGTTTTGTTTCGATCCAACAGTGATCATTTAGCAACGCCAGCTCTTCCGGAGTGAGTCCGTCTCCTCGTATTTGACTCGCCACCTTCTGTTTGAGTGTCGGATCTTCGCTGAGCAGACGAAGGAGTCTTTCCGTGTCATCTCGAGGGGCTGGAACTGTGATGGCACGCGTGATCCACCAGAGATAGGATCGATAGGCGAGGTTATCTCCGGGTGCCAGCTCTCGAAGATCTATTCCGAGATACTGCCGGGCCATGCGCATGCTCTCAGCGGTCGGTTCCGGACTCACGCCATCTACTATCCACCCGGCAACTTCACCGGACAGGGACCATGCCAAGCGGACTTGTCTGAAAACGCCTTTAGATAAACTCGGTCCCAGCTTGGAACCCACTTTGGATTGGTACTTCATCTCGTCAAGCCGGAATCGTTCGCGAGCCTCCCAGAGGCCCTTCTTTATCTTCGATTTCACGTTGGGAGATTCGAGTAGTTTAGCCACCAGATCCTCTCTCTCTTCTTCTGTCGTGGGAAACCCGGTGATGGGAGTTCGATCCTCTCCCAGGAGGTTGTTCATGAGCGTGTTGAGAAGCAGGGAAACCGGGGCTGTGATTGCCATGAGCACGAAGACCAAGCTGCCTCCAAGAAATCCAGCAGCAGGGATGAGCCACTTGAGAATCGATTTAAGGGCATCCTGAACCTCCCCCAACAAGCGCGAAGCTTGTTCGACGACACCGCTGAACTGAGCCCATACGGCCGTCTTCGATACCTCGGCCCAGACCTGGGAGAGCAGATGCGACGCCTCTTCGGTGTGTTCTAATATCGCCGTTTGGAGGGCCTGCAACAGACGGCCAAATCTTACAGCAACCCGCGACAGAATGCCGTCGATTTTCTTCTTGGTTGGATCGAAGATCGTGTTTTGGACTATGGCTATCGACGCCGAAGAAAATATCACGACTCGCATGGCAGCACGGGCCACCGGTTTGAGATATTCCCCCGCTTTCTCTGCCGCGCGGACCAGAGCATCCGCTGCCGTCCCCACGAGGGCCCCAGCGAACGTTATCGTGTCGGTTATCCGTGTCTCTATCCATTCCACGATCGGCATGGTCGCTCCGACGAGCGCTCGGACGATTGAGAGCGCCAGGAAACCGAACCCCCTGAGGGCATCCTGACATGATTTGAATCTATCCCGAAGCACACGGGCGTTTTCTTCAGCGTCGGGAAGGCCGTTTGTCCTGAACAGCGAAACCAGGTAGTCCATGAACTTGCGAAACTGAGCGTAGGCGCTGCACACCACATCTATGAATTGCGGTGAATCGACGGCTGTGTCATCCATCTTCCGAATCTCATCGCCTACCGAGGTGACGTCCATGGCGCCAGAATCCGTACGCAGAATCGTGGCGCAACTTATGCTTCGCACGTCGATGCTCGCCCGAACCACTCTCTCCAGCATGCTTGCTTCGACTTTGCTCGGTTCTCTTTCTACTCCGTTGACGCCGGTCCCAATCTTCTTGTTCTTTCCTCTGCGAACTGCTTCATATCGCCTGGAACTCAGAGACCCCAAGAAAATTCGTAGGCACTCGCTGCCTTCGACGTTGTTTGCTTTTTCCAATTTTTCGATTTCTCTCAGGCTCAGAACCATGGGGCCGTCTCTCCACGTACTTTCTCTGCGTCCTCTGTTGGATTCGTTCGATGACCCACCGCCAACAGTTGTTGTTGTTGTTTTGGACGATCGACTGGGAGGTTCTGCTTGCGATCCCGATAATCGATACCGAAAAGACGAAGAAGCAGGAACGGAGGATCCTCCCAACACCTTGTTGACCACCTCTGGAGTCAGCCGCAGCATGTCGGACGTCACCACGCGAGCCTGTAGCCTCACCGTGGCCACACCCTCGGCCACATGATCCAGGTGCAAACGTGCGGAGTACACCAGAGGATTGCGCCTCATCGACTCTCCCAGCTCTCCCGCCTGTTCCACGCCTCCAAACTTCTTCAGGCGCCAGTACACGAAGACCGGGGTGGTCTTGGACTCCATCTCGGCCTGGGACAGAGACCCTTTCGAGGCAGAGCCGCCAAAGGCCTGGCTCAGATTGGCAAAATTAATTTTTTTCTTCTCCGCGTCCCGTGAACTCGGAAGGCGCAGCTCCTCGGTTGGAGGCAGGTGACGAGCGCCGGCTCGAATGGCCTGCATCTCCTCGGAGTGGGCCTTGGTCAGCCGCAGACCTCCCACAAAAGCTCGCTTGTTCAGGATGTCGGCCATGTTCACCCCGGCAGTCATGGGACCCTCGCCGCCGGTGCGTGGACCCATCTGCACCGGGATTATCTTGCGCACGCTATAGGGGTCGGAGGGTTTGCTCGAGGATGGATCGTTCTGGGCAACACCCGTCGCCATCGTCATCACGGTGGAATAGCGGATCTCCTCGTGCCGTTCGGGAATCGGGAACAGCTCGGTTTGCAGGCGAAAGAAGCTGTTGATTCTCACTTCCGGGTTGTTGGCCATGGCGTCCTGCATGCGCAGCATCTGCATCCCGTTGAATCCAGGTAAGATCTTGAGGTCTCCCTGGTCCATCTGTGCTCGTTGCTGTGGACCCACGCCGGTCAGCAACCGGGCAAAGGCTTCTCGGTGCTTCAGGTTCTCGAACAAGGCCTTCTCCTTCTCGGGTAGCGTCCGGAAGTACGCCTCGGCTGCCTGTGGCTGGCAGACCAAACCTCCAGTGCCTTCGGCGATCATGACCGGCAGGTCGCGTTCCCAGGCGTGCCTCTCGATGGCGCCGGTGGTCCGATGCCTAGGCACGAACTCAGGCTCCGACTTACGTTCCACCTCCTTCATCGCCTCCGGAGAGCTGGTCCTAGACAACATGCGCCAGTAGAACTCGCGAGGTAACAGAACCAGAGTCATGTGAGCACCAGTGACCACATTGAGATCTCGGGGAGAACCAATCTGGGGTTTGCCCCGACCGGGCGCAGCCTCGTCGATGTTACGGCTCGTGACAGTTCCCAGGGCGCCACAGGCTTTGTAGAGGCGCAAGACTTGCTGAGCGGCGAGCACGTGTGATTGACGGAAGTTGGTTCCATCTCGGAGGGCGCGGAATTGTTCGCCACACAACCAAGCCACATCCTCACAGTCGCCATCGTTTTTGGAGAGAGGGTCGTCGAAGCTCTCCACCACATTCTTTTTCCGCTGGTCGTCTTCGGCCAGGTCGGCAATGTAAGGCAGAGAGTTGGACACAACTGTGAGGGCCTGCCCAGTGATTCGCAGGGCGGTGACATACTCTACCCAGTCGCCGCTTGTGGTGGTGGTGGTGGCTGCGTGTTGGGCGTGCACGGCAGCGACGTAGCGCTGTCGGGTCCACCCGACTCTGGAAAGACTGATGTCCAGGATTCGGACAAAGAACCCTTCGTCCCACCTGGTGCCGTGCTGGGACATGTTGTCGAAGTAGCGCTCGCCGGGGGCCACCAGACCGGTGGTGTTGACAAAGAGAGGCGCATGGACTCTCTTGCCTTCCGAGAGTGAGAGGTCGAGCTTGACGCCCGCCTGCTTCATGATCTTATCGTCAAAGATGATGAGGTTGCGTTGGATCAAGGTGAAAATGTCCGCCTGCAGGTTCTTCACGTTTCCAGGAACCACGTCCCATCGCGAAGGAGGGGCAAAGACAATCCGGCGACGAACGTCGGTGCCTTTGGCCGCCAGGGCCACGTACAGCTTACCCTTGATCACCGGCTCGGACCTCTCGATGATGCAGGCTTGGACCACCAGAGGCACCTCGATGGCAGTCCGCGTGGGACGTCCTTTGTTTCCGGCGAAGAGCTGCGCCAAGTACACCTTGGCTGATCCGTCCTTCTCGTAGTTCTCTTCGCCGCCAGGGTCCTCGTGAGCGTCGGTCATCTTGGTGTTGACTTGGAAGATGATGGCAGCATCCAGCGGCAGAACGGGGAGATCAGCCTTCGATGGCATTGGCACATAGAAGACCGCCGTGAATCCCGACGATGTTCTGGCGCCTTTCTGGAAGAGTTTCTTCGTCACCGTCCATCGCCCAGCATTCCCTTTGTGGTGATCGAAAGACAGCCAGGTTTTGATCTTTGGACGGTGCTCGTCGGGCGTCAGGTGTGGCTCGTACCGGACTGTGAGACATAAAACTCCACCCCCTTCCTCTCCATTACCACGGTTTTTACCCTTGGCGTGTGATGTCATGGTTGGCCCCTCTCTCTCTCTCTCTCTGGTACTTGTGACTTGGAAGCACAGTAAAATCAGGACGGGCAGCAAAAAAAAAGTTTCATTGTGGAGGGGGGAACATCAAATTTTATGCATACAACACAACACACTTACTCTCCCTGCTACTCCATGAGAGGTTTTCCTCGTCCGAACGTAAATTGATCATCCGAGCGCCATATGTCCGGAAGATCCGAGCCAGTCCCATACTGCTTTCCCACAAAAGTGGGGATGTTGAGCCTGCCTTGTCCACTACTGAACTTCAGCCGCTCCCTGAGCCGACGTTCGTATTCCGCGGTCTGATCGCCCACTGGCATTTGATAGCTCGTATCGAAGGGGAGGATGGGAGCGCCGACGGTCTGAGGCGGACGCTGCAAAGGAGGTCCGGGATCGATTTTGCTCATGGGGACCGACGAGGCGGAGTTGGCATAGAAAGCGCTGAATCGATCCTTCCCGCCGCCGCTCGAAGCGGTGGTCATGACTTCCTGGGTCTGCTGGAAAGACTGGGAGTTGGTCCAGCAATCCTTCTGCTGCTGGTAAGGCTGGGAATCCTGTTGATCCGAGAAAGTCCACCCGTGCGAATAGCCTGACCCAGTCTTTCCCGAAGGAACGGGAGGCAGCCGTTGTTGTTGTTGTTGTTGTTGCGCCATCCTTCCGGCATCCGTGGTCGTCGGGGGACACTGACCGCCATCAGCGATTTTCTTGAGTTCATGCTTGTCCGAGAGTTCCTTGTAGCGTGCCTGGGTCGTCTGAAGATCGGCTTCCAGCTGGGCTTCGGTCTTGTTCTTGCTGGCCACCGTAACCACCCTGGCCTGGTTGTAGTCGCCCAGCAATCCGACCAGATTGAGCACATCATCTCTGCACCTCTTCTTCAATAGCTGGTCGGGGTTTTTGTAGAAGTGTTCCAAGCGCTGCAGACCGTCCACCAAGCCGGTGGATGGAGTTTTGCCAGCGTTCTGAAGGAGTTTCTTCACCTCCTTGCCGGTCTTGAGAGCTTCCTTTACTTTCTCTCGCGCCATTTTACACCTTTCTTGGTTCTCTCGGTTGAATTGAGCGCGGAGGGTCGCGGCGTCGGCATTTGCTCCGAAAATGAGCCTTGCCCCATCATGCCATTCCTTGTTCTTGTCTTGCATCTGCTTGTACTCTTTTCGCAGGATTTCCATTTGCTTCTGATTCTCGTCTCGCTCCGCTCTGGCCTTCAGAAGCTCCACCAATTCTTGCTTGGTCAGAGAAACCGGCTCACCAGCATCCGGCGCTTCCTCGGGGGTTCCCTTGGCGTTCTGCTGCTGCTGCTTAGCAGCCTCAGGGCCGTTGGTTGTGTCGGCAACCTTGGACTTTTTGGAAGTGGGTTCGCCAAGACCTTGCTCCTTCCTGAGCGCTGCGTTTGCAGCTAAGACCGCAGGATCTATCATGGTTTGTTGCATGGTGGTGGGTGGCCGGGCTGCATTCATGAGTCCTTGGGGAATGTTGGGGGGAGGGTATGCATCCCTAGGTCTCTTCTGGCCCTGAGGAGCGTCGGCGGACGCCTGACCTGATGGCGCCCCTGCACCTGCCTGTTGCTGTTGTAGAACTGGCGCATCAGACATCGTTGTTGTTGTTGTTGCGTTGGTATTTGGTAATGTTCTTGCCGCTGTTAGTACGTGAGTCACAAGCAAAAAATGTGGGGGTGGTGAGATTTGTTTTCTCTCTCTCACACACACACACACACACACACAGGGAGAAAACGGACCCGTGGTTAGCTGATGGTGGGGTCGTCTCTGTTGTTGTTCAGTGGCGAGGCTGTGTGTTTTTGTAAGATCGTTCGCTTGTTGTTGTTCTCTGTGGTAGAACGAGGGGAAAGGCGAAAAACACGACTGGTCGGTTTTCCCGTCTTCGATTGCCTTCTCTACGGCTCGCTTCGCCGCGACAGTCGTGATGTACGTCCCTGGAAGATCCCCTTCGTTGCACACCGACACATCCACGATGTCTCTCCAGAGTATGTTGGTGCACTTGCCGGAGTTGTTCTTCAGCACGCCATGAATGATTCCCAGGGACAATCCTTTGATCGTTCCATTGAGAAGCCCTTCACAGATTTTTTTGGACAGACTCGTGTTCCCGTTGATGACTCCTGCCACCATCAGCTTCCCATTCTCGCTCCAGGACTTGGCTATTCGTCCGATGGCCCCGAGGTGATGTTGGTGGCGATTGTAGATGGGAGTGCCGGCGGTCGTTTGAGCTTTTTCGAAAATCTCGCTCTGCGTCAGCATGAAACCCACCGAACCATCTGGTTCACCTTCAGGGTGACAACACCCTATAAAAGCGACGACCATCGTGGTTTTTTTCTTCTTCTTCTTATTCGAATGGGGCGTCTCTGGCAACTGATAACCTGTGGCACTTTAATTGAAAGGGAGACTGTTTGTGGTGTGGTGTGGTGGTATCTGTAACACCCCAAAAACCAAAAGGAATCGAGGCGCACAGAGAAGGAAAACAAAAAAAACCACTCGCGCACACACAGGGATCCAATGCTCTTCGAGGACGACGGACAAGAAAAGAATTTTCCCCTGCTTCTCACACCGGATTTACAAACGTCACCTCTCCCCGATCCCATCTCCGGAATTCGATGGGAATCGCCTCCCACGGCAGCGCAGACAGCACATCTTCGACGCAATGGCCGTCGGAGGATTGTAGTGGTTCGCAAGAAAACCTCCACCGTATCAAACCCCCCTCCTCCTCATCATCATCATCGCCATCCCCGGAAAGAAAATATCAACCAGCGTCTGGCAAGGATACGACAACAACAACAACAACAACAGCACGAGACATCTCTGTCGAACCTCCTCGGCCTTCCAAGCGAGCGAGTCACACCCAGACCGGGAAACGGGGCGACGAAAAGCGAGGAAGGGTTGTTGTTGGTGGATGTCTGCGACGAAGTGATGACAGAAAAGGAAGCGAAAGCTCAGGAACTGGAGGAGAGGATGAGAGAGGAGAACCTGGAGAAGATGGGACATACTCTGCGCCAGTGGCTTCCGGAGAGCGATGGCCTGGCTTCCATGATGCCCGACGTAATGCTGGCGGAACAGATCGTGGGAAACGTGGTCATGGAAGCCGGAGAAGCTGTCGTCTCGGCTTCGTCGCCGTTGTCAAAGGATCGCCAAAAACGAAGGAACATCTCTTCGAAATCCAAGCCAAAGGAGGGCGGAAAGAAGGTAAAGATGGGAGACGCACCCGAAGACAATCCATTTTCACGTCTTCTCTCGGGCCGTCACCGCCAGCATCCGAGACAACAACAACAACAACAGCAGCAGGGTCTCACCCAAGAAGAACAATTCAAGATGAAAGAAGAAGAACAGGAAACTTGGTATTTCATGAGCATCTGGGTACAACATCATGTAGAACCAGTGTTAAAAGCAGCACAACAACAACAAGGAGGTTCACAAAACGACTACGACGACGATGCATGCGTGCTGGAGTCACGTTCCTCCTCTTGCTCCTACATTTTGCCTTTTCCCAAGGCGCTGGGGTTGTTAGAGTGCATGCGGAGGATGACTTTATCGACTGCTCCGCCCTACAGCGGCAATCCCTTCTCGACCAAACCGAAGCGTGGGACCGCCTCCGGTCTTACTGCCTATCGGATGTGATGTGCCGTGAGATGTACGGGCAAGACGATATGGAGAGACCGGAGGTGTTCAATCACATGTTTCAGATAGCGGTGATGGGCGCCAGCAGCGAAACCAAGGAGTGGTTCGAGGACTTCGCCATGTACCAGCTCTTCTGCAATCACACCTACACAGAGGCCAAACGGCTGACCTCCAATGCCATCATGATCCGAGACGCCTCTGTCAAACATCGGTGCGAACAGAACCAAGTGTATCGACTGGACAAGGACATCGGCGAGGGACGGTGCGTGTGTCACCCAGGGAAGGCTTGCGACACCACCAACTCTCAAAGCACCGTCGGAATCGTGCTAGCGTCTCTGATCCTTGCCGTGCTTGTTCTACTTTTGATGACGACCGTGTGGGGCGTGCTGCGCTACACGACTGTGGACAGACAGCACGCGTTGTGAAACCGTGCGCGCACACACAATGCAAATATACCACCAAAAAAAAAATGATTTTTCTCCCCCACAAAAAAACTCAGTACACCTCTCCCCACTGTGCGGTAGGTCTGACATGTGCACCCTTTCGTCCCACATTTTGCCACTTCTTGAGCATTGCTACGGCGTCCTGTCTTTCATTGGCCTTTGCCACCTCCATCAAGCTGCGTCCGTATTTGTCTTTGATCTCGAGATTGGCGCCTCGGATGATCAGCGACTCGAATTCCGTGAGGTCTGGCGAGAAAGTCGCGCCCAGCTGCGCAAACATGCGATTGGCCAGATCGTCTCCGCAGTAGCCTTCCACGGCATTCCACCATCTCAGAGATTCCCCGGATGACCAAGACGAAGGCGATTGGTGATTACGACCGTTCATGTCGTTGTCTGTGGGGCCTGTTGTTTGTGAAAAGGATCGGGTGCGCCAAAACGAGGCGTTGATATAGAATAATGAGGTGGGGAGGGGGCGCAAAGGGGGACGCAGTCTCAGCCTATCTCTCTCTCTCTCTCTCTCTCTCTCCATCTCTTTTGGGACATTTGTCGATACACAAGACTTGATCGTGACTCGGCGTTCTTGTGATTAGAACAACAACAACAGAAAGGTCTGTTTCGCTCACCATATAGAAACAATGGATGTGGAACCCGGAACTTCGTTCAGGAGGAGGAGGAGGAGGAGGAAGGCACGACCTATCATCGCTGGCCCTCCTAAGGGGGAGGATCCTGGAGCACCCACACCGGAAGAGGTTTACGGCACCGGAGGGGCGAGCATCCCTGTAAACATCGAAGATTTGAAATTCGAGAGAAGAACCAAGCGCATAGACCACACACTCACAACCATGGAAAAGCTTGACCGACGGAAAGCGCTGGAAGCCAGAATTCCAGCCGTGCCAGGAAAAGGGATGATCAAGGCGCGACGCAACATCCTGTCGGGATTGGAGTTGGTAGATGCCGTGGAACAGACTCGCGCTATCGATGATATCATGGGCTATATGGCACAGGCGGAACAAAGCATTTTTAGGGAAATGAAGATGCTCGTTGACCGAGGGTGCAACGTTGAGACGCTCACCGGAAGCCCCATGCGCCTTCCGAAGAAAGAGGAACATTACTTGGGGCCTGAAGATCCGATCAAAGCCAGCATCATCTTTCATGACGAGTGTTGGGAACTGTATCAACTGCACACCATGTGGCTTTTGCTGAAAAGACTGGAGACCAGAGCAGAAACGCAGGCTTCTAGATGGGGGAACGCACTCAAGAACTTCCGTAAGAAAGTCGACTTCGAGGACAGGACTTCACAGGGGTTATTCTTGGGCATAGGACGATGGGTTGAAGCTCAAGAGGTCAAAGAAATGAAAAGGAGGATGAAGGAACTTAGAGAGGAACGGGAGCAATAAGAGACCGCGCGACACGGAGAGATGAAAGGGTGTAAATACATAAACTTTTTTTCCACCACCACCACCAAAAAATTTTGCGAGGCCCGAGGACGAAAATTATTTTCGTCTTCGCAGGGTCGACGAGCACAAAGTGACTCTGTGCGGTAAAAAAATTTTGTGCTCGTCGACCCTGCAAAACCTCCTCCTTAATTCACATTTTG
>SDBT01010572.1_pt1 | contig 14894 bp, 10 predicted proteins | sample 2277101 | NCBI WGS metagenome assembly SDBT01 (sample SAMN10404973, study PRJNA504765) | marine sediment metagenome | isolation source: marine sediment core GS10_PC15, 103 cmbsf | place: Arctic Ocean: Southern Knipovich Ridge | collected 2010 | reverse complement strand
GGCCACCAATTGTAGTTCAAACTTATCTTTATATTTTTCACGGACTTTTGCGGCCGTATTCACAACCAGCATTCCAACAACACTATCCGCGTCTACATGGGTTCTGCAAGCCACAATCCCCTGTTCAATAAAATCTTCAATACAATATGTAAATCGTTCTTCGAGCGATTCTGCCGTGTGATTTTTCTTAATATCCCGATTTATTATCCATTTTTCCTCCATCAATGCCGAAGCCTGCTTCCAGTTTTCAGGAGTTACAGTATAAGCGCGGTCGAGATGCGCATGACAATTAACCATTCCCGGAGATTTTTGGACCTCCTCCAGAAAGAATTCTTTAAAGGGGAATTTTCTTGGCATTTGGAAAAATTTTGTTTACTTAGTTTTATTCCATTTTGACGAAAATTGCAAATACGCTAAAATGCGGTGGCTATGGAAGAATATTATAAAAAAATTATAGAGGCTATTGGGGAGGATCCTTCGCGTGAAGGGCTTAAAAAAACGCCTAAACGTGCGGCTGAGGCTATGAAGTTTTTGATGAAGGGATATGATGAGGATCTTGAAAAAATTGTTAATGGGGCTATTTTTGAGAGCGAATCCAGGGACATGATTATCTGTAAGGATATTGAGCTTTATTCCATGTGTGAACATCATATGATGCCGTTTATCGGCAGATGCCATATAGCGTATATTCCGGATAAAAAGGTGATTGGTCTGTCGAAGCTTTCACGGATTGTTGATTTTTACGCGAGGCGGTTGCAGATTCAGGAAAGGCTGACAAAGCAGATTGCTGATACTGTAAAGAAATACGTTAATCCGCTTGGGGTCGCGGTGGTGGTGGAGGCTCAGCATCTTTGTATGATGATGAGGGGGGTGGAAAAGCAAAATTCCGTGATGCAGACTTCTGCGATGCTTGGATTATTTCGCGAAAATGCGGCTACAAGGTCCGAGTTTCTGAATTTGATGAGTAGAACCCACATATAAGTTTAACTCTTTTCTCCGCCTCTCTCAGAAATCTCATTATTTTTTCTTTTAAAATTGTCTTCAGTTCTATTTCTGTCCTTTGTTCATCTCCGGATATTTGCTTGCGTGTATGCTTAGCTAATTCATTAAAAACCTTGTTCGCCTTTGTATCCAGGTTTTTTTGAAGTCTGCCTATTTGAAGCCTGTCTGTTAAGCTTAGGTTTCTATAGGATAGTTTTCCAAGTGCTTTATTTGCTTCGTTTAATCTGGAAACTATGTGAATCAATTCCTTTCTTGAAAATTTGTTATGCTCCTCAAGTGATCGTTGGGTTGTGTAAATATTCTCCATCGCAACTTCCAAATTTTTTTTATCTTCACCCGGGATGTCTTCCCCATAAAAAAAAACTCGTTTGGTTTTTTTTAAAATGCTTTCTATTGCTTCTTCCTCAGTTAAATCAAAAGAAGCTCGTCTGGTTTTTTTTAAAATACTTCTTATTGCTTCTTCCTCGGTTAAACATTCACCATCTTGTGCTGTGTTTTTTTCTTCCAAATATCTTTCAACTACTTGTGATATAGTTTCCAAACTTGGATCACCTGATTGTGGACTTCCTCCTAACATTTTTATGCTTGTTTAAATCGCATAGATAGTACGACTTTTCTGTCAATTTGTCAACCTGCTTGTCGAAGATCTATGCCTGTTTTGTTCTTAACTTTAATTTTGCCACCCCCCAAACGAGGAAGCTTATTGCCACAAATACTCCGAGAATTATCAGGGTGTTTTTTGTGGGATTGCTGTCTTTTATCATGCTGAAAGCGCTGTTTGGGTTGAAAAGTGAGTGAAGAAGGAGGAATGAAACTGCTGTAAATATGCTTGCCCATGCAAGTTTGCTCCATTTGTAGATAGCCGCTCCCGGGAGATATGTGAGTGGGAAAAGTTCGAAAAACACGCCTTCGAGTAGCATTATGTATAGGAGATTGAAAAGATCGTGGATGACTTTGTAATCTTTCGTGTATGGCGTGATGAACCATGCCACTATAGCCATCAGAAACATCCAGCTTAGGCTGTAATATTCAAGTTTGCCTTCATTTTTCTTATATTTTTCCGAAAAAATGAAAAGTCCCATTGGAATTCCAAACAGATAGCCGGGTGGTATTTCGAGGTTTCGGCTCAAGGCTACACAAAATATCGCTAAAAAAAGTCCAAGGATGTTGGGTTTGAAAAATGCCGGACAATTCCATTTTCTTGCAATTAAGAATCTCATTAAGTCTTTTGCGTATGCCGCCAGAACAATTGCCGCCACTGTTATTATTAAAATTCCCAGATTCCTTTGCTCCAATAGATTAAAATCAGGGGTTATATGTGCCGCAATCAGACCGAAGAGTACGAGCAGGACTAGTAGAACGATTTTTCTTGTGAAAGACTTTTCTCTTAATTTTGCTTTTTCGAAGAGATTTAATAATGGGATTTTTTTTGTAAATCTGTTTATTTCGTCTCCGTGTGTTTCTATTATATTGTTGAATAAGAAGCATGCTACTCCGACCACGAGGAAGATTATGATCGCCAGGAGAATGTTTGTTCCTATTACTTCGGGGTCGCGTGAAATTTCTGATGGGCTTTTGATATAGGCGTCATCGAGAATTGGATTTTCATATCCGAATTTTTCTCTTTCAAAAAGTTCTGTTGGAATTTTTGGAATTTCTATAAATTCGTAAATTTTGTACGTTTCTCTTATTTCAATTGTTCCATCAGGGTTTTCGATTCTTTCCACTTCTACCGGTTCGCCAAGGTCGGACATGGAGACCAAGTTCCCCACCGCGAGGGCAGGCTGTGTGAACAGGAAAAATAAGGCTAAAGTGGTAAGAATGAGTTTTTTCATGTTGAGAGGTTATGGTACCAATATACCAAAAGTATACTGCATTTCTTTATCCAATCAACGTTTTGACTTTCTCAACAATTTTTTCCAAAGTATAGTCTGATTTCGACAAATAGTTCTTCACGTTTAATTTGCGGATACAATTATCCATTGTAGCGATATCGTTTTTAACAGTAAGAACAATCAATGGGTATTTATCAATTATTCCCGTTTCATTCATTTGTTCCAAAACCCACTCTCCCAATTTTACCGGCATAATCAAATCCAGTATTACCAGATCCGGTTTTTCCTCCCTAATTTTATCAAAACCATCTTTGCCGTCAAAGGCCTGGACGATGTTATATCCTTCTGTTTCCAATGCTGTTGTTATTGCTTTTTGCAGGATATTATCATCTTCGATAACAAGTATTTTTTTAGACATAAGTGTTTTGCGAGTTAGTTATTATTTCACAGGTAGTTCAGCATAAAAAGTAGTGCCTTCGTTTTCATCTGATTCAAACCAGATTTTCCCCCCATGAGCTTCAATAATCGCTTTGACAATGTACAGACCAAGACCTGTTCCGCCAGTTTCATATTGAGTCACGTTGTCTGCCCTGAAGAACTTTTCAAATATTCTGTCTTGCTGTTTTGATGGTATTCCTATTCCATTGTCTTTGACGGATAACATGATCCCATCTTTATTTTGAAAACAACTTATTTCAACTGTCCCTCCCTTCTTTGAATACTTGACCGCGTTGTCAATTAAATTGCCAACTGCTTGTTTTATTTTGTCGGGATCAACATTTATCATTAGTTTTGACGGAGTTTTTTTGCTTTTAACAATCGGTATTTTTTTATTATTATTGTTTTTTCCAACAACTTTTATTGCGCTATCAATAAGCTTGATCACATTAATATTCTCTTTTTCTATATCAAATTTTCTACCGGTTTCAATGTGTGATACATTCAGCAAATTATCGACAAGTTTTGTCAATTTATTTGCGCTGGTATTAACGTCTTGAGCATACTCTCTCTGTTTGTCATCCAACTTTTCGCGAAGCAGTAACTCACTCATCCATTTTATGCCGGTTAAAGGTGTTTTGAGCTGGTGAGACGCGACCGACACGAATTCTGTTTTCATTCTGTCTATTTCCCGTTCTTTTGTTGCGTCTCTGAACACCACCACACAACCGGTAATCTGTCCCTTTTCATTTATCAACGGCGTCGCGCTGTCAGCTACCGATATCTGTTCTCCTTTTTTGGTAATTAACAAGGTGTGATTGAACATTGACTGAGGTTTTCCAGTTTTCAGGGCATCTTTAATGAATTTATCGTTAACTTTAGTGATGTCTGATTCAAAAACAAATTTCAAGATATCCTGATATTTTTTGCCTAAAGCTTCTTTTTCCGAGAACCCCGACATCCGGCTTGCGACCGGATTAAAAAGCACAATCTTCAAGTCTGCGTCAACCACAAAAACGCCGTCACCAATGCCATTAATTATTGTTTCTATTTTATTTTTGTCCTTACTAATTTGATCGGCATTTTTTCGAATTTCTTTTGTTTGGTCTTCAACTTTTTGGTCGACTTCCGCCCGGGACCGCTTTATGGCTTTTGTCATCTCATCAAAAGATTGTGAAAGGCTCCCTATCTCGTCATCACTATCAATAGCAACTTTATAATCCAAATTACCTTTACCAACAATCTCTGTCCCCTCTTTTAAAAGAGTGATTGGCTTGGTAATGTATCCGGCTATCAAACAAATAATGGCAAAAAGTATTATCAAAACAATTAAAACGCTTATTACTGAAAATATTAATTGATTTTTAATTGAGACCATTGCTTCGGATCCATCAATCTCAGCAAGTAAACACCAATTCGTTTCGGGAATATAAACATGAGTCCCAATAACGTTATGTCCAAAATAATCCGGAAATACTCCAACAGCTTCATGTCCAATATGTTGGACAATTTCTCCCGTACTCGCAGGAAAACAAGTCCTGGAATTAACAGAATCAACCTCAAAATCTAAAACAGCATTTTCAACATGATTTAGAGGAGTAATTGCATAACCTTCTTTATTAACTAGATATGTTTCACCTTTTTCACCCATTCCCGTTTTATCTAAAACTATTTCATTTAAAAGATTTATATCAATTCTTGCAACCAATACATTCCCCTCACCTTGAGGCGTCGAAACAGCAAGAGCCACTTCATTTAATGTTTCAGAAAAATAAATATCTTTGACATAAATTCCTTTTTTACCCTCAATAAAATAATCATCATTAGATTTATCAAGACCTATGTTTGATTCTTCAGAAGAAACAATTATTTTCCCAGAAGAATCTAAAACAAATAATTCTGTATATTCATCACCGATCTCTCTAATTTCTTTTAATTCTTCATCAAGAAGTTCTTGATGTGTTGCAGCAATTAAAATTTTGTTTTTTTGTTCTTCAATAAAATTCTCAACATGACTTGCTCTTGACTGGGCAGTCGTTTCCAGATGCGCAAAAATTCTCTCTTTTATAGCTTCAGTACTATATAAATAAGAGTAAACAGCTGATAATGACAATATTATTGTCGTGACTACAATGATTGGTAAGACTATTTTTGTTCGAATCTTCATTTTTATTGCTTATTATTAGACTTTCCTTTACTTCTTCCAATTAGAAATACAACTACGCCAATAAATGCTAACAACAATGTCAATACAGTTGTTGTCATATCAAAATGCGATAAAATAATTGCTAAATAATTTTTTTCCACTCTAAATTCTACAATTTCACTTGGTTTACTTTTGACCCGGCTTTCGGCGTCCAATGTCAAAGTATAGACCTCGTGATCACCCGTGGCCAATTCAATATCGTCTTGTGAATGACTTAGGAGCCAGTCCCCATTTTCATCCACTTGCGTTCTGTATATAACAGCTTGTTCGGAATGGATAAATATAATTACTTCGGAATTAGGGATGCCTTTTCCGCTAAACTCAATATTATTACCAATACTGGTGCCGGCGACTTGCAGTACTTGTGGCGCTTTCAAAATCGGTGATTCTTCGGCTCGCGAAATATCTTCTATGGTGGTGACTTCTTCTGTTGGCCCTTCTCTTTCAATGAGATCAATGAGAACTTCTTCCGGGGCAGGCTCTTCTGTAATTTCTTCCTCCATTCCTTCTCTTTCAATAAGAATTTTTTCTTCCGGTGCAGTGGGTTCTTCTGTAATTTCTTCCGGGGCAGGCTCTTCTGTAATTTCTTCTTCCGGCTCTTCTATTTCAACAAGGATCCTCTCTGATGTTGGTCCTTCTATAATTTCCTCTTCTGGCTCTTCTTCCTTTTCTTCCTCCCGCGACTCATCTGGAGAAGTTTTATCCTTACCATAACTATATGGCAACGGTACCCCGCCGCCACCGCCGCTAATTTCACTGCCGCCTCCACCTGGTCCAGACGAGGTTGTTTCGGTTGTGAATTGAGATTCTGTAATTGTTATTTCATTGCCAAAACTATCAAATGCCCAAATCTTGGCATAATAAGTAGTTCCTTCGGCAAGTCCGGTTATGTTTGTTGAAGCGGTTCCCATAACCGCTAGGTCGGCATCGTTGCCCTCATCCCATTTTATCGCTGTTCCGTCTGCGTTTTGTACGTCTGTTAAGTCTTGTCCGTACCAAATTTCATAATGATCAAAATTGGTTTCAACGCTGACAGGTGTCCATAACCAGACAATGGATGAGGTATCAGCACTCGTGCCGGAAAAATCATTCAATCCAAGCGGATTTTTGGTATCTAATGCGAAATCCACTGAACTTATATAGCTACTTGTATTTTGATAAATATCAATGCCTCGTAACCTTATTTGCATGTCCGCCTCTTCTTGTCCGTCAAAATCGGTGCCTGCGTCCCAAGTGATTGTTTTGCCTACTCCTGATGTTATCCCCGACCCAATGTCGCCCGTAACGCTGGTGTCAACAACTGCCCAGGTCAGGCCTCCATCATCTGAAATGTCCATTTCAACAATAATATCACCGGACTCCTCACTCAAATCATAAGATATTTCGACATCATTACTACCGGCTACTTGTTCCACGGAAACGTTAGAAACAACCGGTGCATTAGCGTCAACGGTAAACGCACTACTTACTTGCGTACCACCTTCTTCAAGTCCATCATCCGGTTTCAATCTGATATAAACCGTCTCATCGTAGGTCCCTACCAAATCATTAACCGCATCCCATGCGAAAACATTATCTTCTCCCGTCGGGGAAGAAGATAATGTAGAAATTCCGTCATGAGCAATATCGGCTGAAGCGACCGTCATTGTCACTTCTTCACCTGAGAAATCGCCGGTCAAAGAGCACTCGTAAATAGATAAATCCACAAAATTGCTTTCGGCGTCGCTTAATGTGTAACTAATATTTACAAACCCGTCATCAGTTTGCTGTATAGCTGAATTAATGGCAATTTCCGGTTCTGTGTTATTCCCCTCCAAATACAATGTGTTTATTTCCATGGCATCAAGCGCTCTGTTCCACATGCTCACTTCATCAATAATCCCATTAAAATTTCTGTCGTTTTCTACCGACCTTCTACCGATGTCCAGATCGTTTGCCGAGGGGGTAATATAACCGCTCCAGCTGGCGCTATTGTCCAAAGAGCCGTCCACATATAATTTCATTGTTTGTCCGTCGTAAGTACCTGCGACGAAATACCAAACGTTTTGGGAGGGCGTCGTGCTGGTGACTACAGACTCTCTACCGGAAGAGGTTCCAAGAGCGAACTCGAACGCGGTATTTCCATCATTATGCTGTAGCTGATATTGGCTGTCTCCATTTTTACTAATTATTTGCGCCCGTGAATTTCCTGTTGTTGGGTCGATTGCCCATTTTACCCAGGCTGAAATGGTGATTGCGGTATCTGGATTGAGATTTGTGGCGTCTCCAACAGTTACATAATCATCAGTTCCATCAAATAAAAGTGCGCTATTTTCTTTTCCGGTTGTCCATGTGGGCGAATTGGTCGAACAGTCGGGGCTGAGTGTTCCGTCATTGCCGTCATATGAATCATTTGCCGTGCAGTCTGTGTTTTCATCCAGCGACCAGTGACTTATCGGGTTTGTATCAGGTGTAAGTATTGTGAAATTTGCGTCACTCACATCGCTTACCAAAGTTTCAAAAGCATCAGTGATCCGTATCTTTACTGTGGTGCTTGGATCGTTTGGCACTGTCCATGCGTGGCTTCCATCATCTGTCGTTGAAGATGTAATGCTATTTATGTCGGACACAAAATCATCTTTGGAATATTCAAGCTTTACATTGCCCGATGTATTTACTGAACTCCACGTGATGGTTGCTGTTGAGCCAACTGTTGGATATTCACTTCCGTTTGGAGCAGTGAGCGTAACGCTTGTTGCAGTACTTTCAATATCCACCGTGTTTAAAATACCTGCGGCACCATTTCCCTCATAAGCAATAAGGTATTTGTCGCCTGATAAGTGTAGAATTTTGGGAAAACTTGCAAGGGTTGTATCAAATTCGAATGTTGAGAGAACGGCATCTTCGATTGCGCCTGTACTGTCAACATCAAATGTTTTTATAAATCCATCGCTATTCTGACCTTGATAAATAGATGCAAATACGTCGCCAACGACAGGAATAATATCCGGTTCGAGCCCGCTGATCGTGTCGTATTCCAACGTGTCAATAACTGTATCGGTGATATTTCCCGCCGTATCTATCTCTATTGTTTTTATAAAGCCGGCATTACTTAGCCCTCCATAAACCACCATGTATATATTCCCACTCACCCGTCTTATCTGAGGTTCCTGTCCGTCGCTCGTATCAAACTCCAGTATATCGATAACAGTATCGGTTATGTTTCCCGATGTATCTATTTCTACCGTTTTTATGAATCCGTCAGCATCTACTCCTTCGTATGCAATAGCGTAGATATTGCCTGATATATGGATGATCTCCGGAAATGCAGTACTTGATGTATCAAACTCCAGTGTATCGATAACAACATCTGTTATGTTCCCCGATGTATCTATCTCAATTGTTTTTATAAATCCATCATTTCCCGGTCCTCTATATGCAACCGCGTAGACATTGCCTGAAATATTGAACAATGACACATTCAGAGCTTGTCCTAAATCAAATTCCAATGTGTCTATCGCTGTCTTTGTTATATTTCCCGATGTATCAATGGTTATCGTTTTGATAAACCCATCGTTTAAAGTCCCTTCGTATGCAATCGCATACACATTTCCTGAAATATGAATAATATTCGGATGAACCGTATTACTGGTGTCAAATTCAAAAGAGTCTACATTTGTATTAACGAATGTTCCGGCACTCGTGACCTCAATCGTTTTGACAAAACCGTCAACACCCACCCCCTGGTACGCGACAGCAAAAATATCTCCGGATATATGAATCAAGTCAGGTTGCATTCCAACAACCGCATCAAATGTTTCTGTCGAACCCAGATTTGAAATAACTCCTTGTGCACCAGTCGAAAACGCATTTACGTCTTCCGCTTCAATGTACCAACAACTGCTATTGTTCAATTTCACCAGCGAATACCCTGCCTCCGTGGGATTGTTTTCCGAAAGAAGGATTTCAGCTTCGCAACCATCAAATACGTCTTCCGTAGAAGTGGCTCCGGGACACACACGTACAAACTCATGGCTCGGAAGCTTGGGCACAACAAGCTGGATTTTTGTGATCGCAGACCTGTTATTCGTTCCGATATGAACTACTGATGTGTCATTACTGGAATCAATAATATAATCAGATATATCTAAGTCGTCGTTGTATTCAAAATAAGCAACCTTGTTATTCTTGTGATTGATGTATACCCATTCGTCAGTAATGTTGATAATTTCGCTACTCTCACTTACGAAAGTTACATCTGTCTGATTCTTGGTTAAATTGTGAGTCCTAACTTCTTCGACTTCCAGATCGTAAGTAATCGTTACATCCAAAAGTTGCATTTCGGTTCCACAATCACTAATCAGAAATGCTTTAAACATTATCTGCCCGGTATCTATGGGAAATTCGCTAATATTATCATTCACGACAGAAGCGACATTGTACTTTTTCTTGCCGGCTTTCACCCATTCGTCATTCCAGTAATACCAATTTACTCCGTTGTTATCGGAAAGCTGGTAATAAATTTCTCCTCCATTTTTATCGGCGCTTTCAATAAAACCGGTCCACTCGGATATATTTGAAACTACCAGGGAATCTACCGGCTGAATTGTTGCTTCGCATGTTTTTGTGCCTGCGTGGGCAGTTGGAATATCAAAAAAGGTGTCTTCCAGATAACTTACCGGATCTTCTGCCGGGGCGGGGATGGGTTCGGGTTCGGAGGTGGGTTCCACTGTTGAAATGTCTTCTTCGATTTGTTGGGAGTCGGCTTCCGGAGACACGTTTTCTGACGTGTTCTCCGATGTATCGTTTTGTTCATTGCCCCCAAATAGAACTATTCCATCAACAATCTGTATTTCGCTGGAATCATAAATATATTCAGTTGGATCATTAAAACCCCAGCCCACAGACGCGGCTTCGACTTCTGCTTTTGGACTAACAAAAAATGCACCGCCAAAAACAGTAACCTTTAAAATCACCAGCAACGCAAACCCTGAAATACCCAGAAGAGAAACTTTTCTTTTCAGCTTGTATTTCTTAATTTCTTTTTCATCTTTACTGAATTTTTCAGGAGTAAGAAAAATGTAAATGGGCAAGGATATTATCAGTAAAAAAAGCTCTAAAAAAATAATAATAAAAGCATTACCGATAGTCTTTAAGACACCAGCATCAATAATTCCTTCTTTCTTTCTGTAAATCGCGGTCGATACGCGCGATATAAAATTTAGCCACATATTTTTTTATATAAGCAATACAATAGAGACAATTCCTAAAACAAGGAGGGTAATCACAAAATAATTCAGATAAGTATCCAGTCTGACTATTATTTTATCTCCCCAATCCTGTGTTATTTCAAAATAGCTAGTCTGACTTGTGTCACTTCTCGTGTTTGCCATGTCATCATAGGTCATCACTTCAAGCCTATACTCCCCCGGTAATAAACTAAAATTATTAATGTTGGTTTCAACACTCCAATACCCTGCTTCATCAATGTCTACCACGTATGTTTTTATGCCTGTATCTTGCAAAGTATCACCTGTTTGTATGTTGTTAATGCTGACAACGGCTTTTGTATTTTCATTTCCCTTTCCGTCTATAAATAAATGACCATCACCTATCTCTTTCAAATTTTCTACAATCGGAGGGAGCAGGGAGCTATCTATCTCGGCTCCGTAAACATCAGGTAAAATAAAATTTTGTTCCACTATCTGATTCTGCTCTTTTCCCTCTGATGAAACAAGAAACAGTCTCGTATCAAAATATAAAGGCAGGCCTACCATTAGTAGTAATTTCACAAGCCAAGCTGTCAAAATCACAATCAAGAAAGACAGACTCAATATTCTGCGTATTTTATATTGAGAACCGTCTCCGACATTTTCTTCTTTTGACGTTAAATACAAAGGAAAAGAGATAAGTGCCAAAAATAATTCCAAAAAGATAATAATAAAAATATCCAAGATGGATTTCAAAGCATGAGAAACTAGAAGACTCTGTTTTTTTTTGTAGATTAAAGCAGTAGTATGTAGTACTAAATTTGTCCAGCCTGTTCGCATATAGCAAGTTATAATCTACAATTTATACAAAAAGTTTCTTGATTTTTTCGGATAATTCACTCAAGTCAGTAGAGGCTTTGACGTAAAAATCTTTAGCTCCAAGATCCAATCCCTTTTTTACATCACTAAACTGCCCTAAGTTACTCAAAATTATGACTGGTATTTCTTCTGTATTTTTGTCGTTTTTTAGTGATTTCAAGACCTCAAAACCGTGCATTTTGGGCAACACCAAATCCAATAAGACCAAATCCGGTTTTTCTTTCCTAATTAACTGCAATCCAGCCTCACCATCTATCGCGGACAATACCTCAAAATCATTGCTTAACAGCTCAATATTCAAAGCTTTTAATAAAAGCGGATCGTCCTCGATTACTATAATTTTTTTAGGCATATTTTTGTTTTAATTCACAATATGATTATATCACAATTAGCTATGTTCCGTAAAGTCCCAGGAAAGTGGATTTTGGTCCTTAGTCCTTGCCTTTCAGCAATAATAGGAATAAAGTTCTTCCCACTAACATATACATTAATATAATATGGGAAATTTTAATCGAAAGAATACATCCAAAGGACGTGACAATAGAGGGGATAGAGGAGATCGGCAAATGCATAGAGCAACTTGTGCAGAGTGTGGAAAGGATTGTGAAGTTCCTTTTAAACCAAGTGGCGGTAAACCTGTTTATTGCAGTAATTGTTTCGAAGGAGATCGTAGCCCAAGAGGTGGAGGTGGTGGAAGAGGAAGAGATAGAGGGCGTGACAACAGAGATGACAGGCAAATGCATAGAGCAACTTGCGCAGAGTGTAGGAGAAGTTGTGAGGTTCCTTTTAGACCGAGTGGAGATAAACCGGTTTATTGCAGTAATTGTTTTAGTAAAGGAGACAGTTCGGGTCCAAGATCGGGTTCAAGAAAACCTGATCAATCCAATAAAAAGCATGATGAAATTAATGCAAAACTGGATAAAATTCTGTTTCTCCTACAGGGTGGCGCGGATTCTGCCAAAGAAGTCGCGGTAAAGAAGCCGAAAAAGAAAAAGGAAGCTGTGAAAAAGGCGGAGAAAAAAGTAGCTAAGAAGAAAGTAGCTAAGAAGAAAGTGGCCACAAAGAAGGCTGTAAAAAAGGTGGTAGCTAAAAAACCGACCAAAAAAGCACCTACGAAGAAAAAGAAAAAATAGAGTGGATGATGGGAAAGATGCCCCATTTTGAAAGTGATGGAGCGGGTGGGTCGCCTTTGGCGACATCGCAGCTCCAGGATTCACGGCGTCGCTGAAGCTCCTTGTTCATCTCTGGAGCGGGTGACGGGAATCGAACCCGTATCATCAGCTTGGAAGGCTGAGGTAATAGCCGTTATACGACACCCGCATGTTTTAGAAGTTTCTTGAATGCTTCACCTTTTTTCCAACTTTTAATTTGTTTTTCTCTTTTTAAAGCCTCTAATTTAGTTTTGTACTGTTCTGTGTATATTATTTTCCATGGTTTGTGTGCCCTTGTTGATTTGTTTCTTCCTTGGTTGTGTCTTTGCAATCTTTCTTTTATGTCTTTGGTTATACCTGTGTAGTGTCTCTCTTTTGCTTCGCTTTTTAATATATATAGTATGTACATTGTTTTGTGAATCGAAATTCGTATCATCCCGCCGGAGGCGGGAGGTAATAGCCGTTATACGACACCCGCTTGTTTAAGAAGTTTTTTCTGCCTCAAAAATTTAACTGAAGCGGCATTAAATATCAAGGATTTTTTTAATATATGAAAAACTTGCATTAGTCTCCTAATTTAAATATTATCATCTAGTCCATTCATTTACTTTCCCTATGGTAAAAAAGAAAAAGTCGACTAAAAAAACTCCGCAAAAAGATAAAAAGGTGATTATTCAACCGGTCGAAAAGAAAAAAGAAAAGAAAATGAAGAAAACGAATTTTCTCACTCTGAAAAATATTATTATTGGCGTAATTGCGTTTCTTTTTATCACCCAATATCTTCAAATTCAAAGCATGTTTGGGACTTTTTCGTTTCTTGAGGGTCGCGATAGTTCGCTTGTGACAGAGATCGGCCAGATAAAGGAGGCTTATCTGCAATTTGGGGACGACATGAATGAGGTGAGGGATTATTTACGCCTTCCAACTAAAAATTATTTCGGGTTTGACGATATTGATGACACCGAAGAGGGTAAAAGCGAGGACAAACTTCAGCTCGCGCTTTTCCAGTATATGGCCTATCTATCCGATCAGGAAAATATCGAAAAGAATATTACGGAAAATAAATCCTATCTGGACGGCCTGGGAACTTCCGAGGAATTTCAAACTTTTTTGAGGGAACAGGAGCTTTATTCTTCTAGCATTACCGAGGAACCGGAAAGCTTTTCTTTGAAAATTCTGGATAAAAGCGGTTATTACCTCATCCATTACTATCTTTCAAAAGAAGGTGGAGTTCTTTACGCAAAAACCTACCAGGGAAAAGATGAAGTTTCCGCTGATTCCTACGAAGATTTCGAAGCCGAACTAATTGAATTCCTGGCTGATGAAAAAGATAATATTATCGAGGCGATTATCGCCATTGAGGAGAAAAAATCCGAGATAAGTGCCGCTATCGGCAGTTACGAGACTTTGGCGGAAATTGAAAAATTGGGGATCAGTTTGACGGCGGAAGCTTTGACAGAAGGCGACGAGATGACTTATCCGGCATACAACGGTTCCGGGGATCTGATCGGCAAAATCGTTTTGAATACATCCGGTCTCGAGATTTCTCTGGTTTATGTGAATGATGATTCTTTTATCTTCATCGTATCCGATATTTCAACCGCTCTAATTCCATTTTTACAAAAGCTTGATACCAGGACTTTTTTTGAAATGAAGTCGCTGGAAGCGCGGGAGTCTTTGCAGAAAACTTTTGAAGATGAAGGATTTCAACTTCTTTTATCCCAGGTTGGTTTGACTATTTCGGAGGAGGCGCGGGAAGACGACAGCCGGATTTATTATGATATTTATAATTCCGGTGGGGCTCATTTGAGTTCTATTGTTGTTGAAAAGGCGACCGGAGTTATCAATATTGTAAGTCCCGATGGGGCGAATTCCGAAAATATCCTTTTTTTTGATCCGGAGTACAAAAAAAAAACTTTAGAGATTCCTAATGAAATTCCGGATTATGGAGATAGTGTTACTCATGAGGATGGGACTTTTAATATTTTGATTGCCGGAAAACATGGGAATCTCGTAGATACGATGATTTTCACCCATATTGATGAAAACGACAAGAGTATCAAGATGGTTAGCATTCCGCGTGACCTTTATTACAATGGCAGGAAAATAAATTCTTTTCCTTATTACTATGGGATGCCGGAGCTGAAGCGGGTTTTGTCCGAACTTACGGGTTATGAACTTGATAAATATATGC
>SDBT01010571.1_pt1 | contig 14895 bp, 13 predicted proteins | sample 2277101 | NCBI WGS metagenome assembly SDBT01 (sample SAMN10404973, study PRJNA504765) | marine sediment metagenome | isolation source: marine sediment core GS10_PC15, 103 cmbsf | place: Arctic Ocean: Southern Knipovich Ridge | collected 2010 | reverse complement strand
TAAGGCAAAAGTTGCAGAGTAATTATGTAATATGATTTCCAAATGTGTTTACATTATAAACGAAATGCCTTACATTTATAGTAAGGATATATTTTCCTTACTATAAAAGGAAAGAGAAATGATAACTGCAAAACTGACCTCAAAAGGCCAAATCACAATACCAAGAAAGGTCAGGGAAAAACTTGGGATATCCCCTGGAGAAGAAATACTCTTTTCGGAAAGTGGTGACACATTTACTATCAGGAAAGTAATGAAAGAATCTCCCTTTGATAAGTGGGTTGGATATTTGAATATAAAAAAGGGCACTGCCTCAGATAAAATAGTTAATGATTTGAGAGGGAAATGACTACAGCTATTGATACAAATATTCTCCTGGATATCCTTATCCCCGATGAAAAATATATATTGCTGTCAAAAATCCTTGTTGATAAGTATAAAGAAAGGGGCAAATTGTTAATTTGTGAAATTGTGTATTCGGAACTTGCTTCGCAATTTCCTTCCTCGAAAGATTTAGAAGGATTCCTTGCCGATACAGGGATCCAGATACAGCCTTCCAGCAGGATATCCCTTTCTATTGCAGGGGAGCGCTGGAAGGAATACGCATCAAAACGAACAAATGTTTTGCAGTGCCCAGGGTGCGGAAAAAAGCTATCACTCAGCTGTCCGGGCTGTGGCAACACTGTTTCCCACAGGCAGCACATAATAAGTAACTTTATAATCGGTGCAAATGCCCTCACTCACGCTGATTTACTCTTGTCAAGAGATCGGGGCTTTTATAAGACACACTTCAATGACCTTGTTGTAAAAGATAAGGACTATCTGTAACTATCCATATAAAACTTCAGCTTTTTACCAGAACTTTTCCTGATTTTCTACCTTTTATTTGCAAAACAGTAAGCAACGTATTTTCGTCCATGCTCATGAGCAATACTTGATGCATATTCATCGCAGTTTTCATCTGTATAATCGTTGGGGCGAAGCTCAGGCACGTAAACTTCTATAGACCAAAATTGATATTCGCTCTATTATAGGGATGATATGAGAGGTTTTAATTCATTAAGAAACCGATTACACAAAGTATACTGGTTTTCAACATACTCATGCTCAAATTCAACTAACGCAATATAATCACTTTCATGTCGATCCTCAAACAACTGGTCATAAATCTTACCCCACTCTTCATTAAGTAACCCGGTCTTTATAAATTCTCGATGGAAGGAAGCCCTCACGCCTGAATGTTTCTTAAATGAAAGTTTTTTATCAAATAGTGCTGCACTAGCACCGTAAAATACAGCATAATATAGACGATTCACAGCAAAACTGTATGATTTCGCAGTTATTTCCCTCTGTGCAGACCCCAGGCTTTCCCATGCTTTTTCCCACCAGTAACGAACTATCTCTATCCATTGTTCATCATTACTCATAGCAGTATTCCATCCATGGTAATTTCTTCATATATAGACAAAATTGAAAAAAACCCACTGTTCCAGGTGTCTTCATCGATAACAAGAGTACTGAAATTTGTATCGTAAGAAAGATTTATCTCAAAAACAATATCCGTAATCCTATGTCTTTCTAAACGACTTAATTTTTTTGTAGTTACGATAAGGAGATCGGCATCTGATTCTTCATCACTTTCTCCCCTTGCAACTGATCCGAATAATATTATTGATTTTATATGGAATTTTACGATAATTCGTTTTTTCAATTCACTAATAGCTTTATACTGATTTTTTTTAAGTTTAATATTCTCGATAGTTTTCATTTAGTCCATACCTCTACGATGAAATAATATTAACAAGACATTGCTGATGAATAAGTAGAGTGAATATCTGTTAAGTTATTAATATTTTCGTCCAGGCTGAAAGCCGGGCTATACTTTTATCCCCATTATTTGAGCTAATTCTTTCTGTCTATCATCATTCGTAACAAATTCTTCAGCATTCATAATCCTGGCAGCAGCCACATGCAATATATCCAATGTTCGGCATCCAATTTTTTTAGTATATTTTAATGAATAATCCCCGGTCATTTCCCATAGTTTAATCCAGTCTACATTGACCCTTTTCAGACGGTTCATCGAAAAATCTTTATTGATTTTATCTAATAGTTTATCAAGTTCTTCCTGTGAAATATCGCCCCTGAAGGCTTTAAGGGTAAAAGCATTTTTTAGTTCAGTTTCCTGCATAGAATTTATAATTATCGATTTTCCCCTTTTTTGTATCAAAGCACAGGTTTCTCCACTATCCTCCTCCGGGATATAGAGCTTAACAAGTACACTTGTATCAAAATAAGATTTCAATAATAGTCACCCCTTCCCTCGGATACTATTTCCTGCATCGGTTTTCCAGTTACAGTTCTGCCTTTAAATATTGCCTTCAACTCAAAAGTGTGTTTTGACCAATCCGCGGCATCTTCCATAAATACATCCTTTATAGGAATAAGTCTGGCAACAGGATGATTCCGTCTTACTATTTTAAACTCTTCTCCAGCCTCAACCTGCCTTAATATCTCAGCTAAATTATGTTGAACCTGTCTGATCGTAGCAGTTTTCATATTTAATTCCAATTATGCAAATTGTCTAACATATTGTAGCACATAATAGATATTAATCAAGTTATTTTAATTATTTTAAAAAAAAATAGCTCACGATTACATAAAAATGCCGGATCTCTGTTAGCTGCCTGGTATTAAATCTTTTAGTTAAAAATAAGAATTGATAAAGATAATTAAATATTACTTAATATTAAAAAAGATTATTATATTTAAATAAAGTTATATTAATATATTATCATTTAGTTGGAGGTGATAATGATGGGTAAGGCTACATTTGCCATAAAGATCAATGAAAAAGTTATTGAGGATTTTAAAAAATTCTGCGATAGTCACGGGATTAAGTATAGTTTTTTTGTGGAAGATGCCATAAGAAAAAAATTGAGAGAAGAAGAACTAAAAGAGGATCTTTTGGATTTAAAAATTCTCCGTGAAGAAGAAAAAAATGCTATACCTTTTGAAGAATATTTAAGGGAACGAGATGTATAAGATAGAAGTTATCCCTTCAGCAGGAAAAGACCTGGATCGTATATCAAAAAAGTTCTTTATCCAGCTAAAGGATAAAATCCTTACCCTGGCTTCTGATCCACGTCCGCATAATTGCGTTAAGCTGACTGCAGACGAGGGGTATCGTGTACGAAGCGGGGATTATAGAATTATATATCGCATCGATGATAAAAATAGAATAGTGTATATTTACAGAGTAAAGCACAGAAAAGAGGTGTATAGATAATATAGATGTCTTGCTATGGATTTTATAATTATTGAAGAATGTTATTCTTTGCCTGATCTATTTTACAGAAACCCTGTCGATCATACCATAGCAGCTAGAGCCCATAATAATGGACCTCAGCGTGCTCATCATCTGACATTATTTTTTCTCTTTTACATCATGTCCCCCGAACTGGTTGCGCAATTTGGCAAGCAGCTTATCACCAAATGGTGCCTTCTCGCGTGATCGGAAACGGCGTAAAAGTGACATAGATATGACGGGAATGGAACAGTTCTGTTCAATGGCTTCTATTAGGGTCCAGCAGCCTTCACCGGAATCAGGAACGTAGGCTTCAATTTTTTCGAGGGTTTGATTTTCTTCAAGCGCGGCGCTTATCAGATCCAGCAGCCAGGAACGGGCAACGCTGCTGAAACGCCATATTTCAGCAATCCTGTGAAGGTCAAGATTAAACTCTTTCTTTTTATTGTTCATCAATTCAAAACCTTCTGCATATGCTTGCATTAACCCATAAACAATTCCATTATGTATCATCTTAACGAAATGTCCCGCGCCTGACGGCCCAACACGTCCCCAGCCTCTGTCTGGTTCCGAAGCCAGGGTTTCAAACACCGGCTGTAAATAGTCTACAACTTCCTGCCTGCCGCCGACCATTTGACTGTACCCTTCTTTTAAGCCCCAGATGCCGCCGCTTATTCCTACGTCAAGATACTGCAGACCTTTTTTCTCCAGTTCTTTAGCCCTTCGTATATCATTTTTGTAGTAATTATTCCCGCCGTCAATAATAATATCACAAGCTTCCATAAGCTCTGACAGGTCTGAGACAGCCTGCTCGGTTGTATTTCCGGGAGGCAGCATAAGCCATACGACTCGCGGTTTTTTCAGAAGTCTAACAAAACTTTTAAAAGATGATGCACCTTCAGCGCCCTCCTTTACAAGATTTTTTACTTTATCCTGTTCCAGATCAAACACAACACAATCATGACCGTCCTTCATTAGCCGCAAGACCATGTTTGCCCCCATTTTCCCCAATCCAATCATTCCGATTTGCATATTATTAACCCCCTATGATAAATTTTTATGAAAAAGAAGTACTCACTTATTTTAAAAGACTCCGATTCTTGAGGAACCTTGAAAGAAACCTGGCAGTATAGGACCCCTTCCGGACACGAGCAACGGCCCCGGGAGGACCCTGCGCGACAATCTCTCCTCCCCTGTTCCCTCCTTCGGGTCCCAGATCAATAATCCAGTCCGCTTCCGCTATGACATCAAGATTGTGCTCTATTACTACCACAGTGTTCCCAGCGTCCACCAGGCGGCGCAGCACAAGAATAAGTTTTTCCACATCAGCCATGTGAAGCCCAATTGTCGGCTCATCCATGATGTAAAGAGAATTAGCCGTGGACATTGGGGCTTTTACCGCTTCTTTCTTTCGCACAGGTAACGTGGAAAAGTCCGGCCTGGTCTTCGCCAGTTCTGTCACAAGCTTGATCCTCTGAGCTTCACCGCCGCTCAGTGTCGGGCTCTGCTGGCCCAGAGTGAGGTAGCCCAGACCGACCTCCTTTAAAATACCAAGGGCATGGTAAATTTTAGGATGATGGGCAAAAAAATCAACAGCTTCATCCACACTCATCGCAAGCACATCAGCGATACTCTTTTTCTTATACATTACAGCAAGTGTTTCAGGCGTAAACCGCCTCCCTCCGCATGCGTCGCATATAACAGATACATCCGGCAAAAAGCTCATCTTAATCTTCTTTAATCCCTGACCTCCGCACTCCTCGCACCGGCCGCCTGCAGTATTGAAAGAAAATCTGCTGGCCGTATAACCCCTCATCCTTGCTTCCCCGGTAGCCGCATATAGACGCCGGATATCATCCCAGAATCCCACGTATGTTGCCGGACATGAGCGTGGAGTCTTACCTATGGGTGTTTGATCCACCTCTAAAACTCTTTTGACAGACTCCCATCCCTCAATCCTGTCACACCCGAGCATACTTATTACAGAAGACGACTTGCGGTGATACCGCATGTTTACAATAAGGTTCTTCATATTTCTGTACAGCACATCCCTAACCAGAGTGCTCTTTCCGCTGCCGCTTACACCTGTCACACAAACCAGCCAGCCCAGAGGAATAGTTACCAGCAGTTTTTTCAGGTTATGCAGTCTGGCATTCACGATTTCCAGACGCGCAAGCCCAAAACCGGATTGCTCTTTTAAACTAAGGCCTTCTTTGAGCGGGTGCCTCAGCGGGTCACGTAAAAATTTAGCAGTTAGAGATTCCTGATTTTTCATAAGTTCATCTATCGTTCCTTCAGCCACCAGCTTTCCGCCGTTTACACCCCCGCCCGGTCCCAGATCAACTATGTGTTCGGCCTGGCGGATGGTCTCTTCGTCATGCTCAACCACCACAACGGTATTGCCTCTTGCCTTCAGCCTGTGAAGTGTTTTGAGAAGCATCCGATTGTCACGGACATGCAGCCCGATAGTCGGTTCGTCCAGAATATAACACACACCCCTGAGATTTGATCCCAGCTGAGACGCCAGACGTATACGCTGGGCTTCTCCGCTGCTGAGCGTGGGAGCGGCCCGGTCCAGGGTTAGATAGGGTAAACCTACCTGCCTGAGGAAGGTCAGACGGCTGATAAGCTCCGAAACGATATCCCGCGCAATTTCTTCCTCATTCCCGCGGTATTTCAGAGTTTTAAAATATTTCTCCGCACTTTCAATCGATCGTTTCGTAAGGTCCGCAATACTTCTGTTCCGGAATTTAACAGAAAGTGCCTGATCACTGAGCCGCAGCCCGTTACACTCAGTGCAGACAGCTCCCTCTGCTTCCTGCCATCTATTCCACCTAATTTCCCTCCCTGTCTGGTCCTCATCAAATCCAGGCAGCAGAAACCCTGTTCCGAAACAGCGCGGACACCAGCCGTACTTTGAATTGAAAGAGAATAACCTTGGATCCAGCTCTTTGTAGCCGCGGCCGCAGCGCGGGCATGAACGTTTTGTGGAAAAAATTGTCTCAGACCACTCAGATAACATTGAGTGCGCGCCCCGTTTTTTTACAGCCGCATAAACCACCCCTTTTCCCAGCCCAAGGGCCAGATCAAGCATTCTTAGAATCTCCCGCTCATTATCCGTCACCACCTCTACCTCACCAACCGGCAGCTCAATGTTGTGATCATGAAAACGGTCAAGCCTGGGCCAGTTATCTGTGGGTATCAGCCTGCCGTCAACACGGAGCTGAGTGTATCCCCTGCCTGCCGCCCATCCTGCAAGGACCGTGTAATATCCTTTGCGGCCCGTAACCATAGGAGCGAGCAGCAATACCCGCTTGCCCCTGTATTCACGCATCAATTTCGCCAGGATCGCCTGTGGAGTCTGCGGCTCGATAGGCACATCACAGTCGGTACAGTACTGTACACCCAGCCTGGCAAAAAGCAGCCTGAGAAAATGATAAATTTCAGTCATGGTCGCAACAGTGCTTTTCCAGCCTCCGCTGCTCACACGCTGCTCGATTGCCACTGTCGGTGGAACGCCGAATACCCCGTCAACATCAGGCCTTGAAGCAGGCTGCACAAACTGGCGCGCGTACGCATTAAGGGATTCTAAATACCTTCTCTGCCCCTCATTAAAAAGTATATCAAAGGCTACAGTACTTTTACCGCTCCCGCTAACACCTGTGATGACCGTGAATGTGGAACGCGGGATACGAACATCTATGTTCTTAAGGTTGTGCTCCCTGGCGTGACGGATGAGGATCGATTCTTTTGAGGCGGATGTATATGGTGCCCACGGTTCGGCTACAGCAGGAACAGTCCTTTCAGGCCATCCATTTTTTATAAACACTCCTTTTTCGTATCCGCCCTCCCGGAACCTGCGGCTTTTAAACACGGCCCCGTGCTCTACACCATCAGTAACCTCAACCGATTTTTCCCGGAACCCCGCTAAATTGGCAAGCGCTTTCCCTGTATGGCTCCGTTCACACATTGCCACATCGGAAGGCTGGCCGGTACAGACCACTTCTCCCCCATGATCCCCGCCTTCAGGCCCGAGATCGATAATCCAATCGGCTGACCTTATAACTTCCAGATTGTGCTCTATAACCACAACGGAGTGTCCGGCTTTTAGGAGCTGCCTGAACGCATGAAGGAGCGTCGCTATGTCATCGAAATGGAGCCCTGTAGTCGGTTCATCAAAAAGAAAGAGTATGTGTTGCCCGTCTTTCCGGCGTCCGCGTGACCCGGCAAGATGGCCCGCCAACTTCAACCTCTGAGCCTCTCCTCCACTCAGGGTAGGTACAGGCTGGCCGAGGGTCATATAATCAAGTCCTACTGCGCTAAGAGGCTCAAGGGCACGTAGAATCTCAGGAGCACCGGAAAAGAAACCGCATGCCTCGCTCACTGTCATATCAAGAACATCGGCAATGGATTTTGCTATAACTTTATCTCCTTCGGTGCCGGCATAGGTTGCTGTCTGCCTCTCCTTTATCCTTTTTATGCTTTTTCCTCTACCCCTGAAAACCGGAGGCAGCAGTTTAACATCCAGCACCTCTGTCCTGTAACGCCGGCCTTCACAATCCGGGCAGCGTAGATACACATCACTCAAAAACTGCATCTCTATGTGTTCGAAGCCATTGCCGCCGCAGGTCGGGCAGCGCCCTTTACCAGAGTTAAAGCTGAAAGAGCCTGGAGTATAGTCCCTTTCCCGGGCAAGCGGCTCAAAGCTGAATATTTTCCGGATCAGGTTAAAGGCTCCCACATAGCTTGCAGGATTGGACCTTGTCGTCCTGCCTATGGGTGATTGGTCCACCATGACCACGTCATCAATAAGCCCGTGTCCGAGTATGTCACGGTGACAGCCCGGTGTTTCCACAGGTCTATGCTTGAGCTTGCGAATCGCGTTATATAAAACATCCTGTACAAGTGTGGATTTACCGGACCCGCTTACCCCGGTAATGCATACCAGCCTGTCAAGCGGTATTCTTACGTCTATGTTCTTGAGATTGTGCTCCCCGGCCCCGATGATTTCTATGCATCGCGCTTCACGGCCGGTAATTAATGTCTCATGAGAACCTGATATTCCGGGACTGCGTCCTCCAAGCACGCAGGCCTGCACCTCTGCAGCACCTTCGTTGTGAAGAACAGTTTTTTTCCCGCTGAGGTACTGCGCGGTCAGTGAGCGCTCTGACCGAAGCAGTTCATTGAGCCTGCCGAAGAACACCACCTCTCCTCCCCTGTCACCCGCGCCGGGTCCCATATCCACAATTACATCACCTGCCCTGATAACATCCGGATCGTGCTCCACTATGATAAGCGTGTTTCCCGCGTCGCGCAGGCGGTGCAGAACCTGTATCAGCCTTCCGATGTCACGCGGATGCAGGCCTATACTGGGCTCGTCGAGAACGAACAGAGCATTGACCAGGGAAGTCCCCAGAGCTGTCGTTAGATTGATCCTCTGTACCTCACCTCCGCTGAGGGTACGCGACTGGCGGTCAAGGGTAATATAGCCCAGGCCCACCTCGTCCAGGTAGCCCAGACGAAGGCGTATCTCTTTGAGAAGCAGTTCCGTGGCCTCATTAAGAGGTTGAGGGAGCTTCAACTGTTTAAAGAATTCAAAGCACCGGTCGATGGGCATGAGCATTACTTCGTGAATGTTAAGACCTCTTTCAGCTCCGATCCTCCACAGCAGGGCATCGGGCTTGAGCCTTGCCCCTCTACAATCCGGGCACATCTGGTAAATACGGTACCTGGACAGCAGCACCCGTATGTGCATCCTGTAGCTCTTAGTTTCAAGCCAGTCAAAAAAACGTTTCACTCCGTACCATCTACCGTCCTCCCATTCTCCCTCTCCCTCCAGCACCCAGCGTTTCTGGGTTTCCGTCAGCCCGTGCCACGGAACATCTGTTGGGATTCCCCTCCTGCGGGCAAAAGACATCAAATCACTCTGACACTCGCTGTAGCTTGCAGTCTGCCACGGCTTCACAGCGCCCTGTGCCAGTGTTCTGCTGTCATCAGGCACAACCAGGTCATAGTCTATACCTATTGTCCTCCCGAAACCGCGGCAGGTTTCACACGCGCCTATAGGCGAGTTGAAAGAGAAAAGATTCGGGACCGGATCATTATAATGGATGTCGCAATCCGGGCATAGAAGATCTTCTGAAAAACGCAGGGGCTCCCTGCCTTCCGGTACTTTATAAACATTAACACATCCCCGCCCATATTTAAGGGCAGCCTCAAGGCCTTCCACAACACGGATACGATTCTTCTCACAAAGCCCTACACGGTCCTGAATTACCTCGAGAATATTTCTGTCTTTTTTGAGAATTCTGCGATAGCCCTGTAATCCGAGCAGCTTTATCACTTCCTGCTCGGAAAAGCCGAACGGGATTGTAATCGGAAATGTGATCAATACTCTCTGTTCGATAATTACAGGCTTTTTCTCCCTGCCTCGGTTTTTTGGAGAGTCCACCTCCGAAATCTTCATACCACCCGGCAGATCCGGTCTTCGAGCCAGTCTTCGCTCTTCCGGTGTACCGGAACCTGTCTTCTGTGTTACGTCGTGTTGCACTTCGTGAGAGCAGGCCTTCGAGCCAGCCATAGAGACGGCCTTCAAGCCGGTCATAACCAGCAGCTTCTCCCATATGCTGTCCGGCGTATCCCTGTGCACCGGTTTCCCGCACCCTCTGCAAAAGAGCCTGGCCGCGCGCGCAAAGAGCAGCTTGATATGGTCATTCAGCTCCGTCATGGTCCCGACTGTGGAGCGGGATGTCCTCACAGGGTTGGTCTGGTTGACGGCTATTGCCGGAGGGATGCCGTCAATACGGTCGACCTTTGGTCTGTCCATACGGTCGAGGAACTGCCTGGTATATGCGGAGAAGGTCTCCACGTAACGCCGTTGACCCTCCGAGTAAATAGTGTCAAAGGCAAGAGAAGATTTCCCGGAACCGCTTACCCCGGTAACAACAATCAGCCTGTTCAGTGGGAGGCGTAGATTTACGGCTTTAAGATTGTTCTGCCGCGCGCCTTCTATATTTATGTAATCACCCTGCGGCTTTTGCTTCATATGCGAAAATTATACCGCCCTTAATTGGCTGCGGCCAAAGGCCGCGCTATGGATTGATTCTGAAAAGGTTTTCCACACACTCCTTTGAGGGGAATATGGAACAAATAGCATTCTCCTTTACAGAACCTGTGAACGAAACCTTTACCTTGAAGTATATGAATTTCATTGTATCATGTTTCCGGAGCTTGCTCCTGAGGAAGATACATGGTATCACGAAAAACAGATGAGCTTCATGAAAGATGTTCTTGCAGGGGAAGCAAATGCTTATAACCCGAATTTATCCGATAAAAAAGTAAAAGAGATTTTAAATGTTTCTCCGAAGGAAACGATTAAACTATCATCGATAAATAATAAAACATTTTACACTGATTGGAAAGCACATCATGGAAGAATTGGTTGCAAAGGATCATTCAGTTACAATAGATCATTCAAAAATGGACCCTTCAGTCCATCAGAAAATGCTAAAACCTGAAAAGACTCAACTCACAAAAGGTGCGTTTAAATTAGAAAAATCAAATAATTTCACTGTTCCATTACGGTTCTGATTTTAATCTCCGAACTCAGTGTCCGGTGCACCGGACACCGGTCCGCAATCTCCAGCATCCGGTTTTTCTGTTCATCATCCAAAGGACCGTAAACCTTATACCGGAACCAGGCGGCAGGTCCAGGTAAGCGGTAAGGCGCTGGCCTTTCCTATTTTTGAATTGAATTTTTTTACTCTCTTTCATCTCCCCGCTTCGTTAAAAATTATTGGTCAATATTAATACTGGCAAAAGATTTCATCGTATAACAGTTTTTATTGAACAAAAATATTTCTTTTAAAATTGACTTATTCCATGTTAAAAAACGTGTTATTTTATACAATATACTTTAAGCCGCGATAGCTCTACAGTCAAATGCTAACTTATACAGCATCCGGCCCTGCTGCCAGACCCGATTCTTCAAATATATTTTTTTATCTTGGCAGCTTTTTGTTTTACCTTTATTTTTTTATATAGAAATTCACACAAAGGATGAATGATCATGGATGTAAGAAGAACTCTTAAAGTAGACGGTAAAGAATATGATTATTTCAGTTTAATGGAGCTGGAAAAAGTACTGGACAGAGATTTATCCAGTTTCCCTTATTCTTTAAAGGTACTCCTGGAAAACCTGATACGGAACAATGATGGAACAACTGTGACAGATAATGATGTAGACACCTTCGCATCCTGGACAAAAAACCATGTACCAGAACTGGAGATCAATTTCTACCCTTCCCGGGTAGTTATGCAGGACTTTACAGGTGTACCTGCTGTTGTAGACCTCACGGCCATGCGTGATGCCATAATCCGGGCCGGCGGAGATAGTAATAAGATCAATCCCATGATACCGGTAGACCTTGTTATAGATCACTCCGTTATGGTGGATTACTACGGAAGCCCTGATTCCTTCCGGAAGAACGTGGCAAAGGAATTTGAGAGAAATACTGAGCGGTACCGCTTTTTAAAGTGGGGGCAGGAGGCATTCGAGAATTTCAGAGTTGTCCCGCCCGGAACCGGGATTGTCCATCAGGTGAATCTTGAATACCTGGCCAGGGTGGTCTGGACTAAAAAATTAAATGGAAGAACCCTGGCCTATCCGGACACTCTTATAGGTACTGACAGCCACACAACAATGATCAACGGCCTGGCAGTGCTTGGCTGGGGGGTCGGAGGAATCGAAGCTGAAGCCGCCATGCTGGGCCAGGCAATCACCATGTTGATCCCCCGGGTTGTCGGATTTGAACTGAGCGATCACCTAAAAGAAGGAACCACAGCCACGGATCTGGTTCTGACTGTTACTCAAATGCTTAGAAAAAAAGGGGTTGTGGGAAAATTTGTGGAATTCTTCGGCTCCGGGCTTGATAACCTCACTCTGGCGGATCGTGCGACTATCAGCAATATGTCTCCGGAATACGGCGCCACCTGCGGGATCTTCCCGGTGGATGATGAGCTTCTTCATTATCTCAGGTTCACGGGGAGGGATGAGGAAACGGTCAGGCTGGTTGAAAAATATACAAAAGAACAGGGGATGTGGCGTGACCTTTCCTGGAAACCCCGGTTCAACGACACATTAAAACTTGACCTGAGTGATGTTGAGCCCAGTGTCGCGGGACCAAGCCGGCCCCAGGACAGGGTCCTGTTAAGCAGGGTCAGTAAGGCCTTTGAAACAGCCCTCGATGATAACTATCAGGTCAAAGATAGCGGAAAAGATATCAAGGTTAAGGGTAAAGGCTACAGCCTGAAACACGGGGACGTTGTTATCGCAGCTATCACGAGCTGTACAAACACCTCAAACCCCGATGTTCTTATTGCAGCGGGCCTTTTGGCAAAAAAGGCAAGGGAGATGGGCCTCACAGTTAAACCCTGGGTTAAAACATCACTGGCCCCTGGAAGTAAAGTTGTAACTGAATACCTGAATAAGTCCGGACTCAGCCTGGACCTGGACGCTTTAGGATTCAACCTGGTTGGATACGGTTGCACCACCTGTATAGGAAACTCGGGTCCCCTCCCTGAACATATACGTGAAGCGATCAAATCCGGGAGCCTTGTGACGTGCAACGTACTTTCAGGAAACAGGAATTTCGAAGGACGCATCAGCCCGGAATCCAAAGCCAGTTATCTCGCCTCACCACCCCTGGTGGTGGCCTATGCCATAGCAGGCTCCATAAGAATTAACCTGACAGAAGATCCCATCGGTCGGGATAAAAATGGAAAGGATGTCTATTTAAAGGATATATGGCCCGGCAAGGCTGAAATTAAAGAAACGGTGGAAAGGAACCTGGATGCCGGGATGTTCAAGACGCGCTACGCGGATGTTTTTTCAGGCACAAAAGAGTGGCAGGAAATTGAGATGGCTAAAACTGAAACCTACGATTGGCAAAAATCAAGTACCTATATAAAAGCACCTCCCTTTTTCCAGGGCTTTTCACCGGAGCCATCTGCTCTTGAAGAAATAAGGGGCGCCCGCTGCCTGGCCATTCTCCCGGACAGCAGCACCACGGACCACATCTCCCCGGCAGGGTTCATTCCTTCCACCGGGCCTGCCGGGAAATACCTCTTAAGCAAAGGAGTGGAGCCGGCGTTTTTTAATTCCTTCGGCAGCCGTCGGGGAAACCACGAGGTCATGATGCGGGGCACTTTTGCAAATATCAGGATAAAGAACAGGATGGTCCCCGGGGTCGAAGGCGGTTTCACAAAAATGCCTGATGGCCGGACAATTTCAATTTACGACGCGGCAATGAACTACGCGGAAGAAAAAACCCCTCTACTTGTTTTTGCGGGTAAGGAGTACGGAACAGGCTCCTCCAGGGACTGGGCCGCAAAGGGGACCTGCCTTCTAGGCGTAAAAGCTGTTATCGCTGAAAGCTATGAACGAATTCACCGCTCAAATCTCATAGGAATGGGTGTCCTGCCCCTGGAGTTTGAAGAAGGAACGACTGCCGCCAGCTTGAATCTCAGCGGGCGTGAGACCTATGATATTCAGGGCATCTCTGCCCTTAAACCTCAGGGCACTGTTGAATTGACTATTCACAGAGATGACGGATCGAAAGAAACGATCCCGCTTCGTGCGCGCATCGATACGGAGGGAGAGTTTGAATATTACAGGCACAACGGTATACTGAGCTGTGTTCTGCGCCAGCTTTCAGCTTGATATTCCAATTTAGTGGACCCAATGAGGGAGAAAAAAGACATTCTTTTGTTTATTAAATTGATGCACGTAATATTTATTTATGGTTCTCGATTCACGGGCTTTTTACCGACCTTTCCTCAAAGAGCCTTGACACCAATTTTGTATTCAAGGCGAGTTACATTATACATTAAAAAAAGAATAGCGACGATTACAGGAGAACGTCAACTGTATTTTTAGAAGTGAACGAAGTGAATAAAGAACTATCTTATTCTACCCCTTTATTACTTGACAAAATAAGAAATATTACCCATAATAAGGATGAAACTTAATATTACCAGAAAGGTAGATGTGTATGCCTAATATAACTCTGAGTGTTGATGATAAGATTATTAAAAAAGTACGAAAGATAGCTGTTGATAAAAACACTACTCTTACGGCCATGATCAGGGACTTCCTAAAATCAGTTGCGGAGCGCGATGCGGTAGAAAAAGAGCTTGTCATTAAGGATCTCTATAAATCGTTTACAATGTTTAGCCGGGATATGGGTGAAAGACATTGGACAAGAGCGGAACTTCATGAACGATAAAAGCTTTTTAGACACTAATATCCTGGTTTATGCTTATGACAAACATGAGCAGGGAAAACAAAAAAAGGCGCAATCTCTTTTAAAAGAGAGCATCCAAAATGATAATGCTGTCCTATCGACACAGGTATTAGGCGAATTTTTTTGTGTTGTAACTAAACATATCAAAGAACCTATGTCAGTGGATGAAGCCCATGAAATTATTAAGAAGTTCAGTATTATGCATGTGGTAGAAATTGACCTGGCTTTAGTCAATCGCGCTATCGATACTCATAAGAAATATCAAATTTCTTATTGGGATTCACTTAT
>SDBT01010570.1_pt1 | contig 14895 bp, 11 predicted proteins | sample 2277101 | NCBI WGS metagenome assembly SDBT01 (sample SAMN10404973, study PRJNA504765) | marine sediment metagenome | isolation source: marine sediment core GS10_PC15, 103 cmbsf | place: Arctic Ocean: Southern Knipovich Ridge | collected 2010 | reverse complement strand
GTCAAGTTCGTTGAGAAAGTGGCTGACATCGAGATCAAAATTCATGACGCAAAGGCGGATATCGAGTCCAAAACCTACGCGACCAAGAAGGATGCTGACATCAAGGCTACTGATGACAAGACAAGGGGTCAATCTGCGGCCAATAGTGTGGTTAAGGTGGCTGAAGCGGAAGCTTACGACACTAATAAGTACTCGGACGTCAAATCCTACGAGACGACGAAGAAGATTCGCTTTGAGTTTGAGAAGAATTGGCTTGAGGAGATGGCCAAGATGATGACGGCGAACACGTTTGGCGATGTTGTTGCGCATCTCATTAACGCCTTTGCCATGTCCAGGATTTCTGCAGGCAGTGGGTTCGAACTCCGGAAGGCTGATTTCCAGAAGGTGGTGCGTGATACCAAGAACATCGAGAAGATATCTGAGGATGGGAATGGCGTGAAGACGGTCGCCGGTGCAAATGAGTGAAGTACTTCATGAACTGATTGACCTGTATTGAAGAATTTTCCTTTTATTGTTGATCCGTATTTGGAATTTCGGACGTTTTTCGTTTGTTGTTGTGGTCTTAACAACAAACGAAAAAAGAAAAAGAAAGAAAGTTTTTGTATCATGACGACCACTTTCGACTTTGACTTTGAGACCCTTGACGAAGCAGTTGAGACACTAAAGGACAAGCTCTTTAATGTTCAAGAAAAGGAACCGGTTCGGATTCACGTGATGAATGACAAGATTGGCCGGTTTTTGCAAGCAGTGGGGCGTGTGGACATTTATCTCAAGGAAAGTTTGGCAAAAGGTGCTGAAAAAGGGTACCTCATTCCATCAGACTCGAAGTTTTATGCCAAGAAAAAGGAGGACGGGAAAGAGGAGGCAATAGACGACGAGGGGGAGTCTGATTTGTATGACATCCACATTGAGCTAACCCTCGAAATTTCAGATACACGTTACGCAAGGGTGAGGAACCGCGTGTATTTTGGAGATCGAAAGTACTACCAGTCCACATTTGACATTCCCAATGGAAACCGGGGATGGGAGAAAAAGGTCGTCACTCCTCGATTTCGGCACAAGGAGCTTTGGAAGACCATTGGATTGATCCGCAAGAGGCTGCGCAAGGACCGACAGTGGTCTGTGTGCTTGTTTGCCGAAGGTGACGAGAACATTGTGGAACTGTATCGAGCGGTGACCATTGCACGGTCTGAGTTCGAAGGGTCTTTGTCTGTGTTGCACGGCGGGTACCTGAACACGAATGGGATTTCTTTGGTGCTATTTGTTCGATAATAGAATTAATTTGTTATTTATGACTCCGAACATTCTTTGTGATATCGCACACATGATCATCAAACACGAGACAATGAAAGAAGAAGAAAAAAACAACAACACACACGCATTTCATATTTTTTACTCATCCTCACACCCTTCAATATCCTCTTCCTCAGTCTCCTCCTCATCACACTCATGATAGTATTTTATCCCATCCACACGATTCTTGTGTGTTCTCAGTTTTTTCATGTACTCCGCGTGCTCTTCGTTAATTTTCCACTTCCTGGCATTCCTCTCGACAATGGCGAGGTGTTGATCCCGAGCCATTTCCGCATAGTCGAGATCCCTCTCGGCCTTTCTCCCCCTCTCCCTATATTCAAAGATAATTTCGTCCACAAGGTCCTTATCGTCAAAGACTTGGGAGTGCTCCTTGTTCATAAACACGTCCGTCGCAGCCTGGAGCTCCTTTTTCCAGTACTCGTTCTTGCGTATCTTGTTCGACACCCTTTCTGCCTCCTTCTCCTCTCCCTCTTGCCAACCATAATCAATATAATCAACCTCTTCCTCACCTGAAGGCTGATCTGGGAATGAATGATACATATTGATTGTTGTTGGTGTTTGTATTTTTTTTTTGAAATATTCAGACAGAGATCTTGGGGGGGCAAAAAGGGATCGCTTCAGTCCGAATACGGAACCCACACGCGCACACAATTACTGTTCCAAGTTCAAGCAACAGACGTCTGGCCAAGGGAAGGAAGAGAAAAATGCAAACGCCCCAGAATCTCAAAGCCACTCCATGATGTCAAACCGCTCCTCCATTTCCTCGTCCGTAAACATGTCGGTGTACTCCAGTAAAATGGCCCTTGCTTCATTGCTATAGTATAACAACCTGCACACATCTCCCCGTATTCCATCGTTTTTTTCATCATCTCCGTCAAACACTTCGAACGCGTGATCACGTATCTCTTCGAGTTTCTCTATTGCACCACACTCCAAGGCGAAGTCGTGGTAAGCATATACGCGTAAAAACACGTATATCACGTCCATCACGTCGACCACGGTTTCCTCTTTCAACACGGCCTGCAAGACTCCGGCCTGCTTGAGGTATACCATTGACCCACGATTAAACATCGCCCCGACGCAAATGGCCGCAAGGAACGTACTAAACGCCTTCATATTCCAATATTTCCCCCCGTAATGAAGTTTATCCAAAGCTATGACAACCACACGCTTCTCAATACACGCCCTTACCCCATCCTGTGACCCCAGACACAGATCACCGAGTGCCGCGAGAACCGACGTGGTATATAGGGGCGTATGTCCCCAAACATAATCAAGTTTGCAGCAGGCGACCAATTTGACGACAATCTCCTCGTGCGTGTGTAGAGCCCACGTCTCCGGTTCGCTAAATAAAAGGGCCACGCAATCGATAAGAATGCCGCAGTAATCGTGCCTTGAATAACCCGTCACGCAAATGGACATGCACAGTTCGATTACCCCCTTCGAAAGGGCCTGCTTTCTCGCAGGGCGATTGTTATACATCACCCTATTTAATGTATAGGCCGCAGATGAGAGCGCATCAACAGATTGACGGGAAAACATGAACGCGATAGACAAGTCAACCACCCCACAACTATCCATGTCCGACATTTTCCCCTTTGACAGAGGTAGCAATAGTTCAAAAATTCCCTTGGATCGTATCCGCAGATCAGAAGCCAAAGTAGTAACCAATGGGCGAACTATCCCGCCAGCCAAGCACATGTCCGTGAATTCAATCACGCGACTTTGATTTCCGTGCGGCCTCACAATGGCCCTTATACAGCATAGGACTTTGGATATAATATCATCGCGGGATGTACCGCGTGGCCCATATCCCCCATGTCCATTTACCGTCGGATATGTTAAATATTCATTGAAGAGCGGGAGACATGATTCCAAAACCAATTTTTGGATGTCAAACTTGGCTGTCATTTCCCCCACAACTGGCCGCGCCGAAGGATCCCCATGGGAAAAATTCCAGGACAGATCACCAGGAAGCCATTTCCAGAGGCAGATAAATGCGTCAATGCACGCAAGGCCGGAGGTAATGGACGTGCCCGGGTTTCGAATACTATACTCAGCCTTGTTCATACCTTGACCCTTAAATTTGCAAAAAGGGACCCCCACACAAGATTTGAAAATCTCAACCACGCGTGCCACAGAAACTGGTACATTTATTCCCTTGGCAATTTTCAGAAGCAGCTCACGTGTCTCTTTATCACTACTCATCCTCTCTTTGAATTTTTTCCCCCCCCCAAAGACTTGCCACGGTATATGCAATCCGAATATGGGAACCCACAGATCAAAATAAGTTGGAGGATAGAATTCCAACATTCCTAAAGTGAGTTTTATCTATTTTTTTGTAACGCGAAACCCACAGATCAAAATACGTTGGAGGATAGTGAAAGCAAGAATTCCGTTTTGGTAAGTGTATTCAAAAAAAAAAAAATGAGTTGCTGTGATAATAATGACAACAAAGAGGGAAAATCAAATCGCAAATCAGGGAAGCCGTCTCCCCACATGAAATTTACAACACGGGTGTATATGACAAAGGCTGACATGTCGGACGTGCCATTCCCCAGGTTCATGTCGGAGAAGGAAGCCATGGAGTACAGTAGTTCGTATGTTGGGGTGAGTATTGCCCTGCCTGGTGCGGAAGAAGTAAACTATGCTGATTATAATGGCAAGGAGCGAAAAGGGTGGTGGTTCAATAATTATAGAGACACCGGACGAATGTTGGGAGTACCTATGGCATGTAGAGTGTGCAAGAAATCGGGGGATAGAAGCACAAAAAACCAAAGCGGAGGCGTGCTGTGTGGATATTTATTTAATACCAAAAACGGCCGCTATTATTGGGCTTGGAGTAAAAAATCATACAATTATTTCTATCCCAACCAACCCACACATACACACACCTCAAATCATCACCTGAGACCGCTGCGTCATTTCCGTAATAAACCCGCTGCTTTTCGACCTGCTGACCCGCGACCTGCCTGAGTAACGTTGCGAGCCAAATCCGCCAATGTCGCACGCCATCTGCTTGCTTCCTCCAGCCTCTGCAAACGCGTCACGACTGCGAAGGTCCTTGATCCTTTTCCAAAGGTCCGCCACCATAGCAACAGAGAGCACCGTGCCACTCGCGCTGTTGTTCTGCGTAATAAAGTCTATCGCCTGCTTCAGTATAAACCGCGCGGCCTCGTAGTCGTCATTCTCCGTCTTCTGCATCGCAGTCTTCATCGCACTCTCCGTGTTGAGACGATTCAGCTGGTCCTGGATCTTCGGGTTCGTTGTCGTCGAAAACGGCTCGTCCTTCCGCGTTATCGCCCCGTAGATCTGCTCCTTCTGCTCCTTCTTCCCCACGTCCGTCCACTTGGTGCGCGCCAGGAGAACATTCCACGACGTAAGCGGATCTCCCCCCTTGGGAATGCGAACCCGAATCAGGATGTCACGCCTCTCCTCACTCTGCATGTCGGGAATCTTGACCGAGAACGCGTTGTTGTTCCCAGGAATCCGAGTCCACTTGTAGCTCGTCTCGGGACATCCGATAAACTGAACCCCGTTCTGGGCCTGTATCCGCACCTCAATGTCCTTCATCACCACAGACATGCGCCCCCCCACGCTGTTGACAAACGCCGCCGCAATCTCGTCCTGGCTGCGGACAAAGCAGTACTGCCCGTTCGTGTGGGTCGCAATCTCCTTCAGCATCTCCTCCTTGTGATTCGTCCCAAAGCCAAACGTCGCGATGGAGAAGGAGGATGGGGCGTGACCCTCGCTCAGACTGCGGCCAGAAGAGTCCATCCTCCCCTCAACCAATGCCGCCATGCCGCCCATGCCCGTGATCCCCTCGTTCGCGTTCCCGTCCGTCAGCAGGATCAGCTGGGACACGGGCCGTATGTCTCCAGGAGAACGGTTGCGGAGGATGTTCAGACCCTGCTCCAGACCCAGCCCGATGTTCGTGTTGGACTGCACCTCGATCTTCGACACCTTCCCCATCGCCCACTCCAGATTCTTCTTGTCGAGCATGGGCGTCAACCCAAAGATCACCTCCGCCTCCGTTGAAAAAGTCACGACAGAGAGACGGTCGCCCGACTTCATCTCCCCCGCCATGAACCGCACCACCTTCTTGAGAAGTTCAATGTCGCCCTGCATCGATCCGGACACGTCGAGAACCATGACAACGTCCACCGGCATGCGAGGCCCCTTTTCTCGGGCAGTTGGGGCACAAACAGTCACCTGCACGACGTACCCATTCGTCACAGGGGTGTTGTGGGCAACGTTTGCCGTTTGAGATACAAACTCCAGAACCGGACGATCACGGGAAGAGTCGGGCATCAAGAATGCAACCTTCTGCCCACCAACAGCAACCTTGTCCATATCCAGCTGGACTGACGTTTTCGAGATACCAGTCGTCTTCTTGGCGACCTTCTCCTTCTTTCTGGGAATGTTCTTCATAAGACCCATGACGACTTCAAAATGTATTGGAACCACAACGAAGACGTTCAAGTTTGACCTTGACGTGTGGGTTCTAAAAATAGATTTTCATTCCGGTGTGGGGATTGGATTCTTATTCTTCAAAAAAGTGTGTCTTCAAAAGCTCATTTGGGATTTCTCTTTCACATTTATTTTTCAAAGATGAGGAGAAGAAAGCTAATAAGGAATCGAAAATCGCCTCGCAAGATAGACCCAAGAGAGATTCTAAACCTGTTTCGGGAACTTATTGACTTTATAAAATGGCACCCGCCAAAGGATGCATTTGCCCATTTTTTGATGAGATTGAGACTCACTACTGACGGGTTTAATCCAGAGCAAACTGCGACATGGAAGTACTATTTTTCCCCACTGTTACATTATTTATACAACAAGTCAACACCATCTATGCAACAATATGTTATCCGGTTTCTGCCGTTGATAGATATTACGTTCGAGCAAGTGAAATCCTCTAAACGTGATCTTACCTATGTTTCAATTCTTCGATCAAAAGGAACGTCCTTTCAGAAAATTGAAAATCTGAGCTCTGTTTTGAGGGGAAGGAGGCAAGGTGTAAAAAGAAGGTTTCTTTACTGGAGATATTATACAGAGGGAGGTCACCCAAGACCAAGACCAGAACTAGACCAATTACCATTTTTTGGGGGGGGTAAAGACGTGGGAGAAAAGAAGAAAGAAGAACTAACTGCCGAAGACATAATTCGTAAACTCGAAGAAGACATGGCAGATCTGGGAAAAACGCCGCCGTTAGAATTCATGAGCACAATGAGAAGAGAAGAACCTTTTAGAGAAGATGTACGACCACCTGTTCGTTCTGGTCTTCCCAAATTCAAAAGACCACCTAAAAAAAGAACTAAAACCACAAAAGATAAACTCGTAAAAGATATAGCAGCTCTGCTGCCGTTAGAAGATATAGCAAATCTCCCAGCTCTGCTGTCGTTAGAAGAACACCCGATCATAATAAGAAGAGAAGACTCTTTTAAAGAAGAAGCTGTACTACCACCATCTGTTCGTTCTGGTCTTCCCATAATCAAAAGGCCATTTGTTTTATCTAGAAAATTACACAAGAATTATGTTAATAGACTTATTGGTTTGATCGTGAATGTAATGGTATACGGGGAAGAAGATGATATGCCGATTCTAAGTGACGATCCAAATGATTTTGAAAGTCTACATTTGTTTGAGAAGGTTTCGGGTAAACTTGCAGCTCTCGATGTCGGCCTAAAAATTGGAATGATGGTTAATGAAAGAAAGGCATATGTTGGAAGGATTAAAACCCTTGCAGATTTGGTAAAAACTACAATCCAAGACTATGAGGATGCATCGCAACAGAAACCGACGGATGTTGAATTAAGGCATCTTGAGAAGTTGAAGGATGAGATCCAGCTCTCCTTGAAAAAAATCTATGGTCCGAGTTTTGCTGCTTTGATTGTTGGTCGACTGAAATCTTCTGGTTCTTTGCCCATACTTGATAAACCCTCTCCAGATGTTGCTGGACTGATAGGTAAATTGAAGGCGTCATTTAGAAAATTCCGGGAAATATTTGATGGTTTGAAAGAGAGACCCAATAAACAACATTTGCGTGTGAGGTTTGGAACGGAGAAAGCTATCTTCCATAATCTTGACAGATTAGGTAGCGTTCTAAGCGAGAGTGAAATAGGAGCATCTACGGTACTTGATCTCCGCGCGAATATCGTTCGTTTCCGTGAAATGATCGAAACTATTATCAAGCCCCCTCCTCAGAAGGAAGAGGAAGAGGAAGACCCTTTTTCAGGTCTTGACGAGGGGAAAGAGGAGGACGATTTTTCAGGTTTAAACATACGTGAAGCTACAGGTAAGATAATGAGTCTAATGAATGGTTTACAACAAAATATCCATCCAAAAGCGCAGGACAGACGAATCATAGAGATACTTAAATCAGGGGGTGTTCCTGGTCGAGATACTGAGGCTCGTCTAGTTAAGTGGTCTGACAGATTGGATAATTTATCCAATATTGCAACCAAACACGAGAAACGTGTAGAGGATTCTAACATTTCTACTCGGTTGAAGGCTCAAATCAGGGGAAGAATGAAAAAGGTTAGAAAATATTCATTGGGAGAGTTTTTAAGGCTTGAAGACCTACTCGGCGAAGGTCTTGCAGAGGAGGAAGAAGAGGTAACACTTGAGAACATCCTCGATATGTCATCAGAGTTTACAGAAGAAATGGAACAATTGAAGAAGATTATCGGTAAAGAAAGTAGGGAAGAGTTATTCAAAATAAGCCTTAGAAGAGTGGGTGAAGAAGGTAGACGACGAACTAAGAAGCTTCTAGATAAATGGATGATAAGATTGAATGCTTTGCAGAGACTTGCTACTGGTCACGTTCGTCTTATCAAAGATCATTCGTCACTTGATGATGATCTCAAGACAACACTCATTACTGAAATGCAAATTATTCATTCCTTCACAAGGGACAAGTTGAAAAGACTTCTTGATGTTATACTCAGCGTTAGAAGAGAAGCGAGCAAACCGGTTGGAGAGTTTGCAAACGACGAAATCCGTTTATTCTCAGAACGTACTACTGGTAAATTGGACGATGAGTTTACAAGCGACACCCAGAAAAGGACTAGGCGACCAACGACCAACCTCAAGGGAATTGGTGAGGAGGGGGAGGAAGACTCTTTTTCAAGTTTTGAAGAGGAGGAAGTGTTTGACGATTTTTCAGGTTTAAACATACGTCAAGCTACAAATAAGATACTGAGTCTAAAGAATGGTTTACAACAAGATATCCATCCAAAAGCGCAGGACAAACGAATCATAGAGGAACTTGAATCAGGGGGTGTTCCTGGTCAAGATGCTAAGGATCGTCTAGATAAGTGGAATGTGAGATTGGATACTTTAACTTTTATTGCAACCAAACACGAGAAACGTGTAAAGGATTCTAACATTTCTACTCGGTTGAAGGCTCAAATCAGGAAAATAATGGAAAGGGTTAGAAAATATTCAACGGGAGAGTTTAACAGGCTTGAAACCATACTCAACGAAGGTCTTGATAAAAGGGAATTAATTGAGATCATGAAAGAGTTAACAAGCAACCGAATCCTTTTATTGTCAGAAAAGATAGGTATTGTCATGGAGAATTTGAAGGGTGATATCATTAGAGTCGAAAGAGACTCTGGAAGAAGGGGCAGTTTTGATTTGATTCCCAGGTTGGAATCGTTACGAAAATCAGCAAGGAACCACGCTGAGCGTATCAGGTATTTTAAGCCTTTTCAGTTATGGTTGCATAGGAGCAAACAGATGGAGAAGATGGATATTGTCATCGTATATGTCAATGAGGAGGTAAAAAGGCTTGAAAAACGCAAAACCAGCCCAAGTTTTACAACCGACACCCAGAAAGGGACTGGGCGACCAACGACCAACCTCAAGGGAAATGGTGGTATGGATGATTGGGAAGAGGAGATAGAAGATGAATACTAAAATATACAAACGCTCCCCCCCCTTTTCTCAATTCATACTCTTTTTTATGTTTTTTAAAAGCAAGTCCTCGTCTCATTTTGATGTCTTTCGCCAGGAGAAAATTGGGCTCGATCAAGCATGGATGATTCTACGCCATTACGACATCAAAGACTTGCAGAATTTGTACCAAGACGCCCCCACTGAGGAGTTTAAGACCCTGCTAAAACACCCACCTTCAAACAGAAACCACTTTGAGCAAAGAACCGAGCCATCCGGACCGGGTCTCCATTCGACGTTGATCCACCCCGTTCGCGACGACCCCAAACTTACTCTAGAATTGACGCCTGACACGTTTGAAGATTTGCAAGACGAAGACTCGTTGCTGTTTGCACTGAGAACCCATGTGACAACGCTTGTCTTTACAGAGTGTGTGAATACCTATTGCGCTTTTTGTTCTGGGTCGTGGAGAAAGACGCAGGAAATACGCTCGGATGACGATGACGATGACATAATCGCTGTGATTGATCGGGAACCCTATGACCCAAGCAACTCGTCCCACTGGCCCTTTCCAAACGTGACCCACATACGCATCACCAACTACGTGGACCAGAGTAACGATGTCATTCCCTGGATTCTGCACCCACAAATCAAAACGATCCAGTGCAACAACCCCACATTCATTCTACGCGTCTTTGGGAACCCGGATCATCGCCCAACAGCAACCTTAATACTCGAGCAGCCAAAAGCCGAGTTCACACAGTGGCTCGAAAAGGGGACCGAAGATTTGTATGCATCATCTGTCGAATTTCGGTCCATCTCGACATACAACGGGACCCTGTTCCACCGAGCCACCTCTCTCAAATTTGTGCACTGTTTGATCATGGACGTTGTTCTACCACAGAGAGAGGCAAAATTTGAGCCACCGGAGAGCCTAGACAACCTCATCTTGATCAACTCGTCTTTCAATAAAAATCGGTGGCCAGAGGGGGGGATTTTGACCAAGCGTGCCACACTGGATTTTTCCGAGAACATTTCGTCTGATTTTAGCGACGTGTCTTATAATTTTATTGACGATACCCTGGCCCATATCCATGCCCGTGTTTCTCTAACGTACATTACACATAACTGGACGACACGGGACAGCAACCGAATGAAGAAACTGATTTTAGAAGACGGTGGAGATAGAGTCCCCTCTCATTTTTATTTGGGGTATATCAAACACCCCCAAAGGTCCATACGATGCGGTAGTTTTTTCGAGCAGGACAAAAGATGCCGTATGTGGACATAAATTCATTTTACACGTTAGTTCTCACAGTAAGTTCTTTTTCCTTAAAGTTCTATTGAATCTCGACGATTGGGGGCATATTCATGTATATCATCCTCAGGGAGAGTGACCACCGTAGTTTTGGCAAGATTGTCAAACCGCATCCTCAAATTTGCATCCCCGACGAGCCGCACATACCTTCTCAGGGATTGCGTGAGATAAGCATTTCCCAACAACACCTCTAGTAACTCGTCCGTGTAGGCCAACTTTCGCATACTTGATATGATCAACATGTCACGCAACAGTTTTACTTTCTTGGTTTTCGTCAAGAACCTCATCATGTTCATGAACAGCTTGGGTAAGGGTTTTTCAAGAGATTTTGATATCCAAATGACGTTGGTGAGGAATACTGCCGAGATGTTATTTGCATGGTGTAGCCTCCAACTTATGCTGTTAAATAGGTTCCATATAAGTGGTGTGAGAAAGGGGGCGATTGTTTGATTTTTAGTAATCATTCGCACAAAGGTAATGTAGAACACGTCTGGGATCCATATGAGACCCCTCTCCATAAACAATATTTGAAAGAATTTTTTTATCTCGGGTGGGCGTCGATTCAAAAGCTGCATCCAAATATTGCGTATGGTAAACACAATTTTGTCCATATAATCGATTTGCGCAATGATAAAAACTTGCCACATTGGATAGGGCAGAACATCTGTACTTTCGATGTAATGGGTTATGTAATCAAACACATTTTGATCGTATTTTTCTTCATCGTCTTCATCATCCTTGTCGATATCAAGCATGACAAAGAAGGCTGTGGGAGTAAAATAATTTTTCTGACGTAATGTCCTTTTCCATGATGCGTCGGACTGAAAAAAATTATCTATAAAGTTGTCGTACATGTATCGAATCACTCGGAGCTCTTTTTTTTCTCCTCCCTTTTCGAGAATGTCAATGATCTGACGGAGTCCAGCGGGCCTTTTTTTTTTGTTGTCGAGATATTTAAACGCGTCAAATTTTGGCTCCCTTTTCTTTTTCTTTTTTCTGTACATATTGTATACACGTAATACAAAAAAAAAAGAACTATTTGGGTAACTTTCAACAAAATGAGGCAGACACACATGAAAGTGAAAGTGAAACAATATATCGATTTACACAAAAACTACTCCACATCACTCATTTCTTCGTCTTCCGCTTCTTCTTCGGGGACGGGGCACCATATCCTCCAGACTGGTCTCCACCATAACTACCCCCTCCTCCGTACGTATCCTCATCCCGCTTCCTCTTTTTCGCGGGAGTTTTATCGACAGCAGCTGTCTTGATCGTAGGAATGGACACGGGTAGAATGTCGTCGTCGTCGTCGTCGTCGTCGTCGTTATCCAAAATCTGCTGTATCTCGGGAGGAACTTCCCTCACCTGCCGCGCCTCTTCCTGATGATTCATCATGTTTTGGAAATCCGCAAAGGGGCTCGCGTCATTGTCCCCATTCACCTCAACAACAAACAAATCCTGTGTGTAGTTGCCAATGCCCGTCTTTCCACTGTACGCCCACGCATTCGTAAATGAAGTAAAGGCAACAATCCGCATAGAAGGCACCCGTTTATCCTTGTCTTCTGGCCACACCCTCCCATACGTCTCCCTCAAGTACTCACCTGTCAACCTCTTTGGGGCCCTTTTGCGGTCGATGTTCCCATTCTCTCCAAGCTCCATCTTCCACACCCTCGTCTGACTGTTCACCGCCCTTTCATAGGAATCCATATACTTCCTGTTGCTGGTCTGTGTCGGATCTGGTGTCGATGGGGGAATCGTAATCTTGATCTTGATCTGCGGGGTTTTATCCTCCCCATTTTTTTTCTTATCACTGTACGCCACAACAAAATCCCCCCTTCCTACAGAACCAGCCATTAGTGGAGCAGCAATGCCCAATCTACCATCCTCAAGAAACTTACAAACCCGGTGTGTCTTTGACCCTGGCTGCAATAGAATTGGCAGCTTGGCGTTAAAGTCCCCGACATTGTTGGTGATATTCAGCCCGAACTTTGCGTCCAACAGCCGAGGACCTCCCACGTCATTGTCATAAAATGCCCCAAAAGTCACCTTATATCCCGCATACCTCCCACCCTGCGTCCCCTTTACCTTTACACTCACTGACGGCTTGTTCCCATTTCTTCCCTTGTCCTTCACAAACTTGTTGTACCGCTCGTGACTTGCCCCCTTACCCACAAGAGCATCAAAGAAAACGGTATCCTGCCAGTACCCCTTGTTGTTTGGCTGATTGACTTTGGCTTTGGAATTTGACATCTTTCTTTTTTTTTTTTTTGACAACCGATCGCTCCCACACAGACGCAGACAAACGAAAAATCCAAATTCGGATATCTATTCTTTCACTGCACATGAGGCACAATACCCCTTTGTATACATATCATGTTCCCAACATTTCTCCAAACATTGCGCATGATACACATGGTGACACGTCGAAAACTTATTCACAGTGTCCCCCCTCGTAAACTCCACCTGACAAATAGGACACCTTTCCGAAATAGTCAACACAATCTCCAATTTACCTTGTTCGTGAAGGGATATTCTGGTAATCAGACCCAAATCTTCGTCACCCTCCGGCATAACAAACTCTTCCTCCTCCTCATGAACTACACCCTCCTCCTCATGAACTACACCCTCCTCCTCATGAACTACACCCCCCTCAACCAAATAGAGACATGTTGTTCGATTCGTCACCCCACATACTTTCCCCGTATTCCACCCCCATTTAAAGGATGTGTACGCCACGGCACGCAGATCAGGCTTCCCCTTCTTCCTCCCCCCATATGTATCCTTGATATACGAAGCCGAAAGGGGAAGGTCTGGTTTGGAGAGAATCACGCCACGGTCCATCTCAATCCCACAAATACGCGTTGCATAGGTGGGGGAAAAGTTGACCGTCAACACGAGGAACGCCCCCCCTCCATATTCATTGTATATGTCCTTGTACGTCGACAACTCTGTCCTGGGAGCAATACCGCACTCGATCAGTTTTTTGTTCAGACATTTGAACAGCTTTTGCTCCACACTCCCCATCTTGAGAGTAAGAGAGAGGAGAATCTTTGGTCGCCGGCCATGAAAAAGTCCAAACGCGGCCTTTAGTGTCGTCGATGACATCAAGTCCCCCACTCGAACGCCAACCCCATCCTTTCGTACTGGTTCATTGGTCGTTGTATTCTTCACGATCATCACCCACCGGCCTTCTTCATCTCGAATTTTATCAAGAGAATGTGACCCCGACCCCAATGCTTTCCAAAGATTTCCAGTAGACCAAAACCCCTTGGAGTTCGGACACAACTCAGACATCACGCAACACTTTTTGTTTCAGAGATGTCATTGCACTTTTTCCACTCGACTGTCTGTGGGTTTTTTTGGAACTTTGTTGAACTGACTCTATATTTAGAACCCACACGCCAACCAATGAAAGTTTGAAGAAAAAAAAAATATATATATCAAGTCTGTATGTATTCGTCCTCTACGCCAATAATGGATCGATTAACTGTGGATTCTCGCCGACAAGGTTGGGCTATTATCGAAGAATTGATGTTAAGAACCCTGGACACTATTGAGCAAACTCGAAACGGAACGGAAGAGGCAATGAGAAGATCATTGGAGGACGAGGACAAGGTGGGGGGGCATGAAATGACAATGGAAGATATTTCCAAACGAAGTCGCAAGCTGAGGATGGCAACCCACTCAGGGAAAATCACGGATACAGAATGTACCATTTGCTTAGTCAAATACGATTCTAAATCTGTCTTACGAGTGTTGCAGTGTGGACATATGCAACATGTAGGATGTATAGACAAATGGTTAAAGAAAAATGGTACATGTATCATGTGTCGAAATAAGGTGTGGGAAAATGACCCCATCAAGGACAAGATCCCCCCTGCGTTGAAACGGACGCCTACTTGGAAAAGTAAGAACCAGTTTCCATTCGAGTCAGTAGAGGAAAGGGTTGCTGAAGGAAAACCCTCTTCATCTCAAAAAAACAATCGTAACAGGTTTTGTAGAGGAAAGTGTTGCTTTGGGACATCTTCATGGGGGAAGAAGCCGTGTTGCTTGGAATGCTGCCATGGACATTTTAGGAACGAGGATTGTGGAGGGCGAAGTTTACTTTGGGTGGTTGTTGACGTATAAAATACAATCCTCTTTCAAAATATGCCTAGTTTTTTAAAAATAATTGCAATGTGGTGTTGAGTGGTATGTGGGGTGTTGAGTGGTATGTGGTGTAGATTGTTGATATGTGTAGATAATAAAAGATAGACTTGTTTTGATCAAACCCCCAAATACTTTTTATGCAATCTGCTCCTAAAACAATTCATTCACCCACGCGGAAGTTTGAGTTGATTGACTCACGCGGAAGTTTTGAT